>Ga0308410_1000921_pt1 | contig 16710 bp, 16 predicted proteins | sample HotsprOSTMatCore_FD_203467 | JGI IMG/M metagenome (GOLD analysis project Ga0308410, IMG submission 203467) | Hot spring phototrophic mat microbial communities from Octopus Spring, Yellowstone National Park, Wyoming, United States -... | ecosystem: Environmental > Aquatic > Thermal springs > Hot...
CCGGTGATTCTTCTTCTAACGCATGGCGTGCAAGCGCACCGCGAGTGTTTGGGGTTGCTCACGGCAGCCGGATACGAGCTTGTCTCTCTGCACGGCAGCTCGCCCGAGCGCACGGACGAGATCGTGGCGCTCGCCCCAAAGGACGCCAAGCCGTGAATCCGATCACCAAGGCCGCCAAGCGAGTCTGGTTCGGGGTTGCCCCGGAACTTAGAAAGTCCCGCTTCCATACCCAAAAGGGGCAGTTCACCCTGAACTCCTTCAGGCAGGCAGCGGACCTTGCCGCCGCGATGGCAACGGGGTTGGCCCGCAAAGCTGCTGGCGTTCGGCCGGCCCTGCCGTGGATCACCTTCCCGGCGATTCGCTTCTTGAAGCGACGACTAACTCCCGAATCGCGCGTCTTCGAGTGAGGTTCAGGCATGTCGACGCTGTGGTACGAGCGCCGCTGCCGCGAGGTCTGGGCTGTGGAGGATGACCCAGCCTGGCACGCCCGGATCACAGCACTGGCGCGCAAGGCAAAAGTGGTGCTTCTGGAAGGAAAGGGTTATGTGGAAAAGATCCTGGACTTCCCGCCCGGCTACTTTGATGTCGTCTCAGTGGACGGCTCCTATCGCCTGGATTGTTTTCGGTTGGCGCTGGCGCACGTCGGGCCTGGCGGGCTGCTGTTGATCGACAACACGGACAACGATCGCACGACACATGGGGACCTCTTCGTGATTGACCGCACGCTGGAGGTTTTGGGCCCGGAATGGGAGGTGTACCGCTTCCCCGGCTGGGGGCCGGGCAATTTCTTTGCGTGGGAGACCACGGTATGCGTGCGGAAGTGAGGTCAAACTTAGGAGCGCTTGGCTGGCGTAGCCGGTATTTTTGTTTCGGGTGCTTCGCGCGCATACCGGTGTGTCCCGGGGTAGACACCTTTTGTGGAAGCTTCACCTTTTGCGTACACTCTCGAACTGGTTGATGAGTCGGCTTGTGCCAAAACGCGAAGTGGTGGTCTGTGTCGGTGGCGTGAGGCTGTGGGTGGATCCTTCGGATAGCGGCGTCGGAAGCGAAATCGTCATTGCTGGCGACCACGAGCGGCACCACAAGCGACTCATCGGGGACCACATCCAGCAAGGAATGCATGTGGTGGACATCGGCGCCAATGTTGGTGACTACACGCTCTGGTTCTCGCGGCTGGTGGGCTCGGAAGGGCATGTCTACGCGTTTGAGCCTTCGCCGCGCGCGTTTCGGTTTTTGACTCGTAACATCGCCGAAAACAGGGTGAGCAACGTTACAGCTCTGAACCAAGCGCTCTGCGAGGTGGACGGGTGCCAGCAGTTCTTCGAGGCTTCAAAAGCCACGGGCCAGTCCTCCTTAATCCGCAGCGCAGTTCCAACTGGGAGTGAGTGCGAACTTCTCGAAGTCCGCACAATTCGGCTCGATACCTTTGTCAGGCAGATGCACATTCAGCGCTGTGACTTCATCAAGCTCGACGTCGAAGGTGCCGAATACAGGGTCCTGCTCGGTGCACTCGATACCCTTCGGCGCTACCGCCCGAAGTGCTTATTAGAGTTTTGGCCATGGGGCCTTACCCAGAGCGGAACAACTTCGGAAGCGCTCCTTGCCCTGTTGCGTGAGCACTGGAACACCATCACCCTCATTCCTATGTTTGACTTTGACAAGCCTGTGCTGGAGGCGACTGACGCGCAAATCCTCACGCACTGTCGCACCCGCGGATTCTGTGACCTACTGCTGACCTGATAGCAGCATTTGCCGGGAAAGCTTCCCCGGAGCTCGCTGAAGTGAACGCGCCGGTCACCGTCTCGGTAAGCATCGACTACCTCCGCCGCGAGCGGGAGCGCCGCGCCTGGCTCACCGCCAAGGCCGGCGTTCTCGCCCGCGTGGTCAGCTATGGAGCACGTTTGATCCTTGTCCCCCTCTCACTCGAACTGCTTGGCCCCGAGCGCTACGGTCTGTGGCTCACCGTAGGCTCCCTCATCGCCTGGTTAGGTATGAGCGACTTTGGTTTTTCCCAGGGTTTGGTCAACGCCATTGCGGAGTCATCGGGACTGGATGACCGCGCTGCGATCCGCCGCCTCGTCTCCACAGGCTTCACGTTGTTTGCCCTCCTGTCCCTGATTTTGACTCTCTTCGTTATCCCCGCCTCGTCCTGGCGCCCGTTGGAGCGTCTACTGGGAGTAGCCGGGAACCCAGCCCTTGCTGGCGACGCCCACCTGCTTCTCCTCATCTGCGGCCTCTTCTTCGCGGCCTCGCTCTCATTGCGTGCAGTCGACTCGGTTTGTCAGGGGCTCCAGGAAGGATACCTCGTTGCTGGATCTGCGATCGGCGCGGCTGCGCTGAATCTCGTTGCCGTCGCGGTCCTCTACTGGAGGGGCGCATCCCTCAGCACCTTCGCGCTCGCCATGGCGGCTCCCGGCCTACTGGCGACGGGCGCTCTTGGCGTCTACCTCTTCGTCATTCGTCACCCCGACCTTCGCCCGTCGTTGCGCCAGTGGGACCGCTCCGCTCTGGGCACTCTCATTCGCTTCAGCGGCCCCCTCCTCGTCCTGCAATTCGCTAATCTTGCCATTCTTTACTCGACGAACCTCCTCATTGCCAACCGCCTCGGCGCAAGAGAAGTCCCAAAATATTCCATCCCGTACTCGTTGTTCATGATTGTTGCTGGCCTCTGCTACTTGATTGTGCAACCGTACATCCCGGCCTATGCCGAGGCGCTCCGCCGCGGTGACGTCGCCTGGATCCGCCGGCGCGCCCTCAAATCTCTTGGCATTACCACTGGGCTTATGGCTACTGCCGGGCTTGTCCTCGTCGCCGTGGGCCAGCCGCTGATCCGTCTGTGGGCTGGGCCAAGCGTGGTTCCTGAAATCGAATTGCTATTCTTCATGGCCGTGTCTTCCGTCCTGGCGGTTTCAGCAGCCACAAACGGGGTACTCCTCATCGGGCTCGGGCGTGTATGGCCCAAAGCTCTGCTACAGACGGCTGCCGCCGGAATATTCGTCATGACCGCCTGGATGATGCTTCCGCATCTCGGGTTGGTTGCTGTGCCACTTGCTGGGATCGCCGCCTTCATGGCCGACGCGCTCATCTCGCTGCTGTACGCCCTTTCCTTCTTGAAGTCCTGGTCCCAACGTTCCACTCCTCCTCGGGAGCCCGTACCCGTCTCAATCATCGCAGTAGAGTATGCCGACCGATAGGCCTTTCCAGGAGTCCTCGCGGCTCATTGCGCGGACTGTGCCCGGCCTCCACACCCGCGTGGTCGAGTTAATCGTCGAGCGCTATCCACGAACCGCTCGCATCCTTGATCTCGGCTGCGGAACGGGAGCCCTTGCCAGCTTACTGGCCCGGTTCGGCTTCACCGACATAACGGCGGTCGACCGCTCCGCCGAAGGATACGCCGCAGAGGCCCGCTTTTTCGCGGCCAACCTGGATGCGCCTTTCGCCGACGCCCTGCTCGAGTGGGCTCCGCATCCGGTCCTCTATGATCTCATCACGGCGATCGAAGTGATCGAGCACTTGGAGAACCCCTCTCATTTCCTTCGCGAATGCCGAAAACTACTGGCCCAACCGTCCGGCCGCCTGCTCATAACTTCTCCGAACGTCGAGTGTGTGCCAGGCAGGTTGAAATTCTTGCGGTCAGGCAACCTCCGGCATTCCGACGAGCATGGTGATCCAACGCACCTCACGCCCCTCCTCTCGAGCTTGCTCGACCGGCTCGCGGAACGAAACGGGTACGAGGTGGAAGCACAATTCCCGGCCCCCCTCCCGCGCCGGTTCCATGGTTCTCGTGCCGCGACAGATCTCCTTGCTCGCTGCATCGCCCCCTTTCTCCGCGGGTCGCTCTGGGGAGACTGTAACATCTTCATATTGCGCGTTCGCTAATGGAAGTCATCAGCTTGTTGGCCCCGCATTTCGGCGGGATGTGGGAGTTCTTTAATAATCTCCGGTGCGGTTTGCTTCGCTACGGCGTCCGTATGAGGTGGCTGGTGGTCAAATACGCCGAGCACGGTCAACTCTCGGGGGCTACTTCCGCGGAGCAGTGCGCCGGCCAGATTATCGTCTCCCCCACTAACACCGCAGTTGACTGTGCGGCCGCTTATCTTGAGCACTTGACGAGCCACAGGCCTTCCCTCGTCATTCACCATGTGCTGGGCAGCACGATCGAGATCAATCTGGCCCGCTACCTCCCACCCGAGATCCGCCGTATCCTCGTGGTGCATAGTATCACACCGGCAACATACCGGGCCGCCCGTGCCGTACGCGATTACGTGCACGCGACGGTAGGCGTCAGCAGGCGGGTGCGCGAAGACTTGGTGCGCTACTACGGCTTCGATCCCGAGTGGACCGTCGCGATTCCAAACGGGGTGCAACTCGCTCGATTCGACAACCTTCCCCCGGCGCCGGTGTGCCCACCTGTCCGTCTGCTTTTTCTGGGGCGGATCGAGGATATTTCCAAGGGTGTGCTTTGGCTCCCGAACATATTAGAGCGGGTTCTGGCCGCCGGAGTCGACGCCAGCTTGACTGTCGCCGGCGACGGGCCGGATCTGGCGCCGCTGCGGCAGCGCTTCGGGAACCGCGGTCTTGCGGCCCGCGTCCGACTAACCGGCCCCTGCAAACCTGAAGAGGCCCCCAACATAATGGCGCAGCACCACATCTTTATATTTCCTTCTCGCTTCGAGGGCATTGGTTTGGCGCTCATCGAGGCTCTCGCTGCCGGCTGCGTTCCCGTAGCGAGCCGCATTGAGGGAGTGACGGATACGGTCGTCAAACCCGGCCGCAACGGATTTCTGTTCCCACCGGGTGATATACAAGCGGCTGCTGACTGCATAGTCCGACTGGCGCGGAACGCCCATCTTCGTTCAGCGTTTTCGGACGCCGCACGGGCATCGGCCCGGGAGCATTTCGGTGTCGAGCGGATGGCCAGCCAATATTACGAACTCATTCGGCGGGTAATCCAAGAGCCTCGCCCGGTTTTTTCGCCGTTGCCGATCGAGCACTGGGACATTCCTAAGGGCCTCAGACCGGCCTGGTGGCATTACTTGCCCCAGCCCGTCAAGAACCGCTTCCGTACCCTGCGGTTCAGACTTCCCAGCGCATTCACACGCGTGTTCGCCACCTTCCGATGACAAGCTGGTTGTTATTGGCAATCTGGGCTGGGGCCTGCCTGCTATTGATCGGGCATGGCCTGCGGCGCAAGGCCGGAGTTCTCCAGTTCCCATTCCTCGCCGGCGCAGCTATAGCCGGGTGGCTGTTGCCACAGGCGGTGCACGTGCTCCGAAACCCGGACGGTCTCCCAGAGGGAGGGCTGATCAAGGCGTTGGTGATGGGCCTTCTCTGCACCACGGCCCTCTATGTCGGCTGGGGAACCCGGTCGCCGCGCAGACGGATCCATAGCGTCCGCCGACTCGCTCATCCGAGGTCGAGCTACCGGATCGGCCTCCTCCTGCTGGCGATCGGCCTCTGGGGATATTACAAGCTCACCTCGCTCACCGGGGGGGTACTTGAGTTCTACTCCGTGAACGGAGCCTACGCACTCGAGTGGCGCGGCCTGCCGGTGGCCTACACCTTTTTCGCCGCGTATCTTCTACCTGGGTATGTCATTACACTAACCGCAGCCCTCAAACTCGGGTCGTTAGTTCGTGCTGTACCGGCCGGCGTTCCGCTAGCTGTGAATGTACTAACGATCATCTTTTTAGGCCGTCGCGGCGTACTCGTCGGGTTCCTTCTGAGTACTGCCTGTGTCCTTTACTTCACCAAACACTGGCTCCCCCCCCGATCGTTTGTGATCGCGCTTTTGTTGCCGGTAAGCTTATTCATGATCGTCGCCCCTTACTACAGAGCCTACTCTCAGATCGGAGCGGATCACAGTCGTATTGCGCAGCTAGACCTGAGTAGCCAGCTCTCAGGGAACTACGGGATCGAGTTCCGCACCATGGTGCATCTGACCGAGACGGCCGACTCACAGAGGCTTTTCCAATACGGCATCGGCTGCTATAACGCGCTGATAGCCCTATTTGTGCCAAAGCTTTTGGTCGGAGCCGACCAAAAAGAACGTCTTTTCCTGCCCGTACCCAGTCCAAGAGACCAGTCCGAGTACGCACGACCGGTCTTAATGCAGGGTGGAGTTCCAACAGGTCCTTTCAGCGCCTTTGAGCAATTCTGGTACTTCGGCGCCGCGTGGTACTACCTGCTAGCTCGGGCTATGCGTTCCTTGTGGGAGCGTGCGCTCCGCGGAGACGAGTGGGCGCAAACCTCCTACGCCGCAAGCCTGATGTATGTAGTGGGTGCCGTGGTGAACGATCTGCACACAGCGTGGGTGCCGGCCGTCCAGTTCGTACTTCCCCTCGCGATCGTCTACCGCCTACTCAGTTCCTCCAAACGTACCATGGCCAAGTGGTCTCCTGTCTCTCCCAATATTACGGCTCCGGTTGCACCCCTGCTTCAACATCGGGCGAGCCGCGTTATTATCCCGCTGGGTCCAAGCTGGAACCAATAGCGGCGGCGCTGGTGCAGCCACCGCACCATCCCGGCGCGGCTTCGGCTTCAGCAGTTGCCGAGGGGACGTACGGTCACTACGCCGCAAGCGATGCAGGCTGCGCCGATTTTGGGCAAAGCCCAAGACGATTTCCGGCCTGCGCTCAACATTCAAGATGACCATCAAGAAACGACTGATTTACCTGACGCTATCCACCCTCGACTCTGTTCCGTACGATGAGCTTTTCTTAACTGCTTTGGCTAACCAGGGGTGGGAAATCACTCTCGCTGCGCTTCGGGTTCAGCATTCGCTAGTCCAGCGCGTTCGCCCGTACCTTTGTAGGAGAATAGATCTAGGAACAGCTACTAGCACGTCAGTTATCAGCAGATGCTTGAACGAATTGACTGTGGCCCTGGCCTTTATGAAGGCGTTTTGGGGGCCCTATGATGTTATCTGCGTTGGTACCAGCGGAACGGCCGTACGAGCTGGCTTGTTCGCGCTCATGCCTCGATTCGGCAAGAAACTGGTCTATCGTGCGCTTGAATGGTATGATCCCAGAAGATATCCGTGGAGAGTCAGACTGGAGCGTGCTTTCGCTCGCAAAGCCGATTTGCATATAAATACCGAGTACCATCGAGCGTATGTTTACTGGACCTATTACGACATGCGCTGCCCCGTGGTGATCCTGCCGTCCAGGCTACCGACTTGGTGGCCGATACCGGCGGGATCCAGTGAAGAGCGCCTGCGTCTGTGCGGCGGAGATCCGAACGCCTTCCTGCTGGTGCACCATGGCGGGTTTTCTTTTAAGAGGTGCACTCAGGAGCTTGTCGAAGCACTAGCGATGCTGCCCAGCCGGTTCCGCCTGGTGATCGTTGGAGGACGCGATGGAGCGCGCCACAAACCTGAGATGGATCAGATGACGGCGCGGCTTCGCATCAGTGACAGAGTGATCGTATTGCCGCGAATGGACTTTCAGAAAATGCTGGAGGTTACGGTTAACTGCGACGCTGGCGTGCTTCTATACAGAAACACGGATCTCGGTAACTTTTTCATGAGCCCTGGCAGGTTGACAGAGTATACGGCTTGCGGTCTTCCCGTGCTCGCGTCGGACTTTACGGGACTCGAAAGCCTCGTTCGCCGATTTGACATCGGGTTGACGACGGACGGGGAAAACCCCGAAGCAATTGCACAGGCACTGTTGCAAATGGAACGGGAGCGGAAAGCGGGCAGGTGGAAATCCGATGCGGTTCGTGAATGCTTTCGGCTCCACCTTGCCTTCGATAACTTCGAAACTAACCTCTGCCGATCCTTCAGCGATTTGATACAGGGTTCGCCGGAACATCGGAGGTCCGTGCCGCCAGCATGCCCGTGGTCCGGTAGATGAAAGGTGATGAAGGGGTACGGGAGCCTTGATGTCTCAGGTCGCATTGTACGCTGTCGGCCAACTTGGCGCGCGAATGCACTATGCCGTACCGCGGATTCTGGAGGCCGCGGGGATGCTGGAACGTCTGTACACGGACTTCGCCGCTGCCAAGGGCGCCTGGAAGCTGTTGAGTGCTGTGGGTTGGTCGAACGGTTTGCTTGCGCGCATGGCGGCCCGAGCGCCGGATGGTATACCCGCCCGCAAGCTGACTCACTGGCCGGGATTCGCTTTCGAGTACAACTTGCGCCAGCGAAGAGCCAGGTCTCCTGCGGAGCTGACCAGAGTTCATCTTTGGGCGGGCCGCGAGTTCTGCCGGCGGATCGTACGGCACGGTCTCGGCGGCGCAACAGGCGTTTACACGTTCAATTCGGCTGGCCTCGAGCTATTGGAGCACGCACGAGCGCGGGGCTTGTTCTGCGTAATGGAGCAGACGATCGCGCCTGCCGAGATCGAGGATAGGTTGCTCGCGGAGGAGCAAGACGCTTTCCCGGGCTGGGAGCGGCCCGCTGGACCGGATCGTTACCGGGCCGAATTCGCAGCCCGCGAACGAGCGGAATGGAACTGTGCGGAACTGATCCTTTGTGGTTCGGATTTCGTGCGCCAAGGCATTGCCGCATGTGGTGGCCCGATTGAGCGCTGTCGAGTGGTTCCTTATGGCTTTGATCCGCCCTGGCAGGCGACGCCAAAGACGGCCTGCGTTCGCGAACTGCGCGTGTTGGTGGCCGGGGCCGTGGGCCTTCGAAAGGGCGCTCCGTACGTCCTCCGGGCGGCGCAGCTCACGAAGGGCATAGCTCAGTTCCGGTGGGTCGGACCGGTTGGTCTGATGGAAAACGCGGCCGCAGAGATGCGGCGGCACATTGATCTTGTAGGCGCCGTACCCCGACCCCAGATGGCCGAACACTACGGATGGGCCGACGTCTTTCTGCTGCCCTCGATCTGCGAAGGGTCAGCGACCGTGTGCTACGAAGCCCTGGCCGCGGGCTTGCCCGTCATCACGACGCCGAACGCAGGCAGCGTCGTCCGCGACGGGGTGGACGGTTTCATCGTACCCATTCGCGATGCCGAGGCCATCGCGGAGAAGGTCGAGCTGCTTGCTCGCGACCGCAACTTGCTCGCCTGGATGTCCGCCAAGGCTCTTGCCCGCTCCCGCGAGTTCACTGTTGAAAAGTACGGCGAGCGCCTGCTGGCAGCGATCCGGGACGGTCAAGCAAATTATCAGGCTACACTCGCCGCCAACGCGCCCTGAAATGGAACGCCCCGTCGCGATCATCTTCCACCGCTTCGGCCCTTACCACTGTGCGCGTGTGCGGGCCGTGGCGGCCAAAGCCCCGGTGGTTGGCATCGAGGTCGTTCCCAAGGACAGTACATACCCGTGGGATGTCATCCATGACCCGCAGGGGTTCCGCCGCGTGACGCTGTTCCCTGAACTGGAGGGTAATGAACGTTCGGTGCGCGGGCTCCGCCGCAGGCTTTATTCATGTCTCGAAAAGGAGCACCCTCGAGCAGTAGCCATCCCCGGCTGGTCTGCGCCCTACGCGCTACTGGCGCTCAATTCGTGTCTCCACAATGCCGTCCCGGCGGTGCTCATGTCAGATAGCACGGTTCTGGACAGGCGCCGAATTTCTCTCGCCGAGCGGGTGAAAGGGCGCTTGCTCCGCCTGTACTCCTCAGCGCTGGCAGGCGGGAGCCGCCAGATCGAATACCTCCGCCTTCTCGGGTTTGCCGAAACAGCAATTTTTCCCGGTTACCCCGTGGTGGACAACGCCCATTTTCAGCCCTCGCCGTTCCCCGACGAGGGCGGCGTGGCAGCCCGGTCGTCCTTTCTGGTGTGTTGCCGTTTTGTCCCGGTGAAAAACCTCCCGCGCCTGCTGGAAGCTTATGCCCGGTATCGGCAGGTGGCGGGCAGCTCGGCTTGGGACCTGGTCCTGGCTGGCGACGGCCCCGAAAGGGATAAGCTCGTACAAGCCATTAAGATGCTCGGACTCGACGGTTCGGTTCGCCTGCCCGGTTTCGTTCAGTATGGCGAACTACCAGCAATATACGCGCGGGCTGGAGTCCTTATCCTTCCGAGTGTCTCCGAGACCTGGGGCCTTGTAGTGAACGAGGCCATGGCCGCGGGTCTCCCGGTTCTCGTTTCCAACCGTTGTGGCTGTGCGCCGGACTTGGTGGAGGAGGGGCGGAACGGGTTTACTTTCGACCCCTATGACATCGAAGGGCTAGCCCGCCTGATGTTGCGCATGAGCACGATGAGCGAGGCAGAGCGGGCGGCAATGGGACAAGCCTCGCGCGAGATTATCAGCCGCTGGACGCCGGAGACCTTCGCAACCAACCTGATGAAGGCCGTCGAAGTGGCGCTTGCTGCTCCGCGGCCCAAGGCGACGCTGCTGGATAAGTTCCTGCTCTGGGCATTGGTCCACCGCCCACGCGCTTTGCGATGAGGGTCGGCTTGCTGACGGCTTCCGTCTCGCGCCGTGCGGGCGGGGTGTTCGACGCCGCCAGGCGATTGGCTCAAGAGCTTGACGCCGCTGGCACGGCTGTCCGCGTCTTCGGCTTGCGAGATGCGGACACGGACCGGGACCGGCCGCTGTGGGATGGCGTCGAGGTCTTCGCTGGTGAGGTGGTTGGCCCCGCGGTGTTCGGATTCTGCCCCATGTTGCTTGGCGCCCTCGAGCAGGCGCATCTGGACGTTTTGCACTTGCAAGGCCTCTGGATGTACCCCTCGGTGGCCTGCCTGAGGTGGGCTCGCCGTGTCAGACGACACTACGTCATTTCGCCCCACGGAATGCTCGATCCTTGGGCGCTGCGGAATTCGGCGTGGAAGAAGCGCCTGGCGGCTTGGGCTTACGAGGATGGTAACCTTCGTGGCGCTGCCTGCATTCATGCGCTGTGCGACTCGGAGCTGCAAGCGATCCGCGCGTATGGTTTGCGTAATCCGGTCGCTGTCGTTCCGAACGGCGTGGACCTGCCCCGCCAGCAAGTTTCCAAGCCGGCTTCTTGGGAGGCCGACCTGCCGGACGGAGCGAAAGTGCTTTTGTATCTCGGACGGCTGCATCCCAAGAAGGGCTTACCCAATTTGCTGCGGGCGTGGCGCCTGTCGGCGCGAGAACGCGAGTCCGGTGAATGGCGGCTCGTGATCGCGGGTTGGGACCAAGGCGGCCACGAGGCAGAGCTGCGGCGATTGGCTGAGGAACTCGGCATTGCGGAAACCGTTGTGTTTGCGGGGCCGCAATTCGGCGAAGACAAGGCCGCCAGCTTCCATCGTGCCACAGCCTTCGTGCTTCCCTCGTTCAGCGAAGGCCTGCCCGTTGCGGTCCTGGAGGCTTGGGCGCATGGCCTCCCGGCGGTGATGACTCCCCAGTGCAACCTGCCGGAGGGATTCGCCGCTGGTGCGGCTATACAGGTAGATCCCGAGCCAGCATCCATTGCGGCGGGCCTGTGGGAGCTCTTTCGGATGAGCGACGCTGAGCGGCACGCGATGGGCGAGCGCGGGCGGCGCTTAGTCGAAGGGCGTTTTTCGTGGCCGAAGATCGCCCAGCAGATGAAAACCGTCTACGAATGGGTGCTGGGCGGAGGGCCGAGGCCGGAATGCGTGGAGACCGGTTAGGGCAGCAAGTGTTGGGGACGCATCGAAATCCCTTCCCGAGCCCCCACAGTTGGGGAAACCGTGTCGCACGGCTGCTTTGGCAAGTTGTGTGGCTGCTCCTATTTCGACCCAGCCCCAGAATGATGCATGGCTGGCGGCGCTGGCTGCTCAGGCTTTTTCGAGCGCGAATCGGCTACGGGGCGCATGTTTACCCGTCCGCCCGGATCTGGGCCCCCTGGAACCTGGAAATGGGCGACCACTCCTGCCTTGGCTCTTTCGTGGACTGCTACAACGTGGCGCCTGTATCGCTGGGCCCGTTCTGCACCGTATCCCAGTACAGTTATCTCTGCACCGCAACACATGATTACACACGCGCCAGTATGCCCCTCGTAACAAAGCCCATCCGGCTGGGCGCGAGATCATGGATCGCCGCCGACGTCTTCATCGGGCCTGGTGTAACCATCGGCGAAGGCGCCGTCGTGGGCGCGCGCTCCTTGGTGCTGCGAGACATTGAGCCTTGGGTGGTGGCGGCGGGTCATCCCGCGCGGGTTTTGGGTCCGCGAACGTTCGTGGACGACCTAGCTCCAGTGTTGAGGAGGACCGAGACTTGAGCAAGATTGCGGCGATCATCCTCACCAAGAACGAAGAGAGGGACCTGCCGGCTTGCTTGGAAAGCCTCCAGGGAGTAGCTGATGAAGCATACGTAATTGACTCCGGCAGCACGGATCGCACCGTCGAGATCGCCCGGAGATTCGGGGCCAGAGTCTTGGAACACGAATTCGTGAACTATGCGACTCAACTGAACTGGGCGTTGGACGCCATCCAGACGAAGGCCGAGTGGCTCTTCCGAATTGACGCCGATGAGCGAGTGAGCGACCGGCTAAGGGAATCGCTGAAATCGCGCCTTGTCCAATTCGGGCCTAAGGTGACCGGTGTGGAGGTTGCCCGCCGCATCCAGTTCCTTGGCCGACGATTGCGTTGGGGCGACACCTATCCAGTCTGGCTGCTCAGGCTCTGGCGCCGTGGAAGGGGGCGCTGCGAAGACACTTGGATGGACGAGCACATGGTGCTCGATGGCGGCGAGGTAGTTCGGGTCGCAGGCAACTTGATTCATGAAATTCCCAAAAGCCTGTCGGAGTGGACGCGCAAGCACGATTGGTACGCGGAGCGCGAGTGCCGCGATATTCTCGGGCAGAGCCCAAACGGATACCGCCCTTGTGGCCAGGCCGGACTCAAGAGGCTCCTGAAGCAGAAGGTTTACCTCCGTCTGCCGCTGTTTCACCGGGCGTTTCTCTACTGGTTCTACCGGTACTTCCTGCGCCTTGGGTTTCTGGATGGCAGGGAAGGCCTGATCTACCACTTCCTGCAGGCGTTCTGGTACAGGTTCCTGGTGGACGCCAAGCTGTACGAGTTGCAACGGTTGGCTGCCCGCAGGGCGGATAGCGTGTTGGAGGCCGGTACCCGTGCTGTTCGTTCGCGCGCTGGCTGAGCGCCTCAGTCGCGGTCGGGTGTTGAAGCGCCAGTTGCCGGCCAGGTTCGGCGGGGCGCCGATTTTCGTCAGTCCCGACGCCGCGTTACGGTTCTGGCGCAAGGATCTGGCCAAGTGCGATCCCCCGCTGTTCGATGCGGCCGACGAGCTGGTGCGCCCCGGCGATGTGGTGTGGGACGTCGGCGCGAACGTGGGCCTGTTCACCTTTGCTGCGGCGGCGCGGGCGGGCGCGACCGGGCGTGTGCTGGCTGTTGAAGCGGATCAATGGCTGGTCTCCCTGCTGCGCCGGTCGGCGTCCTGCCAGCCGGCGAGCAGTGCTGCCGTGAGCGTGCTTTCGGCTGCCGTATCGGATCGCGTGGGCGTAGCCGAGTTCTGTATAGCAAAGCGCGGGCGGTGCTCGAACTACCTGCGGGGGCTGGGGGGGTCGCAAACCGGCGGTGAACGGGAAAGGCAATGGCTCATAACGGTGACGCTTGATTGGCTGCTGGGCTGGTTTCCCGCGCCGGCGGTGCTGAAGATTGACATCGAGGGCGCTGAGGTGCTGGCGCTGCGCGGCGCGGAGCGGGTGCTGGGCGAGGCGCGCCCGAGGCTGCTGCTCGAGGTTTACGACGAGAATGCCGACGAAGTCGGAGCCATCCTCCGAGGATACGGATACCGGCTGTTCGATGCCGAGGCACGGCGCGAAGGCCGCACGCCGCTGTCGCGTCCCGCCTACAACACGCTGGCGCTGCCAGGCTAAACGGTGCAAATCGCGCGCAGGAAGGATTCGGAGATGCTACCCCAGAGGCGAAGGGCACTACGGTGGGCAGTGGTAACGCTGGTCGGCTTGTTCGCGGCCACGGAAGTCGGCTTCAGGGTTTTCCTCGGTTTGGGGAGTCCGCCGCTGTCTTACGCCGACCCGGACTACGGCTACGCATTCAAGCCGAACCAGAATTTGCGGCGCTTCGGGCGCCGGGTCTTTTACAACGAGGAGGGCTTCCGCTCCGAACCTCTGCCCGCAGTGAAGCCGCCGGGGGAGCTGCGCGTCTTGTGCATCGGCGATTCGGTCACCAATGGCGGAGTATTGACCGATCAAAGCCAGACCTACCCTTACCTGCTTGAGGCTGAGCTTCGCCGGGCGGGGTTGCAGGCGCGCACGCTCAATGCTTCGGCTGGGAGTTGGGGCGTGGAAAACGAACTGGCCTGGCTCAAGAAGCGAGGCCTCTTCAGCTCGGATGTGGTGGTCCTTCAAATCGGCACGCACGATCTGGCGCAGCGGAAGAGCACCGGCGACAAGGTGGGGCGGGACGTGAGCCTGCCGGACCAGAAGCCCCTGCTGGCCTGGCAGGAGCTGGTCGATCGGTACGCAGGGGCCAGGCTCGCCAATTGGCTCGAAAGCCCGCGACCAGCGCCGGCGCCCACCGAGGAAGACCACCGAGCCTGCATGTGGGTCATTGGGGAGATGATCGAGGTGGTTCGGAGCAGGTCAGCGAAACCCCTGATCCTCCTCACCCCGGACCGCGAGGAGCTGGACCGGCCGAACCGATCCGAGCGCTGGCGGGGTGATTTGATTGAGCTTGCGGATCGCGAGCGGGCGCCACTCGTGGACATGCTCGAGGTCCTCCGGCGGGAACCCGACCGCGGCCACGGCGCGTTTCGGGACGACGTCCACCCCAACGAGCGCGGCAACTTGCTGATGGCTCGGGCGGTCGCGCAAGAGATACTCCGCTTGGCAAAGCAAACCTCCGGCACGGCCAAGGAGGATAATCCGGCGCCTGGGAGATGGCCATGAAAATCCTGCTCCTCAATCAATTCTTCTACCCTGACGTCGCCTCAACCGCCCAGCACGCGACGGACCTTGCGCGGCGCCTGGCCAGGCGCGGTGACGAAGTGACCGTTGTTGCCAGCCAGCGTAGCTACGCGGACCCTCGGGTGAGGTTTGCCGCCGAGGAGCTGTGGGAAGGGGTTCGAATCCTGCGCGTGCCACAGACTTGGCTGGGCAAGGGATCGCGTTGGCGGCGCGCTGCGGACTTCGCCAGCTTTATGGCGGCCTGCGCGTGGCGATTGCTCTGGATGCCCCGCTTCGATGTGGTGGTGGCCATGACCACGCCGCCGCTCATTTCCCTCCTGGCGGCTCTGTTCGTCCGTCTCAAGGGGGGCGCGCTGCATGTGTGGCTAATGGACCTGAATCCCGACCAGGCGGTAGCCGCAGGCTGGCTCGGGGCAGGCAGTCTTGTGCACCGCTTCTTGGAGGCCTGCTTGCGGTTCTCGCTCCAGACGGCGGTGCAGGTGATAGCGCTGGATCGCTTCATGAAGCAGCGGCTGCTGGATAAGGGCGTGGCGCCGGAGAAAATCCAAATTCTGCCCCCTTGGACTCACGATGATGCCGTGTGGTACGACGAGGCGGGCCGCCGGCACTTCCGCGAGCAGCACGGGCTCGAAGGGAAGTTCGTGGTGATGTACTCGGGCAATCACAGCCCCTGTCATCCGCTCGACACGTTGCTGGCGGCGGCACGGCGCTTGCAAGAGCGGCAGGACATTGTCTTCTGCTTTGTGGGTGGGGGAAGCGAGTTCGTAAAAGTTCGGCGCAGCGGTCTCAGGAATGTGGTCAGGCTGCCTTACCAGCCGCTCGATCAGCTTGGCGCGTCGCTTTCGGCAGCGGATCTGCACGTGGTGGTGATGGGCGAGCCGTTCGTGGGCATCGTGCACCCGTGCAAGATCTATAACATTCTGCGTTTGGGCATCCCTGTGCTGTACATCGGGCCGACGGAGGGTCACATTACGGATCTCATCCCGCCCGAGGCCATCAGGGTCTGGGCCCATCGTTTTGGGCACGGCGACGTGGAGGGAGTTGTAGCCTGCATTGCAAAGTGCGCCGAGAGTCCGCTGCGTCGGTCGGCGGAGGCAGTGCGGCTGGCGGCCGGGTTTTCCGAGGCCGCGCTCGCCCCGAAACTAGTGGAACTGCTGGTACGCGGATCCGAAGTCTCACTTACGGAGGTGCCTGCCTATGCCGGACACTAAGCTGGTCCTGGTTACCGGTGCTGGCGGCTTCATAGGCCATCATCTGGTGAAATATCTTGTCGCCCGCGGCTACCGGGTGCGGGGCGTGGATATCAAATACCCGGAGTTCGAGCCAACGGTAGCGCACGAATTCGAGCTGCTGGACCTGCGTCGGTTTGACAACTGCCTGATCGCCATGCGCGGTGTGGATGAGGTGTATCACCTGGCGGCGAATATGGGCGGCATCGGGTTCATCGAGACCTACAAAGGCGAGATCGTGCGCGACAACACGATGATCAACATCAACACGATCGAGGCGGCGCGGATTCACGGTGTGAAGCGATTTCTTTTCACCTCGAGCGCCTGCGTGTACCCGGGCTACCGGCAGAACACGACGGATGTGACGCCGCTCAAGGAGGAGGACGCCTATCCGGCAGATGCCGAAGACGGCTATGGGTGGGAAAAGCTCTATATGGAGCGCACCTGCCGCCACTACCGTGAGGATTTTGGTCTGGAGACACGGGTGGTGCGGTTCCACAACATCTACGGACCGTTGGGAACCTACGATGGCGGCAGGGAGAAGTCGCCGGCGGCCATTTGCCGCAAGGTGGCGCTGGCCAACGATGGGGATGAGATTGAGGTGTGGGGTGACGGGCAGCAGACGCGTTCCTACTGTTACATTGACGACTGCGTGGAGGGCCTGTACCGGCTGATGCGCTCCGACTATCCCCATCCGCTGAATCTGGGCACGGACCGGCTGGTTT
>Ga0308410_1000924_pt1 | contig 16700 bp, 11 predicted proteins | sample HotsprOSTMatCore_FD_203467 | JGI IMG/M metagenome (GOLD analysis project Ga0308410, IMG submission 203467) | Hot spring phototrophic mat microbial communities from Octopus Spring, Yellowstone National Park, Wyoming, United States -... | ecosystem: Environmental > Aquatic > Thermal springs > Hot...
AACAAGAGGAGTATCAGAAGAAGGAAGATAGATTTCTTCGTTTTGCTTGGCAAGAGCAATAACATCAATATTTACTTCCGCATCAGAAATGGCTTTAAGAGCTGCATTAAGTTGCCCTTTCCCACCATCAATCAAGACCAAATCTGGAAATTCTTTATTTTCCCTTTTTAATCTGGAATATCGCCGGTATACAGCTTCGTATATCATTGCATAATCATCGGGGGTGGATTTTGTCCTGATCTTCATATGCCTGTAGTTTGACTTATCAGGTTTCCCATTGAAAAAAGAAACAACAGACGCAACAGCATACTCTCCCATTATGTTTGCCACATCAAATCCTTCTATTCTCGCAGGAAATTTTTTAAGTCCAAGAATTTCCTGCAAATTTTTTAGATTTTCAGATGAATCAACCTTGCTCCATAGTTGTGTGAAATGAATGGATGCATTTTCTGTTGTAAGTTTTATTATTGATTCTTCTCTTTCATTTTCTGGCAAAATTACTTTTATTTTATAAATTTCAAAAACACTGTTTAAAGCCTCTAAAATACTTGCAAAACTTCTGTCGATAACAAAAAAATCAGGTTTTATATCCAAAGTATTTGCATAGTTGAGTAAAAATAAAGGAAGAACTTCTTCAGCATCTTCATCTAAGTGTAAATTTCCACTGTAACTTTTTTTACCAATCATTTTTCCATTTCTTACCATAGAAACCACTATAACAATTTTTCCCCATTTTGAAAAAATTCCTACATAATCCCTGTTAATACTCTCATCAAGAATTACATTCTGACTTTCCTCAAAGTGTTTTATTGCTTCAATCTTTTCTTTTATTGCCTGGGCCTTTTCAAATTCAAGCATTTTTGCTGCCTGCTTCATTTCAGTTTCAAGCTTACTTAAAAGTTCGGTATATTTCCCTTTTAGAAACTCTATTGCCTGTTTAACATTATCATCATAATCTTCCTTCGATATTTTGCCGATACATGGAGCACTGCACCTTTTTATGTGATAGTTCAGGCATTCCTTTTTTGGCAATTTCTTGCAGGTTCTCAGTAAAAACACCTGCTGAATAATATCAATTGAAGCCCTTGTTGCCCTTGCACTTACAAAAGGGCCAAAGTATAAACTGCCATCAGACTTCTGGTCTCTTGAATAGACTATTCTCGGGAAATCATCATTTATTGTTATCTTTATGTAAGGGTAGAACTTATTATCCTTGAAATCTATGTTGTATTTCGGTTGATATTGCTTGATGAGGTTTGCTTCAAGAAGAAGGGCTTCTGATTCATTGTTTAGACTGATTGTATCAATGAGGGAAATATTTTTTATCAGTGCTTCAGTTTTAGGGTCACTATTTTTCCTGTGAAAGTAAGAGCTTACTCTCTTTCTTAAGTTTACAGCCTTGCCAATATAAATTATTTCTCCTCTTTTGTTTTTGAATAAATAAACTCCTGGACCTTCAGGAATCTTTGATATTTCATCAGGCGTAAAAAAACCTTTTTCTTCAACAATTTGCATACTTCTACCACTCATTTCTTGGATAATACCTTAAAGCCTTTGCCTTTTCCTTTCTACCGATATGCTTTTTTTCTTCTTCCTTAATAAGGTTCAAAAGATTTTCCACCTCATTTTGTGATAGCTTTTGAGGAGCAACTGATGAGGCACTTTGCGAAGAAGATGAGTTTTTCTGTGAATGATTTTCTTGTTTATTATTGTTCTTTTCTCTATTCTCTTTTTCTTTGTTTTGTTCTTCTTTTTGATTGTTCTGGTTTGTCTGATTTAACATCTGTTTTGCATACAGAAAATTCCATAATGTTTTTTTATAAATTTCAGATTCTTTATCCCCATTCAAAAGAATATCTTTGTATGTCTCTATGGCCTTCTGGTATTCATTTTTGTCTATGTATGTTGTTCCAAGGTTGTATATGGATTTTTCCTTTACAATTTTACTTTTTGAACTTATGATTTTCTTAAATGAACTTTCAGCCTCATCCATTCTGTTCAATTTATAGTAAGTATTTCCCTGATTGAAAATGAGTTTTTCATTCTTTTTGTCTTTCAGAAATGCTTTTTGAAAAAGTTCTAAGGCCTTTTCATAATTTCCTTTTCTGTATTCAGCTACACCGCGGCTTGCTAAAGAAGCATATATATTTTCATTTAAAAGGGAAATAATTGTTAAAATAAAAATAAGTTTTATCCAGCCTTTGAAATTGAATTTTACTTTTTTTTCAGGTAAAAAGAGGTAGATTAAAAGTAGTAGCAAAGCAATTGCAAGAAAATACTGATACTGTGGCTCCAAAAAATCGTAGATCTGATTTGAAAATTTAGTTTTCTTTATTTCATCAATTTTTCTTGCAAGGGCTGAAATGTTTTCATCACTTCCGTAAAAATATTCCCCCTCTGTTTCCTTTGCAACAAGCCTTAATAAATTTTCATCAAGCCTTGATGTTACAATTTTACCTTCTTTCTTAAGATAATCCACAACATTTCCATTTTCATCATACACAGGTATCATCTGCCCGTTCGGGGTACCTACACCAACAGTGAAAATTTTTACACCTTTTCTTGCAGCTTCTTTAGCCTGTTTGACTGGTGAAAATTCATAATCCTCTCCATCCGTAAAAATTACAATGGCCTTGTGAGTAAGGGCATTGTAATCGAAAAGCTCTAAGGCTTTCTTTATTGCATCCTCAAGATTTGTTCCCTGAACATCAATCATTTCTGTGGAAAGTTCATTTATAAATGAATAAAGTGCATCAATATCAGTTGTAAGAGGGAGCATATTAAATGCATATCCAGCAAAAGCTGTAAGCCCAACTCTATTTCCTACAAGATATGCACATAGCTTACTTGCAAGGTTTTTAGCTTTATTTAATCTATCAGGCATTACATCTTTTGTCAGCATACTTCTTGATATGTCCATTGCAACTACAAGGTCAATTCCTTCTAAATCCACATTTAAACTTTTGTTTCCCCATCTTGGATCAAGCAGGGAAATTGAAATAAAAATTAGAGAAATCAAAAAGATCACAATCTTGAGATTGTAGGTGAAAAAATTAATATCTGAAAGGGGATGACCTTCTTTCTGGAAAATAGACTTTAAGAATAAGTTTTTTATAAAGAATGTGACAAGAACTAAAAAAACACTAATAGCCAGAAAGATTAAAAGTATCCATAAAATGCGAGCATTTGCAAAAAACATATTCCTTCTTCCATTTTAATTTTAGTAAACAAAAAAGCTTTTGTCAAAAAAAGAAGGTGGTTAACTGGTTTTGAACAATTTGTTTGACCAGAATCAAAAGAGATGTTAAAATTTATTTGCCCAAGTGGAAGAAATCCCTTAATAAGGAAGTCCGGTGAAAATCCGGCGCAGCCCCCGCTACTGTGAGGCAGACAAAAGTCCACAATGTCACTGGAGGTTTAAAGCCCCGGGAAGACGGACAAGTAGGATGAAGCCAAGCCAGGAGAATTGCTTGGGTAATATTGAACGGAGGGTTCAGAAATGGAAACATCACCACCTTTTTAACTTCCTAACATTCTAATATTTTTTTCATTTTTCGATTGCCGGTGGAATCTTTAGAAAAATTTTTAATGTTTAATATTTTTATGAAATTAACTGTAAAAAGAAAGTGGAGGTAAATTTTTTATGAAAACAACAATTGTTGGTTTTCAAAGAATAGGCAAAGAGAGGGAGTTAAAATCAATACTTGAAGCCTATTTTAAGGGAGAAACGGATGAAAAGAAAGTTTTAGAAGTTACAAAAAACCTGCAACAAAAACATTACAGTATTATGGAAAAGTATATTGATATTCTCCCTTGTAACGATTTCAGCCTTTACGATAGTATGCTCGATACAATGTGGATGTTAGGGATAGTACCAGTTGAATACATTGATAATGAACTTTCTGAACTTGAAAAGTATTTTGCAATTGCAAGGGGCTATCAGTCTGAGAAGATTAACCTCAAAGCCTTTGAGATGAAAAAATGGTTTGATACAAACTACCATTATATTGTGCCAAAACTTACAGATAATTTATACCTAAAAATCAACACTAATTTTCTGGAAGATAGAATAAAAATAGCAAAGTCATTGAATATTAAATTCAAGGTAAATCTTATTGGTCCTTTTACATTTCTTATGCTTTCTAAGCCAAAGATTAAAACCATTTACGATTTTAAAGAAGTCATTCTTAGCAATTATCTAAAAATTTTAGAGTTCTTGAAAAAAGAAAATATTGAGCACCTTCAGATAGAAGAACCAGCACTGGTTTTTGACCTTGGAAAGAAAGAGAAAAAATTTTTCAAAGAGATTTATTCTGAAGTTTTAAAATACAGGGGAGAAATAAAAGTTATTCTTCAGACATATTTTGGTGATGTAAGGGACATTTATGATGACTTGATGCAGCTTGATTTTGAAGGTATTGGACTTGATTTTGTGAGCGGGAAGGAAAACCTAAGACTTTTGGAAAAAACTGGGTTTGATAGAGAGAAAATAATTGTAGCAGGTATAATAGATGGAAGAAATATATGGAAATCGGACTATAGAGGCGTAGTTGATTTAATCGAAAGAATTTTAAAATATACATCGCAGGATAATATGTGGCTATCCTCTTCATGTTCATTACTTCATATCCCTTACACTGTTGAAGTGGAAAGAAAGATTCCACAGCAGATTAAAGAAATGCTATCTTTTGCAGTGGAGAAACTTTCTGAATTAAAAGAAATAAAAGATTACTTTAGTGGAGATTCTCCACCAAAAACTGAAGTTTTTGTAAAGAATAAAAACTCAATAGAGAACTTCAAAAGGTTTGTAAGTGAAGAAAGCACAAAAGTAGAAATTGACAGTATTGATAAAAGCTTTTTTAATAGAAAAATTCATTGCAGAAAGAGAAGTATTCTTCAAAGGAAAACACTGAACTTACCACTACTTCCAGCCACAACAATTGGTTCATTTCCTCAGACTTCTGAACTGAGGAAAAAAAGAAAAGATTACAGGGAGGGCAGGATAACTAAAGAAGAATACGAAGATTTCATAAAAGGAATGATTAAAGAAGTTATTAAAATTCAGGAAGAAATAGGACTTGATGTTTTAGTTCACGGGGAGTTTGAAAGAAATGATATGGTGGAATATTTTGCTGAATTTTTGACGGGTGTTTTGACCACTGAAAATGGATGGGTTCAATCTTACGGTGTAAGAGTAACAAAGCCACCCATTATATATGGAAATATAAGAAGAAAAGAAAGTATGACATTAAAATGGATAACCTATGCTCAGAGTTTGACTGAAAAGCCCATGAAAGCGATTCTAACAGGACCAATAACTATAATAAACTGGTCTTTCGTCAGGAAAGATATTTCCTTAAAAGATGTAGCCTACCAGATTGCCTTTGCATTAAGAGAAGAGATAGACGAGTTACAGAAAGCCGGTATAAAGATAATTCAGGTTGACGAGGCTGCACTGAGAGAAAAATTACCACTTAGAAGGAGTGAATGGAAAGAATACCTTGATGTTGCTATAAATGCTTTTAAACTGGCAACTTCTGTAATCAAACCTGAAGTTCAGTTACATACGCATATGTGCTACAGTGAATTTTCTGACATTATTAATTATATCGAAAAGATGGACGTGGATGTAATTACAATTGAAGCTGCAAAATCAGAACTTTCAATACTTAATTCTCTTAAGAAATATGTAAGAAAAAGACAGATTGGGCCAGGTGTATATGATATTCATTCACCAAGAATACCTGAGGTAGAGGAAATAGAAGATCTGATAAAGAAAATTTTAACTGTTGTACCCACAGAAAATCTGTGGATAAATCCCGATTGTGGTCTTAAGACAAGAAAATTTGAGGAGGCAATACCCTCCCTGAAAAATATGGTGAAGGCAAAAGAAAAAATTATCAGTACATTGAAAAAAGTTTAATCAAGAATTTATCAATGGTTTTATAGGACAAAAAAAGTGGTGGTCGTGTAAGAAACTTTTTTTCGCCAACATATAGCGGGTTTTTGGATTTTTACCCTTTATTATTTTATAAATTTCCCTTGCGGATTTATCTACTGGCATTGCATCTTTTGTATCTTTAAATTTTTTCTAAAACTTTTTAAATATCTTTCTTCAACAAAAGAAATATCCTGTTTCTTTTTTCACAATTTAACTATATCAGTTAACGAAAAATGCCAGTGGGTTTTGTAAAAAATATAAAAGATTATTTGAAAAAAAATTTTTTATAAACGATAATATTTTGTTGCAAAATCTTTTTAAAAATTTAAGGGGGGTTTATGGAAAATCTTGTAAGACTTACAGCACTTCAAATTCTTATTCCAGCTGTTTCAACAGGGCTTCTTTTTGCCGGAACATTACTTTTTCTATATATTTTTATTCTTTATCATCAAAAGGTATACCTTTCAGTTTTTCTACTTGGTATTTTGGGGTTTGTTTTTGTTGGCAGTGAAACACTGATTTTATTTATCGGGGGGCAATACAGAAATATTTTACTTGGCAGAGAATTTCAAAGAATTCAACAAGTTGCCGCAACATTTTTTATGTTTGCAATACCTTTTCTTGTTTCTGAATATCTCCAGCTTACGCCAGCATTGAAAAAAATTAACAAATATATTATGTATGCTGGCCTTGCAATTGCAACATTGATTACAATTATTGCCTATGTAAGTCCTGAACTTTTTATTTCTTTCACAAAACATCATCCGAAATGGCTTGTAAATGAAGCTGACTATCCCAGGGGTGGAGTAGGTTTTGTTTACAATATAAGGGATATAATCCTGGGGCTTTTGATAATATACTTCCTTGCAATGTTACTTATTGACATTTTTATGCACAAGAGACTTAAAGTACTTCTTTTTCCATTAATTGGGATACTGGTGGGAATTTATTCAGCAGTTGTAGATATTTTATTTATATACACAGGTGTAAACTATGATTTATTTCCAAATGAGATTTTTTCAAGATTTAGTTTTGGTATTACTTTCTTTATTTTGACAGCAATGATAAATATGAGTAGAAAATTTATAGAAAGTGCAAAAGAACTTGAAGAAACATACAAAAAGCTTAAGATTTCTGAAAGAAAATACAGAATTCTTGTAGAAGGAACACAGGACTGGATTTTCACAATGGACAGGAATTTTATAATAACGAGCGCAAACAAAACTTTTCTTAAGGAAAACGGTCTTAAGGAAGATGCGCTCGGTAAAATGCATTTTCTGGAACTTATTTATATTCCAGTGGAAGGTTCGCAGCTTTTATTGCAGGTGATAAAGAGTGAAATAGAAAAGCTTATAAATGAGAAAAAACCTATAACACTGAGAACTTTCTTTTATGACAGAAATATGGACGCTCCAAAGGAATATGTTCTCAGGATGGAAAATATATCAATTGATAATCAGTTTGAAATTCTTTGCAAGGCCTCAAAATCTCAGGATGATCAACTAATTGAATATTTTCATTCCGAGAAAAATAAATATGTACTTCCCAACAATATACTTGTGGCAAAGGAAATGTCAAAAAGGGTTGTAAAGAATTTAACAAAGTATATGGATCCATCTGAAGTTCAGTTGATTGAAATGGCAGTTTTTGAGATGATTATCAATGCCATAGAACATGGTAACCTTGAGATAGGTTTTGAGGAAAAAACACAGGCTCTACAAAATGGAGATTATCTAACATATATAATTGAAAAACAAAAGCAACCACAGTATAAGGACAAAAAAGTAACTATAGAATACTCAATTACACCAGAACAACTGGCTGTAAAAGTATCTGATGAGGGAAAAGGTTTTGATTACAAAAGAATAACTCAAAAAACACAGGAAGCAAACGAGAATATGTTAGGACATGGAAGAGGGATAGGCCTTATTTTAAGATTATTTGATGAGGTAAAATACAATTCTATAGGAAATCAGGTTTTGCTTATAAAAAAGTTGCAGAATAATGTATCTTAGATTTTGTTTTAGCAAAGTTTTGTTTCAGGTTTTTTTACAGTAATTTTAATCAAATTAAAGAAAAAATTATTACAAAAAAATAGACTTTTATTTTTTCATAACTTATAATGAATTAATTCAATTTATAGGAACTTTATATGAAAAATTTAGTTTTATATTTTTCTCTTGATGGACATACAGAGAAGGTTGCTGAAGTTATTACAAAAAGAATAAATGCTGATATGGAAAAGATAACATTACGAAGAAAGTTACCGAAGGGTTTTTTTAAGTATCTTGTGGGTGGGTTCTGGACAATAAGTAGAAAAAAACCTTCTATTGAACCTTTAAAAATTAACTTAAAAGACTATGACTTAATCTTTCTGGGTACTCCAGTGTGGGCATCTACATACTGTCCTGTTTTTAATTCCATCTTTGAAAAATACGAAATAAAAGGTAAAAAGATTGCTATTTTTGTTACTTATGCAAGTATGGAGGGGAATTCAGCAAGAGACCTGGCAATGAGACTTGAAGGCAATAATGAAATAATGGCAAAAATTGCTTTCAGTGAAAGAGAAATTAAAAAAGGCAAAGTTGAAGAAAAAATAGAAAAGTGGCTGGAAGAAATTAAAGCTTTATAATGGAGGAAAAAATGTCAGAAATTTTGGATAAAGAAAAAGAAAAGGCACTGCAGATAGCCATTTCTCAGATAGAAAAACAGTTTGGTAAAGGAGCTATAATAAAACTTGGAGAAAAACCGCAAATAGAAGGATTCCCAGTGATTCCGACAGGTGCACTTACTTTAGATCTTGCACTTGGTATAGGTGGAATTCCCTGCGGTAGAATAACAGAAATATATGGACCTGAATCTTCCGGAAAAACAACACTTGCGTTATCTATTATTTCGGAAGCCCAGAAAATGGGAAAAATTTGTGCTTTTATTGATGCCGAGCATGCACTTGATCCTATTTACGCTCAAAAGTTGGGTATAGATGTGAAAAATCTTTATGTTTCTCAACCGGATACTGGTGAGCAGGGGCTTGAAATTCTTGAAAGTCTTGTAAGGAGTGGAGCAGTAGATTTAGTTGTTGTGGATTCAGTTGCCGCACTTGTACCAAAAGCTGAGATTGACGGAAATATGGGTGATGCTGTGATGGGAATGCAGGCAAGACTTATGTCTCAAGCCCTAAGAAAACTTACTGCACTGATAAATAAGTCAAATACAGCGGTTGTATTTATAAACCAGATAAGAATGAAGATTGGAGTTATGTTTGGAAATCCTGAAACTACAACGGGGGGAATGGCTTTAAAATTTTATTCTTCTGTAAGAATTGAGGTAAGGAAAGGAGAGACTCTCAAGAAAGGAGAGGAAAATTACGGTCACAGGGTGAGAGCCAAGGTTGTGAAAAACAAACTTGCAGCACCATTCAAAATTGCTGAGTTTGATATTATTTTTGGTAAGGGAATTTCTAAAAGTGGTTGTCTTGTGGATGCTGCACTTGCATGCAATGTTATTCAGAGAAAAGGTACATGGTATTTTCTTGGAGAAGAAAGGATTTCCCAGGGAAGAGATGCTCTTGTAAAAGAAATAGAAAGTAAACCAGATCTTGCATCAAAAATAGAAACTTTAATAAAGAAAAAAATTTCAGAAAACCCGGATATTACATCTTTTGGGGTAAGTGATAGTGGTCAGGAGGAATAGTTAAAAATGGAACCAGCTATCGAAACAAGAGTTACAAAGCTTGAAGAAGTTTTAGCTGAGTTTGTTACATACACTACTGCCACAATTCAGGAAATAAGGGATGAAGTAAAAGAATTCAAAGATGAAATGCTTGCATTCAAGAATGAAATGAAGGCTTTTAAAGATGAAATGCTTGAGTTCAAGAACGAGATGAAGGCTTTCAAAGATGAAATGCTCGCATTCAAGAACGAAATGAAGGCTTTTAAGGATGAAATTCTTGTATTTAAAACCGGCGTAGAGGAATATAAAGAAAGATCTGAATTGAGTATGGAAAAATTTAAGGAAGAAATGCTTGCTTTCAAAAAAGGTGTTGAGGAATACAAAGAAAGATCTGAATTGAGTATGGAAAAATTTAAGGAAGAAATGCTTGCTTTCAGAAAAGGTATTGAAGAATATAAAGAAAGATCTGAGTTGGAGATGAAAAAGTTTAAGGAGGAATTGAATAGGAAGTGGGGAGAATTAGCAAGAAAGATGGACACTATTGTTGAGGATATTATAGCACCGGGAGCACCAGATGCTATATACAGAAAGTTTGGTGTAGAAATACTTGACCTTATGGTAAGAAGAAAGGTTAAGGATAAGAATAGAAATACCGAAGAATTTGACTTAATTATGATTGGCGAAGATGATAAGGTTTACCTCGTTGAAGTTAAAAGCACCCCAACAGTTGAGGCAGTACTGGGGGTCATAAACAAGGTAACAAGGCTAAAAGAAATCTTATATCCCGATAGAGAAATAGTGCCTATTTTTGGCAGTCTTTATGTCTCCGATGATATTGTTAACTTTGCTACAAAAAATTCTATCTATGTTTTAGGCATGAAAGGGGAATATTTAGAAGTATTAAATTAGTAAAAGAGGATAAAATTATGGAATTTGAACCTGTTTTTCTTGAAGGTGGGGGTATAACCTCTGTAAAGGGTTTTAGAGCTAATGGGATTGCTTCAGGTTTAAAAGAACTTGGTTTTAAAGATCTTGGACTGATTCTTTCTGAAAAGCCATGTGATGTGGCGGCTTTGTTTACGAACAATAAAATTAAAGCTGCTCATATAATTTTTGACCTTGAGAGATTATCTAATAGGATAAGTGCAATAGTTGTAAATAGCGGAAATGCTAATTGCCTTACAGGTGAAATTGGTGTAAAAAATGCAAGAGAAATGGCGGAAACTGTTGAAAAAAGTTTGGGGCTTGAACAGGGAAGTGTTCTTGTAGCCTCTACAGGTGTGATAGGAAAGTTTTTGAACATGGATGTTGTGCTTTATGGAATTGAAAAACTTGCAAGAGTAATAAAAATTGAAAGTGATGAGAAAAATTTTTCTTATGCCATAATGACAACTGACAGAAAAACAAAAACAGTAGCAACTGAATTTGAAATAGATGGCAGCAGGATAAGAATTGGAGGTGCTGCAAAAGGTGCAGGGATGATAAAACCAGAGCTTGTTGACCTTCCGCATGCAACAATGCTTGCCTTTATAGTAACAGATGCAAATATTGAAAAGAAAGCCTTAAAAGAAGCATTGATTGAAGCAACTAATCTTTCATTTAACAGAATAAGTGTTGATAATGATACAAGTACAAATGATAGCGTATTCTTGCTTGCAAATGGGATGGCTGAAAATAAGTTGATTACATATAAATCAGAAGCTTATGAGCTTTTTAAAATTGCCCTGACAAAAGTCTGTCAGTCACTTGCAAAAATGATAGTTAAGGATGGAGAGGGGGCAACAAAGGTCGTAAAAATAGAAGTTAAAAATTCCATTACAGAAATGGATGCAGTAAAAATTGCACGAGCCATAGCTGATTCATACCTTGTTAAAACCGCAATTTTCGGGCAAAGCCCAAACTTTGGACGAATACTTGCAGCAGCAGGATATTCTGGTGGAAAGTTTGACCTTAAAAGACTTAAACTTTACTTCAATGATCTTCTTCTATTTTCTAATGGTGAGATAGTTCATGAGAATGTAAGCAGAGCAGCAAATGAAATGATCACAAATGAAATGACTATAACACTGGATTTGAATCTTGGAAGAAAAGAGTATTTTGTATGGACAAGTGATCTTACCTGTGATTATGTTAAAATAAATGCAAGCTATTTAAGTTAACAAGATAAAGAGATATAAAAAAAGAAAAACGGTTGTGTAAATTTGAATCTCTGAACGCGCGTTTATAAAGTAACCTAACTTTATGCTATATTATAAAATATAAAAATTATTTAAAGAGTAAAAACTAAGAGTATCGTTTTAATTATATATAGGAGAATTTTATCATGAAATGGAAGTTTATTTCTATGTTATTACTAATAGTTTTGAGTCGTTTAACCTTTATTTTTTCAGAGGATGCAGTCAAATTACAGCTTCGAAACTATGCTACTCAGAAAGGGATCTATATTGGTTGTGCTGTTATGCCACAGCATCTTGATGATCCAACTTTTGTAAACATTCTTACCAATAACTTTAATTACCTTACTCCAGAAAATAATATGAAATGGGAATTAATTCACCCAAAAAAAGATTCTTATGATTTTTCCGGTGCAGACAAGATTGTAGAATTTGGCTTAAAAAATGGAATGCGAATTAGAGGACATACTCTTGTGTGGCATTACCAGAACCCAAAATGGCTACTTGATTCAAAGTTGACAAGAGAAGAGGCAATGGAAATTTTGAAAAATCATATAATGACTGTGGTTGGTAGATACAGAGGAAAAGTAAAAGACTGGGATGTTGTAAATGAACCGATGGGTGAAAATGGTGTTTTACGCTTGAACATCTGGTATCAAAATATAGGAGAAGATTATATAGAACTTGCACTGAATTGGGCAAAAGAAGCTGACCCTGATGCAAAATTATTTTTGAATGATTATGGAATAGTGCATGAAAACCAAGCCTTTTGTATATACATACCGTATTTTATCCCCACCTTTTTACCAATTTTCAGATGAAGTCAGAAGATATTTGCTGATATAAAAATCACATTCTAATCAAGCTTCAAAAAATTATAAACATAATACAAAAAGTTTTTATTCTCGGATTTGCTGATCAAAAGAGTAAAACGATCCTTCTTGTTTTCAAGCACAAGACCCCTGTCAATTTTTTTTATTTCAAATTTTTTTAACAAAAGATTTATACTTTTACCAAGAAAATCAAACTCAGCCAAATTAAATGCCATTTTATTTGCATACAGACATTTTTTAAAACAATTTGTTATAACCAGTGGATAATCAAGATTATCAAGAAATGCCCCAGACTTAAAATTTTTAACAAACTCATCAAAATAAAATTGAGAAATAAATTCCTCATAAGAAATTATTCTTATCAAATTACCTGCTTTATCTATTACAGGAACTTTAGCATTCTTTTTTGAGCTTTCCCTGAATAAAAGTGTTGATAATTCATTTACTTTTAAAATATTTATGTTTTCAAAAAGCTTGAAATTACCAGAGGTAATACCGTATTCTACATCCTTTTTAAGCACCACTCCAAGGTATTCATTGTCTTCAAAAACAAGAATACCATTGGCATGCGGTGCATAAAAAAAATACTTCATAAGCTCTCTGGCAAGCTCAAGTTCCATAATCAATCCTCAAATTCAAAAATCTTCTTTAGTTCACTTTTGTCAACAAGAAATAAGCCTTCTTTTTCATCGGATCGGCAAATCCATTTTCCAGCTGATATTTCTGAAGAAATATAAAGGGAGTTGGTTTTATCCTTAGAAATTAATTTTATCTCATAGTAACTTTTAAAATTAGACCCCACTTTCTCCATAACAAAAGAATTGATAAGTATTGAATAAATATCCACAAGTTTTTCATTGAAGTCTGGAAGAAGTTTGTATTCTTTGCCTTTCTGCAAATACCAGTTTTTTTTGTTATTCTCAATTCTAAAAATTATAACGAATTTTTTTTTCTGTTTTTTTAACTCAACTTTTTCAACACTGTCAATAGGTATTTTAAAAATTTCCTTCTCCCTGAAAACATTAAAATCTTCAAATAGTATTTCTACATTTGATATGTTTACAAGAAAGATTTCATTTTTCTCAGGAAGCTTAGTATAAACAAAATTTTTATCTACTGTTCTTTCGCCTAATTCTATCTCTTTTTTCTCTCCATCAGTAAATGCTAAAGAAAGTTTAACTAAAGGTTTTTCCAGCCCATATTGTGAATAATCTGTAAGGTTTGTTAAAACTTCTCCTTTCTCAAGAGATTTAAGATTATCTATAAGCGTTTTAAGTTTCTCCTCATTAATTTCATCATTAACCGGTAAAATCACTTTCCACTTTCCTTCAACATTCGTAAGCAAAAGAGTTTCTTCAAACCTTCCCCTTCCTCTTATGACACCAATTGAAACAATATTCCTTTTGTTAATATTTTCAAAAACTCTTCTATTTTCTTTAATCTTTAGTTTTTTATCAAAAGTATTTTTCAAAATATAGGATATTACCAGAACAGCAAGGACAAAAATTAAAGCACCTATCTGAAATATTTGCCTTTTAATTTTCTTATTCACAGCATCCTCTATACTTTTAAAAATTTTCTATTGAGAAAATATTACATTAAAATCCATAATATTTAAATTTTTTAAAAAGATTATTCTTGAAATCTACTAATGAAGGAGTATACATTAGAGAAAAGAAAATTTCAATTTTCCTGTTTATAAGGCTTTCTCAAGCAGCTCAGTAAACATTCTGTTAAACTTTTGTGGATTCTTTGGCAACACTCCCTCTGACAAAAGGGCATAATCCAGTAAAAGTTCAATAGCATCATTTAAACCCTTTTCGTCAATACCAGCCTTATATTTCTCGTACAATTTTTTAACTATACTATGCTCTGGGTTGAGTTCCAAAATCCTTTTTGAAGGTGTAAGAAGAGGATGCTCTTTACTTAAGTATTTTTCTAAAGAAGGACTTAAGTCAAATTCTCCACCTGTAAGACAACAGGGCGAAGAAACTAAATTTGAAGAAAGTCTAACCTCTTTTATGTGATTTGCAAGTTTTTCTTCAATGTATTTCAAGAAACCTTTCATTTCCTTTGATTTCTCTTCTATTTGGTGTTTCTTTCTTTCTCTTTCTTCTTTGGAACCAATTTCTATCGCTCCCTTGCCTATTATTTTTACTTTTTTTCCCCTGTATTCCGGTATATACTATATCATAACTTCGTCAACAGGATTCAAAAGGAATAAAACCTCATAATTTTTCTGCTTTAAAATTTCAATCTGGGGTGAATTTTCAGCAATTACTCTTGATTCCGATGCTATACAGTAAATTTCTTCCTGATCCTCTTTCATTCTCCTGTAATACTCAGGCATTGTAGTAAGCTTAACCGGATCTTCCGTAGACTCAAACAAAATTAAAGGTATCAGTTTCTCCCTATTCTCTTCATCTGAAATTACACCTTCTTTTAGTGCATTGCCAAACTCTTTAAAAAAGTTTAAGTAATTTTCTCTATCCTTTTCAAGCATTTCAGTTAATGCATCAATGACTTTTTTTGTAAGGTTTTTTCTCATCTGAACAACGATCATATCGTTCTGCAACATCTCTCTTGATATGTTCAATGATAGATCCGAAGATTCAACAACACCTTTCACAAATCTCAAATACTTTGGAAGTAAATCCTCATAGGCCTCCATTATCAACACCTTTTTTACATACAACGCAAGCCCACTTTTATATCCCTGAAAATAAAAATCAAAAGGGGCTTTTGATGGAATAAAAAGTAAAGAATAAAATTCCAGCATACCCTCCGCTTTATAAGGTATAACCTTAAGGGGTTTTTGCCAGTCATGAGAAATGTGTTTATAAAATTCCTCATATTCCTCCATAGATACTTCACTCTGAGATTTCCGCCAGATGGGCTTCATAGAATTAAGAACTTTGTCATCACTAACAATTTCTTTTTTACCCTCCTTTCCCACTTCTCTTTCAACCCTCATCTTTATAGGATACTGAATAAAATCAGAATATTTCTTTACAATTCTTTGAATTACCCACTCATCTGTAAAATCATCAATACCATTTTCCCTATCAACTGGTTTTAGATAAAGCTTTACTACAGTTCCATTTGTATCCTTTTGAGTTTCTTCTATTGTATATTCTCCATCTCCAAATGACTCCCATTTATATGCCTGTGTCTCTCCAGCCTTTCGAGTAATTATTTCCACCTTGTCTGAAACCATAAAAGCTGAATAAAATCCTACCCCGAATTGACCTATCAGCTCATTTATGTCCATTTTATCTTTTTTATCCCCAAGGCTACTCAAAAACTCTAAAGTACCGGATTTTGCAACTGTTCCAATGTGATTTATCAAATCTTCCTTGTTCATTCCAATTCCATTATCAATAACAGAGAGAGTTCTTTTCTCCTTATCAACTTCAAGTCTTATTTCGAATGGTTGATTTTCAGTAATTAAAGAAGGATTTGTAAGAGAGGCAATTCTCAACTTGTCTATTGCATCAGATGCATTTGAAATAAGCTCCCTTAAAAAAATTTCTTTATGAGTGTAGATGGAATGAATCATAAGCTCTAAAAGTCTTTTACTTTCTGTTTGAAATGAATATTTTTCAATTGCCATTCAATCCTCCCCTACCATCTAAAATTCTGGATTTCTTTATAATTTTAGACTTAAAAATACTTATAGACAAAGAACCAAAAATTTAAAAAAATGACTTTAATTACTAATTTAACAATATTTGACATCAAAGTCAAGATAAAAATCTCGGGGCAATAAATTCTAACATTCAGTTATAAAACAAGTAATCCTAAAACTATGAACGGGATAAAAAATTATAAGACTTGAATTTCTGCACAGCCACATAAAAATGGAAAATTACCCGACCACAGAAACTATGGGAAGTTTTAAAAACAGAATTCCCCTGTATAGAGAAAAAACTAACTTTCCTCCACAAGCACATTCTCAAAATAAGAATGAAAACTCATAAAACTTGAACTTTAAAAGTTTCTTTTAAATAAAATTGAGAGACCTTTCAACCTCTTAAGATAACCCTTAAAGACGCTTTATAATGAGGGGTCATTAGAAAA
>Ga0308410_1000935_pt1 | contig 16627 bp, 13 predicted proteins | sample HotsprOSTMatCore_FD_203467 | JGI IMG/M metagenome (GOLD analysis project Ga0308410, IMG submission 203467) | Hot spring phototrophic mat microbial communities from Octopus Spring, Yellowstone National Park, Wyoming, United States -... | ecosystem: Environmental > Aquatic > Thermal springs > Hot...
TCACGGTCCGCGCAATCGTAGTGTGCAAGCGATTTTCCAACCATTCTTTGGCATACGGACTGTGCACGCCGATTGTCATTTCGCCATCGCGATAGGAGATGGCGTGAGTGGGACGCACCCAGGTATCGAAGGTGGCTTTGGGCATTTGTAATTGCAACTCACCCAGCGTTGCGTGCCAGATTTCAGTTGCATTCATAGTGACCTCAATCAATCGATTGGCAAAATTTTCGGTGAACTATGTGCCGCGCTATTTTAGCAGAGGTTCCGTGAGTATGCAAGAGGTTTACCTTAAAAAAGAAAAACGCGCACCGTCTTTTTAAGATTGACAAAAAATTTATTTTCAGCACACTCACGCATACCGCGAAAACTTTTTTGTGGAGAACAAGTGAATAACCAGCAAGGATGTGATTTTATTTTTTGCACGCATACAAAATATAGTAGTGATACAGCGCGAGCACCCCAAGCGAGTGAATAACCCTGTGGAAAAATCTAGAAAGATTGTGGAAACTGTGTTATAATTTTTGCCAATGTCCAAACGCATCTGGTTTTTACTGATTTTTATCCTGATATGCCTTTGCGGCGCAGTTGCGCTCGCGTTGATTTATTTTGCGTTCGAAACGCGTACCTTGACCGGCATTGTCAGTGACGCGATGCTCGATACGCCCATTGCTGACGCGCGCCTCACGATTGCGGACCGCGTCGTGACGACGAACGCGCGCGGCGAGTACAGCGTCGAGATTCCGCGCGGTGTGCATACGCTTGTTGCCGAAGCGGATGGTTATGTGCCGTTGCGCGCCGATGTGAACGGCGACGCGCTCTTTGCACGCGCGTTCGCGCTCAATGTGGCATTGGAACAGAATCGCGTGACGTTTTATGTGCGCGATGCCGAAACGCAACAACCACTTGCAAATATCTCCTTGCAAGTGGGTGAGCAAACCTTGCCAGCGAATGCCGCTGGACAGGTGGAAGCGCGCGGTGTGAAGATGCACACGCCAATCACGGTGCAGGTGCCGGGGTATCAACCGCTGGCATTGTCTTTCGATGGGCAAACGGACATCGAATTAGCCTTGCTTCCCAGCACGCTAACGATTACCGTGCTGGATCGGTACACCCAGCAGCCCGTTCGTCACGCGCGTATTCAAGCCGATGCGCTGAACGCGACGAGCGATGCAAGCGGTGTGGCGATTTTGCGTCGCGTCAAGCCCGGCGCAATCGTGCGCGTCGCCGCGCCCGGCTATGATAGCGCGAGCGCGCCCTTCACCGGAAGCGATTTGCGCATCGCGCTGCGACCGAATACGCTGGAAGGTGTTGTCACCGATGCGGCGACTGGTCAACCCATCAGCGGAACGCTGGTTTATCTGGGGAACACTATCGTCACGACGAACGCGCGCGGCGCGTATCGTTTAGAAAATGTGCCGCCGCAAGCCAGCGTGATGTTCAAAGCGCCGGGCTATCAAAAAATTCAGGTGACTGTGGACAACACGGCGCGGCGCGATGTCGCGTTGACACCGTTCATCGTCAAAGGGATTCGCGTCCCCTTTGCGATGCCGATGGAACAAGTGCGCGAGTTGTTCGCGCTCGTTGCCAGGACCGAGTTGAACGCGCTCGTCATTGACGTCAAATCAGAAAAGGGACGTCTTGCCTGGGAGAGTGCTGTCCCGCTTGCCAAACAAATCGGCGCGTATTCCGCGCTAGGAGTTGATCTGCCCGAGGTGCTGGAACGTTGTCGCGCGCAAAAAGTGTACTGCATCGCGCGGTTGCCGGTGTTTCAAGACACGCTGTTAGCCACACAACGCCCCGCGCAAGCCGTGCGTTACCCCAATGGCGCGGTGTTTACCGAAGATGGTGGCGCAGTGTGGCTCAATCCGTTTGTACAAGACAATTGGCATTATGCCATCGCGCTTGCCAGAGAAATTGCGGCGATGGGCTTTGACGAAATTCAATTCGATTACGTGCGCTTTCCGGGCGTAGCAGGAAATTTTGCCTGGGGCGCGGAGTACAACGAAGAGACGCGCATTGCGACGATTGCCGGCTTTTTGGCGCGCGCGCAAAACGAGTTGCGTCCCACCGGCGTTTTCATCTCCGCCGATGTGTTCGGGTTGACCACCGCGACCGAGGATGACCAGCACACCGGTCAACGCTTGCGCGATTTGGGACCCTACGTGGATTATCTCTGCCCGATGGTCTATCCCGATACGTGGGTGAATGCTGCTGTGCTGTTGTCGCGCGGTTTGCAAATCAAAAATTGTACCGAAGCGACTCGCTGCCCGTACGAGGTGGTTTTGCACAGTTACCAGCGCGCCATCGAAAAAACATCAACCAAAGTGCGGCTGTGGATTCAGGCGTATCCGGGGCGCAGCAATTTTGGCGTAACGCAATATCGGTTGCAGAAACAAGCCGCGATGGACGCGGGAAGTGCCGGCTGGATGTTCTGGAGCGCGAGCGGGACCTATGATCCGAGAATTTTCGATTCCAGGTGACGGAGGACGAATGACGGAGGACGAAGAACAAAGGACGAAAGACGAATGACGAAGGACGGTTACGGGGCTTGGAAAGGTACGATGCCGTATTCGATGTGCGCGCCCATCAGCACGCGCAGAATGCCCGCGGGGTTACTCTTGCGGATGCGTTGATACAACGCTTCGGGTGACATTGGATTGTTGCCGTTTGCCAGGAGCGCGCGAAAAATCGCGCGCGTTAGCGGCATTGTTGGCGTGATAAAGTTCGCTTGCTGACCGCAATGCTCAGCAAGACATTCCCACAGCGCGTCCACGCGCGTCACCTCACCGGTCTGCGGATCGACGCGATCAACCAGACGTGCCTCGTTGGGCGTGGGGTACAGCGCGCGACAGTCGTCGCACAGCGCGGCATGCAGTTCGGCACGCAGATCGCGCCCGTTTTCTTCGAACCACTGTGTATCAATATGGAAAAGTGTTTTGGTGTCTGGTCGAACGACAGGTGACATAATGAGAGATTAGAGAATTAGGGATTGGAGATTAGCGACGCACTTCGTTGAGAACGAAATAGCCGCCGCCGACGGATGACAGGGCGCGGCTTTCGGTCAAAGCGTGCAACACGGCGCGCGGTCCCGCGCGGCGCACCAGATTCACCGCGCTGTACAACGTCTTGGCGTGGACGCGCCCTGCACCACTCAACTTGGCTAGTTCCGGAAAGATCTCTTCCAGCAATGTTGTTAGCGAGGCGTACTCGCGCGCTTTTTGCGCGGCGGCGTCCAGGCCCACCGGATCGCCAATGACGATGAGCATCTCCTCGTCCGCTTTGTGCGCGATGGGCCGCTTTTCTTGCGAAAAGGTCAATTGTCCGTTGACAGCGCGCGCCACGCGCACCCACAAGCCGCGCTCGCGCTGCGGTTGATACTCGATGAGCACGGTCAGCGGATCGCTGCCGCGCTTGAGGGTGATGTACGCGCCCGGCGATAGTTTGCGTGCATTGAACCACTCGGTCAGCCCTGCGATGTACGCGCCGTCGTTCACGGCATACCCCGCGAACTTTTCTTGCGTCAGCGCGTCCACAAAGTAAAAACGCAAGCGCGGATGATCGAACGGCGGCAAGAGCGCGCGCACAATCGGTGTCAGCGGCAACGTGCCCGCGCGCCGATGCGGATACGTCAAAATCAACAATACTTCGTCGCGTGGTTGTACGGTAATTTGATTCGCATTGCCGTTGAGATCGGCTTCGTCTTGCAGTTCTGCCGCGATGAGTTCCAATTCACTCGGCAAAGTAAAGACGCGCGCTGGCGCGCCCTCCAGAATCCTGGGACGCACGCGCGCTTCTTCGGGTTCAAGGCGTTTCAAGAACCAGCGCGGACTGTTGCGCGGGCCCACATCTTCAAAGCGTTCATCGTTTGCCAGCGCAACGTTCAGCGCGAACGCGGCGGCAGTGCGTTTGATCGTCGGAGGAAATTCAAAAATCTTGAGCAAGTCGGAGGTGCGCAGCGCGTCGTTTGATTGCTCGATAGCGGCTTCGGCGAGATGGAGGTATCCTTCGTGAATTTCGGGGAGCAAGCCGCGCAGAAACCAGCCGTCGTCCAGCCGCACGAATTCCCTGTCGGCGTTCATTCGCTGCACCAGATTCGTGCGCACCAGTTCGCCGTATCTGGCAATCGCTTCTTCGAGCGAAAGGGTCAATTCGACTGGCGGTTCGCGGTCTTCGTTCAGAGGATGCGGCGCGGTGTAACCCATTGCAAATTCGCGCGGCGCGCTTTCGCCTTCCAGTTGCACCGTCATCACCTGGAACGGCGCCACGCGCGGATTCTCGCTCGGGCGAATCGCGGTGACCACACCTTCACGATGATCGAACGCGCTGAAAAGCACGCGTTGTCCCACCGCGTAGATCGCTTTGGGTTGATAGATGGGCGCGCGGCGCGCCGCTAGTTCTTCCAGACGTTTTTGCTCTTCGCGGAGCCGCTGTCGAATGATGTGCGCGGCAATGTCGCGACTTGCCGCGGCGTCGCCGCGTTCCAACAAAAACGCGTACGCGCGTTCTATATCCGCTTGCGTGGTGCCAACCGCATTCCAAAAATCGGAACTTGCCATTCGTGCTAAAAATACCTCTGGTCAAAATATGACGTATCGTCACGGACGCACTCACAGGTGACGATACGTCGGAATAATTCCATTTGCTATTATAATGCACTTTGGCGTTTTGCACAAATATTTGTTCGCGCGCCGATTCTCGTGTAAAATGCAAAGTATGTCACTCACACATTCTCTCTTCCGATTTCTTGCCGCGCGGTTTCACATCCCGCGTGACGCGCTCGATTATTTCTTTGCCAGCGCGCATCTGGGACGCGGCGCGGAGACCGCGCTCCCCTTCCCCGCCGAACTGATTCCGATTGGTGCGCGCCTGGTGTTGCGCGGCTGGCACAACAACAAATTCTTTCCAACGAATCGCGATTGGGTTTTGCCGCACTGGGCAGAACGTCAATTCGATCCGCGCGACGCGGCGTTTTTGCCGCGCGGCTTTAACCTGTACACCATCAACTATACGCATCGCGATTGGACGATGCTCGGCAATCCGCGCCGCGCGCGCGAAGCGCTGGTAGATCCGCGCGGACTCGTTACGCCGTGGTTCGATGGCTGGTCGCTCGATGTGTGGGTGCGCGTGGATGAGCAACTGTTCGCGCCCTCGCGTCTTGCGGAAGGCGACGTCGAACAATCACTGGAAGAAAATTTGCCGATTGTTGTCACGACGTTTCGCGCGAACGATGTGCGCGTGCGCTGCAAAGCGTTTGCCATCGAACAGGACGCGCGCGAATTCGTCGCCGAGCAGATCACGCTCGAAAACACCGCGCGCTCCGCGCGTCTCGTTTCACTCTACCTCGCGATTCGCCCCTTCAATCCCGAAGGTGTCGCGCTCGTCCACGATGTCGAGTTCTATGCAAGTAGGCAGGAGGCAGTTGCAGTAGGCAGGCACAACGACTGCCTCCCGCCTCCTGCCTCCTGCCTACTGGATGCTGTTCTTATCAACCGCGCCCCCGCCGTTTTCCTCCCCCAGCCCGATGCAATCGCGTGCAATTGTTTCTCGGATGGCGATGTCGCGCTCGCGCTGCCGCACCTCAACGGCAAAACGCGCGCGCATTGCGACGCCGGACTCGCGACCGCGATTGCCGCGTACCACATCGAACTGGACGCCGGCGCCAGTCAGACCATCACCGCACTGATGCCGATGGAGCGCGAAGAGCTCGACGACGACGAAGACACCATATTTCCAATCTCCAATCTCCAATCTCTAATCTCTAACCCCCAATCTCCAATCGCTAACCTCACAACGCGCTGGCGCAACGAACTCGTGCGCGGCTTGCGCGTGCGCCTGCCCGACGAAAACCTCCAGGCGGCGTTCGACGCAAACAAGGCGTACCTCCTTTTGTTTGCCGATGGCGATACGATTACGCCGGGTCCGCTCACCTATCACCAATTCTGGTTTCGTGATGCCGCGTATATGCTCAACGCGCTCGACAAACTGGGTTATCACGACGAAGCGCGCGCGGTCATCGAAAAATTTCCGCGCCGCGTTCGCAAAGATGGATACGCTGAGGCGACCGAGGGCGAATGGGACTCGAACGGCGCGGCACTCTGGGCGATGGTGGAACACGCGCGCTTGAGCGGCGACACGAGTTTGCTCGCGCGCGATTACTGGACGATGCTACGCCTCGCATCGTGGATCAACACCAAGCGGCAGAGGACGAAAGACGAACGACGGTCGTCGGTCACCGGTCACCGGTCGTTACACTATGGCTTGCTTCCCCCCGGTCCCAGCGCGGAACACTTGGGACCCAGCGATTATTTTTACTGGGACGATTTTTGGGGGCTGGCCGGTTTGCGCGAAGCCGCGCGCGCGGCAGAGTGGCTGGGACAAAAAGCGGACGCGGAAAAGTTGCGCGCGAACCTGGAAGCATTCCGCGCCGATGTGGAGGCATCGCTCGCGCAGGTCGCCGCGCGACTCGGACGTGCCGCGATGCCCGCGTCGCCGTATCGTCGTCTCGATGCCGGGATGATCGGCTCGCTGGCGGCGCTCTACCCGCTGCGCCTCTTCGACGCGCGCGATCCGCGCATCGTGGATACGCTCGCCGCGCTCAAAGAGATGGCGTGGCTGGAGGACGCGTATTTCAATCACGTGGGACACGCGGCGTTCGGCACGTACCTCTCGCTGCATGTGGCGCACTGCTTGCTCTTTCAACGCAACCCCGACGCGTGGAAAACGATTCGCTGGGTCTTGCGTCACGCGTCGCCGACGTTCACGTGGGCAGAGGGCATCCATCCACTCACGCGGCGCGGCGGAATGGGCGATGGTCATCACGGCTGGGCAGCCGCCGATTTTTTGCTCGTTGTGCGTAACGCGCTCTTGTTCGAGGAGGACGCGCATCTGGTTCTCACGCCCGCGCTGCCCGCTGATTGGTGCGCGCCGATGAACGTCATCAAAGTCGAAAACGCGCCGACGTACTTTGGTAACGTCAGTTTCACCATCGCGTTCGGTGAGCGCGAGGCGACGCTCGGCATCAACGCCGATTGGCGCGCGGCACCCGAATTTATCGAGTGGAACTTGCCCTTTGCCGTGCGCGACGCGGGCGCGGATGTGGACAACATTGCGATCAGCGGCAACACCGTGCGCCTGCCACCCAACGCCACACGCGCGGTAGTGATGACGAATGACGAATGACAAATGACGAATGAACGAACCAACGAACCAACGAACCAACAAACCAACAAACCAACGAACTAACAAACCAACGAACCAACAAACCAACAAACCAACAAACCAACGAACCAACGAACTAACGAACCAATGACCCGCACCCTCCTCTCCCTCAACGATTCCCACTGGCGCTTTGGCTCGGTCGCACAAAAACCATTCGGCGACGTGAACGATCTCGACGCGGTGACCGAGTGGCTGCCTGCCCAAGTTCCCGGCGATGTACGGCTCGATTTGTTGCGCGCCGGCAAAATCAGCGATCCGTTTTTTGCGGATAACAACGAACAGTCACAGTGGATCGACGCGCGCGATTGGTGGTACGTCCACGACCTCGCGCTCGATTTGCGCGACGACGAACGCGCGTTTTTGATTTTCGAGGGGATTGACTATCAGAGCGCGATTTTCGTCAACGGCGAACCGCGCGCGCGGCACGTCGGAATGTTCTCGCGCCAAATCATCGAGTTGACGAACGCCGAAAGACGAAGGACAACTGTCAGTAAGCAGGAGGCAGTAGCAGTAGGCAGGCACGATGAACTGCCAACTGCCTCCTGCCTACTGCCAACTGATGCTCGCGCTGCACGCCCCGCGTCATACACGACACGCCATACGCAATTAGCCGTTCGCCTCTGGGGCTCGGACGCGCTCCCTGAGTTACACAAGACACTCTGGCAAAAAATCTGGGCGCGCCTCGTCAAGCCGCTCTACTCGCCGCCCAGCGAACCGTTTCCCGATCGGTACGCGACGTTGAAATGCCAGATGCAATTCGGCTGGGATTTTGCGCCGCGCCTGCGGACCTGCGGCATCTGGGACGACGCGTACATTGTCATCACGCGCTCGGTGTTCATCGAGGAGGTGTGGGTCAAGGCAACCGCCAGAGGTGACAACGCGCGCGTCCAGGTGACCTTGATGCTCGATGCGGATCGCGAGCGAAACGTGCGCGTGGTGTGCGTGGTGCGCGGCAAAAATTTCGCGTGCGCGCCGCAAACGTTCGAGTTCGCTGTGCATTTGACGCGCGGCAAACAGACGCGCACGCTGGATTTTGATCTGTGCGATGCGCAGCTGTGGCAGCCCTGGGATCGCGGTGCGCCGAATGTGTACGCAATCGAAATTCGTCTGCTCGATGGTGCGCGCGTGCTGGACGAGTGCGTCGAAACCTTTGGCGTGCGTGAATTCACGTTGACGCGCGCAGAGGGCGCGCCGCCCGACGCCGAACCCTGGCAATTCGTCGTCAATGGCGCGCGCGAATTTTTGCGCGGCGCGAACTGGGTGCCGCTGGACGCGATTCCCGCGCGCCTGACCCGCGCCGATTACGCCGCGCGACTCCAGCAGGCGCGCGACGCCAACATCAACTTTTTGCGCGTGTGGGGCGGCGGCTTGCGCGAAAAACGCGCCTTCTACGATTTGTGCGACGAACTCGGCATCCTTGTTTGGCAAGAGTTTCCGTTTTCCGGCACGCTGCTCGATCATTTTCCGCGCGATCGCGCGTGGCTCGATTTTGTGCGCGCCGAGTGCGGCGAAATCGTTCGCGCGCTGCGTAATCATCCCTCGCTCGTCGTCTGGTGCGGCGGCAACGAGTTCAGCATCAGCCGCAATCGTGCTGTCGTCAACACGCTGCGCGCGGTCGTTGAGGAACACGATGGGACGCGACCGTTCAAGCCCGCGTCGCCGTACCGCGACGAATCGCACAACTGGCGTGTGTGGCATCGCCGTGCCAACCTGCGCGATTATCGCAAGGACACGACGCCGTTTCTGAGCGAGTTTGGTTTACAGTCGCTCCCCAATCTGGAATCGCTCCAGAAATTTTTGCCTGCCGATGCGCTCATCGTGCCGCACGCGCTCTGGGTCTATCACCGCGCCGAGTTGAAAAAACTCTTGCGCTATGCCCAATCCCCAATCTCCAATCTCCAATCTCCAATCCCCAATCTCCAATCTCTAATCTCCTCCACCCAGCGCGCCCAATCACACGCCTTGCAAATCGCCATCGAGCATCTGCGCCGACGCAAACCGCGCGCGACCGGCGTGGCAGTGTGGCAGTTCAACGATTGCTGGCCCTCGATTTCGTGGAGTGTGGTGGATTACTACGGCGTTCCCAAGCGCGCGTACTGGACGCTGCAACGAGTGTACGCGCCGCTACTCGCATCGTTCGAGTACGACTTGCAACCGCGCCGCGCGGGCGATGTGGTGCGCGGTACGCTGTGGCTGGTCAACGATCTGCGCGCCGAGTATCGCGATGCCGCGGTGCGCGCGGAACTCGATGGCGCGGAAATTTTCGCGCAACGCGTCCACATCGCACCCGATTCGGTCGCGCGCATCGGCGCGTTGAACGTGACCCTGGGTGAAGGTGAAAATATTTTGCGCGTGCGCGTGGTGTGGCGCAAGCAAACGCTTGCCGAAAACGAATATGATTTGAATTTCTGTGATGTCGGCGAAATCAGTTGGTTCGGCAAGTGGATGGTCACAGTGGCACGGTTTTTGCTTCGCTGAATTTTTTTACGCAATACGCAATATGGAGGAAAAAATGCGCGTACTAGTCACTGGCGGCGCGGGCTATATCGGTAGTCAGATGGTGCGCCAATTGGTCGAAAACAACATCGGCGTGGTCGTGGTGGACTCGCTGGAGAACGGACATCGCGCCGCGGTGCCGGCGAATGTGCCGCTCTACATCGGCGATGTGGGCGATGAAAAATTTATGGACGCGGTGTTTGCACGTGAAACGTGCGATGCGGTGATTCACTTTGCCGCGTACATTGCCGCTGGAGAATCAATGGAACAGCCGCTCAAGTATTTTCGCAACAACGTCGAAAAAACATTGCGGCTCATCAGCGCGATGCTAAAAGCGAACGTGACGCGCCTTGTGTACTCGTCCTCGGCGGCGGTGTACGGCAATCCCACGCGCGTCCCGATTCCCGATGATCATCCGCGACAACCGATCAATCCGTACGGCGAGTCCAAGCATCTGGTCGAAACGATGCTGCGCTGGCTCAGCACCGCAACGCCACTGCGCGCGATTAGTTTGCGCTATTTCAATGCCTGTGGCGCCGCGCTCGATGGCGCGCACGGCGAGGATCATCCCGACGAATCGCACATCATTCCGCTCGCGCTGCGCGCCGCGCAGCGCGGCACGCCGTTCACTATTTTCGGCAACGATTATCGCACACCCGATGGCACGTGCATTCGCGATTATATCCACATCGTTGACCTGTGTGACGCGCACCTGCACGCGCTCGATGCACTGATGCGCGGGCACGCGACCGATGCGTACAACGTCGGCACCGGACGCGGCTATTCGAATCGTGAGATTGTCGAGGCTGTGTGCCGCATCACCGGCATCAACTTTGAAATTCGCTACGGTCCGCGTCGCCCCGGCGATCCCGATGAACTCGTCGCGGATTCGTCGCGTTTGCAAAACGCGCTGGGCTGGCGCCCGCGCTATTCCGATCTGGACACCATCATCGGCTCGGCGTGGCAGTGGCACAGGACACATCCGAACGGGTATGGGGATCAATGAGCCAATGAGCCAATGAACCAGTGAGCCAAATGAACGAATGACGAATGACGAATGACGAATGAGCAAACGACAAAATGGCTTGGCACGTTTGGCACGTTTGGCATCTTTGGCACATTTGGCATCTTTGGCACATTTGGCACATTTGATTTGGCTCATTGGCACATTGGGCAATTGGCTCATTGAGTATGGCATGTTTGATCTATGAGAATCGCCATCAACGGAATGTTCTGGAATCAGCCGACGACGGGGAGTGGGCAGTACGTGCGCGCGCTCGTCGCCGCGCTGCGCGAACGCGCGCCGCAGAATGAGTACATCGTCATCCCGGTATCAGGAGGCGGGAGGCAGGAGGCAGGAGGCAGGAGGCGGTTGGCTGTCATCGGTCATCGGTCGTTGGTCGAGAACCTGGGCAAGGTGTGGTTCGAGCAGATCGCGTTTGTCCGCGCATGTCGGCGCGCGCGCGCGGATGTGGCGCACGTGCCGTACTTTGCTTCGCCGCTTGTTCCACTCACACCGACCGTCGTCACGATTCACGATTTGATTCCGCTGGTGCTGCCAGCGTATCGCGGTTCGCTGCTCGTGCGCGCGTACACCGCGCTCGCCGCGCAGAGCGCGCGCCGCGCCGATGCGATCATCGCCGATTCGGAGTGGAGCAAGCGCGACATCATCACGCACTTGCGGGTGGATGCCGCGCGCGTGCGCGTGGTGTACCTCGCCGCCGACGCGCGCTATCGTCCGCTCGACGACGCGACGCAAATCGAAAGTGTGCGCGCTCGGTACGCGCTGCCCGAAAAATATTTTTTGTATCTCGGCGGATATGATCAGCGCAAAAACGTGCGCGTGATTCTGGACGCGTTCGCGCGCGCGCCTGAACTGTATCGCGCGGGGTATCGGTTGGTGCTGGCGGGGGTGAATCTGGGACGCGACTCGGATTTTTTCCCCGACCCGCGTCGTCTGGCGCGCGAGGTGAACTTGCCTGCCGACGCGCTCTGCTTGCTCGGTTGGGTGGAGGAGCAAGACAAGGTGGCGCTGTACGCGGGCGCGCGCGCGTTCTTGTTCCCGTCGCGTTACGAAGGGTTTGGCTTGCCGCCGCTCGAGGCGGTGGCGTGCGGAACGCCGGTGTTGTGCGCGCACGCGTCCTCGCTGCCCGAAGTGGTGGGCGATGCCGCCATCCTCTTGCCGCCCGATGACGCGCGCGCGTGGGCAGACGCGCTGCGCGCGCTCCTTGCGGACGAGGCGCGCCGCGCCGAGTTACGCGCGCGCGGACTCGCGCAGGCGCGCAAATTTTCGTGGACGCGCTGCGCGGAGGAGACGCTGGCGGTGTACGAGAGTGTGAGGCGTGAAACGTAGGACAAATTTGAAATTTGTCCCACATTTTCGGATTTGCTGATGACCGCGCGTTCAAAGCGTTTGGATGAAAATATCCACCAAGGACACGAAGATACACGAAGATTTTTTTCTTCGTGTTCCTTGGTGATCTTCGTGGACAAACGTATTTGCGGAAGCATCAGCGGCAGCACAATCATCACGGGGGATGTGAACAAGGGTGGCGCGTGATTCGTTTATTCGTTCCCCATTCGTTGACGCAGTTTTCCATTTTCCACGTTCAGGTGTAAAATACCCCCACACCCACCAATCTTTAATCTCCAATCTCCAATCAACTTTACGAGGTAACGATGAACCCACTCGAAACGATACAACCACTGGCGCGCATACGCCGCCATCACGCCATCGAACACGCGACCGTGACCTTGTTGACCGAACGCAATCCCGATGTGCGCGTCATCGGGCGTTCGGACACGACGGGGTTTTACATCTATGGCGATGTGGAACGAGAAGAACTGGAGGACGCGGCGCGGCGCGGCCTGGCGCGTTTGCAGAGCGGCGAAAGCGCGCTGGCGATTCATCCGCGCTGCGGCACGAACATCGTCGTGACCAGTTTGCTGAGCGCGCTCGCAGCAGTGGTAGCGTTGGGACGCAAACCGCGCCTCGACAAACTGCCGAACGTGATTCTCGCGACGACGGTCGCCGCGTTTCTGGCGCAACCGCTGGGCGCGCAAGTGCAGGCGCGCGTCACCACCTCGCCCGATGTGCGCGGCGCGCGCATCGCGGGGATTCGCGAATCCCGAATGGGGCAAATCAAGGTGCAGCACGTGGAGATTGAGTGGGAAAGGTAACTGCTCAGCCGCCGTGTCATTTCGAGCGCAGCGAGAAATCTCGCCGTGTTGGAACGAGATTTCTCGGTGCGAACAGCGCACCTCGAAATGACAGTGTAAGTAGTTACTGGGAAGGTTAACTTTGCGCGGCAAGTAATGCTTCGATGATCTGTTGAACTTGTTTCAGATCATCGTCAGGATTACCTGAGAGTGAAGAGGACTCGATACTGCCATCGGCACGATGGAGATGATGAGGAAAATTATCCAAGCCAGGATGATGCGGTGCGTTGTCCCAGCCCAACACGCGCGTATTCCCTTTCACTAGCGCGTAACTGTACTTGCCCAGTGACTCGTTGAAACATAGATCGAGCACGTAACCGCCTGACAACTCGATGCGCCACTTGGTCACGAGATCGTGGGCAGTGACGACGTGAGGGCAAGTACTTATCAGACGTGCGACGGCGCGATCGAACGAAGCAGCCATTCAAACAGTCCTCGCGTAAGGCGCACGCGTTGCAATGCCTCGACGGCATTGCGCCATTCGATCGAGTCTTCCCAGTCGGGATGCTCGGTGCCCTCGCCACGCTTCAAGCGTTCTTCGAGCGTTTCGAGCGAAACCTGATAGCGTTGCTCGAAACGCTGGAGGATGCTTTGAAGGATTGCCTCGCGATCTTCTGCTTCGTGCGCCAGACGTGCGAGGGTTTCTAGCGAGATACTCTGTGGAAGTGTGCCCAAAAGTACATCTGACATTGTTTTTCTATCCCTCATCCATCAGCACGGAAATTGTATTCGTTGTAATGGAAAAAGTCAAGTGATGTATTACATCTTTCACGGCGAAGATGAGTTTTCGCGCAGCGAGCAAATCAAAAAATTTCGCGCGCAGATGGGCGACCCGCAGTTCGCCGATTTGAACATCGTGCATCTGGACGGACGCAAACTCACGCTCAGTGAACTCACGCACGCGTGCGATGCCGTGCCGTTCCTGAGCGACAAACGTCTCGTCATTGTCGAGGGATTGCTGGCGCGCCTGGAACCGCGCCGCAAAAAAAGTGAGGACGAAACCGACGAGGAGATCGAAGAGGAAACAGATCCCGCTCTGGCAAAGGCATTGCTCGCGTACCTGCCGCGCCTGCCCGAGACGACGCGTCTGGTGTTCAGCGAAGCCAAAACACTCGCCAAGAACAATCCGATTCTCAAGTACGCCGCGAGCGACAAGAACGCGCACGTCAAAGAATTTGTCGCGCCCGATGCGCGCGCGTTGCCCAAATGGATCGTCGAGCGCGTCAAGCAAAAAGGCGGCACCATCGAAGCGGAGGCGGTCAACGAACTTGCCGCGTACATCGGCAACGATTTGCGGTTGCTCGACAACGAAATCGAAAAACTGTTGACGTATCGCGCGCAGCAGCCGATTCGCGCGGAGGACGTGCGCGCGCTTGTCACCTCCGTCACCGAGTCCAGCGTCTTTGATTTGGTGGATGCGATTGGGCGACGCGAGACCTCTCGCGCGCTACAACTGTTGCATCACCAACTCGCGCACAATGCTGCGCCGATCTACTTGCTGGCGATGATCACGCGGCAATTTCGGTTGCTCTTGCAATGGCGCGATCTCGCCGAACGCGGCATCGCGTCCGATCAAGCCACCGCGCAGTTAAAGTTGCATCCGTTCGTGGCGCGCAAGACGGCGGAGCAGGCGCGCAATTTTTCGCTGCCGCAACTCGAAGCGATTTATCAGAAATTACTCGATACCGACATCGCCATCAAGACGGGCCGCCACGAGCCAATGCTCGCGCTCGATTTGTTGGTGGTCGAACTCACCTCGCACTAGTGTTCAATCGCAAATCGGCAATCGGCAGTCGCACATCACACGTGTCCCAGAACCGGATGCGGCACGTACGGCTCTTCGAGATACTGGCGTTCCTCGTCGCTTAATCGAATATCGAGCGCGGCGACCGCTTCGGGCAAATGATGGGGCTTGGTCGCCCCGATAATCGGCGCGGTGATTTCGGGTTTGTTCAAGTGCCACGCGAGCGCGATTTGCGTGGGCTTGACGCCGCGTTTTTTCGCCAGTTCGACGACGCGTTCCGCAATCGTGAAATCTTCGTCGCGATAGTAGAGTTCGTACGCGTACGGATCATTGTTGGCACGCGTCGTTTCGCCTTTCTTGTCGCGCGTGCGATTGCCCGCCAGAAAACCGCGCGCGAGCGGACTCCACGGCGTCAGCGCGATACCCTCGGCGCGACAGAGCGGAATCATCTCGCGTTCCTCTTCGCGATAAATCAGGTTGTAGTGATTCTGCATCACCACAAAACGCGACCAGCCGTGCGCATCGGCAAGGTACAACGCCTTGGCGAATTGCCACGCCCACATACTCGATGCGCCGAGATAGCGCACCTTGCCCGCGCGCACCAGATCGTTGAGCGTCTCCAGCGTTTCCTCAATCGGCGTTTCGTAATCCCACCGATGAATCATGTAAATGTCCACGTAATCGGTCCCCAGTCGGCGAAGCGACGCGTGAATCGCATCGAGAATGTGTTTGCGCGAGAGACCGCGATCGTTGGGACCCGCGCCCATTCGATTGTACACTTTGGTCGTGATGATGACCTGATCGCGTCGCGCAAAATCGCGCAGCGCGCGCCCGACCACTTCCTCACTGACGCCGTTCGAGTACATATCGGCGGTGTCGAAAAAGTTGATGCCGAGTTCAAGTGCCTGCTGGATGAACGCGCGACTCGGTTCTTCGTCCAGCACCCACGGTCGCCACTGTGACGTGCCGTAGGACATACACCCCAGACACAGTCGCGAAACTTTGAGTCCTGTTTTACCCAGATTGACGTACTGCATCTTGACCTCCTCTTTGCATCATTCTATCACTTCTAAAATCTCTGCAAGTGATTGGACGGTCACGTCCGCGTGCCAGGCAGGATCGTCCGCGTGTTCGGGAGGAATTTGCTGCCACCAATGGCTCTCGCCGCGCGCGACGAGAATCGCACGCATCCCCGCGCGATGCGCGCCCAGCACATCGTACGCCGGCGAATCGCCGACCATCACGCTTTCCTGCGGCGCGAGATTCCACGCATCGGTGATGAGGCGCAGCGCGCGCGGGTCGGGCTTGCGAAGGCGATGCGGCATCGCGCTGCTCAGCACCGGATTGAGATACGGCGCAAAACCCAGTCGAACAACGCAATGCTGCACCAGCCCATCGTCGTCTGCGTTCGAATACAAACCGAGACGTAACCCGCGCGCGTGCAGCGCGCGCAACGTGTCGAGTGCATCGGGGTAGGCAAGCCAGCGCGGTTCGTGCTCGGCATAAAAAACGCGCACCGCGCGCGGCACCAGACCATCGGGAAATTCGGTATAGCCGTACGCGGCGAGGGCATCGCGCAACGCATCGTCAATCGGTTGCTCGATGCAGGTCTCGTCGGCGCGTTTCCAGCGCGCCTGGCGCGCCGCCTGAAACACGTCAGGAAAATCATCACCGACACGAAGGTTGTGTGTACTCAAAAAATCGGCGAGACGTTGTATGGCAACGCGATTGGCCTCCTGCGAATCGCCATCGTAACGCATCAACGTCCAGCCGAGATCGAAAATAATTCCACGAATCATCTTGTCATTTTTTTACCTTCAGCGGTCACAAATTTTCATTTTCTAGTGGGGTTGCGTCGTTATCTGTCCAACCGACTCGATAGCAGAATGGACATTCTGAAACACGGGGGTTTACAACGCTAGGGCTTGACCCCACTCATCCCCCTGCCCC
>Ga0308410_1000936_pt1 | contig 16618 bp, 12 predicted proteins | sample HotsprOSTMatCore_FD_203467 | JGI IMG/M metagenome (GOLD analysis project Ga0308410, IMG submission 203467) | Hot spring phototrophic mat microbial communities from Octopus Spring, Yellowstone National Park, Wyoming, United States -... | ecosystem: Environmental > Aquatic > Thermal springs > Hot...
CCCCCCCCCGCGACGGTAACGCGTTTGTTTATGTGGGACGCGCGCAGAGCGTCGAGGAGCAGTTGGCGCGTCGCGCGCAGATTCCCTTTCGCGCGATTGAAACGGGGCAGGTGCGTGGTCAGGCGCTCTGGACGGTGGCGCGCAATGGGATGCGTATGCTGCGTAGCATTGGCACGGTGCGCACCCTCATTCGCGAATTCAAACCCGATGTGATTTTTGTTACCGGTGGATACGTGAGCGCGCCGGTCGTGTGGGCGGGTGCGCTGGAAAACATCCCGCGCGTGATTTATTTGCCCGATCTGGAACCGGGTTGGGCGGTGCGTGTGACGGCGCGCTGGGCAACGCGTGTGGCAGTATCCTTTGACGAGGTGGCGCGATATTTTGCGCCGGGTCAAGCCGTCGTCACCGGCTATCCGGTGCGCGCAGAATTCTTTACCACCGATCCACAGCGCGCGCGCGCGCAGTTTCAACTGGATACGGCAACGCGTACTGTGACGATTATGGGCGGTAGCACTGGCGCCCACGCGATCAATCGGGCGGTAGTGATGAACTATGTCGCGCTGGCAGAATTTGCTCAGGTCATTCATCTCACAGGTAAGAACGATGTTGCGTGGGTGCAGCGTGAGGTCGAACAATTGCCACGTGATTGGTGCGCGCGCGTACGTGTGTTCGATTACCTTGACGACGATTTGCCGGCGGCGCTGGCGGCTGCCGATGTGGTGATCGCGCGCGCGGGTGCCGCTACACTTGGCGAGTTTCCCGCGCTGGGAGTGCCGGCGATTCTGGTGCCCGGCGCGTTTGCCGGCAAACACCAGGTCCAGAACGCGCGTTTTCTGGTCGAACGTGGCGCTGCGCGAATGCTGGACGAAGAGACGCTCAAGCAGACTTTGCTGCCGACACTGCAAGAACTTTTTGCCACCCCTAAAACATTGTGCGCGATGCGCGCGGCAATGCGCGCGCTCGCCAATCCGCGTGCTACACAGAACATCGTCGACCTGCTCATGCAATACGCTTTGGGTACCACGCGCGAGGTCACGTCGTGATACCGCGTCGTATTCACATCGTTGGGATTGGTGGCATCGGTCTCTCGGCGATTGCACGCGTGTTGCTCGCGCGCGGTGTGCACGTTTCGGGTTCTGACCTCAGCCCGTCGCCGATCACCGATGAACTGGCGCGACTGGGCGCACACATTCGGATTGGGCATAACGCGGAGAATGTAGGCGATGTGGAGATGGTGCTCGTCACCTCCGCCGCCAGTGCGGACAATCCCGAGATTGGCGAAGCAAGACGCCGGGGCATCCGCATCGTCAAACGCCACGAGTTGTTTCGCGACCTGATACAGGGTAAACAGACGATTGCGATCGCCGGCACGCATGGTAAGACGACAACAACCGCGATGATCGCGACGATTCTGGCAGATGCCGGCTATGATCCTGATGCGATTGTCGGCGGTATGGTTCTCGATTGGGCAAGTAATGCGCGCGCGGGACGCGGGGACTATATTGTGATTGAAGCCGACGAGTATGATCGCGCGTTTTTGGGCTGGTCGCCCGCTATGGCGGTGGTCACGAGTATCGAGATGGATCACCCCGATATGTTTCGAGATGTGGAGGAGGTGACGCGCGCGTTTCGCGAATTCGTGCAGCAGGTTCCGCGTGCAGGTGTGGTGATCGGTTGGGGCGATGCAGCGCGCGTCACGAGAGTGCTCGCGCATCTCTCGGCACGTGTGCTGCGCTATGGTTTTGCGGAGACAAACGATTGGCGCGCGGACGCGGTGCAACCTAACGCGCGGGGTGGAAGTGATTTTGTGGTGTGGCGCGGCGCGCAAGCGCTGGGCGAGTGGAGTGTGCCAGTGCCGGGGCGCCACAATGTTCTGAACGCTCTAGCGGCAATCGCTGTGGCACAGGAGGTGGGCGTTGATCTTGACTGTGCACGCGCGACACTGGCGAATTTTAGAGGTGTGGCGCGGCGGTTCGAAATCAAAGGGGACTTTGGTGGCGTGACGATTGTAGATGATTACGCGCATCATCCCACCGAGATTCGCGCCACGCTCGCCACTGCGCGCGCGCGGTTTCCCGGGCAAACGCTCTGGGCGGTCTTTCAACCGCACACCTTTTCGCGCACGCGCGCCTTGTTGGACGAGTTTGCACGCGCTTTTGATAACGCCGATCACGTGATCCTCACCGAAATCTACGCGGCGCGCGAGCGCGCCAGTCAGGAAACAAGTAGCGCCCAGATCGTCGCGCGAATGCAACATCGGGATGCGCGGTTTATCGCTTCCCTGAGGCAAGCCGCTGAGTTCTTGAAGGAACACCTGCAGGAGGGAGATGTGCTGGTCACGCTCGGCGCGGGAGATGTGTATCGCGTCGGAGAGGAGATCGCGCGCGGGCGAGGAGCCTGAGTTATGTCGGAGATTTTCGGATTCCGCAGTTTAATCTACTGGTGGGGTATGTTGACGGCAACCGTGTTCGTCAAGGATTGGTTGTTTCAACTCGCCATTTTTTTCAAGACCTCGGATACCTTTTCGCCAACACGGATACCCTTTAACCTCTTTCCCACGATAGATGATTCAATCAGGAGATTGGCGGATTTTATCCGCGACACTGTCAAGTTCAAGCCGGATGCTGTATTGATTGAAATCGGTACGACCCGCGTGCCGAATGCTGTGCTGGCGATACTGGTAGGAATACTGTGTGTCATCTTTGCCGCGCTGCTGGTGCGACGCGCGTTGCGTTCGCACTTGTGGTTCGATGATTTCCTGGCGGTGTTCGTGATGTATGCGGTGTTGCGGATTGTGGGCCACATCACCTCCTTGACCCAGACGATTCCGCTCGCCAATTGGTTTCGCATCTTTGCCGATAGTAAAGAGGCGGCGTATCTGGTGTTGATGGTTTTGTTACTCTTTCTGACGTTTTTCGGCGAAGGGTTTGAGAGCAAGCGCGCGTTCTGGCGTTCCATCATTGCGGTCTTTGTCCTGTCCTTGTTCATCTATCCGCTTCAGGTGTCGGCGTACTTTGGTGATTTGCTGAACGCGCTGGCGCTCTTTGGGGTGGGCTTGCTGGATGCCAATAATCTTCCGTTTGCTCTCATGTGGGGCTTGATTGGAATGTTGCTGGCGTTGTATCGTCTGGCGACACCTGAAGGTGGCGCGGCACCCAGCGCGCCACGTCCCAGCGGAGGTGGACAGGCAGCCGCGGGCGGCGGTGGTGGCGGCTTGAAGTGGTTGCGCCGGTTCTCGCGCAAGTGAGCATGCTCGTGGACACGGCAACGCACTGGGCTGGCAAGTTTCAGGCGCGACTCGTTCGGCACGAACCTCTCGCCGCGCATACGACGTTTCGCATTGGCGGTCCAGCCGATTTTTTCATCGTTGTCCAGACGGTGGAGGAATTGTGTGAACTGGTGCAACGGGCGCGCCACGCGCACATTCCATTTTTCATCCTGGGCAATGGCTCGAACCTCCTGGTGCGCGATGGCGGCTGGCGCGGTCTGGTCATCCAGAATCGTTGTGGTCACCTGTCGCTGGAGGAGAGCGCGGCGCGCGCATACCTGCGCGTAGAGAGCGGCGTTATGTTGCCGGGTATGGCGAATCGTCTGGCGCGGCTCGGGTGGACGGGACTGGAGTGGGCGATTGGTGTACCCGGCACGCTCGGCGGCGCCATCGTGGGAAATGCCGGCGCGCACGGCGCGTGCATCGCCGAGACTGTGAAATGGGTCACGATTCTCGATGCGCGCGGAGAGGTACGCAAGTTACCTAAGACAGAATTGGCATTTGGGTATCGCACCAGTCGCTTCAAGCGGACGAAAGATGAGATTGTCCTCTCGGCAGAGTTGGAACTGCAGCGCGATGATCCGCAAAATTGTATTGCGCGGATGCAACAGTACAGTGCACAGCGTCGGCGGACGCAACCGACTGAACCGAGTGTGGGTTCGATGTTCAAGAATCCGCCGGGTGATGCGGCGGGACGCTTGATTGACGCGGCAGGCTTGAAAGGGACGCGCGTGGGTGGGGTACAAGTATCGCCGGTGCATGCGAATTTCTTTGTGAATCGTGGCGGCGCAACGGCAAGCGATGTGTTACAGTTGATTGATATTGTCAAGGCGCGTGTGCGTGATCGGTTTGGCGTGGAGTTGGAGTTGGAGATTGAAGTGATCGGAGATTAGAGATTGGAAATTGGTAAAATCGAGAATCGAAAATCGAAAATACGCGTGGGGATTATTTTTGGTGGCAAATCAGGTGAGCATGAGATTTCGCTGGCTTCGGCGCAGTCGGTCGCGCGCGCGATAGACAAAGACAAGTATGCTGTGGTGATGATTGGTATCACCAAAGAAGGTAAATGGCTCATCGGTGAAGATGTGCTATCTTATCTTGCCGCGCTCAGTCCTACACCGCTTGTCGTTGCCGAGCCGGCGCACGATGCGCTGGCTGTGCGTGCGTCCAGTGCAGCGCTGGAATTGATGCCGGATGGACGTGTTCCCTCACCGCTCACGTTGATTGATGTGGCGTTTCCGCTGGTGCACGGTCCGTTTGGTGAAGATGGTACGCTACAGGGTTGGCTAGAAATGGCGGATATTCCGTATGTGGGCGCGGGAGTGACGGCAAGTGCAATTGGTATGGACAAGGTGATGATGAAGACCATTTTCCGCGCGCACGATTTACCGGTGGTCAACTGGTTGATGGTCTTGCGACGCGAATGGCGTGCACAACCGCAGGCGGTCATCGAGCGTATCGAGAAGGTGCTGGGGTATCCGTGTTTTGTGAAACCGGCAAGTCTGGGTTCGAGCGTGGGGGTGAGCAAAGCGCGGCAGCGCGCCGAACTGGCGCGCGCGCTCGATGTGGCAGCGCAGTACGATCGCAAGTTGATTGTCGAGTGGGCAGTGCCGCACGCGCGTGAGATTGAGTGTAGTGTGCTGGGCAATGATGATCCCATCGCTTCGATTCCTGGCGAGGTGATTCCGCGCCGCGAGTTTTACGATTACGTCGCCAAGTATGCCAGCGATTCGGGCACCGCGCTGGTCGTGCCAGCGGATGTGTCCCCTGAAGTGGCGCGCACCGTGCAGGAGATGGCGATTCGCGCCTTTCGGGCGATTGATGCGTGTGGAATGGCGCGCGTGGATTTCTTTTTGGAACGTGACACGAACAAGTTGTGGATAAGTGAAATCAATACGATTCCGGGCTTTACCTCTGTGTCCATGTATCCGCGTATGTGGCAAGCCAGCGGGTTGGGTTACACCGAGTTGATTGATCGGTTGATTCAACTCGCGCTGGAGCGGTATCAGGACACGCGCGCATCGAAAATCGCGTACGAACCATAGAGCACAAGACGATGTTCCCATCACCTTCCCATGTTCCGCGTTCCAATCCAGTGCGCCGTCCGCCGCGTCGGCGGATGCGCATGACGGTGACCTCCACGGCGCGCGTGCCGGCGCTCTGGGCGCGTTTGGGTGCATTGCCGCGTCCCAGAATGGTAGCGCTGGCGTTGTTGGCGGTGCTGGCAGCGGTTTTGTATGTGTTTTTCGATACGGATTATTTCTACGTGTTCCAGTTTAACATCGCTGGCACGCGATTTTTAACCGCGCCGGAAATCGAAAGAGCCAGTGGGATTCGTGGTTATAACGTTTTCTTCATTGATGCACGCGCGGTTGAACGCGCGCTCCTGCGCTTGCCCGAAGTCAAAGCGGCGCGCGTTACTGTCCGTCTGCCCAATGTTGTGATGATGGAAATCGAAGAGCGGCAGCCGGTCGGCGTGTGGCAGCGTGGTGAGGTGATGTGCTGGGTAGATGCCGAAGGGATGCTGTTGCGCGTCCGCGCCGACTTGGCCGACTTGCCCCACGTGCGTGATCTGGATGCGGGAACGCTGGTGCCCGGACAGCGTGTCCCGGCGAGTGCTTTTGCCGCATTCGTGGCGCTACGTGCGGCGATGCCTGCCAGTCCGCGCGCGCTCGAGTGGTCCTCGGCGCGTGGGATTGCGTTTACGGATGAGCGCGGTTGGAAAATCTATCTGGGCACGGCGGAGAATATGCCGGGCAAAATCGCAGTCTTGCGCGCGCTCGTGGCGCATCTGGTCGCGCAGAACGCGCGGATTCGCTTTATTGATCTGGGCAAGGGCGATCCGTATTACCAATGAGCCAATGTGCCAATGAACCAAATGAGCAAATGAGCAAATGACGAATGACGGATGACGGACGACGGATGACGAATGACGAATGAACAAATGGTTTGGCAGATTTGGCACGTTTGGCACATTTGGCACATTTGGCACATTTGATTTGGCTCATTGGCACATTGGATGATTGGCTCATTGAATTCTATGTCACCGATTGCAGTACTAGACATTGGAACAACAAAAACATGTGCGCTGGTTGGCGAGGTCACGGAAGCGGGGACGTGGCGCATTCTGGGTAACGGCGTTGTGCCTTCGCGCGGGTTACGCAAGGGGATGGTAACCGATGTGAAGGAAGCGGCGGTCGCGATTGCCGGTGCCGTGCAGCAAGCGGAACGTGTCTCGGGGGTGCCCATCGAAGCGGCGTATGTGGGGATTGCGGGCGCGCACATTCAGGCAACGAATTCGCGCGGCATCGCGGCGATTCATTCGCGCGGGGTGACGCAAGAGGATATTGACCGCGCCCTCGAATCGGCGCAAGCGCTGGCGGTGCCGCTCAATCGTGAAATCTTGCATGTGATTCCGCGCGGGTTTATCCTGGACGGTCAGGATGGCATCCAAGATCCGCGCGGGATGGTGGGCTTTCGTCTCGAAGTGGAAGCTCACGTGGTGACCGGCGCCACTGCTTCGATTCAGAACATGACGCGCGCGGTCGAAGCGGCTGGTATACGCGTCATTGACCTGATTTTAGAGCCACTGGCGGCGAGTGAAGCCGTCCTGACCACCGCCGAAAGAGAAATGGGAGTCGTGCTCGTGGATCTGGGTGGAGGCACGACCGATATCGCGATCCTGACCGAGGGGAGCATCAGCCACACGGTCATTCTGCCAACGGGCGGCATCCATATCACCAACGATCTGGCGGTAGGCTTGCGTACCCCGTTCGAGGTGGCGGAGGAGATTAAACTCAAGTACGGGCACGTTGATCCGGATCAAGTCTTTGATGTGGATTTGATTGACGTTGCCGCGTTTGGCGAAGAGGGGCGGCGCCTCATCACACGACGCCAGATTGCCGAAATCATTCATCCGCGCGCGGCAGAAATCTGTCAGTTGATTCTCACCGAGATCCAGCGAGCGGGTTATGATCGTTTGTTGCCGGCAGGGGTGGTGCTGTGTGGTGGCACCGCGGAATTGCCCGGACTCAAATGGCTGGCGCGTCAGATTCTTGATATGCCCGTTCGGGTCGGCGTGCCGCGCGATCTGGAAGGATTTGCGGATCGAGTGTCGTCCGCTGCGTTTGCGGCGAGCATTGGTCTGTTGCAGTGGGGATGGCGACATCATCAACAAAACGATACTCCACCCAGGCGTCGCCGAAAAGCCGGCGCGTTGAGTGGCTTGATGGGTTGGGTGCGGGGGGCGATTTTGCCCGGCTAACCATTGCGGGCACATTCGTCATTGAATAGGGCTTGACAGAATAGTAGAAATTGGTGTAGAATGTGGCTCGCCCCCAATATCTTGTGGTAAATCGCTCATCAAACTACTAGATATAGCACACAGCAATAACATCTACAACGATTGTGGTAAACGTAAAATTAGAGCGCTGAGGAGCGCGATGGCATTGTGCCGGGAGGAGAGTATGCCTTATCAATCAAAAGTGAACGATGCGGGGCACGAAAACTTTGCCGAGATCAAAGTAGTCGGTGTTGGGGGAGGCGGTACGAACGCGGTCAATCGGATGATTGACGAGGGTTTGCGGGGAGTGAATTTTATCGCCATCAATACCGACGGTCAGGCGTTGCTCCATTCGCGCGCGCCACACAAGATTCGGATTGGCGACAAGTTGACGCGTGGCTTGGGCGCAGGTGGAGATCCCACGCTTGGCGAAAAGGCGGCAGAAGAATCGTCCGAAGAGTTGTACGACGCGCTCGTCGGTTCGGATATGGTCTTTGTCACCGCAGGTATGGGCGGTGGCACAGGCACAGGTGCCGCACCGATCGTAGCGCGCATTGCTAAAGAAGCCGGCGCACTCACGATCGGCGTGGTGACCAAGCCCTTTACCTTCGAGGGTGTACGCCGACGTCAAGTGGCGGAAGAAGGACTGGCGAGACTGAAGGAACACGTGGACACACTCATCGTCATCCCGAATGATCGCTTGCTGGATTTGAGCGACAAAAAAGTGACGCTCCAAAACGCCTTCCGAATGGCGGATGAAGTGTTGCGCCAGGGCATTCAGGGCATCAGTGAGTTAATCACAGTCCCCGGCTTGATCAATCTGGACTTTGCTGATGTTAAAGCGATTATGAGTATTGGGGGTGCCGCACTGATGGGTGTGGGGCGCGCCACCGGTGAAAATCGTGGCATTGCGGCCGCCGAAGCCGCCATCAAGAATTCCTTGCTCGATATTTCGATTGATGGCGCCAAAGGCGTTCTCCTCAATGTGACCGGCGGTCCAAACCTGACGCTCAACGAAGTGTACCAAATCGCCGATATGGTGCATCGCGTCGCCGATCCTGAAGTGAATTTGATCTTTGGCGCCGTCATCGCTCCCGAAATGGACGAAGCCATTCAAGTCACGGTGATTGCCACCGGCTTTAACACGGTCGCCAAACGTCAGAGTGGCGCCGGTCAAGCGGTGGGCAACGTGGTCACTGCGCCCGCGCGCAAGACGATTGATTTTCCAGTGCGCAAATTCGATCAGGAAGATCTGGATATTCCCGCGTTTTTGCGCAAGCGCGGTAACGCGTGAAACGTGTGACGGCTCAGTCCTCTTGTCTGCGGCTTGTTGTTTTCATTCGCGTGATTCGCGTTTAATTCGCGGATAAAATTTTCGTCCGCGTAAAAAGAATCAGGCGCACTCGACAGAAAATCATCAGGTTAAAGTTTGGTAACTGTATTTGATTTTTAAGGTATTCCTCTTGCGTTCCGCTGGGAATTGTGTTACACTAGCACTGCACAAGTTGTAGTAGTGCCTTGGATGGTCAGCCACAATCTACAGGGTTTGGGAAGTTTAGCCGAGATGCCCCAAACCCTGTTTTGCGCCTAATCGTGGAGGAATGCCTATGCAATGCCCCTATTGTGGACACCAGGAGAACAAAGTGGTGGATACGCGCGAGTCGCCGGATTCGATTCGACGCCGACGGCAGTGTAACCACTGTGGTCGTCGTTACACCACGTACGAACGCATGGCACACATCGGCTTGATGGTAATCAAACAGGATGGTCGTCGCGAAGCGTTCGATCGTCAAAAATTATTGGCGGGGCTCCTCAAGGCATGCGCCAAACGGCCGATTCCGATGCAAGCCATCGAAGCCATCGTAGATGAGATTGAGATGGAATTGAACTCGCATGCGCAATCCGAAGTGGATTCGCAACAGATTGGTCAGATGGTGATGGCGCGCTTGCGCAAGTTGGATGATGTGGCGTATGTCCGCTTTGCCTCCGTGTATCGGCGCTTTGCCGATCTGGATGCACTGGCGTTGGAGATTCAACGTTTGAAAGAACGCAAGCAGCGCGAGGCAGAAGAACGCTTGCAGGTGCGGATGGCGATTTAGGAATGCTACGTTTCCTCGTGGTTTGTTCACCTTAGTTTGGCGTTAACCTCTGTGGGTCAGGCACACTACGTGGTCCCTCAGTGGTGTGCCTGTTTTTTTGCGTATGGCAGACGGCGCATCGCGTCTGGCTGAGCATCAGGCAAGCAAGGCGCGATGTACCATCAACTCTACGCGGGAGTGAAATTTATGGTTCAAGAGATGCGTACATTGAGCCATCTCGTTGCAGGTGATGAAGAACGGGTCCGTCCCGCGCTTGATCTTTCACCCAACGCGCGCATCGTTCTAGAGAAACGTTATTTGCGACGTGGTCCAGATGGCAGACCCATCGAGACCCCCGAAGAGATGTTCGATCGCGTCGCGCGTGTGGTGGCAGAACCCGATGCGCGCTATGGCGGTGATCCTCAAGTCACGCGCGATAAATTCTACGATCTATTGACGACATTGCGTTTCTTCCCCAACTCGCCAACGTTCACCGGCGCGGGAACACCGCTGGGGCAACTGGCGGCATGCTTTGTCCTCCCGATTGCTGATGATATGGGGCGCGATCCGCGCGGCATCTTTTCCACGCTGCGCGCCGCCGCGCTGATTCAGCAGACCGGCGGCGGTAATGGCTTTTCGTTCTCGCGCTTGCGTCCGCGCGGCGACCGTGTGAGCACCAGCGCGGGCGTGGCGACCGGTCCCGTCGGCTTTTTGCGTGTGTACGATACCGCGTTCGGTGAGGTGGCGCAAGGCGGAACTCGCCGTGGCGCGAATATGGCTGTCCTCCGCGTGGATCATCCCGACATTTTCGATTTCATTCGCTGCAAAGCCACCGAAGGCGCTATCAGCAATTTCAATATCTCGGTAGGAGTCACAGACGAGTTTATGCGCGCGGTCGAAGCGGATGGCGATTTCGATTTGATCAATCCGCGCGATGGGAGTGTGTGGCGTACCGTGCGTGCGCGCGAACTGTTCAACGAGATTGTCAAGTATGCGCATCACAACGGCGAACCCGGCGTCTTGTTCCTCGATACGGCGAATCGTGCCAACCCGGTGCCGCACCTGTACGAATTGGAGGCAACGAATCCGTGCGTTACCGGCGAGACGTTGGTAGCGACCCCGCACGGTTGGCGACGCGCCGATACGATTCAGGTGGGTGACGAAATCTGTACCGTGCTGGGTGTAGGGCACGTTCAATCGGTCGAGGTCAATCACAATGTGCCTGTGTTCGATGTGTATCTCTCGGACGGGGCGGTGGTGCGCGCGACAGCGGCGCATCAATTCCACGCGCGCGATTCGCGCACCAGGTTCTTTGAACCGCGCCGGGTGGATCAACTGAAACCGGGCGACTGGGTGCGGGTCTATCGTTCGGTTGTGCCGAACAATCCCGTGCCTCCTTCCGGCGCCGATTTGACCGACCGCGAGTACGGTTTTCTGGTAGGGGTTCTGGTCGGCGATGGGTGTTATACACCGCACGCCTTAGCGAAGAATGTGGTGCGAATTTCGACCCATGCCGATGAAGCGGAGTGGCATCAAACGCTACAGCGCGCGTTTGCCAGAGTCGGGGCGCAGTACGTCTATACCTACACCCATCAGGCAAGCCGCTCGATGATGATGGACTCCAAACCCGGTCGTGCCGTTGCCGAGTGGGTCAAATCCTTGCCCCTGGAACCGGCACCCAGTCCCGCCAAGCGGTTGCCCGACGTGTACATCAATAGCAATCGAGAATTTTTGATTGGATTGCTGGATGGATTGTTCTCGACGGATGGCAGTGTGGACTTGCAAAGCAATCATCCCCTGTTACGCTTTCACACTTCCAGTCTGGAACTCGCGCGTCAAGTGCGGCGTATCCTCTTGATGTTCGGTGTGTACGCGCGTATTGCGACGACGGTGCGCAAGCGTCACGACATTCTTGGACGATTTATTCGCAATGATCGTCCCAAGTACGATGTCACGATTTCTGGAGAGAGTTTAGGACGATTCTTTGAGCAAATTCGTTTGTCGCATCCCGGCAAGCGGATGCGGCTTGAACAGGCTGCACTGCGCGCAAATTTCACCGGCGGAAATTGGGTAGCGCAGGTGGTCAAGATTGAACCGGCCGGTACAGCAACGGTCTATGATCTCTATGAGCCACGCAGCGATACGTGGATCACGGAGGGTTTTGTCTCACGCGGATGTGGCGAACAGTGGCTTGGACCCTACGAAAACTGTTGTCTTGGCTCCATCAATCTCGCGCAACACATCACGCCGGATGACAGAATGGACTGGGCAAAATTGCGCGACTCGGTGGAACTGGCGGTGCACTTTCTTGATAACGTGGTGGACGCCAACAAGTATGTGCCGGCTATTCCCGAACTCGCCGCGTCTGCCCATCGCGCGCGTCGGATCGGTTTGGGCATTATGGGTCTGGGCGATGCAATGTATCGTCTGGGGATTCGCTATGGCTCGCGCGCCGGCGAAGATTTTGCGGGACAGGTGATGGAGTTTGTGCGTTATTATGCGATGAAAAAGAGCATCGAACTTGCTAAAACGCGCGGCGCCTTTCCCGCGATCAAAGGTTCCATCTACGATCCAGAAAATTTAAAGTGGACCCCGCCTAAACCGCTGAGACCGTTCACGCACGATTGGGGACGTCCCCAACTCGATTGGGGTGAGATTGTCATCGGTATCAAAAAGTATGGCATTCGCAATGCGGCACAAACTACCGTTGCGCCCACCGGTACGATTGCCACTGTTGCTGGCGTCGAATCGTACGGTTGTGAACCGGTCTTTGCACTTGCCTACACGCGCCATGTCAACGATAATGGCAAAGACCTGCAACTCGAGTACGTCAGTCCTCTCTTCGAGCGCGCGTTGATGCGCGCCGGCGTGGACGAGGCGACGCGGCAAAAGATTTTCGCGCGCGTGCGCCTCACGGGCACGTGTCAGGACATTGACCTGGTGCCCGAGACGATTCGTCACACGTTTGTCGTGGCAAGCGACATTACGCCCGAAGAGCACGTGTATATGCAAGCCGCGCTCCAGGCGTTTGTGGATAACGCGATCTCCAAGACGATCAATTTTCCTGAAAAAGCCACGGTCGAGGATGTTGAGCGCGCGTACTTTCTGGCATGGAAACTGGGTTGCAAGGGCATCACTGTGTATCGCGCCGGTTCGCGTGAGCAGGTAGTGCTGGAGACTCAAGCCACCGCGGCGAAAAAAGCAGTGTCATCCGAAACCGCGCTAGCGAAGAAACCGCGCCCACGCGCCGTGCGCGGCTCGACCTACGAAATCGCCACGCCACTCGGTAAAGCGTATGTAACCATCAACCGCAATGGCGAAGGCGAGCCGTTCGAGGTGTTCTGTAACGTCGGCAAAGCCGGCTCGGATACGACAGCGGTGAGCGAGGCGATTGGTCGTTTGATCTCTCTCGTGCTCCGTCTGCCCTCACCGATGTCACCGACGGAACGTCTGCAAGAAATCGTGGATCAGTTGAGCGGCATCGGAGGGGGGCGTTCGTTGGGCTTTGGCGCGCGGCGCGTCCGTTCGCTCCCTGATGGAATCGCTCAGGCACTTGCCGAAGACCTGGGGCAGGCGCGCGGTGAATTGTCCCCAGCCCAACAAATCCCCTTGTTCAAAATCGGTGATCTGTGTCCCGAGTGCGGTCAAGCCGCGTTTGTCAACGAAGAGGGGTGTCGCAAGTGTTACGCGTGCGGGTATAGTGAGTGTTGAGTGTTCGGTGTTCAGTGTTCGGTGTTCAGTATTCAGTGTTCCGTGTTCAGTGTTGTTGACATTTTGGTACAGTTGCGCTATAGTGCGCGTCGCTGGCATGAAGCCCGCCGTGCACTCGTGAAGAGTAGGGGCGAAAGATTTTTCGCCCGTACAACGAAGTAACGAGCACCATAACCTTTCGCTGGCGGAAAAGAATTTTGCACACCTTAAGCAAAAGAGAAGGCTGAACAATTATCTTTCAATCGAATATCCTTGAACTCGCGCCATGAAGGTGTTCTGACTCAAAGTCGGAAAATCGTCATGGCGTTTTATTTTCACTCTGTCAGGAGGAACTGTGTTCGACAAACGCCAACAGGTGCAAGACATTTTGCGTACGCTGCAATCCGTCCTCGTCGCCTACTCGGGCGGTGTGGATAGCACGCTCTTGCTTCGAGTAGCACACGATACGCTGGGGGATGCCGTTCTCGCCGTCACCGCTGATTCACCGTCGCTCCCGCGTGACGATTTGCGCGAGGCGCGCGCGCTGGCTGCCCAGATGGGGGTGCGCCATCTCTGCATCTCTACGGACGAGATGGTAGATGCGCGCTATGTGGCTAATTCGTCCGAGCGCTGCTACTATTGCAAAACGCATCTCTATCATCAACTTGTGACGCTGGCGCAGCGCGAGGGATTGCGGTTTATTGTTGACGGGAACAATGCCGATGATTTGCGCGATATTCGCCCCGGGCGTCGCGCCGCGCAAGAGTATGGCGTTCGCAGTCCGCTGCAAGAGGCGGGACTGACCAAAGCGGAGATTCGCGAGTGGGCGCGCGAACTGGGCTTGCCGAACTGGAACAAACCTGCCGCCGCGTGTCTCTCCTCGCGTATTCCGTACGGCACACCCATCACGCTCGACGCGCTGGCGCGCGTCGAACGCGCCGAAAGTTTTTTGCGCGCGCTCGGTGTGGGTCAGGTGCGCGTTCGCTATGTTGATTCGAGCGCGCGCATCGAGGTAATGCCCGAAGATTTTGCGCTGGTGCGTGCACGGCGCGCCGACATTGTCGCGCAGTTGCGCGCGCTGGGATTTAGCGAGGTGCTCCTGGATCTGGCGGGTTACCGCACCGGCAGTCTCAACAGCAACATCCCACCCAGAGTTGAGGTACTATGAACGCGGACACGTTACGCGAATTACTGGAACAAGTGCGCGCGGGAACGTGCTCGGTGGAGCAAGCCCTCGCGCGCCTCAAAGATTGGCCATATCAGGATTTGGGTTTTGCGCAACTCGATCATCATCGCGCGCTGCGCAAGGGCTTTCCCGAAGTGGTCTTTTGCGAAGGCAAACGCACCGAGCATGTGGTGGCGATTATGCGCGCGTTGGCACAACGTCATTCCAACGGCATTGTCCTTGCCACGCGTGCCACGCCCGAAGTGTTTGCTGCGATTGTCGCGGAGGTACCGCAGGCGCGTTATTTTGCCGAGGCGCGTATCGTCGTGTTGGGCGAGTTGCCCCAGCCCGCGCCCGATGCGCCGTTCATTCTGGTGCTGGCAGCCGGTACAGCGGATTTCCCTATCGCGGAAGAAGCCGCGCTCACCGCGCAGGCGATGGGCAGTCGCGTGGAAAAGTTGTACGATGTAGGCGTAGCGGGGATTCATCGGTTGCTTGCGCGACGCGCGCGTCTGGACGCGGCGAATGTCATCATCGTTGTCGCAGGAATGGATGGCGCGCTACCCGCTGTGGTGGGTGGGCTCGCGGCGTGTCCCGTCATCGCCGTGCCGACGAGTATCGGTTATGGCACCGGGCTGGGTGGCGTCGCGGCTTTGATGACGATGTTGAACTCGTGCGCGGCGGGTGTCGCCGTCGTCAACATTGATAACGGATTTGGGGCAGGCTTTTTTGCTCATCTCATCAATTCACGGACGAGGAACAGCAATGACAGGTGACACGATTTACTTTGATTTGATTGGGGGTGCAAGCGGCAATATGTTGCTGGGCGCGCTGGTGGATGCCGGTGTGGAGATCAACACCCTGCGCGACGCGCTTGCAGGTCTTGCACTCGACGAATGGTCTTTCGAGACCCAGCGCGTCACGCGGCGCGGCATTGCGGCAACGTGGGTCGAAGTGCGCGTCCACGACCACAAGACCGAACGCCACCTGAGCGAATTACTCGCGTGCGTTGCCGCCAGTCGCTTGCCCGCCGATGTACAAGCCACCAGCGCGCGCATCCTCACGCGTCTCGCGCAAGCCGAAGCGCGCATCCACGCGCGCCCCGTCGAGGAGGTGCATCTGCACGAACTCGGTGGACTGGATACGATGGTGGATGTGGTCGGTGTGGTGATGGGCTTGCATCTGCTCGGCATCAAGCGCGTGATGGTTTCTCCCTTTCCTCTCGCGCGCGGACGTGTGACCATCGCGCATGGCGATTTTCCTCTTCCCGCGCCGGCAACACTGGCGTTGTTGCAAGATGCGCCGATTGTTGGCGTGGCGGGGGAACGCGAAACCGTCACGCCCACCGCCGCCGCGATTCTCACGACGCTTGCCGACGCCTACGGCACGTTGCCGCGTATGCACGTGCGCGCCATTGGTTACGGCGCCGGCACGCGCGATGATCCCACCCCCAACGTGTTGCGCGTCATTGTGGGCACCAGCGCGCCGCATCTCCCGATGTGCGAGACCCTCGTCGAACTCGAAACCAACATTGACGATTTGAACCCTCAACTGTACGACTATGTGATGGCGCGCTTGTTCGAGGCGGGCGCGCTCGATGTGACGCTGACACCGATGCAGATGAAAAAGAATCGTCCTGGCACATGGCTGCGCGTTTTTGCCCCGCCCGACCGCGCAGAGGTGCTGCGCGAGATTATCTTCAACGAGACCACCACGCTAGGCGTGCGCGAGCATCTTGTCACGCGCTATGCGTTAGCGCGTACGACGCGGCAAGTGGCGACCGAGTTTGGCACGCTTCACGTCAAGATCGCCCAGCGTCCCAATGGCAACGTCACCGTAACGCCCGAGTATGACGATTGTGTGCGCGCGGCACAAATGCATCGCGTTCCCCTTCAGCGTGTTATCGAGGCAGTCAAACGACAGGTGGCACAGGATTTATTGTAATTTTGACCTGATTTTGACTGTTATGTTACGCGATTGATACCCGCACCAAATAGATTTAGAGTGCTAACATAGACAGCCGGCGATGAGGCTCGGTTTGTGGGTTCAGCCCGCCTGTAGTATGTGACGGAGCAATCGGTAGCGCGTGCTACCAGATTGCTCCTTTTTTTGAACGTGTCCTTTTACAATCGCAC
>Ga0308410_1000938_pt1 | contig 16599 bp, 13 predicted proteins | sample HotsprOSTMatCore_FD_203467 | JGI IMG/M metagenome (GOLD analysis project Ga0308410, IMG submission 203467) | Hot spring phototrophic mat microbial communities from Octopus Spring, Yellowstone National Park, Wyoming, United States -... | ecosystem: Environmental > Aquatic > Thermal springs > Hot...
GTTCAGCCCACTCTGTCATTGCGAGCGATTTTTGCGAAGCAATCCCCAACGTTGTCCACCGAAGATCGTAACGCGGAGATTGCTTCGTCGCAAAAAACGCTCCTCGCAATGACACCTGAACGGTTACGTGTTTTTTATACCGCATCTCGACTCGTTTGACCCGCCGCGTTACATCGGATAGAATAGTCACAACGGAGGTGTGCTGTGAAATGGAAATTTCTCGCGGTTTTGATGTCGAGTCTCACGATGGCTTGTGCACCATCGCCTTCACCGATTCCCATACCCTCTATCACACCCCCTCCGACAGCCACGCTTGTCCCCACTCCGATTCCTCCATCGGCAACGCTCGGCATTCGTGAACGCATCCCGTTGCGCGATCTCGCGAGCATTGGGCGCGCGCCGCGCGCGCTTGTCGCGCTCGGCGATACCCTGTACATTGCGAACCTTGCCACCGAAAATCTGGCGGTCGTTCAAGGTGAGCGCGCCGTCAAGTTCATTCCCTTGCCAAGACCGATCGCGCTTGCCGCCGATGCCGCGTCACAACGCGTGTACGTGGCGAGTGAGAACAAGACGCTTTGCCTCATCGTTAACAATGAAATCATCCGCATGCAAACTCTGACGGAAGAACCGAACGCACTGTGGTTTCAGGAAAATCGTTTGTTCGTTGGGGCTGCCTCCAAACCCCAGGTGCTGGTTCTCGATGCCGCGACGCTCCAGACCTTGCGCGTCATCACAATTCCGAACATCTATGGAATCATCAACCTGATAGGCGACCCGACGCGGCAACGTGTGTACGCACTCGCCTACGAAAAATTGATTGTTCTCGATTCCCGCAGCGGACAAATCCTCGCCACCTACGCCACGCCGGGCAGTTATTTCACCCTCCTCGTTTCTCCCGATGGCGATACTCTCTACGTCACGCGTTACGATGCGGCATCGAACACCCAATACCTCACCGCGCTCGATCCGCTCACCGGCGCGGTGCGTGGACGTGTTCAGGTGGCAAGTGACCCGCGCGGCGCGCTGTTCAGTCCCGACGGCGCGCGCGTGTACGTCGCCAATTCCTTCTCGAACACGGTCTCGGTGATTGACGCGCGCACGCTGACGCTCGTGACCTCCATCGCGGTCGGTTTGCAACCGCACGCGCTCGCCTTCGATTCGACCGCGCGCCGCTTGTATGTTGCCAACTATGGCAGCGACAATCTCAATGTGATTGATGTGCCGACACATCGAGTCGTCGCCACGATTCCGCTGGCGATGAATGTCACCGCGCTCATCGCTAACGAGTCCGCCCAGCGCGTTTACGTCGCCAGTGCCTCCACCGATTCGGTCTTTGTCGTCGAACGTGGGCGTGTCGTCAAGGAAATTAGCGTGGGACGCCATCCGATTGACCTCGCGCGCGACGTCTCGAACGCGCGCGTGATTGTCGCGCATCGCGCCGATGGCACACTCGCGCTCGTGGATGAAGCGACCCTGACGGTTCAAGTCACCGCGCCGGTCACGCGGACGCTGATGACGATTGCAATGGATGACGCGCGCGCGCGCCTCTTCGCCAACGAGATGATTCTGGATGCCCAGACCTTGACACCGCAGGGACAGATGAACCTGCGCGGCATCACACTGGGTTCGACCAGCGTGCCGTCGCTGGTGCGTCTCAATCCCAATCTCAATCGCATTTACGCGATTGCCTGGAATGGCGTGCCCGGTTCCAACTCGCGCCATGTGACGTTCAGCATTGACGGCAACACACTCCAGCAGCGCGGTATGCTGCCGTACTATGGCAATCACGAACATCTGGCGATTGATCCCAAGACCAATCGGCTGTTTGTGGCGGGTACGCATCCGCTCGCTTTTACGAGCGAGTTGAGTGTGTTCGATGCCGACGATAACAAGGTGTTCGGTCTGATGCTCCCGGCGCGCACGATGGGGATGGTGCTCAATCCAGAGACCGCTCACCTGTTCCTCTCTCAAATGCCGATGCGCGCGCCCGGCACCGGGGCAACACCTGCACCTGTCGCGGACACGTTGCTCGTGCTGGACGCGAACACGCTGGGCGAAGTGGCGCGCTGGCACATAAACGCGCCGGGCAAAATGACGCGACTCGGCAATACGATTTATGTTGCCCATCGCGACGACGGGTCGTTGCTGCTGGTGCAAGACGCGCGCGCGCCTGTGCCCCCATCGCCCACGCCGACCTTCACGCCCACGCCGTACCCCACCCTCACCCCCACACGCGCGCTCGCTACACCGCGCGCCACTCACACACCAATCGTCTGCGCAATTTCGCCACTGGCACTCGTGCACTGGAGCAACGAGTTAGCCACGCGTCTGGGCTGCCCGCTCGAAGCGGCACGCGCGACGAATTATGCGCGACAACAATTCGAAAACGGCACACTCTTCTGGCGCGAGGAGGACAAACGCATTCTGGTTTTGTTCAACGACCAGACGTGGTTGCAGTTCAACGACACGTGGACAAGCACGCTCCCCGAGGACACGTGCCCCACCGTGAGCGTGACGCCACCGCTCATCAAACCCCAGCGCGGCTTTGGCAAACTGTGGTGCGAGCAAACCGCGATGCGCGCCAAACTCGGCGCGGCACTCGAAAACGAAGTGGGTTTGTATGCCGCGCCCACCCAACGCTTTGAACGCGGTGTGGTGTTCACCAGCGCCGACCGCGCGCGCGTGTATGTGTTGTATGCCGATGGACGGTGGGAGTGACAGTTTGACCCGCGCGTCGTTTCAGAGTAAAATGCTGGAGCGAACGATCGTTCGCCCTACTTGCCCCCGTAGCTCAATCGGATAGAGCACCTGCCTTCTAAGCAGTCGGTTGCGAGTTCGAGTCTCGCCGGGGGCGTTCTCATTTTTACGATGACTACTCCCATCCTTCTCGATGGTCACACCCTCACGATTGAACACCTCGTTGCCATCGCGCGTCATCACGCGCCGGTCGCGCTCGCGGATGCGGCGCGCCCGCGCATCGCAGCGAGTCGCGCGTGGGTCGAGGAACTCGTCGCGCGCGGCACGCCGACGGTCTATGGCATCAACACCGGCTTTGGCGTCTTTGCCAACGTCCCCGTTCGCGCCGAACAGTCGGCGCGCTTGATGCGCCATTTGATTCTGAGTCACAGCGCGGGCGTGGGTGAGCCGTTGCCCGAAGAAATTGTCCGCGCGACGATGGCAATTCGCGCCAACACACTCGCCAGAGGTTTTTCGGGCGTGCGCGTCTGCGTCATCGAAACGTTAATCGAGATGCTCAATCGGGGTGTGCATCCGATCATCCCGTCGAAAGGTTCGGTGGGCGCGAGTGGTGATCTCGCGCCGCTCGCGCATCTCGTTCTCGTAATGTCGCGCGATGCAGACGATCGCGAGGAAGAATCGGGCGAGGCGTGGTTTCAGGGGGAGCGGATGAGTGGCAAGCGTGCGATGGAACGCGCGCGCATTTCGCGCCTTGAACTGCACGCGAAGGAGGGGCTGGCGCTCACCAACGGCGCGACGGTTTCCGCCGCGCTCGCCGCGCTCGCGCTGGCGGATGCCGAGCATCTCGCGCGGCATGCCGATGTAGCAGTCGCGCTGTCACTCGAAGCGATTGTGGGACGCGCTTCGCCGTTCGATGAGCGTATCCATCGCGCAGCAGGACACGCAGGACAAATCGAAACGGCACGCAACATTCGCGCGCTCATCGCGGGCAGTCGGTTGATTGATTCGACGCGCAAGGTGCAGGATGCCTACTCGTTCCGCTGCGCGCCGCAGGTCCTCGGCGCGGCGCGCGACGCGCTGGCGTTTGCGCGCAAAATCATCAGCGCGGAAATCAACGCAGCGACCGATAACCCGCTGATTTTTCTCGACATCGAAGAGGAGAACAAGGCGCGCTCGGGGGGAAATTTTCACGGCGCAGCGATCGCGCTCGCGGCGAATGTGCTCGCGCTAGCCGTCGCGGAAATCGGGAGTATCAGCGAGCGGCGCGTGTTCCGTTTGACCAGCGCGCACCTCAGCGACGGCTTGCCGATGATGCTCGTCGAAGGTGGAGGGACGAACAGCGGCTTGATGATGGCGCAGGTGACGGCCGCCGCCCTCGTCTCCGACAACAAAACGCTCGCGCATCCCGACAGTGTGGACTCGATTCCAACGAGTGCAGACCAGGAAGACCACGTCTCAATGTCCACCAACGCCGCGCGCCGCGCGCGCGAAATCGTGTGGAACACCACGCGCATTCTCGCGATCGAATTGATTGCGGCGGCGCAGGGGATTGATTTGCGTCTCAAGAATCTGGGCTGCGGGGTCGAAATGCTGGGGGAGGGTACACGCGCCGCGCACGCGTGCATTCGCCGGGTGATTCCGTTTCTGGAACGTGACCGCATCCTGTCCGATGACATCGAGCGCGCGGTGCAATTGATTGCGAGTGGTGAGTTGTTACCATCAAGGAGCGCAAATGAAAGTTAAGAAAGCAGTGTCACTCCGTGACGGTTTGCACGCGCGCGCCCGTTCTGGCATCGAACACGTGATACTGTCGAAAGCCCAGCCACAAGGTATCGCCGAGGGAGAGCGGGAGCGTGTTCGGCACCTGGGTCACCACCTCGTTCTCGCCCACGCGTACGGTCACCACGGTACTCCCCTTGAGTGGCAAAGGCATTTTGTTGACCACTGTGCCCGACACGCCGTTTTCCTTGGGCTCGCGCGCGACCATCACATCCTCAGGGCGTACACCCACGTGCATCCCTGTCCACATCGCGGCGATGCGCGCGCCATCAATCAAATTGATGGGCGGAGTCTCGATGCCCAGTTTTAGAAATTCGGCGATGAAGAGATTTTTGGGGCGCGTGTAAATTTCCTCATAGGTGCCCACCTGCTCGATGCGTCCCGCGTCCATCACGGCAATGCGATCGGCCAGGATGAGTGCCTCTTGTTGATCGTGCGTGACGTACACGGTCGTGATGTTAAATTGCGCGAGCAAGGTTTTTAGATTCACCCGATACTTTTCGCGCAGTTTCGGGTCGAGATTGGAGAAAGGTTCATCGAGCAAAAAGAGCGCGGGATCGCGCGTGATGCAACGACCCAGCGCCACGCGTTGCTGCTCGCCACCCGAAAGTGTCGGTGGCATGCGATCTTGCAGGTACTCGATTTCCACACCGAGCAGTTCACTCGTGCGTTTGTACCTGGCTTGCGCTTGCGCGTCGAGTTCGGGCGTGCGTTTGCGAAAGAAAAAGTACGAAAGGATGTTGGTCTTGACAGTGAGATGAGGATAGAGCGCGTACCCTTGAAACAACATGCCAATGCGACGCTCGCTCGGCGGCACCTCCTTCATATCCTTGCCGTTGAAAAGCACCTGACCCGAATCGGGGGGAATGAGGCCTGCAATGATTTTGAGTAGCGTCGTCTTACCACAACCGCTGGGTCCCAGAATCACCATCGTTCTGGCATGCGGGATGGTAAGATTCACATCGCGAATCGCAAAGGGTTTGCGCGAGCGTAAAGTTGTTTGACGTAAGGTGAATGGAATCATCTCGAGTAAATTTCCACCGCGTTGTTCAAACGATTTACAGATATTGACCAGTTCGATCTTTGCCATCGTTTCCTCTCTATACCTTTAGCGGTCGCAAATTTTCATTTTCCTAATGGCGTTGCACCGTTTTCTGTTCAACCTGAGTCATTACGGCTAAAATTTACGCGCCAGGGCACACGATGCTTATTCTACAGTACAATCGCGAGTAGGGTCAAGTGGTTAGACGAGCAGCATTGACTCGCCAGGAGCAACGGGTCTTACTGGGATTACTCTCGCTAAACCTGCTGTGGTGTTGTGCTCTGGGAGGTCTGGTTTATAGCAGCGTTATCCCCCCCGCTCAATCGGGCGAAGACTCTTGGCTCGAAACACCTACTCTCGTCGAAGCAACGCTGGATCGCGAGACAGTGTTGGAGACCGAGACACCCGCCCCTACTCTGACGATCGTACCTTCTGTGATTCTTACGCCAACTCCGATACCGATGCCTTCACCCACGCGGCGCGAGATCGTCGAACCCACCAAACCACCCTACGTTTTTCCAACGCCGATTTACATCCTGCCGACGCCGCGCGCGCAGCCTACACCGACCCGCGCGCGTTAGTTTTTGTGCCGAGGGATCACCAATGAAACTTGTGACTGCCGATCAGATGCGCGCACTCGAACAACGTGCCGATGCCAGCGGCAACCCTTACGCGATGATGATGGAACGCGCCGGCAAAGCCGTCGCCGATGCGGTGATCGCGCGCTATGGCGCGCGCGCTCAACGCGTGCTGGTACTCGTTGGTCCCGGCAACAACGGCGGCGATGGCCTGGTGTGTGCGCGCTATTTGCACGATGCCGGCGCGCGCGTCGCGCTCTACGTCTGGAAACGCGCCGAGCGCGCTGACGATGAAAATTTCAAACTCTGCCGCGAGCGCAACATCCCTGTCACACGCGCCGAAGACGATACCAACTTTTTCGCGCTCAAAGATTTCCTCGCCGATGCGGACATCCTCGTGGATGCATTGCTGGGCACCGGCGTCGCGCGTCCGATTGATGGACTTTTGAAAGATTTGTTGAATGTGATAGCCCGGGAGACGGGGAGACAGGGAGACCGGGAGGCGGGGAGACAGGGAGACCGGGAGACGGGGAGACCGGGAGACAAGGAGCACCTTGTCTCATTGTCACCTTGTTTCCCGCTCTCCCGTTCACCGAAAATCGTTGCCGTTGACCTCCCCAGCGGACTCAATCCCGATACCGGCGCACTCGACCCTGCCACACTTGCCGCCGATCTCACGGTCACGTTCGCGTTTCCCAAAATCGGACAACTGCGGTTTCCCGGTGCGAACGCGGTGGGCGAACTTGTCGTTGCAGACATTGGCATCCCGGCGGAATGGGCTGACGCTGACGCGCTCGATGTAGCGACCGCGCGCGACATCGCCGCACTCGTCCCGCCGCGCCCGCGCGACGCGCACAAGGGCACGTTCGGCAAAGCGATGATTTGCGCGGGGTCACTGAACTATGTCGGTGCGGCCTTTCTGGCGGGCGCCGCCGCGACGCGCGCCGGCGCAGGGCTGGTCACGCTCGCGCTCGCGCGCACGATTTACCCGATGCTCGCGTCCGCGTTGCACGAGACGACCTTTGTCGTTTTGCCAGACGAAAACGGCGCGCTCGTTCCCGCTGCCGCGCCCGTTCTCCTCGACCATCTATCGGGCTACGACGCGCTCCTTCTCGGCTGCGGTTTCGGTCGCCATCCCCACACCATCACCTTTGTCCAATCTCTAATCTCTAATCTCCAACCTCCCCTCTCTCTCGTTCTCGACGCCGACGCGCTCTTTGCGCTCGCGCACATCCGCGATTGGTGGACGCACCTCGCGCCGAACCGCGCGATCCTCACACCGCATCCCGGCGAAATGGCAACGCTCACTGGTGTATCGCGCGACGCGGTGCAAGCTGACCGCGTGACCATCGCCAAAAAATTTGCCGCGCAGTGGCAACAGGTTGTTGTACTCAAGGGCGCGTTCACCGTGATTGCCGCGCCCGATGGACGCGCAACGCTTTTGCCGTTCGCCACGCCCGCGCTCGCCACTGCCGGCACCGGCGATGTGCTGGCTGGCACCATCGTGGCGATGATCGCGCAGGGATTGAACGCGTACGATGCCGCCATCGCCGGCGCGTACCTGCACGGACTCGCCGGCACGCTTGCCGAAAAAGACCTCGGACGCGCGGGCGTTGTCGCCGGCGATTTGCTCGCACGTTTGCCGCTAGCCATCGCCCAGGTGAAACGTGAAACGTAACACGCAATACGCCATACGGAGATGACAATGCCTCAGGCTCTTCTTTCCGTCCACGACAAAACCGGTCTCGTTGAATTTGCGCGCGGCTTGCACGATCTTGGCTGGACGCTGATTGCCTCCGGCGGCACGGCGCGCACCCTGCGCGAGCAGCACCTGCCGGTCACCGAAGTTTCAACTTACACCGGCTCGCCGGAAATTCTGGACGGACGCGTCAAGACCTTGCACCCAGCGATTCACGGCGGTTTGCTCGCGCGCGCGACCGACACCGATCGCGCGCAACTGCAACGTTTCGGCTGGGATTACATTGACCTTGTCGCGTGCAATCTCTATCCGTTCGAGCAAACGATTGCGCGCGCTGATGTGACGCCGGAGCAAGCCATCGAGAACATTGACATCGGTGGTGTGACACTCATTCGCGCGGCGGCAAAGAATTACGCGCGCGTCACCCTCGTTTGCGATCCGCGCGATTACGCGCCGGTGCTCGACGCGTTGCGCGCGGGCACGCTCGATCAAGCGATGCGGGAACGCCTCGCGCTCAAGGGGTTTGCACTCACCGCGCGCTATGACGCGGCGATCGCCGATTATTTTGCCGGCGGCAACACCTTGCGCCTCACCGCGTATCGCGTGCAGAGTTTGCGCTATGGTGAAAATCCGCATCAACGCGCGACACTGTACGCTTACACTCCCGATGCTGGACCACTCGGTGGCACATTGTTGCAGGGCAAGGAACTTTCGTACAACAACCTGCTTGATCTCGATGCGGCGTGGCGCGCCGCACTCAGTTTTGCGCGCCCGACAATTTGCATCGTCAAGCATCTCTCACCCTGCGGCATCGCCTCCGCCGATCATCTTGCCGACGCGTACCGCGCCGCGTTCGAGTGTGACCCGCGCTCCGCGTTCGGCGGCGTCATCGCATCGAATCGCGCGTTCGATGAAGCGACGGCGCGCGCGCTCGCCGATCTCTTCGTCGAGTGCATCATTGCGCCCGGCTTTTCCGATGAAGCGCGCGCGATTCTGGCAGCCAAAAAGAACACGCGCCTCGTGGCAATGCCTGACCTCACCATCGAGCCGCCGTACGAATTACGTTCTATCACGCGCGGCATTCTACAACAAGATGTGGATTTCGGTGACCCAGGCGATACGACGTGGCGTGTCGTTTCGCGGCGCGCGCCGACTGAGGAAGAAATGCGCGCGCTGCGATTCGCGTGGCGCGCGGTGCAACACATCAAATCGAATGCGATTGTGCTGGCGCGCGGCGAAGCGACCGTCGGCATTGGCGGCGGGCAACCGAATCGCGTGGATTGTGTGCGCATCGCCATAGAGCGCGCCGGTGATCAAGCGCGCGGCGCGGTGATGGCATCGGATGCGTTCTTCCCGTTCCCCGATTCGGTCGAGGTCGCCGCGCGCGCCGGCATCACCGCGATTGTTCACCCCGGCGGTTCGCAGCGCGATGCCGAGTCACTCGCCGTCGTCGACGCGGCGAATATCGCGATGGTTGTCACCGGCGTCCGACATTTTCGGCATTGACGCTTGACACTTGACCCCATCCGCCTTACAATCCAATCACCCCATCACCCAATCACCCAATTTCTGGAGGTTCAAATGCCGCCGTTGCCCACTCACATTTTCGGAATGCACGACCCCGGCGCGGAAGCGTTGTTCACCAGCGCCAGCAAAACCGGCTGGGTCGTAGTCAGCGTACAGGTCAATCCCCCGGATCACGACGGCGATTTTTCCGCGCTGGCGAGTGCGGGACTTGTGCCCATTGTTCGTCTCAACAATGGTTACGGCGCGGCAGGGACGATCCCCGTGTCCGCGCAGTATGATGCGTTTGCGCAGCAATGCGCGGCGTTTGTGGCGGCGTCCAAACACGCCCACATCTGGGTGATCGGCAACGAGACGAACAGTCCCTGGGAGCGTCCCGGTAACTCGAACGGTCAAGGGGGCGAAGTGATCACGCCCGCGCGCTATGCGCAGTGCTTTGCCCGATGTCGCGCCGCCATCAAACGAATCGCCGGACATGCCGACGATTGGGTGGTGCCCGCTGCACCCGCGCCCTGGAACAATCAAACGACCTACCCGGGCAATACCAGTGGTGATTGGATCAAATATTTTCAGGACGTTTTGAATCAATGCGTCACATTGAACGCCAAACCCGATGCGATCGCGCTGCATACATACACGCACGGACTCGACCCTAGTCTCGTGACGATTCACCGCCCGATGGATCCACCGTTTCAGAATCGGCAGTTTGAATTTCGCGCCTATCGCGATTTTATGGCAGCGATTCCCACGTCACTGAAAGCGGTGCCGGTGCTCATCACCGAAACGCAGGCGCAACCGTGGGAAGATCGCAACGTCGGCTGGATTCGCGCGGCGTTCAAAGAAATTGACGATTGGAACGCGGTGGCAAGTAATCAGCCGATTCAAGCGCTGGTGCTGTTTCGCTGGCAACGTTTTCCGAGCGATCCGACCGGCTGGAGCATCTCGAATCGTCCCGCGCTCATCGCCGATTTTCGCGCCGCATTGCAAAACAACTATCGCGTGCGCCTGCCCACGCAACCTCCTCCTCCCCTCGATCCGGTCGCGCAAGCCGCCATCGCCGCAGCAAAAAAGTTGACCTGGATGCCTATCAACGATCAAGCCGCGCTCTACAAATTCGCCCAGGCGAACAACCTCGGCTATCCGCAAACCGACGAATTCGAGTTCACTTATAACAACGAAACGTATGTGGGGCAGGTGTTCAACCTCGGCATCGTCTATGTGAAAAAAGGCGATTGGGCGAATGTGAAATGGACGAAGAAACAATGACAAATGAACATTTGCTCATTTGTCATTTGTCATTTGTCATTCCCGGAGGTTCCCTTGTCCCTCGACTGGTGTCCCTTTGCCACAAAACGCCCCATTGTGAGCGACAATTTTTCGACAGGACGCGATGGACAAAAAGTGAGAGCCGTTGTGCTGCACATCGCCGCCGGACCTTTGAGCGCGGTCTTTCCCACCTTCAACAATCCGGCGCGCCAAGCCTCCGCGCATTTTTGCGTCGGTAAGGACGGTACGATTGAGCAGTACGTCTCGGTGAACGATACCGCGTACGCCAACGGTCTGGCATGGCGCGATGGGCAGTGGTACAACCCCGCTGGCAAAGTGGTGCAACCCACCTGGCGAGACATCATCCCCAGAGTCAATCCCAACCTGTACACCATCAGCATCGAGCACGAGGGCTATCCAGCCGATAGGTGGACGGAGGCGATGTATTACGCGAGCACACGTTTGTTGGTGTGGCTTGCCGAGCAATTCGATTTGACTTATGCGCCACAGCGTACATTGATTGGACATTGTGAGATTGACCCTGTGGACAAAGCCAATTGCCCCGGTCCACACGTCGAGTACGCGCGCATGGCGTTGGACGTTGCGGCACTGCGCGCGGCGCGCCAGCGCGCGTGGATGCCTATCAATGATCAGGCAGCACTGTATCGGTTCGCGCAAGAAAATCATCTGGGCTATCCACAGACGGACGAGTTCGAGTTCACGTGTAACAACAAAACGTACGTGGGGCAAGTGTTCAATCTGGGGATTGTGTACGCGCCCAAAGGCGAGTGGCACAACGTCAAGTGGGTGAACAAGCCGTGAGTAGGTGACGAAGGACGAAGGACGGAGGATAAAAGACAAAGGACGAAGGCTGGGGTGTTCTCCTTCGTCCCTGGTCGCAAAGCGGGAGATGGGATTTGAACCCACGACATCCACCTTGGGAAGGTGGCGTTCTGCCGCTGAACTACTCCCGCATCGTCGCCTGAATTATAAGCCAGAAACGCGTGAACGTCAAATTGCTACACCCATTTACTTTTCTGCCTGCCTTCGTACTTTCGCCTTCATACTTGATGTATGCGTATCGCAATAGTCGGTCCGTGTGGCGCGGGCAAAACGACGCTCGAAACGCATTTGCGGCAACTCGGGTACGACGCGCACGCGGTCGCGCAAGAGCACTCGGGCGTGCCGGCGATGTGGCAGCGCGTCACGCGTCCCGATGTGGTGATTTATCTCGACGCCTCACTCGCAACGATCAACGCGCGACGCAACGTGAACTGGGAATCCCGTTATCTTGATGAGATGAATCGGCGGCTGGCTCACGCGCGCGCCCACGCGCATTTCTATCTCGATACGAACGATTTGACGATTGACCAGATGTGCGCGCGCGTCCTCGAATTTCTGAACGCTGAACACTGCCTACCGAACACTGAACACTGAATACTGAACACCGAATACGGAACACGGCCGACCAACTCAGCGTCTTTGCCCTCCCCCCGCCTGCCGATGCTCCCACTCGGCGAGCCACTTTTCCGCTTCCAACTCTGCCATCGTACCAAATCCCGCGCTGACCACCGCCTGACGGAACACGCGATCGTGCACTTCGCCAGCCGCGAATACCCCGGGAATGTTCGTGTGCAAACGCGCGTCCACTTTGAGGTACCCTTCTTCGTCCATTTCCAACTGACCTTTGAACAAACTGGTGTTGGGAATGTGCCCAATGTAAACAAAGATGCCTTGTACCGGAAACTCAGTCTGCGCGTGTGTTTGCGTATCTTCCAGCAATAGCGCTTCGACCTTGTTGCTGCCGCGAATTTCTTTAACGATGGTGTTCCACACAAAGTTGATTTTGGGATTAGCCCGCGCGCGCTCTTGCAAGATTTTTTGCGCGCGCAGTTGGTTACGGCGATGGATGATGTGTATCTTGCGGGCGAATTTGGTCAAGAAGAGACTTTCTTGCAGCGCGCTATCGCCACCGCCAACGACCGCGATGTCCTTGTCGCGGAAGAAAAAGCCATCGCAGGTGGCGCAGTATGAGACACCCCGCCCAGTCAACTCACGCTCGCCGGGCACATTCAAACGCCGCGGCGAGGCACCCGTGGCAATGATTAACGCTCTGGCGGCGTACTGCTCGCCGTTTTGTGTTTTGAGTTGGAAAGGATGTGTCCGCAGGTTCGCCTCGATGACCGTATCCATTTGAACGCGCGCGCCAAATTTTTCGGCTTGCTTTTGCATCAGTTGCACAAGTTCAGGACCAGTGATGCCATCAGGAAAGCCGGGATAATTTTCCACTTCATTCGTCATTGCGATTTGCCCGCCGAACTCTTGTCCTGTGAGCACCAGCGGGTTCAAATTGCCGCGCGCCGCATAAATCGCTGCGCTCAATCCTGCGGGACCAGAACCGATGATAATGAGATTCTCTGTCATTGTGTCAACTCGCTACAATCTGGTGTATGATACGTATGCCGTAGGTGATTTTACACATCACGTACCACATTTTTATCCCAAATCGTAATTGCTCAGCCGTGTCAGCCATCGCGAAAAACCCCACGCCCCCGCACCCATCTCCCCCTTCTCTTCCCGCTTTGCGGGGAGAGAAGGGGGCAGGGGGATGAGTGAGGTTATTCCGCGGAAAGGACGACGAAATTCAGGCTCAGCCATCGGCTTTAGCCAGTGGTTTCTCACCGACAGCGAGCGATGCCCGGGGCTGAGCAGTTACCCCAAATCTCCCAATTCGTACAAAATCGCTGTGACCGTTGCCAGCCCGGCAGTCTCGGCACGCAAAACGCGCGGACCCAGCGAGACCGGCACGATGTCGCGCTCGCGCGCGAGCGCGATTTCCTCAACCGCAAAACCGCCCTCTGGTCCGATAAAAAGGTTGATTTCTTTTGCTCTCGGAACGCGCTGCAACGCTTGACGCAATCCCAGCGAACGTTCACCTTCGTACGGTATCAAAGACAAAGTGCCACTGTGCGCCGCGCGCTCGCAGGCGTGTGTAAAGAGCATCGCCGGGCTGAGACGCGGGAGTATGGCACGACCGGCTTGTTCGGCTGCCTCGACGATGATCTTTTGCCAGCGCTCGAGGCGTGCTTCGGTGATGCTACTCAAACTACTAATGACGCAGTGTGCTGTCACGAGAGGTACGAACGCGCTCACTCCTAGTTCCGTACCTTTTTGGAGCACCCACTCGAATTTTTGTCCTTTGAGTAGCCCCTGATACAAGGTGATGCGCGCGGTCGCTTCCGTTGCCGGTGTCCACTTGTCCACCACGCGTCCTCGTAGCGCTTCGCGGTCTATCGTCACAATCTCGGTCCGATATGCCCAACCCGAATTGTCGAGCAAGACAAAGGAATCACCGGGTTTCATTCGCAAGACATCGCGAATTTGATGCACGACCGTACCGCGCATCACCACGCGATTGTCCCGGATCGTCTGCGGAGCCACGAAAAATCGGTGCAGGGTCATCAAGACAATCGTATGTGCAACAAAAGGCGTTGCCTATTTTTCATCGCTCGCCCGGGCTTTGACCCCAACGGGGGCGACTTGCCCTTCCACTTGTTTATGCGAGCCATCGCACAATGGAAACCGCGCCGATTTCCAACAGCGACATAACCACACTTGCTCCCCCGGTTCCAACTCGACGGTCGTACGAAGGCGTCCGTCATGTTCTTCTGTGTTTATGTTTGCCACTGGTTACCTCCTTGATTTTTTTCCAACCAGCGCAATCCAATCATCTTCCTGATTGCGCTCGATGGTTTCGATACCTACTTCCACGAATGCTTCTTCGACCTCCTCGGCTTGATGTGCGAGGATTCCAGAGGCGATGATCAAGCCCTCCGCATTTACCGCGCGTGCGAGCGCCGGGGCAAGTTCGACGATGACATCAGCAAGGATATTGATGCAAATCAAGTCGAATTGGTTACACGTCTCATCCAGCGAGCCGCGTACGACCTGCACGATATGTTCGACTCGATTGATGACGACGTTGCGCGTGGCCGTTTCAACCGCGATGATGTCCGTATCGAGGGCAAGGATTTCGCGCGCGCCCAGTTTCGCTGCTGTGATTGCCAGAATGCCCGAGCCCGTACCCACATCCAGTACGCGCGGCGCGCCGCGCTGATACACTTCCAGCGCGCGCATACACAAACGCGTGGTAGGATGCAACCCCGTCCCAAACGCCATTCCCGGGTCCAGTTCGATCACCACCTCGTCGGGCTGCGGTGTGTACTCGAGCCACGAAGGTTTGATGACCAGACGCTCGCCGATGTGTAGAATCGTATAGTGCTTTTTCCACGCCTCTGCCCAATCCTCTTCTGCCAGTTCGCGCACGCGCGGCGTGGACATTGGACGCAGTTGTGCCAGATGCCACAGACGTTCCTGTGCGCGCGCCAGTTGCGCGCGTTGTGCCGGCGAAAAAAAAGCGCGCACAGTGAACGCTTGCGTCGGATCGAATTCCTGCTCGCGCTCTGGAATCAGCGTTTGCTCAATCGCCACGCCGTTTTCGACAAATTCATTTAACAGTGCCGCGACGGCTTCGGCGCCTTCAGCATCGGTTTGAATGGCAAGTTCCAGCCAGTTCATCAGGTCGGTGGGGCACAAACGTGATGCGTCAACAGTATCCGTATCCCGCGACACATCATTTGAACGCGTCCTTCATTTTATCGAGAATGCTTTTAGAGGCAACGGGTTCTTTGCCAAGCGAGCGCGCCAGTTCGCGCAAGAGGGCTTTTTGTTGCTCCGTCAGTTTCTTGGGGACCACAACGCGCACGGTGATGACCAGATCACCGCGCCCGTTGCGGCGCAAGTACGGCACCCCTGCCTCTTTGATGCGAAAGGTTTGCCCGTGTTGAGTTCCGGGCGGCAGAACGAACGCGACTTCGCCGTTCAAGGTGGGAATCTGGATTTGATCGCCCAGCGCGGCTTGTGCGATGTTAACCGGCAATTCGAGCAACAGGTCGTTGCCATCGCGCTGGAAGAGAGGATGCTTTTTGATGTTGACGACAATGTAGAGATTGCCGGGAGGACCGCCGCGCAAACCGTGTTCCCCTTCACCAGCCAGTCGGATTTGCATCCCGTCGTCAATGCCCGGCGGCACATTGACGCGCAGGGTGCGCGTGGCATAGACGCGCTTTTGGCCCTTGCAGGTGGAACAAGGTGTGGTGACGATTTCGCCCTCGCCCTCACAGCGCGGACAGGTGGTCACGTTGATAAATGAACCGAACAAGGATTGCACCGCGCGGCGCACTTCGCCGCTGCCACCGCATTGTGGACAACGCACCGGCGATGTGCCTGTGGCTGCGCCAGTGCCATGACAATCGGAACAGGTTTCAAGGCGCGTGACCTGCACATCTTTTTCGGCGCCAAAGACGGCTTCTTCCAGCGTAATCGTCAGACTGTGTTTGATGTGCGCGCCGGCGATCGGGCCCCGTCGCGCCGCACCCCGCATACCACCAAAACCGAACAACTCGTCGAAAATATCGGCAAAGCCGGTGAAATCGCCAAATCCCTGCGGAGGGTTGTGACCATAACGGTCATACAACTGCCGCTTTTCGGGATCGGACAGCACCTGGTACGCTTCGCCGATTTCCTTGAATTTCTCAGCAGCACTGGGATCGTTCGGATTGGCGTCGGGATGGTACTGCTTGGCAAGGCGGCGAAACGCTTTTTTGATTTCATCATCACTTGCGTCACGACTGACGCCAAGAACCTGATAATAATCGCGTTTCTGTGGCACGGTGACAATTATAGTCCAAAGCGCGAGTTTAGTAAAGTTGTCCTGAGGGATAATGTATGGGGGGGTATTGACACTGTCGGAATTCGGTATTACAATTTCGACGTCTTCACATGTTGCGCCACCACTTGCACAATCTTGAGTAACCATGCAAAAGTTTTTTCCGCTTTCGTAGCACAGGATAATTACTCAGCTGTCCTATCCATCGCGAAATAGCCCCATCCCCTAGCCCCCTCCCCACGCCGCAGAGCGGCGGGGGGGGGGGGAAACAAGGGAATAGGGGTGT
>Ga0308410_1000939_pt1 | contig 16566 bp, 12 predicted proteins | sample HotsprOSTMatCore_FD_203467 | JGI IMG/M metagenome (GOLD analysis project Ga0308410, IMG submission 203467) | Hot spring phototrophic mat microbial communities from Octopus Spring, Yellowstone National Park, Wyoming, United States -... | ecosystem: Environmental > Aquatic > Thermal springs > Hot...
ACCCAAATATCAACTCATAGGCGTATTTGATGAAAAACTACTAAAAATCACACCAGAAGTCCTAGCAAAGCTAGGCGTTGAGAGAGCTTTCGTTGTACATAGCGAAGATGGCTTAGACGAAATTTCACCTTCTTCACCAACTAAAGTAGCTTACCTAAATAACGGGAATGTCAAGTATGTAAAAGTAAAACCTCAAGACTTCGGATTTGACCCCATACCAATTGATGAAATAAAAGGTGGCGATTCAGAATACAACAAAAAAGTTTTCCTCAATGTTCTCAACGATGAAGATACACCTATAAAAAACGCTGTGGTAATGAACTCTGCCATGGCAATACTGATAACTGGAGTGGCTAAAGACTTACAAAGTGCCGTTGAAATGGCTAAAAAATCTATTTCATCAGGAAAAGCACTAGAAAAACTCAACCTATTGACAGAGAAAACCAAAGCATTAGGCTAATTTTTCGTACAGCTCTTTCAACTTCCTAAAATCTTCCCTTATCTGGGGTAGCTTGTTACTCTCATCCCTCAATACAGCAGCAGGGTGAAAAGTAGGTAAATAAATAATACCATCTATTTCAATCTCCTCTCCCCTCACCTTAGTTATACTCTTCTCACCAATAACAGCTTTAAGAGCTGTTGAACCTAGAAGAAGTATTATTTTAGGATTTATTATCTCTATCTGTCTTCTCAAATAATCTCTACAAGCCTCTATTTCACTCTCCTCTGGCACTCTGTTATCTGGGGGTCTACACTTAACAACATTCGTTATATAAACTTCCTCCCTCGATATACCTATCTCCGACAATAATTGAGTCAGCAACTTCCCAGCTTTACCAACAAACGGCTTACCTTGAATATCTTCATCCCTACCAGGTCCCTCACCTATTATCATTAGTTTAGCATTATAGTTTCCTGTACCGGGTACAGCATTAGTTCTTCTGAGGTGAAGAGGACACTTTTTACATTCCAATATCTCACCTTCCAACATTCTCATCAAACTCTCTTTCGAATGAATTTCTAACTTCTCAACTTTAGGTCCTTTTTCCTTTCTCTCACCTTCAACACTTGCGAGTTTGCTAATCCTCTTCTCAAGAGCAGAAAAAAAAGGTTCACCTTTTTGTATTAATAATATCTCATTGATTATTCTATCTATCTTATCGTACATAAATCCTTTAAGAGTTTACAACTACTCTAAGAATTCACAATTCCAAAAATTCACAATTCTAAGAATTCCTAGTTCCGGGGGATTTCCTAAAACCTAACTCTTCAAATAATCTTTCACAATTCTCTCTGTTTCAATTGCTATTGCTAGCTCTTCGTTAGTCGGAGTAACTACAACTTTAACCTTAGATTCTGGAGTAGACACAACACCAAATTTACCTCTTATCGTTTCTTCATTTTTCTTATCATCAATTATTATCCCTACACTCTTTTCAAGTCCATCAAGTACTAATTTCCTAACTATCGGTGAGTTTTCACCAACACCACCAGTGAACACTATCGCATCAACTTTCCTAAGTTCAAAGAAATACGCACCTATGTATTTTCTTATCCTGTTACAGTATATTTTTAGAGCTAAAGTCATTCTCTCATCACCTTTGAAGTACCCTTCTTCTACTATTCTCATATCGTTAGATATACCGGTAATACCAAGAATACCACTCTCTTTATTAAGAAGCCTATCCATATCAGAAGTTGTCATTACTTCCTTATCCATTATGTACAAAACTGCCCCTACGTCTATATCACCACTTCTAGTACCCATTATTAGGCCTTCTAACGGAGTGAAACCCATAGATGTATCAAAGGATTTCCCTTCTTTTATTGCCGCTATACTAGCACCATTCCCCAAATGACACGTTATCATGTTCGTCTTAGATAAATCCAAACCTAATTCCTTTGCTGTTTTTTCCATCACATATTTATGTGATGTTCCATGAAATCCATATCTTCTTACTCTATATGTTTCATAAAACTTCATTGGTATAGCATAAAGATAATTTTCCATAGGTATGGTCTGGTGAAATGCTGTATCAAAAACTGCCACCTGAGGTATATCACCTAAAACTTCCCTACAAGCTAGTATACCCGTTAAGTTAGGTGGATTGTGTAAAGGTGCTAACTTTCCAAATTCCCTTATGTACTCTATCACCTCATCATTAATAAGCACACTCTCAAAAAACTTATAACCGCCATGAACTACCCTATGACCTACAGCATCTATCTCAAATCCCAAATCCTTAATTAGCTTTATTACCAAACCTATAGCTTCCCTATGGTCTCTAGCTAAAACATCTTCAGTTTTTTTCTCACCATTGTAAGAGTAAGTATGAGTCGCTCCAATACTACCAACCTTATCAAACAAACCCTTAATTACTTGCTCACCATTCGCTGTATCTATAAGCTGATACTTAACAGTTGAACTACCTGAATTCAAAACTAGTACCTTCATAGTTATATTTTAAACAAATATCTCCACCTTTTTCTAGTTATAAGTTAGTTCCTTCAATTTACTTTTCTTCAGAAAAGTTGTCTACAATATTTATAGAGGTAAACATGAAAAAGTTATTTTTCCTAGTTTGTTTATTTATTTTACTAATCCAATTTGGATTAGTGAGGAATGTATATTCTGAAGAACTAGCAAAACAAAAGATATCAATAATAACACTAACTAAAGACTTTAACTCGCTCATGATTGAATCACTACTCTACAGCAAATTGATGGAGACAAACGAAGTAATAATCAAAGATACATTCGGCAAACTACCCACAGATTTTCTATTTTTCATGTATCAAAATAAAATATCAGGCTTAGTAATAATAAGTAATTCAAACATAATACACAACAAAGGGATTAATAACAAACATGAGTAATGTAACACCGAATTAAATAAGCAATGTATCATCTTACCTACTATCGGTATACAAGCCAGCACCACCGGAAAAGATATAAAAGGACATAGAAAAAATTGACTACATAAGCCCACTAGAAGAAACAAACATAAGACCTAGTATATAAATTAGATACATGGGGGCTCACGCCCCCATTAAAAATTTTTTATAATCCTATAGACTTTCTAACATCTCTAATTTGCTTTTTCTTCAATGGATAGTAACCAACATCAGTAGTAACCTTCTGTCCTTCTTCCGAAAGAATCCATGAAATGTAAGCCTTTATATTTGGGTCACTAAATCTATCTTCAGTAATATAGAGGTAAAGAAACCTAGCTAATGGATACAAACCTTTCTCTACATTTTCCTCGGTAGGCAAGTAAGCAGGTGAATTCTCATCTTTCTTTAGAGACAAAGGTCTAACTCCTTTTAAGTAACCTATACCACCATAACCAATACCATACTTATCTTTTTTGACAGCATTGAGAACTGAAGCAGTTCCAGGCATATACTGTACCATTGGTCCAAAATCTTCATTCATTAAAACATGCTCTTTGAAATACACATAGGTGCCAGAGTTATTCTCTCTTGAGTAAGTCTTTATAGTTTTGTTATCCCATCCGAGTTCTTTCCATCTAGTTACTCTACCAGTGAAGATATCTCTTACTTGCTTAACTGTCATCTCTTTAATAGGGCTAGCACTGTTTACATAAACACCTAGTCCGTCCAAAGCAGCAGGTATCTCAATTAGCTTACTACCAGCAGCTTCAATTTTGGCTTTCTCTTCTGTTTTTATAGGCCTTGAAGAGTTGGCTATGTCAGTTGTTTGGTTCATCAGCGCTGCTATACCGGTACCAGAGCCACCACCTGTTACCTGAATAACTACACCCTTATTCTTCTTCATGTAAACCTCAGCCCACCTCTGAGCCAATATCACCATCGTATCTGAACCCTTCACTGTTATGTCCTTAGCAACACTAACCAAAGTGAAGCTAAGGAGCATACTCAAAGTAGCAAAAGCTACCGTAAAAACTCTTAAAAATCTGGTCATACAACCCTCCTTTCGTTTAAAAAATTTTAACCATCCTTTATTAAGAAACTGTAAAAAGAATGTAAACAAAACTTGAATAATTTTGATAAAATCAACAAACAACTAACTTACCTCATTGATTTTTATTTCTCTCATTGCTCTACCTTATGTTTACTCCTACAACAAAGCAATACCAAAGTATTTTCCTTTTCCATGATGTTTAAGCAACTTTTCTTACAAGGGTCAAAGGAGACGTAGCCTTCCAACAATGAAATGGACATGTGGATGGGGTGCTTAATAGCACTTTCTTAATTTTAGATCAAAAACAAGCATTAGCTTGTTAAGAAGCAGTCACTAGCCTGTTAAGAAACAGGATTAGCCTAACGCAAACCAAGCCGTTGAATTTTTCAACATAACCTTTGTAGTTTGATTATGTTAGATTTGTATACCTAAAATTCATTGAATATGAAAGAGTACATCGTTTGTATAGGTGGGGGATTATTACAAGTAAAACTCATAGAAGAAGTATCAAAAATGGGATACAAATCAATAGTTTTTGACATGGATTCAAGTTGTCCCGGCTCAAAGATAGCCGACTTATTTTTCCCCATAAGCACGAGGGATTACGAAAACATAATTAGAACACTTAAAGAAAAAGAGCTAATAGACAAAGTATTGACAGCCATAACCGTAGGTACAGACATGTCATACACAGTAGCAAAAATAAACGAAATTGTAGCACCTTTCCTTGTGTCACCAGAAGTTACCGAAAAGACAACAAACAAATTTTTAATGAGAGAAACACTAAAAGAAAACGGCATAAATGTACCCGAATTCTTTCTTTGTACCTCACTAAACGAAGCAGAAGAGGCATTCAGAAACCTAAAGTCAAAAGGTAAAAGAGTAGTAATAAAACCTGTAGACAACATGGGAGCAAGAGGCGTAAGAGAAATAACAAAAGAGGAAGAACTCAAAGATGCCTTCGTAGAAGCAATAAACTATTCACTATCAAAAAAAATATTAATAGAAGAATTCTTAGAAGGTGAAGAATTAAGCATAGATGCGATAGTTTACAAAGGAGATATAATAATAACTGGAGTAGCAGACAGAATAATAGAGTACCCACCATACTTCGTAGAAACAGGTCACATAATGCCAACAAACCTACCAAACGATAAGGTAGAATTAGCACTAAATGAATTCAAAATGGCAATAAAGAAACTAGGAATACAAAACGGAGCAGCAAAAGGCGATGTTAAAGTCTCAAACGATAAAGCATACATTGGCGAAATAGCCTCAAGACTATCAGGTGGCTTCATGTCAACTCATACATTCCCTTACTCTACGGGAATAAATCTAATGAGAAACATTTTACTCATCCACCTAGGCAAAGAACCTGAAATCGGTAACTATGAATACAAATACACAGCAATAGAAAGAGCCATAATACCATACAAAGGAATAGTAAAAAGTATCGAAGGAGTAGAAGAAGCTAAAAAGCTAGAAAGTATAAAAGATGTGATAATAAAAGTCAAAGTAGGTGACGAAATACTTGAACCAAAAAACAACCTTGACAAAGCAGGAAACATAATCGCCATAGGCAAAACAAGAGAAGAAGCAATAAGAAATGTAAACAGAGCAATAACCACAGTGAAAATCAGAACAGAGATACCACAAAACAGTACAAAAATAATTCTTCCAAAAGAAGAAGAAATACTTCGGACAGCAAAGATAAAATTCAATAAGGCTTGCCATGTATGTAAAGAATGTAATGGTGAAGCATGTAGAGGCAGAGTTCCCGGAATAGGTGGAATTGGAACAGGTGAAACATTTATTGAGAATGTGAGAGCATTAAAAAAATACAAACTAAACCTTAGGTATATACACGATGTTGTAGAGGTAGACACAAGAATAAACTTTTTAGGACTAACATTAGAGATGCCAGTGATAGTATCACCTATAACAGGCACACAGACAAATCTAGGTGGGCTTGTAGATGAACTTGAATACATTAGAAGTGTAATGAAAGGTGCTATGTACTCAGGTACAATAGGAATGGTAGGAGATAGTGCAACCCCTCAGAAATACAGACTAGGAATAAGAGGAATTTTTGAAAATTTCGGGCTAGGAATAGGAATATACAAACCTAGGAAAAACGAAGAGGAAATACTAAAGAGAATAAGAGAAGCAGAAGAAGCAGGAGCTATTGCCGTAGGTATGGATATAGACGGTGCAGCATTCATAACAATGAAAATGAAAAACCAAGATGTTGAACCGAAAAGTCTTGAAAAACTAAGAAATATTATTTCTAGCACCAAACTACCGTTTGTTGTTAAAGGTGTAATGACAAAAGAAGACACAATATTAGCATACAAGGCAGGAGCAAAAGTGATAATGGTATCAAACCACGGCGGTAGAGTAAACGACTCAATGCCAGCAACAATTGATGTTCTACCGGAAATAGTAGAAGCACTAAGAGGCAAAAATGTAATAATAGGAATTGATGGAGGATTTAGGAGTGGTAACGATGTGATAAAAGCTCTATGTATGGGTGCAGACTTTGTAGGTATCGGAAGACCCGTAGCAATATATGCATTTGGTGGAGGAGTAGACGGCGTTAAAATGTACTTAGATAAAATAAAGTCAGAGATAAAAGATACAATGAAACTACTAGGCACTAGAACAATAAGAGAACTAAAGAACAAAAAGGATTGCTTAAGGAAAGTCAGCTAACTTTTTGAGTTGTTAACTCAAGGAATTAATAAATTCCTACAAGGGCGGTAACCCGCCCTTGTATAAAAACTAATCAACTGGTAACTCTCCTTTTTCATCAAGAACGGCAGCCTGAGCGGCAGCAAGTCTCGCTATAGGCACTCTAAACGGTGAAGCACTGACATAATCCATTCCAACGTTATGGCAGAACATAATTGAAGCAGGATCACCACCATGCTCACCACATATACCCACCTTGAGGTCAGGTCTAACACTCCTACCCTTTTCAACACCAATCTTTATAAGTTGTCCAACACCCTTCACATCAAGTGTCTTGAATGGGTCATCTTCAAGTATATTCAAAGATTTGTAAGACCCTATAAACTTACCAATGTCATCCCTGGAGAATGCAAAAGTCATCTGTGTGAGGTCATTAGTACCAAATGAGAAGAACTCAGCTTCTTTAGCTATCTCATTGGCTGTTAAAGCTGCTCTAGGCACCTCTATCATGGTACCAAACTTATAATCAACCTGTATCCCTTCCTTATCCATAACTTCCTTAGCAACTTGTCCCAACCTCTTTTTGAGATATGCAAACTCTTTAACCTCAGCAACTATAGGAATCATAACTTCCAATTTAACATCTTTACCCTTCTTCTTCATATTACAAGCTGCTTGGAATATTGCCCTTACTTGCATCTCGTATATTTCTGGATACACTATAGCCAGCCTACAACCTCTGAAACCTAACATTGGGTTAAACTCTTTAAGCTGCTCATTTCTTTCTTTTATCTTCTCGAACGGCACACCTAACTCTTTAGCTACTTCTTTCATTTGTTCTTCTTCATGGGGCAAAAACTCATGTAAAGGTGGATCCAACAATCTAATCGTAACAGGCAACCCTTCCATTATCTCAAATAACTCTTCAAAGTCCTTCCTCTGATACTCAAGCAACTTATTAAGTGCTTTTACTCTCTCTTCATAAGTATCTGAAATTATCATACTTCTAAAGTAAAGTATCCTTTCTTTTTCGGGACCAAAGAACATGTGTTCTGTTCTAGCAAGACCTATACCCTCAGCACCAAATTCTCTTGCTTTCTTGGTATCTTCAGGTGTTTCTGCGTTAGCCCTAACACCAAGCTTTCTATACTTATCAACCCACTTCATAAACTCAGCAAAGTATCCCGATATCTCACCCTTCACAAGTTTAAGCTTACCACTTATAACATAACCTGTCTTACCATCAATTGTTATCCAATCTCCTTCCTTTATAGTGAACTTAGCGTCTTTCGTCTTAGCAATCTTTTTTTCTTCATCAACAATTAAATCTTCACAACCAACGACACAAGGTTTACCCATTCCTCTAGCTACCACTGCAGCGTGTGATGTCAATCCACCTCTTGCTGTAAGTATTCCCTTAGCTGCGTGCATACCACCAATATCCTCAGGTGAAGTTTCAGGTCTTAGGAGTATAACTTCCTTACCTTCTTTAGCCCATTTTTCAGCATCCTTGGCGAAAAATACAACTTGACCAGTTGCGGCACCAGGTGAAGCAGGCAAACCTTTAGCAATAACCTTATCATCATACTTCTCAGAGGGGTCAATCATTGGGTGAAGTAGCTGATCCAAATGAGAAGGCTGTACCCTTAAAATTGCTTCTTTCTCAGTAATTATTCCTTCCTTAACCATATCTACAGCTATTCTAACGGCAGCATAACCTGTTCTCTTTGCAGACCTTGTCTGCAGTAAGAACAATTTACCTCTCTCAACAGTGAACTCTATGTCCTGAACATCTTTATAATATTTCTCCAGTAATTCAGCAACTTTTATAAGTTGGTCATAAACCTCGGGCAATCTTTTCTTAAGCTCATCAATTTTCATCGGTGTTCTAATACCAGCTACAACATCCTCACCCTGTGCATTTGGCAAAAACTCAGCATAGAATTCTTTTTCACCAGTGTTTGGATTCCTTGTGAAACCTACACCAGTACCAGAATCCTCGCCCATGTTACCGAATACCATCTCAACGACATTGACAGCAGTACCGAGAAGCCCTTTTATATCATTTATCTCCCTATACTTAATTGCTCTCTCGTTCATCCAAGATTTGAATACTGCCTCTATAGCCGTATCAAGCTGCTTTCTTGGGTCTTGAGGAAATTCATAACCATACTTCTTGTAAACCTCTTTAAACCTCTTAACTATTTCCTTTAAATCCTCAATAGTAAGTTCGCTATCCCACTGCACTCCCCTTTCTTTCTTTTTCTCTTCAAGAATTGCTTCAAACTCATTCTTGTTGATACCCAGAACAACATCACCGAACATTTGAATAAACCTTCTGTAGGCATCATAAGCAAACCTAGGGTTGTTGGTTAGCTTAGCAATCCCCTCAACAACTTCATCATTGATACCCAAGTTCAAAATAGTATCCATCATTCCGGGCATTGAAACAGCAGCACCAGACCTAACTGAAACAAGCAAAGGATTTGAAGAATCACCAAATTTTTTACCTGTAACTTCCTCTAACCTCTTTAAATTGGCTTCAACTTCCTCCATTAGTCCTTCAGGATAAGTCCTATTATTTTTGTAATAATAATCGCAAACCTCAGCAGATATAGTGAAACCAGCTGGCACAGGCAACCCTATGTTTGTCATCTCAGCAAGACCTGCTCCTTTACCACCTAAAATGTCCTTCATCTTACCTGTACCTTCAGCTTTACCAGCACCAAAGAAATACACATACTTTTTACCCATACAGTCCCCCCTTTCCTACTGAGTATTTTAAAATTAGTTAAAATCATTATCAAGGATATAGAGACTCTATACTTCAAAAGATATGAAAGTACTTAATTTAGAAAGTGCCTTAGGCACAAGTGCTTTAAGCACGGAGTGCTATGAAGCACGGTGTTCTATTAAGCACCAAGTGCTATGGAGCACCCCGCAAATCCTATTTGATTTAGAGAGGCAAAGCCTCTCTCTATTTTTAAGAAAACTAAGTCCCACAAATTTTAGCAGTATTCGTATAACTTGCCCTAAATTTAACCAAAAGTTTAGAATACTTATCTTATTTTTTAGTTCTTGAGGAGAAGAGAATGGAAAAGCTATGGTTAGATATAACTATATGGTTTGGGTTAGTTAGGATTCTTAGCACTTAAAGGGGGAAGTGAAGCAGTCTTACCTGCTTACCTAGTAGGTGCAGTACTTGCTAACATTTTCGCTTCAAACAAGGAACTAGTAAAGCGATTAAGAGCATCAGCAATTGCTCTATTAACTCCATTCTACTTCTTAAAAGCTGGCAGTCTCGTCAATGCAGCAGTCCTATACTCAGGCGTAGGATTAATAATATTGTTCTTCTTAGTAAAAACAGTATCAAAGTTTATCGGCTTATTCCCAGCAGGAATAGCTTTAGCAGCCCAAATATTACAAGAAAAAGGTGTCACTCCACAAACATTAATAAAATACGGAAGACCTGGAGATGTAATTATCAAAACAGCTGAAGAATTATAAGCAGACCTGATAGTTCTCGGAACTAAAAAACATCCTACACTATTAAACAAACGCACAATAGGACCAATAGCTGACAAAGTAGTTGAGCACGCACACTGCTCAGTACTCGTTGTGAGATAGCGTAAAACTTGAATATATCAAATTTTGAATATTAAGTATTTTACAAATTATAATGTAGTATTAATTAATTATAAATCTCAGTTATGTTTAATGAGTTTTATAAAACAAAAGGCGAAATAATGATAGAAAGAGCAGAAAACAAATCTTTGTTATACGAAATAAGTGAAGAAAATATAAATCAAGGTCTGATTTTATTTGATAATACTCAATTCATCTACGAGTTATATTTGGCAGAATTAGAATTAAAAGCACTAGGTATTGACTTTGAAATAATTGACGGATTCAGAAGATTCAGAATTTTGAACAACTCAGAGGAAAAAAAAAGAAGTAATAAAAAAAAGATCCTCTTATTTCAAAACAATTGATGGAGAGTCTACAGATTACTTTCAAATAATTCAAAAGAACAGATCTAATTCTGTAAATCAGTACTTAACTCATTGGATTTATCCATACAAAGGCAAATTCCATCCTCAAATGATTAGAGCATTAATAAACATTATAGGACTAAAAGAAGGAAATGTTCTTCTTGATCCTTTTTCAGGTAGTGGAACAACAGCACTTGAAGCACAACTCTTAGGTGTAAATTTTATAGGTATAGATATTTCACCTCTTTGTGTTATTCAAGGGAAAGTCAAAACTGAATCAATTTATGCAATAGAAGAAATAGAGAAAATAAAAAATAAAGTACTAACTAACATTACTCCAAATTTATTTCAAACTAATGAAAATTACTATGACTTCCTAGATAAGCTGACAAAAGATGAGAGAGTAAAAAACTTTTATACATTGGCACGATTACTTGCCATAAGTGACAATTCACGAAGAAAGCGAGATTTTGTAAATTCCTTCGTTAAGAATGTTAACCTAATGATTGCTTCTGTAAAAGATTATATTCAAATAAAGGAAAAATTAAACCTAAAACTAGGAAATGTGAAAATTGAAATTGGAGATGCAAGAAACATAAATTTGCCAAGTAATTCAGTAGATGGTATAGTTACCTCCCCTCCTTATTCAATTGCTCTTGATTATGTAGAAAATGATGCTCATTCACTTAAAGATTTAGGATACGATATTCAAAAAATTCGAGATGAATTTATAGGTGTTAGAGGAATTGGAAAAAGTAGAATAAATCTTTATAATGAAGACATGGAAAAAGTATATAATGAAATGTACAGGGTATTAAAACCCAATAAGTACGCAGTTATAGTCATTGGTAATGCAACCTATCAAGGTCAAGAAGTAAAAACAGTAGAATTCACAATTCAATACATGGAAAACATAGGCTTTGAGCTAGTCAACAATATAAGTAAGATAATATTTGGACTTTATAATGTAATGAAAAAGGAAAATATTTTAATCTTTAAAAAGGTGAAATAAAATGGATAACAATCAAGATTATATAAAAAAACTTGAGAATGTCATAAAACAAATGCTTAAACCATTAAGAGATATACCTTTTAACTTAGTTATTGAAACTATAACAGGTAAAAAGGTTATCTCTTTTGACTTTAATAATAAAGAGCATCAGCAGGTATTAGAATTACTAAAACAAGCAGCTTTGATGGCTGGTAAAGAGATAAACAAAATAGGAATTTTAAGACCAAGACCCAATGAAGTAGGAAATGATATAGAAAAATATGTTCGGGAAGCATTAAATTTAGTTGGATTAAAAGCAGATATACCTATAGGGACCTAGTGGACATAAAAAAGCAATGGGCTATCCTGATATAATATTTTGGTTTAATGGCAATCTCTATTATTTAGAATGTAAAACTTACAATATAGAAAACATAGAAACAACTCAAAGAAGTTTTTACTTCTCGCATTCAGATGAGTTCAAAGTAATTTATGATACAATTCATTTTCTATTATCTTATGAAATTTATGTTGAAGGAGAAAAAGGGGATAAACATATTTATAAGTGTAAGCATTATAAAATATTATCTATAGAATCTTTATCAGTTGATGTAAAATATGAATTTAATTCTGACAATAAGAGAATGTATTCTGGTAAGGATGGCACGATAATACTATACGAAGGTGAAATCGAATAAATCTATTCTTTTATCTTAACCTCCTCCGATATCCTTCTAGCTACAACAAGCATATTCGCAAAGTTTTTGATATCCATCTTTTCAAACCATACCGAGAGGTTTTTCTCAAAATACTTTTTAAGGAATTCTTTGTCCATTTTTTTATCCTTTCTCATGAAAATTCTCTTCAGTTCACTCTTAAGTACTTCTTTTATATCATCATTTGAGTTACCATCATACAATTCTTCAACTACCTTTAGGTATTGATAAGGGAACGTTCTAGGAATTTTTTCCTCGTAGAAATTTTCAATTAAATCTTCTACGAACTCTTTTAACTCCCAATTACCACCGAATTCTCTTTCTTCGCCTCCATGTGTCATGAAAGTGACACAAAAAGCATTCTTACCATAAAAATTTTTGGCTTTTTTCTCTGCTTCGCTAACTTTCTTAAGTGCTAGGTAAAGTGGGTACTTGTGATGTACTATCAGTATACCAGCACTCATTGTAGCTTTTTTACTCAAAACTTCTTTAAATGTTTTCTGTAACTCATAAGCACAGTTTAAAACATTCTCAACAGGTAGAAATGCTAGTATATCATCACCACCAGCATAAACTAACTTTCCATAGTTGTCTTCTTCTACTATTTTTCTTACGTACTCCAAAGCAAAAATAGACAACCTCCTACTAAAAGCCTGGTGAATTGAAGGCGAAATAGGATGCTTAGAATCTAAAATTTTCTCTATTTTCTCCTTCTTCTCATTATTATCATCTATCCTTTCTTTATCATCACTTTTTGAAAAATCAATTAAAGCCTTTTTCACCTTTTCATGTATTGCCTCACCTATTTTTATATTAAATTCACCCCTTAGCCACTTACCCATGTCATCACCGTCCATCTGTAGTATTGCATAGTACTTAGATGGCGATATTTTTTTATCCTTCAAGAATTCAACTATCTCTTTAATATCTTTTTCATCCACCTTCAAACCAAGTTCCTTTTCAAAGTAATCAGTCCTGTATGTCTCTGTCATCAAGAATTGTCCATCAATATTATAGAGTATATCCGTATCTGCTTCTGCTTCTACAGGTCCTGAATGATTTGATTGTCCATCAATATTATAGAGTTTATCCCCTTTTAGCTTAGGTACAGAAACAGAATTCTGAATACCTAATTTTTTGATTAATGATTCGAATTCTTCTTTAACCTCTTCACTAATTTCTCTTTTAATTCTTCTTTTTTCTCCGATGCTAGCCATCTCTGAAGTTGACGGGAATTTTATTTCCCCTAAATTAAATTCCTCTGATATGATTTCAGGGAATAACCTTTTAGTTAAGCAGACACCACAAAGTTTTTCACCTTCCTTCAAAACCCCTTTACTCAACTTCAACTTATTCCAATCAAGTTTCAATACTTCAAATTCACCGCAAAGGTGGCATTTTTCGCCCGGCTCCTCAAGTTGATTGAAGTCTCTAATGCTCTTTCTTGCTCCAAGAAGTTTTTCTGTGAGTTCCAAAAGCAAAGGATAGGCACTGCCAACATTGGCACCGCCAACTTTGGTACTGCCAACTTTGGCACTGTCAAATTTGGCCGTTTTATAATAAGGATGTTCTATTATTATGTTAATTGTTTCATAAAGTTCATCTTCACCTAACAAAGTTTTATAATCCTCCAAAGCATCATTTGGTAAATATCTCTCATCAGCACTCCACGGCATCATAGCCCAATAAACTTTGAAGTATGAATTTAAGTCTTCTTTTATATCATTACTTAAGTCAATCCCAATTTTCTCTGATACCTTACCGGCTAAATCTTCTAATTTGCTTTTAAATGTCTCCTCACAGTTATAAGCTAAGTCTCTTTCATACGGAACAACAGCAAGGAATCTATTAGGTAGGTTAGCAATTGTTAATTTCTCATCTAGATGGGAATTGTCAATGAACTTTTTAAACCATGTTCTTTCTTTGAAAATATCAAACCTATCCCTGAATTCCTTGTATAGCCATTTATCAACTAAGGGCTGTCCTAATAAGTTGGGGTATATGATGGTATCGGGTCCGAACTCTTCAACTATTGGTTTCATACTTTCCCAAACTAGGTAAGAAAGCATATAACTACCAGCCCACAAATCAGATGTTTTTCTTGCTTTTGAAATGAAACTCTGAACAGGTGATATAGTGAACAATAAAAATGCTGGCTGCTTTGATAGTGCTGAAACAACGGCTGATGTCTGAACTAAATGGTCATAAATTGAATGGTTAGGTGCTCTAGAATCAGCTGGATGATAGTTTATCTCTTCAAAAATCTCAGGATAGAAACGCCACAAGAAAAGAAATACAAGCCTTGCTCTTTCATCTTGATTCTCAAAGTTTAACTCTCCAAGTTCTTGAAATAATTCCTTAACCTTTTCGGGATCAGGTATTCTAACATCTCTCCTCTCTTCTTTTGGCTTTTCTGAAAAGATATCTACAAAGTAGCTTTCATTTATATTTACCATAGATGCTTCCTCAAATCCTGGTTTATTTATCGTAGGTTTTACGATGATTCTACTCTGTGCAGAAGCAATTTGGTCTGCTTCCTTAACTTTTTTATCTTCAAAATCTTCTGAAATAATCAGACTAAACAATTTCTTTGCTTCTTCTTTGTGGCCTACTATGTTAACAATTTTGTAAGGAGGGTCATGCAAAATAGCCTTTAACTTCTGTTTCCAATCCATAAAACACCTCCGTTAAATTTTTGGAATATCGTCTATTATTAAATTCTCAGATTCTTCTTCATTACGTATATCAATGTAAATATTACCGTCTTTTTCACATAACAAGATAATATTCTGCTCAAACCCCGCATGAGCAAAAAAGTTTCTCTTACTAGGATACCTTTGCTCATCGTCAATATCTTTTTTGTGCTTCTTACACTTCTTTTCCTCAATAATAGAACAATAAGAACGATACACCTTACCTAGTGAATCACGCAAACTTTTTATATCCCTTATTTCAACATCAATTCTGTTACTTTCTACCTGAAACTTCTCATCAAATATTTTCCTTTTCAACTCTTTTATCACTGTCAAAGGTACTTCTTCCATACGCTCAAAACCTAATTTCTCTAAAACAGAGCTAACAAGGAACGCTTTAACAAAATTGGCAAAGCTTTCACTAAATTGAATTTCCCTTCTTATTTCAAATTTACCATTTGTAGAAATAGTAATTTTTTCTTCAAATTTCTGAGATATCCTTCCTATTTTATCCGAAAGTTCATTTGAACTTTGCATATATCTCATCAAAAACACTGGCAAGGCAAACAACAAAGAACCTAAGAAAACCATAACTTTTTTCCTATATTCCCAATACCCATCAGAGAAAATAGAATTAAAGGAATCACTAATTTCTTTTCTTAATTTTTCCTTAAAAGAATCTTCTTTAATACCTTTAAACGGCTTAATTGGGTCCTTTGAATCATTATAAACCAATATTCTTGGTAAAATTTTAGTATCCTCAATAACATTAATGTTAAATATTCCTTTTTCCTCAAGGTCTCTAACATACGGGTCTGCATTCAAAACTTTCATTCTGACATCAAAGCCATAAGCTAATATCTCAAGTATGTCTTTTAGTGCTCTATAGCTCAAAAGAGTTGTATAGTTAATTCCGTGAGTAGCATCAAAGATTATTTCTATTTTTTCTTCATTACCAACTCCTTTTAGGAGTTGTGAAAATATAATTGAAAGCTCTTTAAGAACTCCATAATAAAAATCCATTGCATTACCGGAAAATTTGACATTCTTAAACTCACCGAAACCATAAGAAACAATAACATCATCAGGCAAGATACCTAATTTTTCCTTACAAAAATCATAAGTTATGTAATCCTTAACCTTTTGCCTTAAATCACTGTAAGAAGAATCTTTGGAAATTGAATCAAAAATTGAGTCTAAGTCAATTAGAGTATCAGAAACAATAATAAAAATTTTATCGGGATTTTCTCTTTCCTTAATAAAAGGCAAACTTGATTTACTTCTTTTGGAACTGGTAATTCCATCATACTGATAAGTAATTTCTCCCCACTTTTCAGGAGCTCCCCACGGTGCAATAAAAACTTTCATATCTCCTCCTCTATTTTTATCAAATCACCAACTTTAAAATCCTGGTTATGTGATTCAACAACAACAGCACCACCTAACCTAGGATCAAAAATTGCTACAGCACTGGTAGGATGATAGAAATGAACCAAAAACCCATAGAGCCATACAGGTCCCCTACCCGAAAGCACAA
>Ga0308410_1000940_pt1 | contig 16532 bp, 15 predicted proteins | sample HotsprOSTMatCore_FD_203467 | JGI IMG/M metagenome (GOLD analysis project Ga0308410, IMG submission 203467) | Hot spring phototrophic mat microbial communities from Octopus Spring, Yellowstone National Park, Wyoming, United States -... | ecosystem: Environmental > Aquatic > Thermal springs > Hot...
ACGCGCTTGCCCGGCGGCAGCAGGGCCTGAACCATCGGCACCTGCATCAGGCTGGAGGTCGCGACCGGCACGCCGAGCCGCGCCGAGAGCTCGGTCTGGAACAGGCTCAGGAAGCCGCAATTGGTGGTGATGCCCTCGCAGCCGAGCGAAACGAGTTCCTCTGCCGCGCGCAGGAACTCATCGAGGAGGCCGCGCGCGCCCTCGAGCACCACACGCTCGGGGGTCGCTCCCTTGACGACGCGGAACATCACCGGGAACGGCCACGTCGTGCCGTTGCCCATGTCGCCCGGAATGCGGGGAAACCGAGCCTCCAGCATCAGGATGCCGACCGGCACGCCATAGACGGCCTTGCCGCCGCGGGCGATGCGGTTCTCGGGACTGAGCGTCATCGGCACGGTCATGGCGAACCTTCGGTTGCATCACGCCGGGGAAGGGGGACAATACGCCCTCCGTCAGATCCTGGGAGGCCCCCCCATGACACCGACGCGCCGCCTCGTTCTCGGCTTGGCACTCGCCGCCGTCACCGCAGCGCCTGCGCTGGCGCAGGGTTTCCCAGTGCCGGGACGGCCGATCACCATCGTCGGCGGCTTCCCAGGCGGTGCCGGCACCGACATCTATAGCCGCAAGGTCGCCGAGCCGCTCGCGCGCGCGCTCGGCGTGCCCGTGGTGGTGGACAACCGTGTCGGCGCCGGCGGCAACATCGCCATGGACCATGTCGCCAAGGCAGCGCCTGACGGCCACACCATCCTGATGGGCACCTCGGCGATGCTGGCGATCAACCCGCACCTCTACGCCCGCATGCCGGTGGACACGCTGAAAGACCTCGTGCCGATCATCGCGCTCGCGGACGTGCCGAACGCGCTGACCGTGTCGCCGCAGCACCGGCCGCAGTTCACCGACTGCAAGGCCGTGATCGCGGCGGCCAAGGCGCGGCCGGGCGCGCTGAACTATGCCTCGACCGGCAACGGCGCCTCGACCCATCTGGCGGGCGTGCAGTTCGCGGCCGCTGCCGGGCTGGAGATGGTGCACGTGCCCTATCGCGGCGGCCCGTTCGCCATGACCGCGCTGCTCGCGGGCGAGGTTGACATCTTCCTGCACCAGACGGTGGCCCTGGTCGGCCCGTACCGGCAGGGCCAGGTGCGCCTGCTCGGCGTCACGAGCAAGGAGCGGCTGAAGGCTTTCCCGGACGTGCCGACGATGGCCGAGGCCTGCGACCTGCCCGGCTTCTCCACCACCACCTGGTATCTGTTCGCCGCCCCCGCGGCCACGCCGGCGCGGATCGTGGCACGGCTGGAGGAGGAGATCCGCAGGATCATCCTCGACCCGGATTTCATCGCCTGGGTCGAGGGTCTCGGCATGACCTCGTTGGGCCAGGGCCCGGCCGAGGCGAAGCGGATGCTCGAGGCCGACCTGAAGATGTGGGGCGATGTGGTGCGCCGTTCCGGCGCCCGCGTCGACTGACGGGGCGGCGCGGTGGAGGCCGATCCGCTGCTCGGACAGCTCCGGGCGCAGATCGCCAACCGGGCGCTGTTCTACCTCGCCGCCTACGACGCCCTCGCGGACGCGATCGGCGCCGAGCGCGCCGAGGGAGTGCTGACACGCGCCGTTCGACTGCGCGGCCGGGCGCTGGGGAAGGCGTTGCGCCGCTTCGCCCCGGCCGACCTCGCCGGGCTGAAGGACGCCTTCCTGGGGGCGTTGCCGGGTGGGGAGGCGCTGTTCCGCCCCGAACTCCGCCGCTGCGACGCGGAAGCTCTCGAGGTGAAGTTCCAGGCCTGCCCGTTGCAGCAGGCGTGGCAGGACGCCGGGGTGCCCGAAGCGAAGCGCGCGACGCTGTGCCGGATCGCCGGCGCGGTCGATCTCGGCACCTTCGAGGCCGCCGGCTTCGGGATCGAGAACCGGACCTGGACGCCCGGCACGGAAGGCTGCTGCCACCTGACCGTCACGCCCGGTCGCGAGAGCTGATCCCCCGAGTTCCGGTCCGTTGTTGACGGCGGCTGGAAGCGCTGGCTTAGTTCTGACATGTCAGACGCCATCCCAGGGCACGGTCAGTGATCGTCGCGCTCGATCCGCCGCCGCCGAGTCTGGCCGAACAGGCAACGGCGCGGCTGCGCCGGGCGATCTTGGCCACGCGCCTGCCGCCCGGCGAGACCGTCACTGAAGCCGCGGCCGCCGCCTTGACCGGTCTCGGCAAGGCGCCGGTCCGTGCCGCGCTGGCGCGACTGGCCGCCGAGGGGCTGGTGCAGGCCGTGCCGCGGCGCGGCTGGATGGTGAGCCCGATCACCGTGCGCGACATCCATGAGGTCTTCGCGCTGCGCGCCCTGCTGGAACCCGAGGCGGCGCGGCTCGCCGCCGGGCGCGTGAACGCCGAGGCGCTGGACCGGCTCGATGCCGTGGTGCGCTGCGGCTACGATCCCGGTGATCCCGAGAGCACGCTCGCGTTCCTGGAGGCCAACCGCGCGTTTCACGTCGCGGTTGCTGAGCTGTCCGGCAACCGTCGGTTCGCCCGCATCCTCGGCCGGCTGCTCGACGAGGCGACGCGCATGCTGGTGCTGGGGCTCGCGCGGCGCGACCGCACGGGCGAGATGCGGGCCGAACACGGGGCGCTGATCGCCGCGCTCGTCGCTGGCGACGGCGACGAGGCGGCGCGGCTTGCCGCCTGCGAGATCGCGACCAGCCGGACAATGGTGACAGATGCGCTGCTGGCCCCTGACGCGGCGACGCGCATCGCGACCTGAGGGGTAGGGGGACAGGATGAACCAGATCAGTGCGGTCGCGCGCAATGCGACCTTGCAGGCGATGATCGACGCGGTGACCGCGGCCGGGCGCGGCCCCGATGCCAGGAGGGAGTGTCGGATCGCGGACGCGATCGCGCCGTTCCTTGACCGGCCGGAACTGCTCGCGGGGCTCGACTGTCCGGGTTGCCCCGACCGCTACGTGCGACACCTGCTGCACGAGGACAGGAAGGCCGGCTGGGCGATGGTGGCGATCGTCTGGGAGCCCGGCCAGGCGAGCCCCGTGCACGGCCACCGTACCTGGTGCGCCTTCGGGGTGCATCGCGGCCGTCTGGAGGAGCGCTTCTTCGCGCTCGGCAGCACCGGCAAGCCGGTGCGCACCCGCACTGTTCCGCGTTCGATGGGTGCCACGAGCTGCGGCCCCGCCGACATCACGCGGATCCATCAGCTGCACAACGCCTCGACGGCGACCGCGATCTCGATTCACGTCTACGGCGTGCGCTACGACAGGTTCGGCGAGGACGTGAACTGGATCTACCCCGCCTGACCTTGCCGGGCGCGGCCGATCGCGGCTTGCTGCGCGGATGCCTGACGATGTCGCGCTGACCGAAATCCCGCCCTCCCTCTGGGCGGCAACCGCCCCGCCACCGCCTGAAACCGCAGCGCTCGAAGGCGAGACGCGCGCCGACCTCTGCGTCGTCGGCGCGGGCTTCACCGGGCTTTCCGCCGCCTTGCATGCCGCCGAAGGAGGAGCGTCGGCTGCGGTGCTGGAGGCGGGCGCGATCGGCTGGGGGGCCTCTGGACGCAACAACGGCCAAGTGATTCCCACCCTCTCGCGCATGGACCCCGACGAGATCGCGCGCCGCTTCGGCGACAAGGGCGAGGCGTTCGTGGGACTGGTTCGCGACAGCGCCTCGCTGGTGTTCGAGCTGATCCGACGGCACCGGATCGAGGCGGAGGCGGTGCAGAACGGCTGGCTCCAGCCCGCCCATCGGCCGAGCCGGATGGCGCTCGCCGAGGCGCGCGTGCGGCAGTGGGGCAAACACGGCGCGCCGGTCGAGCTGCTCGACCGCGACGCGATGGCGAGGCTCACCGGCAGCGAGCACTGGCACGGCGGCTGGGTGAACCGCACGGGCGGGCGGATCAATCCGCTCGCATTCGCGCACGGGCTGGCGGCGGCAGCGCTGCGCGCCGGAACGAGGGTGTTCACCCGCTCACCGGCGGTGGCGCTCGTGCGCGACGGTGCGGCGTGGATCGTGCGCACGCCGCGCGGAAGCGTCCGCGCCGATCGGGTCATTCTCGCCACCAACGCCTATTCGGACGAGCTCTGGGCCGGCCTCCGGCGCGACATCGTCCCCGTGGCGAGCTACCAGGTGGCGACCGTTCCCCTCTCGGATAATGTGCGCCGGACCATCCTGCCCGAGGGGCACGCGCTCTCCGACACGCGCGGCGACCTGCATTTCTTCCGCTTCGACGCGCACGGCCGGCTCGTCACCGGCGGGGCGCTGGCGATCGGCCGCAACTGGCGCGAGCGCATCGTGGCGCGCATCGGCGCGCGCGTCGCGCGCGTCTATCCGCAGCTTGGCGTGCCGCGTTTCGGCCATGTCTGGTGGGGCCATGTCGGCATCACGGCCGACCGTGCGCCGCATGTGCACGAATTGGCGCCAGGGGTGACGACGTGGATCGGCTGCAACGGCCGGGGCGTCGCGCTCGCAGTCGCGATCGGCCGCGAACTCGCCCGTCACGCGCTCGGCACGCCCTGGGAGCGATTGCCGCTGCTGCACGAGCCGTTGCGGCCGATCCCGGCCCACGGCTTCGCGCGCGCGCTCGCTCCGCTGGCCGTGCTGCAGCGCCGCTGGCGCGACCGTCGGGACTGAGAAACGGCAGTGGGGGGCGAGCGGAGGAAGGACCGATCGCCCTCCGCCACCGCCCGGTTCCTCAGCCGGCCTTGGCGACCGCGCGCTTGGCCATCACGCCGACCAGATGCGCCCGATACTCCCTCGACGCGTGGATGTCGTTGTTCAGCCCGTCCTCCGCCGTCCCGACATCATGCAGCGCATCGGGCGACCAGTTCGCCGCCAGCGCCTCCTCCATGGCCCTGTGGCGGAACACGCCGTTCGCGCCGGCCCCGGTGATGGCGACGCGCACGCCGGCAGGCCCCTTGGCGACGAACACGCCGACGATGGCGTAGCGCGACGCCGGGTTGGGAAACTTCACGTAGGCTGCCTTCTCCGGGATGGGGAACTCGATTGCGGTGACGAGTTCATCGGGCGCCAGCGCGGTCGCGAACATGCCGGTGAAGAAGTCGTCCGCCGCGATCCTGCGCGCGCTGGTGTGCACGATCGCGCCGAGCGCCAGCACGGCGGCCGGATAATCGGCCGCAGGATCGTGGTTGGCGATCGAGCCGCCGATCGTGCCGCGGTTGCGCACCTGCGCGTCGCCGATATGCGCGGCCATCTCGGCCAGCGCTGGGATCGCCTTCCTGACCTCAGCCGAGGCAGCCACCGCGGCGTGCGTGGTCATCGCTTTGATCGTCACGGCGCTGCCCGAGACCGAGATGCCGACGAGATCCCTGATCCCCGAGAGATCGATGATCGCGGACGGCTTGGCGAGCCGCTGCTTCAGGGTCGGGATCAGTGTCATCCCGCCCGACATCGCCTTCGCGTCGGGGACGGACGCGAGCAGCTTCACCGCATCGGCGACCGAGGATGGGCGGTGATAAGCGAAATCGTACATCGGTCCTCTTCCCTCACTCGGCCGCCATGCGGGGCCGATTGGCGTTGATGATCTGCCAGAGCTTGCACGGCGTTGCCGGCATGTCGAGGTGGCGCACGCCGTAGTCCTTCAGCGCATCCACCACCGCGCCGATCACCGCCGGCGGCGAGCCGATCGCGCCCACCTCACCGCACCCTTTCACGCCCAGCGGGTTGTGGGTGCAGAGCGTGATCGCGGTGCCGACCTTGATGTCCGGCAGATCGTCCGCGCGCGGCATCGTGTAGTCCATCATGCTGCCTGACAGCAGCTGGCCGTTCTCGTCATAGACGCAGGTCTCGAGCAGGGCCTGGCCGATCCCCTGCGCCACTCCGCCCTGCACTTGGCCCTCGACGATCATCGGGTTGATGACCCGGCCGACATCGTCGACGGCGGTGAAGTTCACCACCTGCACCGCGCCGGTCTCGGGATCGATCTCCACCTCGCAGATGTGGCAGCCTGCGGGAAAGGTGAAGTTCTTGGGATCGTAGAACGCGGTCTCCTCGAGACCGGGCTCGAGCTCCTCGATCGGGTAGTTGTGCGGCACGTAGGCGGCGAGGCTCACGTCTGCGAGCGTCTTGGCGCGGTCGGTGCCGGCGACCTGGAACTTGCCGTCCTTGAACTCGATGTCGTCGGCCGAAGCCTCGAGCAGATGCGCGGCGATGCGCTTGCCCTTGGCGATGATCTTCTCCGCCGCCTTCACCATCGCCGACCCGCCGACCGCGATCGAGCGCGAGCCGTAGGTGCCCATGCCGAAGGGGATCTTCGCCGTGTCCCCGTGCACGATCTCGACCTGGCTCATCGGCACGCCGAACCGATCGGCGATCAGCTGGGCGAAGGTGGTCTCGTGCCCCTGGCCGTGGCTGTGCGTGCCGGTGAACACGGTGATGCTGCCGGTGGGGTTCACGCGGATGTTCGCGACCTCGTAGAGGCCGGCGCGCGCGCCGAGCGAGCCGACGACCGCCGAGGGGGCGATGCCGCACGCCTCGATGTAGGTGGAGATGCCGATCCCGCGCAGCCTGCCGCGCTTCTTCGCCTCGGCGCGGCGCGCCTCGAACCCGGCCCAATCCGCCGCCTTCAGGCAGGCCTCGAGCGTGGCGTGGTAGTCGCCGCTGTCGTACTGCAGCGCAACCGGCGTCTGGTACGGGAAGGCGTTGGAGGGAATGAAGTTGCGGCGGCGGATCTCGACGCGGTCCAGCCCCATCTCCAGCGCGCAGATGTCGACGAGGCGCTCGAGCAGGAAGGTGGCCTCCGGCCGTCCCGCGCCGCGATAGGCATCGACAGGGACGGAGTTGGTGAACACCGCCTTCACCTCGGCGTAGATCGCCGGGGTCGCGTACACGCCAGCGAGCAGCGTTGCGTAGAGATAGGTCGGCACGCAGGGAGCGAAGGTCGAGAGATAGGCGCCCATGTTGGCACGGGTGCGCACGCGCAGGGCCAGGAACTTCCCGTCCCTGTCCATGGCCATCTCGGCGACCGTGATGTGGTCGCGCCCGTGCGCATCCGACATGAAGCTCTCGGTGCGCTCGGCCGTCCACTTCACCGGGCGTTTCACCTTGCCCGCGGCCCAGGTGACGATCGCCTCCTCGGCGTAGTGGTAGATCTTCGAGCCGAAGCCGCCGCCGACATCCGGGGCCACGACGCGCAGCTTGTGTTCCGGGATGTGCAGGACGAAGGCGCCCATCAGCAGGCGGATCACATGCGGGTTCTGGCTGGTCGTGTAGAGGGTGTAGTCGCCCGACATCGGGTCGAACTCGCCGACGGCGGCGCGCGGCTCCATCGCGTTCGGGATCAGCCGGTTGTTCACGAGCTCGAGCCGGGCGACCTTGTGCGCCTTGGCGAACGCGGCATCAACCGCGTCCTTGTCGCCGAGATGCCAGTCGTAGCAGACGTTGCCGGCGACCCCGTCATGCACCAGGGCCGCGCCGGGCTTGAGCGCCGCCTCGAGCGTCGGCACCGCGGGCAGGACCTCGTAGTCGACGGCGACGAGCTCGGCCGCGTCGCGCGCCGCCCCCTTCGTCTCGGCGATCACCACTGCCACGGGGTCGCCCACATGCCGCACCTTGCCGAGCGCCAGCACCGGGTGCGGCGGCTCGGCCATCGGGCTGCCGTCCTTGTTCTTCACTTGCCAGCCGCAGGGCAGGGTGCCGATGTTGTCGGCCGCCAAGTCCTCGCCGACGAACACAGCGACGACGCCGGGGGCTGATTTCGCCGCGGCCGTGTCGATGCCCTTGATGCGGGCGTGCGCGTGCGGGCTGCGGATGATCACCGCATGGAGCTGCCCCGGACGGTTGATGTCGTCGGTGTAGTTGCCCCGCCCGGAGATGAAGCGCAGGTCCTCGCGCCGCCTCACGCTTGCGCCGATGCCCTCGAATCCCATCCGAACTCTCCTGTCGTCCCTGTCGCGTCGCCGATGCCGGCCCGGCGCCGCTGTTGCGTCGGTTCTTGGCGCGTCCGTCGCGCGCGCGGCGCGCGTCCTACTCGGCGGCCCGCGGCAGCTCCTTCACCCTGCCGTGCATCACCTGCTGCGCCGCGGCGATCGCGCGGACGATGTTGTGGTAGCCGGTGCAGCGACAGAGATTGCCCTCCAACCCCTCGCGGATCTCCCGATCGGAGAGGCCCTGCGGGTTGCGCTGCACCAGGTCGATCGCGCTCATCACCATGCCCGGGGTGCAGAACCCGCATTGCAGGGCGTGGTACTCGCGGAACGCCTCCTGCATGGGGTGGAGCGTGCCGTCGGGTGCCGCGAGCCCCTCGATGGTGAGGACGTCCGCGCCCTCCGCCTGCACCGCGAGCATGGTGCACGCCTTCACCGACGCGCCGTTGACGTGCACCACGCAGGCGCCGCACTGGCTGGTGTCGCAGCCGACATGCGTGCCGGTCAGCCGCAGATGCTCGCGCAGGAGTTCCACCAGGAGGGTGCGGTTCTCGACCTCCGCGCTGGCAGGCTTGCCGTTCACGGTCAGTGAGACCTTGGGCATCCGACGTCTCCCCTCTGTCGCGAAAGAGCCCGCGCGGATGCACGGGCACACTCCGTTGCGGCCGGGAGTGTCGCCACCCGCGGGGCGGGTCGTCAAGCCGCTCGCGCGACCGGCGGCGCGGCGGGATCGTGCAGGTGGCAGGCGGTGAACTGCCCGGGCGCGATCACCTTGAGCGGCGGTTCCTCGACCTTGCAGCGGTCGAAGGCGTGCGGACAGCGGGTGTGGAAGCGGCAGCCCGAAGGCGGGCGGATCGGGCTCGGCACGTCGCCCTTGAGGATGATGCGGTTGCGTCTCGTGGCCGGGTCGGGAACCGGCACCGCCGAGAGCAGCGCCTCGGTGTAGGGGTGCTTGGGAGCGGTGAACAGCGTCCGCTTGTCGGCGATCTCGACGATCTTGCCGAGATACATCACCGCGACGCGGTGGGTGATGTGCTCGACGATCGCGAGGTCGTGGCTGATGAAGAGCAGCGAGACGCCGAGCTCGTCCTGAAGGTCGGACAGCAGGTTGACGATCTGCGCCTTCACGGAGACATCCAGCGCCGAGACCGCCTCGTCGCAGATGATCAGGTCCGCACCGGGGGCCAGCGCGCGCGCGATGCCGATGCGCTGGCGCTGGCCGCCCGAGAACTCGTGCGGGAAGCGGTTCATCGCGTCGCGCGGCAGGCGCACCTTGTCCATCAGGTCGGCGAGCCGGTCCTCGAGTTCGCTCTTCGAGCCGGCGAGGCCGAAATTGGTGATCGGCTCGGCGAGGATGTCGCGCACCTTGAGACGAGGGTTCAGCGAGGAGAACGGATCCTGGAACACCACCTGCATGCGCCGGCGCAAGGGCCGCAGCCGGCGCGCCGAGAGGTCGTCGATGCGCTCGCCGTCCAGCAGCACCTGCCCTGCGGTCGGCTCGATCAGACGCAGCACCGTGCGCCCGACCGTGGACTTGCCGCAGCCCGACTCGCCGACCAGCGAGAGCGTCTCGCCGCGGTTGATCGAGAACGACACGCCATCGACGGCATAGACATAGCCGGAGATGCCGGAGAGGAAGCCCGAGCGGATCGGGAAGTGCTTCTTGAGGTCGTTGACCTCGAGCAGCGGCCTGGCGGTGGGCTTGGCGGGGGCGGGCATCATGCGGCGATCGCCTCGCGCGGCGCGTGGTGGCAGGCGACGAAATGGCCGGGCGCCTTCTGCTCGACGCCGGGCGCCACCTTGCGGCAGAGATCGGTGACGTGCGGGCAGCGGGAGGCGAAGGCGCAGCCCTCGATTGGCTTCTTCAGGTTCGGCACAATGCCGGGGATCTCGGAGAGCCGCGTCCGGCCCCGCGCCTCGAGCGACGAACCGAGCTTCGGCACCGCGCCGAGAAGGCCCTGGGTGTAGGGATGGCGCGGGCTCCTGAAGAGATCGAGCGCCGTCGCCTCCTCGACCTTGCGGCCCGCATACATGACGACGATCCGCTCGGCCATCTCGGCCACCACGCCAAGATCGTGCGTGATCAGGAGGATCGCCGCGCCCACTTTCGACTTGAGCTCGCCCATCAGCTCGAGGATCTGCGCCTGGATGGTGACGTCCAGCGCGGTCGTCGGCTCGTCGGCGATGAGCAGTTGCGGGTTGCAGGCGAGCGCCATCGCGATCATCACGCGCTGGCGCATGCCGCCCGAGAGCTGGTGCGGATACTCCTTCACCCGCCGCCGCGCCTCGGGGATATGGACGAGATCGAGCATCTCGACCGCGCGCGCCTCGGCCGCCTTGTCGTCCATGCCCTGGTGGAGCTTCAGCGTCTCGCCGATCTGCCGGCCCACCGTCAGCACCGGATTGAGCGACGTCATCGGCTCCTGGAAGATCATGCTGATCTCGTTGCCGCGGATGTCGCGCATCTCCTTCTCGGTGAGCTTGAGCAGGTCGCGCCCCTTGAAGCGGATGGAGCCGCTGATCCGGCCCGGCGGCTCCTGGATCAGCCGCAGGATCGACATCGAGGTCACCGACTTGCCGCAGCCGGACTCGCCGACCACCGCCAGCGTCTCCCCGCTGCCGATATGGAACGATACGCCGTCGACCGCGCGCACCGTGCCGTCCTTGGTGCGGAAATGGGTACGCAGGTCCTCGACCTCGAGCAGGCGCCCAGCCATCGCCATCCCTCAGATGCGTTTCGCCAGGCGCGGATCGAGCGCGTCGCGCAACCCGTCGCCGAGCAGGTTCACCGACAGCACCGTCAGCGAGAGGAACAGCGCGGGAAAGAACACGATGTAGGGCGCGACCTGCCACAGCGCTCGCCCCTCGGCCATGATGTTGCCCCAGGACGGGATGATCGGCGGGGTGCCCGCGCCGATGAAGGAGAGGATCGCCTCGGTGATCATCGCCGAGGCGCAGATATAGGTCGCCTGCACGGTCAGCGGCGCGAGCGTGTTCGGCAGGATGTGGCGGACGATGATGCGCGGCGTGGTGGTCCCGGCGGCGATCGCCGCCTCGACATAGGGCTGCTCGCGCAGCGACAGCACCACGCTGCGCACGAGCCGGGAGACCCGAGGGATCTCGGCGATGGTGATGGCGATGATGACGTTCTGCACCGACCCCCGAGTCGCCGCCATCAGCGCGATCGCGAGCAGGATGGGCGGGATCGACATCAATCCGTCCATGATGCGCATGATCACGCCGTCGAGGATCCTGATGAAGCCGGACACCAGTCCGATCGCCAGCCCCAGCAGCGAGGCCAGCAGCGCCACCGAGAAGCCGACGATCAGCGAGACGCGCGTGCCGTAGATCACGCGCGTATAGACGTCGCGGCCCAGCATGTCGGTGCCGAACCAGTGCTCGGCGGAGGGGTGCCGCACGCGCCGCGCCGGCGCGAGCGCCTGCGGATCAAGGCTCGACAGCAGCGGCGCGAACACCGCCGCGAGCGCCATCAGGACCAGCAAGCAGCCGCCGAACGCGATCGCCGGGTGGCGACGGATGAAGGTCCGGACCCTGCCGCGCCGCCTCTCGGGCGCGAGGATCTCGACCTGGGCTGCAGCGGCCGCGACGGCCGTGTCGGGGCTCAATAGCGGATCCTCGGGTCGAAGACGGTGTAGAGCAGGTCGATCATCAGGTTCACCAGCACGTAGACGAAGCTGAACAGCAGCACCACGCCCTGGATCACCGGATAGTCGCGCCGCAGGATCGCATCGACGGTCAGGCGGCCGAGTCCGGGGATCGCGAAGACGCTCTCGGTGACCACCGCGCCGCCGATCAGAAGGGCGATGCCGATCCCCACCACGGTGCTGATCGGCACCGCGGCGTTCTTCAGCGCGTGCAGGAAGAGGATCGGCCGTGTGCCGAGACCCTTCGCCTTCGCCGTGCGGATGTAGTCCTGCGCCAGCACCTCGAGCATCGTCGCGCGCGTGATGCGCGCGATGAGCGCGATATAGACCGATCCGAGCGCGATCGTCGGCAGGATCAGGTTCTCGAGGAAGGGCCAGAAGCCGCGCGACAGCGGCGTGTAGCCCTGTACCGGCAGCCAGTCGAGCTCGAGCGCGAAGATGTAGGCCAGCAGATAGCCGATCACGAACACCGGCACCGAGAAGCCCAGCACCGCGAAGACCATCACCGCGCGGTCGATCCAGCTGCCCGCTTTCCAGGCCGCGACGACGCCCATCGGCACGGCCACGGCGACCGAGAACAGGATGGTCAGGACCATCAGCGACACGGTCGGCTCGATGCGCTGCGCGATCATGTGCGTGACCGGCAGGTTGGTGAAGATCGAGGTCCCGAGATCGAAGTTCACGAGCCGCCAGAGGAAGTCGACGAACTGCACCAGGAAGGGCCGATCGAGACCGAGCGCGGCCCGGATGCGCTCGACATCCTCGGGCGTGGCCTGGTCGCCGGCGATCACCGCGGCCGGATCGCCCGGCGAGAGCATCAGCATCGAGAACACGACGAACGCCACCACCAGCATGACCGGGATGGTCGAGAGGATCCGGCGTGCGATATAGGCCAGCATCGTTGCGCGAACGCTCCCCTCCGCGTCAGGCCTTCGCCACGCCCCAGAACAGGGGCAGCGGCGCCTTGACGATGCCGCTGACGCTGCGCCGCCACGCCTGATAGGCCATGAACAGCCCGGTGGGAACCCAGGTCATGAACGCCATCGAGGCGCGGTTCAGCTGCGCGACCACGGCGCGCTCCTCGGCCAGGGTCGTGGCGGCGAACCAGGCCTCGCGCAGCCGCTCGATCCCCGGATCATTGGGCCAGCCGAACCACGCGTCGTCGCCGTTGGTGCGCAGTGCCGCGTAGCCCGCCGGGGTCGCGCAGTCCACGCCCGCATGCCAGGTGTGGAACAGGTTCCAGCCTCCCTCGGCCGGCGGCGCGCGCACCGCGCGCCGGCGCGCCACCGTGCCCCAGTCGGTCGCGACATAGTCGACGGCACAGCCCAGATCGCCCAGCAGCCGGTGCGTCACCTGTCCCATCGCCCTCAGCGGCGCGACGTCCTCGGCCACCAGCAGCGTCACCGGCCGGCCGTCGTAGCCGCTGTCCGCGAGCAGTCGCCGGGCGGCCTCGTGATCGCGCGGCCCGGACAGGATCTCGCCGCCGGCATCCGAATAGAGCGGCGTGTCGGGGGTGAAGAACGACGGCACCCGCCGCCACAGCACGTCATCGTCGCCGACCACGGCGCGCATGTAGTCGGCCTGATCGACCGCCATCGCGACCGCGCGCCGGGCGCGCACGTCGTTGAACGGCGTGTGCAGATGATTGAAGCGAAGGCTGCCGATGTTGCCGAGCGGGTCGGCGATGTCGATGCCGATCTGCCGGTTCCGCCGCAGCACGGGAACGTGATCCGGCGCCACCTGCTCCCACCAGTCGAGGTCGCCGCTCAGCAACGCGCTGGCGGTCGCCGCCGGGTCGGGCCTGGCGATCCACTCGATCCGCTCGAAGGCGATGCGCTTGCCGCCGGCGATCCAGTCGGCCGGCTCGTCGCGCGGCTCGTAGCGGTCGAACCGCTCGAAGGCCGAGCGCGTGCCCGGATCCCACTCGTCCTTGCGGAACCGCATGGGTCCGGATCCGATCGCCTCCTCGATCTGCGTGAAGGGATCGGTGCGCGCGATCCGCTCCGGCATGATGAAGGCGCATGGCGCGCTGATCGCCCCCAGGGCCTGCAACAGCCGCGGATAGGGTGCGGCGAGGCGGAGGCGGATCGTGCGGTCATCGGGTGCGCTCAGTTCCTGGCGCAGCGCGCGGATCGCCTGGCCCATCGGGTTGCGCACCATCCAGCGTTCCAGGCTCGCGACCACGTCCGTGCCGCGCACCGGCTCGCCGTCATGGAACCTGAGCCCGCCGCGGAGCCGGATGGTCCAGACCAGACGGTCATCGGAGACCTCGTGCGCCTCGGCCATCTGCGGCTTCGGCTCGAGCCTGCTGTCGATGCCGTAGAGCGTGTCCCAGACGAGCATCGCCGCATTGCGGACGACGTATTGGGTGCCCCAGATCGGGTCGAGGTTGGCGAGCGGCGCGTGCGGCGCGAAGCGCAGCACACGCGCCGACGCTGCCTGCGCCCGCACCGCCGGGGCAGCAAGGGCCGTGACGGCAAGGGCCGCTGCAGCCAGCCCGGCCGCGGCACGCCGTCCCATCATCCGCGTCGCCTCTCGCTCCGTCGTTCGCTCCGCCGCTCAGGCCGCCTCGGCCACATCGTGGGACAGCGCCGCCGGGGCCGCGCCCAGCCCGCTGACCGTGCACCGCATCCTCAGGGGCGAGAGGAAATGCCCGTGCGCTACCAGCGGCACCATCCGGATGGCGGCGAACGGGGCGGTGTTCGCGACGCCCGCGGGCCTCACGAAGCGCGGGCCGCGTTCGGCCTCGCGTTCTGCCGGAGCAGACGCGAGAGTGGACACTGCGCCTTCCTGAGGGACCCCTTGTCTTCCGGCTGTCTTCCGGCCGGCTGTCTTCCGGCGCCGTGGTGCCGTCGTGGCGCTTGGCGACCTTCTGGCCGAAGGCGTCGCAGGCCCATCCGCGCTCGCCGCCGACGAGGGGCTCCTGCGCGCGCAGGGGCTCGCGTCGTGGAAACGCCAACCGTCGCGCCGGGCTCGGGCGAAGGTCCTGCCGGCACCCTGCATCCGCCGGCCGTCGCCCGGCTGCAGCTTGACCTCGCGCTCGACATCGACCGCGAGGATCGTGTCCTTGACCCGGAAGCCGTGCGTCCTGGCGACGGTCGCCGGAGTCCAGACCTGATCGCGGCGGGCGGGATAGTCCTCCCCGACGGCCCTGGGAGTGCGCGCCGCCGTCCCCTGACCCCGCATCAGCGGCGCAGCCAGCGCGACCGCGGCCGCCGAGCGCTCCAAGGTCCTGCGCCGCATGCGCAGAGCACCCCCGCCGTGCCGGTCAACTCTTCGCCACGCCCCAGAACCACGGCAGCGGACCGGGTGTGATGCCGGTGACATTGGTGCGCCACGCCTGATAGGCCCGATAGAAGCCCAACGGCGTGTAGGGCTGACTGACCATGGCGGCACGGTTGATCTCCTCGCACGCGGCCTTCTCCTCGGCGGCGCTGGTTGCGGCGAACCACTTGTCGCGGCCCGCCTCGATCGCCGGATCGTTTGGCCATCCGAACCATGCCCCGTCGCCGTGCGCGCGCAGACCCAGATAGCTCGCCGGATTGGTGCAGTCCGCGCCGGCGAACCAGGTGAAGAAGATGTTCCATCCGCCGCGCTCGCGCGGCTCGCGGCTGGCGCGGCGCGCACCCACCGTGCCCCAGTCGGTCGCCACGAAGTCCACGGTCATGCCGATCGAGCGCAGCATCGCGTTCGCCACCTGGCCCATGGCCGAGAGCGCGGCGAGATCCTGGGCCACCAGCATCGTCACGGGCTCGCCGTTGTAGCCGGCCTCGCGCAGCAGGCGACGCGCCGTCGCCGCATCCCGCGGCCTAGCGAGAATGTCCGCTCCCGCTTCCGTGTAGTTGGGCGTCCCTGGGGTGAAGAAGCTGTTCATCCGCTGCCAGAGCTCGTCGTCGCCGCCGACCACCGCGCGCATGTAGTCGGACTGCTCCACCACCCAGGCCACCGCCTGCCGCGCGCGGACGTCGTTGAACGGCGGATGCAGGTGGTTGAAGCGCAGGCAGCCGATGTTGCCGAGCGGGTCGGCGATGTCGACGCGGATGTTGCGGTTCCGACGCAACACCGGCACGAGGTCGTTCAGGGGCAGCTCGTGCCAGTCGACTTCGCCCTGCTGAAGCGCGGCCACGCCGGTGGCCGGGTCCGGCTGGATGATCCACTCGATGCGGTCGACCAGCATGCGCTTGCCGCCGGCGAGCCAGTTGGGCGGTTCGTCGCGGGGAACGTAGCGGTCGAACCTGGTCCAGGTCGCACGCGCGCCCGGCACCCACTCGTCGCGGTTGAACCGCATCGGGCCCGAGCCGATAAACTCGGTGATCTGCTGGAACGGATCGGTCCTGGCGATCCGCTCGGGCATCATGAAGGCGATCGGCGTGTTGTTCTTGCCCAGCGCCAGCAGCAGCTTCGGATACGGCGCCGAGAGGCGGAGCCGGAAGGTGCGATCGTCGACCGCGACGAGCTCCTGGCGCAGCGCGCGGATCATCTGGCCCATGCCGTCGCGCACCATCCACCGCTCCAGGCTGGCCACGCAGTCGGCCGCGCGCACGGGCTCGCCGTCATGCCAGACCAGACGCGGGCGGAGGCGGAAGGTCCAGGTCAGGCCGTCGGACGAGACCTCCTCGCTCTCGACCATCTGGCGGCGGGGGGTGAAGGTGTTGTCGATGCCGTAGAGCGTGTCCCAGACGAGCATCGAGGCGTTGCGCACCACGAACTGCGTGCCCCAGATGGGATCGAAATTGGCGAGATTGGCCTGCGGCACGAAGCGCAGCGTGCGCGCCGCCGCGCCCTGCGCGATGGCCGGTGCCGGAAGCCCTGATGCCGCCGCGGCCGTCATCCCGGCTGCCGCGCCGAGGAACGTCCGTCGCTTCATTCGGTCCCTCCGCTCTCCCTGCGGTTGCTGCCGGGACCGGCGTCTCCCAGGCGCACGCGGTCCGCGGTCGCGAGCCGCCGCACCCCGCGTGCGCTGCCGGCGGCCGACCTCGACAGCCTAGCGTCCGCGCGCGTCACCGC
>Ga0308410_1000942_pt1 | contig 16519 bp, 11 predicted proteins | sample HotsprOSTMatCore_FD_203467 | JGI IMG/M metagenome (GOLD analysis project Ga0308410, IMG submission 203467) | Hot spring phototrophic mat microbial communities from Octopus Spring, Yellowstone National Park, Wyoming, United States -... | ecosystem: Environmental > Aquatic > Thermal springs > Hot...
GCTTGCCTACGTCGCGCCCTGTGGCGCGAACGGCGTTCCGTGGACTCCGAGAAAACACCGCTCCCATCGAAAATCACAGCCCCCCTCATCAACGTTCTTGCCATGGCCGCATAGCGGCGTTACCATGTCCCCGTTTTGTGCGAAACTCCACGGGAACACCTGCTGCGGTCACCTGGCCAAGGCCTAGAAACTGAGCCCCTGACTGGAGTAGTGCGATCTCGATTCCATTGTCGAACTTGACGCTCGTCATCTAAACCACCTTTCTCTCGACGCCTGTTCGAGTGCCCCTGCCGTTCACACCCGTGCGTCACCGGAGCAGGAAAAACGTCAATACCGGTTATGCTACATCCACTTGTGTAGCCCATCTATCCCGCAATTGCGCAAAAAAAATCCCATTTTGCGCAAGGCGAGGGTGGTCTGCCGCCGAAGGGGGCGCGGAGCGCAACCGCCACAGGCGCCGGAGCTTTAATGCGAAAGCGACTCCACGGGCGGAGGGAACATCATGCATGCCTCGGACGCTACGGAAGATCAACCTTCACCTGACGACGAACACAGTTCCCTTTGGCGGGAGCTGGTAAAGGCGGACAGTCCCCACTTCTCCTGCCGTAGCGGATCCGCCGCCGGCTGTTCCGCCGCTCACGGAGTTGGTGTCAATGGCGGTACCATTCCAGTCCCACTGCTGATACCAGATGGCAATCCTCCCCCCCGCGCCTCCGCCGCTGTAGATGTAGCCACCCTTAGCTCCGCCGTTTCCCCCCCTTGCCCACAGCGCTCCCGTGCCCGTAAACCGTTTACACACGATCCAAATCCCGCCACCGCTTCCACCTGCGGCGCTCGCCATCCCGCTTTGACCATTCGCATTGATCCGGCCGTCTATACGAGCATCTCCACCAACGTTCAGCCGCACCAATCCTCCTCCTGCGCCACCATTATTGTCGTACCAGTTATTCCCATCGCTTCGGGCTCCGCCGCTGCCAGGGCGCACGGGGGCGTTGCTGGAGCCGTAAGCGGGGCCGCCGCCCGTGCCGTACCGTCCCTTGCCGCCCGCGCCGCCATGCCCAGCCCCTGACCCTGGGAACAAGTTGGTCTGAATCGCACCCGGCCCCCATCCCAAATGCACGAGATCCCAACCTCTGTTGTAGGGTGACATGTCGTAAAAGCCGCCCGCATAGCCGCAGCCCGAGGCGTCTATCGCGCCCCCAGAATTTATGTACAAATGTCGACCGATCACGAAACGTGGCGATCCACCGTTCGTCGCCGCCACGGAATTAGGAGCCGGGAAAAGAACCGTCGGATCGTAAAAGAACCCATGTTCACGTGATGTCGCGCCCAACGGATCCTGCGCGGTTCGGCGCAGGCTGAACCACGAGACGGGATAGATGATGCAGTTGGTGGCGACGATGAGGTCCCGCCCCACGCGCACCACTTCCGCGCCTTCCGGCGGCTCGTTGGTCACGCCGCTCAAGACCGACAACCTGCTCCCATTGGTCAGAATCAGGTCGCCATCCACCGTGAGGATGTTGGTCACCGTATGCCCTTCCATCCCGATCAGCCGCAGTTCGGAATTGAAGAGCTTCAAATCCCCTCGTACGCGCACTTGGAGATTCGAAATATCGAGCCACAGTGTGGCATTGCTCAGCACCAGTCCTTCCGGCTCCCAATTCGTCATGGCGCCCACATAACGGAACTTGTGCCCCACGATGAGCGAGGAAAAGAGGTTGGTCCCCGTCAGGTACAAGGTGCCCGGCTCGCCGGGACCGAACGAAGCAACCCCGTAGCTTCCGTTGACATCGTTGGTCCCCTGCCACGCCCAGTTGGTGTAATGCAACGCAATCCGCCCACCACCGCTGCCCGGGCTAAAGCCGCCCCAACCGCCAGCGCCAGCCTTGGCCTGAAGGAGACCATCCCCGGCCAGCGTGCCGCACGTCAGATAGATCGAGCCCCCCGAACCGCCGCCGGCCGACCACTCCCCCGCGTCATTTCCGTTGGCGAGAATGCGGCCGCCCTTCTCGATCCGAGCCACGCCCGCCACCTGCAGCAGAACCGCGCCGCCCCCATGGCCGTTGGCACCCTCTGTCCCGCGCCGGCCGCCGCCGCTTCCGCAGTTGGTCGGCTAACGGCAGATCCATACGTCGGCCCAGCATAAGACTTGTGGCAGTTGCCGCCACGGCCCCCATACGAAGCGCCATGGCCCTGATGCTGCGAGTCCCAATTGTACCATGGCCACGGGTCGCCGCCGGGGCCACGGCCCCTCCCCTCGTTGGCCGCGCCACATCGGAATCCCATGCCACTTGCGTCAATCCGCCCTCCCATGGTGACGGTGAGATTCTGGCAGACAATCCACACCCGGGCGTCTTCCGTCCAGCCGTCGGCCCAGTTGGTGTCCGAGTTGGCCACATGCGTGATGAGCGCGTTGTTGTTCGAAACGACCACATCGGTGAACACCGTCAGGCAGGTGTTCCAGTTCGAAAAGGTCAGCGTTGCCCCGTTGGTCACCCACAGGGCCTCGATCGTGGTGGCATTGGTGAGCAGCACGTGGCTGGAGACGCCAGCAATCACAACCGTATCGCCAGAGCCAGGGACACCCGCTGGATTCCACGCCGATGCGGTGTCCCAGAAGTTGGACCCCCCGATCCAGGTTTTCACCTCCGCATAGCCGGGAAGGACCGATCCGATGAAAAGGGCAAGCAGGCTGACCGCCCGCCGCGAGTGGAGACAGGGTGTTCGAATGCCCGTGAGATGTTGGGTCGCCATGGCAGAACCCTCCTTCGCTTTTACTCTAAACCCGGAGGCTCATGTCCGTCTATCCTTTTTTGCGTTTTTTTTTTGGCGTTTTGCGCATGGCGATGCCCATCACCCCATCGGCAAGTCAGGGTTTCTTGCCAACTAACACGCGCCGCGCCGCGACCTCTGCTTGCGAAACCCCAAATCTTATTAGATGCGACCCCCGTTTGTCCCCGAGAGCTCTGGAGCGTGCTGGGCCTGCGCCCGGCTTAGGGCGCGGAACCGATCCGCCGCGCCCGGATCGAAGCGCCGCCGATCTTGACAAACGATTCCACCGGCCCTTTAGCGCCCAAGGTAACCCAGTAATTGATGTCGCCGACGCCCAAGTTCTTGGGATCGTGGATATCGCTGACAAGCGTCTGCCAGACGTTTTCCGCATTTGTTTGCCCCGCGCCCGGCATCTCCGTGTTCAGCTGCTCGATCGTGAAGGCGTGAGCGCCCGAAACCGTCAGGTGATTCGTGTTGCGGTAGGCGCCCACCCGCCCAAACCGCGAGGCATGAGAGGCCAGGCAAAACTCCAGTCCGTTGATGTTCGATGCCACCACAATATTATCGCCATCCGTGTGCTCGTGGACCTGGATGCCCGTGAAATAGCCGGTCACGACCACATTGCGTAGGATCGTCTGAGCGCCGTTATCGAGGGCCGGAGTAATCAGCCCGATCGCCCCCTCATGGGTGGGTTTGGATGCCTGAACATTGTAGCAGCCCGTGTTGATAACGACATTCTCCAGTTTGCATTGCGCAGCGTGCCGCAGATCAATACCCCCAATACCCGGATTGTCGTAGGTACGAACCTCCAGATTCCTGAGAATCACGTAAACCCCTGAGAACGTTTGGTACATCGTCTCGGGAGTATTCAGGGCCGATATGACGGCCGGCCCCGACTCCGCAAGGCACTTCACGATCGTTCCGTTCGTCGGCAAGGAAAAGGCACCGATCGTGCCGAAGATCGGAGTCGGTTCGCTTGCCCCCACAATCTCGATGGTAATCCACGCTCTGGTGCCGGGAATGATGATCCGGCCGCGATAGACCCCTTCGGGAATTACCATCCGGCCGCCGCCGGCCGCCATGATCGCCTCGAGACAGGCCGAGAAGGCCGCGGTGTTGTCGGAGCGGTCGTCGCCGACCGCTCCGTAATCGAGAACATTGAACTCTCTTGGCCTATGGATTCCGGCACGTGCGCCCATTCGCTCTCCTCCATCCGCTGAAAAGGCTTCACGTGCGGCAAGCGTGACACACAGCATCGCGATCATCGTTGTTATCGTCTTCATCGGGGTTTTCCTTATTCATGGCACACCGCCAAGCCGATCGACATGCCTTGCCGGCTCACGGCACCCTGCCGTTCTTTGTAGACGGGCCGATGGTACAAATGATCCGCTCTCCTCGTCTATCCCGTTTCGCGCAAGATTTGTCCTCTTTTGCGTAAAAAGACGCTCCCCTTCGTAGGGATCCCGTCGGATATAATCCGTGGCGCCTGTTTGGGATCGCTCACGGCCTTACCATTTTATTTTGGCCTCAAAATCGCCCTCTAAGACCAAAAAACGGGGGCCTTCGGCAATCTATCTCCTTGCCCCACAAGGACTTAGCGTGGATAAACCACGTAAACCACGTTTCCACGGAGAATGAGCACGATCCCCTCCTCCTACTCCTCTTGTTGCTCTCGTCCTCGTAATCGTCCTCGTTCTCGCCCTCTATTTCTTGTCGCATAATAGGATATTTTTTGCGCAAAACAGGATAAAAAAGCCGTGGCGTTTCGGCGAGGGGGGTGGGCATAATTTATCTGGGTGATGGCCAGATTGTCCCATGCGCCATTGGGTGCTGGGCGCCCGAAGACGGCAAAGAGAGGGACGTCTGAGCCAAGACAGGAGGAAACAGTCATGAAACGGCAGTGGCGGATAGGGCTGGCGGTGGCCATCGGAATGGCGGTGTACGCGTCGATGAGTCAGGCGGAAATGTCCATCCTGGACGATTTCTCGGCGGATTCGTCCGGCAAGTACGCCGGCAAGCTGGTCTATGGAAGCGGAACGGCCACGTATGCGCGGAACGCGAACAACGAGTTCGAGCCGACGTTGAGCGGCGGAAATCCCGAGTATGTCTGGTACTGGAACGAGGGACAGAAACTCCGGGTCGGCGAGAGCGTCAGCCTGGCCTTTCAAATCTATACATCGGCCGGCAACCCCTCTGCCGGCATCAACTTGTGCACGAACCCGGCGACCGCCCATTATAACAACAACAACGTGTACGACTTCTACGTTCAGTGGCGTCAGGCCCAATCACGCTACGAAGGTTGGGACGGTGACAACAGCACACCGATTCTGAATATCGGCACGCAGACCGGCATGAGCACCATCACCGTGACGCGCGTCTCGCCGACGCTGTTCGTATGGTCGGTGCAAGGCGGGGGGCTGACGCTGAGCGACAGCTATAATAATCCGGCATTGGCCGGCGTGGAGGCGCTCTACTTTGGCATCATGACTTATCGCACTGGCGGCAGCGGGCCGCCGGCCAAATATGACGACCTCAGCTACGGCACGCTGCCGCCGCGATACGTGATTAGGCATGTGGGGCAAGCGGACCCGACCACCGAGAGTCCGGCCTGGACCCTCCTTCCACCTTGGGGCCAGGGAAGCTGGACCCTGGAAGGCGGATCGGAGACGACGGGATCCGGCACGTACGACTACTGGAAGATCGCCACGACCAGCGCCGGCGCTTACTACCAGTCTCCGTGGGCCGCCCATTATCTTCACCGCAACTGGGTCATGGAATTCAAGGTGCGGGTGCCGGTGAGCCAAACCACGATCCATAATGCGTGCGTGTTCATTAGCGATGGTCTGGATGCGTGGATATTGGCCTTCCGGACGGACGGGACGGAGGGTGTGTACTATTGGCCGCCGGGGGGAAGCTGGCCCTATCCCGGCGCGCTGCTCAAGGCCATGGACGTGAAGAGCGATTACCACACCTACAAGATGGCCATGCGGCAGGGCGCCACGGATGCCGAAGACGTGGTGGACGTGTACATTGATGGGGTGCTGGTGACCAGCCTGACGCGGGCCGCCGTCTATGATTACCCCGCGTCCTTGGGCATAGTCTGGGGCGACAACACGGGGCACCAAGGCTCGAGCTCGGACATGCGGTTCAACTACGTGAGATTCGACAGCAATCCCAGCAATCCGCTCAAGGGGACCGTGATCTTTATCCGGTAATCCGGAGTTCGATCTGCAGACCCCACCCTCCGCCCATTGGACGCCGATGTATTGGAGGTATAGGAGATGAGATGGCCGTTCGCAGTTGTTCTCGTCGGATCGCTGGTACTTCGCACGAACCCAACGCAAGGAGAGGATTCCCGCATGAACACAACAACGCCCGGATGGGCCAATGCCGCGACGGTTTCGTTGGACGGACTCCAAATCACGCTGTCGCAGCCGGTGTGCGTGGCGCGGAGCACGAACTGGCTCTGGTTTCCCGAGGTGTACCGCCTGCCAAACGACGATCTGGTGGCCCTGATGTCCACCGCCTACGACGGCGACGCCACCGATACGGCCATGACCGCGGCGTGGTCAACCAACGGGGGGCTGACGTGGGGCGAGCTTCAGCCCTGTCCGATCGTGAGCTACTGCACGCTGACCCGGGACAACGGCGACACGTTGTTGTTGCCCTTTTACATGAGCCTGCAAGGCGAAAATGACCTCGTGGGTCCCTGCGGCGTTATTTCCAACGGCACACGGTCCATCGCCCGCTGGGAGAACGCGGTCACAGTCACGAACTGGCCGCGGCTGGTGCGGCGGGAAGCGCGTTACGGCTGCCGCTTCGTCTTCAACGGGCAGACGTTGCGGCTGACCAACGGCCTGTACTACGCCACGTTGTACGGCTGGTTCGAAGGCGCCGGCCGGTACAATCTCGTGTCCGCCACCTCGCCGGATGGGTTCCACTGGTCGGTGCAGTCGGTCATCGCCGACGACGCTTGCCCCCTGCCGGGCAACGAGGGTCCGTGCGAGAATACGACGGTGCGGTTGGCGGACGGGCGTCTCATGAACGTGTTCCGACTGGATTCACTCGTTCTTTACGGGCAGAGCTGGAGCAGCGACGAGGGGCGGACCTGGACCGCGCCGGTCAACATATCTGGGCCGAAATCGGTGGAGCCGAGCATGATTGCAATGCCCAGCGGCGTGACGGCGCTTTCCGGCGGCCGGCCGGGCCTCTGGCTATGGCTCGATCGGAACGGAGACGGCCGGAGCTGGCAGGCGGTGAATATCCGGACGCACCACAACCAGTGCGTGCCGGACGAGCCGATCAGCGAGGTAGAAGGCTGGAATCACCAGACCACGGCCTACACGGAATTGGCGATGCTGGATGCGACGAACCTGCTGCTGATCTATGACCGCATTCCCAACGGGCACAACCAGCTTCCGCCCGCGGGCGTCTCGAACAGCATCTGGGTCGTGCGGGCCACGGTCGAGCGCTCCGGCGCAAACAAAAAATGAACCCTACGGCGCGAACGGCCACGGATTTCGTCCTGGAGGCTGTGGTGGATTTTGCCGACGATGCCCTGATCGCCGGCCGGGCGATCACCCCGACGCACGTGGACGCGATGATGGCGGAGCTGAAGCGTCTGGGCATTCGCCGCGTAAGCTGGGGATGGTACGGCGACGGCATGGGCGGCATGCATTTGCCGACCGGATATGCCGGCAAACCTCTTGGCGGCTGGCAACATTATGCGGACACCTTCCAGGCGCTGGGCGGCAATCCCCTCAAGGTGGCTGTCGAGGCCGGCCACCGGTACGGTCTGGAGGTCTATGGCTACTTCAAACCCTACGAGACTGGGCCTGGGCTGCTCTTTCCTGAAGGCAGCCCGCACGCCACGACCATGGGATTGCTCGATCACGCCGGGGGGAAATTGGGCTGGCTTTTCCCATTTGTTGTCGAGCATCCCGATCTGCGCATCAAACGACGCACGGACGATCTGCCGCCCGACGTGGACAAAGCCGTCATCACGGCCATTCGGCTGATCAAGCGCGATGACACCCCGACACGCGTCACGGCCGATCATCTGCAGATCTGGACCAGCCCGGATAACTGGCAATACAAGCGCAAAGAGATACGCTTTGATTTTACACAGACTGTAGAGCCGGCCCCGTGCGATTTCCACGACCATAACGGCGCTGTGCTGACGCTGGCTGGCCATCCCGTGCGTGTGCTCACGCTTTCGGGCCTCCGGCTCACGGATAAGTACATTCTCGTCACCACCGACTTTACCGAAGGCCAGCCGGACTTTATCAATGCGGGCACAAAGATCGTCCAGGCGGTGGACGACCGGGGCCGGGTCATTCCCATCACCGTGGCCAACGGCGGGCATGTGTGGTGCGACGATCTTGCGGACTTCCGTACCGCCGGCGTCAACTACGACTGGGCCTGGAACGACATGCCCGTCACGCTGGACGCGCCCAATGCCAACGGCCCGCGGGGGTTCATCGCCTTCATGCGCGGCCGGCCGCTCTATCTTTGCGGCGCGCTCTGCGAGACCGAGCCGGCGGTGCAGGCGTTCTGGCTGAAGTGCCTTGACGCCATGATCGCCGCCGGCGTGGACGGCGTGGATTTCCGCGAGGAAAACCACAGCATGATGACCGATTTCCCCGAAGACTACGGCTTCAACGACGTCATTCTCCGTCAGTGCGGCGACCTGAAGGGGCAGGCGCTCCTGGATCGAATCTCCAGGGTGCGCGGCGACGCCTACACTGAGTTTCTCCGCGCCTGCAAGCAGCGCCTTGCGTCCCGCGGCCTCAAGTTGCGCTACAACCTCCAGGTGGACTGGTTTCGGCCCGACCGGCCGCGCAACCGTGCCTGCGCCTATCCTGCCAACATGGAGTGGCAGTGGCAACGCTGGCTCGCCGAGGGGCTGCTGGATGAAGCCGTATTGCGCAGCTATTCCATCCGGTATCACGGCGAACCCCTGGAGGCCGTGCTGAATGATGCCGTGACGGCCGAAATGGCGAAGCTGTGCGCGGCTAAAGGCGTACCGCTCGTTTTCAACCGGTACATCAGCGCCACCGCCGGCAAACTGGCCGACGATCTGCGCCGCGTGCGCACCGATGGCCGCTTCAGCGGCTTCGTTTTCTACGAAACGTACGATTTCATCCGCTTCGACGCCGAGGGTGGCGCGACTGTGAGCATGGAGCAGGTGAGGGAAGCGGCGGCAGCGAGATGAGGGAAGCGACACGCGAAACGAGAAAGGATAAGGACCGCATGAACCAAACCAAGATGGGTTTCCGCCAGATTCACTTGGATTTCCACACCTCGCCGGCCAGGCCATTCCGGACGTGGCTTCGCAATTCGATGTCCGCCGGTTCGCGAAGCTGGCCAAGGAGGCCCACGTGGACAGCATCACGGTGTTCGCCAAATGCCATCACGGCCACCTCTACTTCAACACCCGGCACCCGGCGCGGCACCCCGCGCTTCCGCGCAAGCCCGCCCGCGAACCGTTGCCGCTGACGTGGGCCGACGGCCGGGCCGAGGTCATGATCCCGTGGGTGGACGGCCATCAGATGGTGGTGTTCGAATGAAGGTCAAGTATCCGAATCGAAAGGGGGTGTACGAGTGAACGCTGGCCATTCAGTATCCAACCGAGAATCTCGTACAGGCGGGTCTTGGCTTCGGCCGGTGGTTTTTCTCGTGGCGCTGTCGTGGACAGTGACCTTCGCCGCGCAGGGCCGAACAACCCTCGACCTCATGGGCGAATGGGCCTTGTGGCCTGTGGAGGGCACGAATTTCGGCGCCCCACCCCTTCCTCCTGTCGAACTGCCGGCGGATCCGGCGGCGGAGGGCTGGCGGGCCGTCACTTTTCCCGGCGGATGGAACGACGGCCGCCACACCGGCGCCTGGCTGGTCAAATCCGTCGTGCTCAAAGGCGATCCTTCCGGCCGAACAGCCCTGCTCCGATTCGACTCCGTTGGATTCGCGGTGCGCGCCTATGTCAACGGAGAGGACTGCGGATTCGCCCATAGCGGGTATGCGCCCGTTGAATTTGATGTGACCCGCGCGCTCAAGACCGGTACCAACCTAATCCAGCTCGCGGTCACGACGGCCGCTCTGTACCCCGAGATGATTGACCACACCGGGATGGAATACTTTCAGGCCGCCATCCTTGGCCAGAACCGCAAAACAGTCTCCCTGTGGCAGCGGGCCGAGCTAACGCTCGTTCCGCCCGTTTATCTCGCCGATCTGTTTGTCAAACCTGACACGGCCAACCGCCGATTGGTTGTGGATGCGGAAGTTGTGAACGCGACGGACGCGCCGGCATCCATGGAACTCACAGCGGCCGTGTTTGAAACCAACGGCACGAAGAAGGTCTTGGCCTTGCCGCCGGCAACCGTCCGTCTGGCGGCCCGTGAGCGGCGTGTGGTCACGCTCTCCGCTCCCTGGAAAAACCCCCGTCTCTGGTGGCCACATGATCCGCACCTCTACGCACTCAAAGCGGAGCTCTCCGCGAAATCCGACAAGTCAGACAGGTCAGACAAGTCGGCCAGGTCGGACTTGTCCGACTCCCTCTCCGCCCGCTTCGGGTTCCGCGACATCGCCATTCGCGGGATCGATCTTCTGCTCAACGGCAAGAAGCTGCTCATGCGAGGAGTAAGCTGGACCCGCTACACCAGCGTGCACACCAGCAAAGAACAGGCGCGGGAGGTGATCGATCGTTTCATCCGAGATTGTCAGGTCAATGCCCTGCGCCTTCACGTAGACTCCATGGAGCAGTACGTACTCGACGCCGCCGATGAGGCGGGTGTTCTGCTGCTGGTGCAGGCGCCGATCGCCGCCGGCGGCGGCGGCATCGGCGATCCGGCCGTCTGGGCCATTTTGGACGACATGCATTTGCGCTACGTGAAGCTCTCGCGCAATCACCCCAGCGTGGCGATCTGGAGCGTGGCCAACGAAGCCGGCGGCATGCGGCCGTGGAACCCCACGCCCGCATCGCCCTTCCTTGCGGAGCGCATCCGAAAAACCAAGGCCCTCGATCCCACCCGGCCTGCGACCGAGGCGCACGACTTTACGATGCTCGGTGCCAGCGATCTGATGGACCTGCCGACCCAATGGCAGTTCTGCCAGGCCAACACCTTCCCGTTGAATTGTCGTCTGTGGTTCAACACCGGCTACGAGCTGAGCGAATACAAGTTTGATCGGCCGATGGTCAATGACGAATGGGGCGAAGGTAATTCGCCCTCCGGCGCAGCCTTCTGGTTCGGCGACAAGGCGTACATCCACCCCGACCGCGGCGGGGACGTGCGGTCCTATTGGGTGCGCTTCAGCCAATCAGTGGACTGCTATATGAACATGGTTGAGCAACGACGCCAACCCTATTGGTGCGTCTCCATGCCGTTTGGGGACCGGTTTGGGTTCTGGAAGATGCCGTTTGGGCACTATGGGGAGTACACCTATGATCCGTCCATGGTCGAGTTCGCCCACCGCACCTTCGCGCCGGCCATCGTAGCGCCAAAGGACTGGAACGGGGGGGCGTGGGCGGGAGAGGAGTACCTCCGGCCGTTGATTCTGATGAACGACCACTTCTACGACTTGGCCTGCATCTTACGCTGGAGCGTCACCGATGCCGGCGGTCGAGAATTGATTGGTGGTCGTCGGAAATTCAAGATTCCAGCCGTTACTCATCAAGACTTCGATCTCCGTTTCACGATGCCACCGAGCGACCGACCCGCTGAGTGGAAGCTCAACCTGGAGTTGACGGATGCCAAAGGTCGCCGCCTGTTCTGGGACAGCCACGAGCTGGGCGTTCTGCCCCGGCCGAATATGACGGCGTTGAAACCGGTGGTCCTATGGCCCGAGGCCGGCACTCTCGGCGCGCTTCCGGCGGACCGGCTGGGGCTGAAGCATGCCGTCTCCGATCGTTTGCCCGATACGGCGACCGTCGTCATCGTGCCTCGCGGCGCCAAAGTACGTCCGAGTCAATGGCGCGCGCTGGATGCGTGGATCCGCTCCGGGGGAGCGGCGTTGGTGCTGGCCGACAACGGCCTTCCCAATGCGTTGGCAGGAACTGAACTGCGGTCGAGCGGCCATCCGGCCGTGATCGGACATATCCGCGCGCCTGATCATCCCGTGGTGGCCGGCCTACCCCAACCCGCGTTGCGCTACTGGCTGGGCGCCGCGGGCGAGTTCGACAGCATCCCTTACCGCAAGAAAATGCCTCATCTCTATATCAGCACCATGGCGTTGCGGCGTCCCCGAGCCGGTCATTCCCTGACCCTTTTGGACGGCGCCGCCTATGACTATTTGGGCACTTCGGGTCTCATTCAGGCGCTGCTCTCAGAGATCCGAAGCGGCCAAGGGCGGGCCTTGCTCTGTTCTCTCCTGCTGGCCGAAGCGATGGGTAGTGATCTGGGAACCGGACGACCGAGTGAGCCGGCGGCGCTCTGGCTGCTGCATCGGTGCCTTCACTACCTCCAGAACCGGGCTTCCTGGCTTGGCGAAGCGCCAAAACCTCTTATGCCCATCGGCGCGGACCTCTCTCGGTGGCGCTTTGAAACGACCGACCGGCCTGCCGAAGCCTGCGCCATTCTGATCAACGCCGCCTCGGAGGAAGGCCGGAACTACCTGGCCGGCGACGCCTGGCTTCAATACGCCCGTTCCGGCGGTAAGGTTATTCTTCACAACCTCGACACGAACCAGGTCCGAGAAGTCGGTGAAAGGCTAGGCGTGCCGCTCGAGGCCGAGCCAATGCAGCGGCACCGCCTGGACCTGAGGGAGTACGATCCGATCCTGCGCGGGATCAGCCACTACGACATCAACTGGATCGAAGCCGGTGGGCTTTGCCTGGTATCCGCCATGCAGCCCATCATGGCTGTCGCCGTCACGGCAACAAACGGCCCGGCGCGCAATCTGACCGTTCAGGGCGGGATCGTGCTTGTCCCGGTTGGACAAGGACAGGTGCTTATTGATCAGGTGCTCTGGGATGGCCCCATGGCCACCCCGGAAATCGCGGCTCGTGCCACCCAGTATGTATCGCAGTTGCTGTCGAATCATGGCGCGGCCGGCAACACCCCCATCCAAAACATCGCCGATGACGCGCCCATGGCGGACGAAAACACCATTGTGCTCTACCACTTCGAGGACGAAGCCTTTCTGCCCCGCCTGCTCGATAGCGGACCGCGAAGCGCAGATTTGACCGCCAGCGGGGACGTAAGGCTTGAGCCGGGCCGGTTCCACAACGCCTTACGGCTGGGCGGTGGCACCTCCACGGCAAAGACATGGGCCTACGGGATTCAGACCCCGGAGCTCACCTATGACTTCTGGATCAAACCCGAAGGGGACCCGGCCAAGTCCTGCGGGATCATCATGACCACCTACCGTGGAGCGAACCGCGCGGATAACAGCCTGGTGCTCACTCCGCAAGGCCGCATCGGATTGAGCGTGGGCGGCGGACGGATCGAAAGCAAGGGCACCGTTCGGCCTGACATCTGGACGCGGGTTACCGTCACCCTCAGTGCTGCCAACAAGCGGATTCGGTTCTACTTCGACGGCCAACTCGACGCCCAGTACGAGGGCGTGATGCACTATCCCTACGGCGTCCTGGCCTTCGGCAATCCGTTCACGGCCGGCACCGACGATACGTTGTGGGGGCTAGCGGCGTTCACCGGTCTAGTGGACGAATTCCGCATGGTGAGCGTGGAGTGGAAGCCGGGGGAATGAGAAGCGCGCTGACGGTTCACGTGTCGGGTGTCGGGTGTCGGGTGTCAGGTGTCAGGTGTCAGGTGTCAGGAGAGAGAGAAGGACATGGATCGGACGTACATGGATGTTGAGGACCTCGACGTGTACCGACGATTGTGCCAATTGTACATTGATGTCTGTGAGGTTTCTCACCTATGGCCGAGCGAGGAGAAATACGAATTGGGCAGTCAGGTGAGACGCTCCTCGAATAGTGCGCCGGCCCAGTTGGCGGAGAAGAATGACGACCGCCACGTGCGCAACAAGATCGAAGGCGTCAATCGCAGCCGAGGCGAAGCGGCGGAGACGATTCATCACCTTTTCATGGCCAGTCTGAAGCGGTACATTAGTGCAGAGGTCTATGCGGGTTTTCGGACACGATACAAGGAGTGTATCCGGATGCTCAATGGTTTGGAGAAGACGCTGGAAAGGAAGTTGCCCACATCTGAGAGACGTTGGCAGATCGCTGAAGCCGTGACGACGTATGGACACGATGTGGATACCTGCCCCGTCGGTTGGCCAACCCCTGACCCCTGAAACCCGAAACCTGACACCTGGCGAAAGGAACCATGACCCCTGAATTACCCTATGCCCAGTATCGTGACAAGGTCCTGGCCGGTTGGCTGGGCAAGTCGCTCGGCGGGATCGTCGGCGCCGTGCTGGAGAACCAGAAGCAGTGGCACCACGAGACGCTCGACACGCTATGGCCCGAGAAACTCGTGCCCAACGACGATCTGGATATCCAACTCGTCTGGCTGGAGGCCATGCAGGAGCGCGGACTGTTCCTGACCAGCCGCGACCTTGCCGAATTCTGGCAAGATCGCTGCTGGTACAACTTCTGCGAGTACGGTCAGTTCCTGCACAACGTCCAGCGCGGCATCGCGCCGCCCCTTTCTGGGACGTGGAACAACCGTTTTTTTGCGGAATCCGAAGGGTGCCCCATCCGAAGCGAAATCTGGGGTTTCGTGGCGCCCGGCCATCCCGTCCTGGCGGCTGAACTGGCCCGGCAGGATGGTCAGCTCGATCACGGCGGTGTCAGCGTCGAAATCGAGATGTTCAACGCCGCCGCGGCCGCCGCGGCCTTCGTCGCGCCAGACCTCGAGGCCGTCGTCACAGCCGGGCTCGCCGTCGTGCCGGCGGACAGCCGGCTGCACGCCGTGACGCGGCATGTACGCGCCATCTGCGAGCGGTTTCCGAAACCCGAACACGCGTGGCGGCTGATCATCCGCCATTACGGCGACCGCGACGCCTCCAAAGCCGTCACCAACTTCGCAATCGTTCTCCTTGGCCTGTTCCTCGGAAACGGCGATTTCAAGCGCACGATGCTCATCTGCGTGAATAGCGGCTGGGATACCGATTGTACCGCGGCCACTGCGGGTGCGCTCCTGGGTGTACTGGGCGGAACGGCAGCTCTGCCGTCGGACTGGGTGGAACAGATGGGCAAGCGCGTCGTGTCCGGCATCAAGGTGCGTCATCAAAATGCGCGGCTCACCGATTTGGCCGAAGAAACCTGCCGGCTGGGCGTCGAAATGGCCGCGGCCCGCCCCCCCGCCGCGGTACGCTTGGTCGGAGCACCCCATGTTCCGGTTCGGCCGCGGCCGGAGCCCCGAATAGAAATTGATGTTCTCTATCCGGAAAAACCGGTGTTATGGAAGGCATCGGCAACACCGGTACAGATCATCGTGAAAAATCCGTTCGGAACGGATTGTGCGGGAGAACTCCTCGTGACACCGCCTCCAGGGGTAACGCTCGAAACGGCCTGCCACAGCCTGATTGTGCCCGCTTGCGGCCGTCAGGAGGTCGTCTTGAGTGCCCGGCGGGAGCGGCTCGGCGACTGGCTGCCGGACAAGAATCTCTTCGAAGCCGTATGGCGGCAGGATGGCCAGGAGCGCGCCCGTCGCGTGTTTGGCCTTGGTGGCGCGAGGCAGTGGTTGGTCTATGGGCCGTATTGGGATATGTGGGACCGGCGACGCTATCCCGAGTGCCCCTATAACAACGTGGACGGCAAGAGGACCTTGTGGACTGTCGGTTGCGCCTCCGACAGCTATAACCAGTATGCCTATCTCGACCACCCCTATCTGGACGAGAGCCGGTTGATCCGCGAGGAACTCCCCGAGGAGATGCCCATGGTGCTGGAAGCGGGCGAAGACACGCTCGAAACCCCGCAGTTCGGGGGGTTCAACGGCCAGGCGTGTTATTATCTCACGCGGACCGTGCGCCATCACGGGGAGCCGACGGATAGCACGCTCATGGTCGGACGCTCCGGCCCATGCCGCATCTGGTGGGACGGCGAGGAAGTGTTCGCGGCCGACAGCATGTGGCAATGGACCAGCCAGGAAGCGGCGTGCCGCGTGCGGCTGACGGGCGCGCCGCAACGCCTGGTGGTGAAGCTGATCCGCCTGACAGATGTCTTCACCTTCCATTTGGCCTTTGCCGGGGCGGGCGATCCGACCCAGCAGCGTGGGGTATCCATGCTGTTCGACACCCTCGCGGATCAGACGATTTCCCCCAAATGGGGGGCCATCTAAAATTTAACTTTTGGGTTTCGTGAGCCATGGGCGCAGACCCGAATGGGGGTCGCGTCTTTTTGGGTTCACGATTACGAGGACGAGAACGATTATGAGAACGATACTCCCCTCCTACTCGTCCTCGTGCTCGTGCTCGTACTCGCTCTCGTCCTCGTCCGCGCAATCTCCCATACATGGCAGCCCCTTCCCTGACTTGGATCGTCGGACTTAGCGTAAAAACCACATTTTCACCTTCAAAAATCGCTTTCTAAGACCAAAAACGGGTCCCTTCGGCAATCTATCTCCTCGCCCCACAAAAGGACTTAGCGGGGATAAACCACGTTTCCACCTCCAATACTCCAAGGCGCCCTCCCGCGGCGGGCGGACGCCTGAGTTGTTACACATCAAGTCAGTAGGAGTGGACTTTCGCACTTTCCAGCCCCAACTGATCTGAGCTTCCGCAGTCCCGTGTCGTGAGATTTCCCTGTTGACCCTGCACGCTGTTTTGGGCATAGTCTGTAAGC
>Ga0308410_1000943_pt1 | contig 16518 bp, 14 predicted proteins | sample HotsprOSTMatCore_FD_203467 | JGI IMG/M metagenome (GOLD analysis project Ga0308410, IMG submission 203467) | Hot spring phototrophic mat microbial communities from Octopus Spring, Yellowstone National Park, Wyoming, United States -... | ecosystem: Environmental > Aquatic > Thermal springs > Hot...
CGCGGCCTCGACGCCCGAATTTCTGGATTTCACCATTCGCGATCCGGACTCCTGGCGCCGGGCGAAAGAGCGCATTACGCCCAGCCGGGATCGGATTGATTGGGCGTTTCTTCGGGAGAATTACCCGCGCTGGAAGAAGGAGGGTTACTGGATTCAGGCCGGGTTATGGTTCGGGTTCGATGTCACACACTCCTGGATCGTCGGCACGGAGCGTATCCTCATGGCGCTTCTGGAAGATCCCGAATGGTGCATGGACATGTTCCGAACCGAACTCGAGACCGGACTGGCCCTCCTTGACCAGGTCTGGGATGCCGGGTACCACTTCGATCAGATCATCTGGCCAGACGACATGGGCTACAAGCAACATCAGTTCTTTTCGGTGGAGCTCTACCGCGCCGTGCTCAAACCGTTCCACCAGCGCGCCATCGAATGGGCGCATGGACACGGGATCTTCGCCGAATTGCACTCCTGCGGGGATGTTCGGCCCTTCGTGCCGGAACTGGTCGAGCTTGGCCTGGATGGTCTGAATCCCCTCGAGGTCAAAGCCGGTATGGATCCGATCGCGCTCAAGCGGGAGTTCGGGGATCGCCTCCTGCTTCATGGGGGAATCAATGCCGTACTCTGGGATCAGCCCGAGGCGATTCGGGCGGAGATGGAGCGGGTCATTCCCATCGTCAAGCAGGGCGGCGGCTATATCTTTTCGTCGGACCATTCCGTCCCCAGCAGCGTGAGTCTCGAGGATTTTCGCCGCATCATCGCCTGGGCCAAAGAACTCGGTCGTTACGAGTGAGGCGCTCCTGCTCAGGGCTCCGGCCAAAGGGGTTCCATTCGAATGGCGGCAATATCCATCGCGCTCTGATGCACGGGCGGTTCCCGAATTTCCAGCCGGTAGCCTTCGATAGCGCCCTCGGGCGAGGGCACATCCAGGGAAATCTCCGTCCAGGTCGTCTCGACAGCGGCCGTTCGGACGAGCGATTGAGGTTCCTGCTCCCAGGAGGGGAGAAGGGGAGCGAGGCGGGCATTCTGGCGAACCAGTTCACGGACGAGCGGGAAGCGCCAGGAAAACGGCCGGCGCGGAATCAGCGCCAGCGTCACAGTGGTCGAACGTTCGCTCCGGACACGAATCGCGAATCGGTGGGCCACGCCGGGCACGTGATGGAACAGGGTGAGGGCGAGGACCAGGGCGGGGTCCCGCTTCGGAATCGGCGGACCAATTCGCCAGATTGCAACCCCATCGGCCGAATCGGTCACGATCTGACCGGGCACCTGATCCCCGCAACCGCGATAAAAGGTCAGCATCTCCGAATCGAAGCGGTCAAAGGGAAAGGCGTTGAGTACGGGCGGTGGAGTGGCGAGGGGAAGACCTGCCAGAACGTTGGTCTCCAGAAAACAGGGCGGTGTGGAAACGGAAAAGCGGTCGGAATCCGTAACCGTGCCCCACAGGACGAGCGGAAGACGGCGGGAGGGAAGAGGAAGGATGGCTTCGGCGGTCCGACCGGTGACGGCGGCCGGGAAAACAAAGGCCGCACGATACGGCCAGGCGAGCCATGGCGCGATCTCGCCGTAGCTGACGACGAGTTCCGCCTCCCGCACCGGCCGTTCGCCACCCCAGTCGAACGCCGCCATGAGATGGCCGTTCTCGGCCCGAATCCGGACGGGCCCTGGACGGTTGTATGAGGGAATCGGGCGAGGCGCGATGGGCGTGGTATCGAGAAAACGGGTCAACGTCTCATCCACGGCGGGCGGGAAGCCGTGCTGCCAGTGCGGCACGATGATGACCCGCTTATCGTCGCCCGCGGCGTCCAGAAAGGTCTGAATCACCGCCGGAAAGTGAAACCAGTGGTCGTTGAGGGCGACGCCCCACATGAAGGGAATCGATCGGGAGCGCAAACGGAAGGCCGGATCAATCGTGCGATTCCAGATTGCCACGTCCTCCAGCGAGGCCATCTGGAGAAACTGGGGCAACGCCGTGCCCCGTTCATGCCAGCCGCCGCCGAAGAAACTCATGCCGGCCTTGATGCGGGGATCTACGCCGGCGATGAGCGTCGCGAAAAACCCGCCATAGGAGGCTCCAGCGACCGCCAGACGATCCGGATCCACCTCCGGCTGCTGAGAGAGAACGGTGATCGCCCGCAACTGGTCGCGGGCCAGAAGCGTCAGATTGGCCTCCCACGGATCGGTGGTCAGGAAGGGACTCCGGAAGGAGCTCCGGATCTCATGAGGAAGCGTAATGGCCAGACAGACCCAGCCCCGCTTCGCAAAAAGGCCCGGGAACGTCCGATTGGCCGCCGCCATCCCACCCATGCTCCAAAAGATGCCGGGCAGACGGCTTCCCCCTGCCGGAAAGGCGTAAATGCCCCGGATCCGTTCGGCCCGGTCGCCCACCGATCGGGAAGTGAATTCGATCGTCTGAAACGTAATGCCCTCCACCGTTTCCGAATCGAGGCGAACCGTCTCGACCGGATCCCGCATGATCGCCTCCAGATCGAACAGCGGATCCGCAGGAACCGCCAGTGCCCCAGCGACGACGTCACCGCAGGCCGCAGCGCCCAGCAGAGCCAGAAGGAGAGAGAGGAAAGAACAAGGGAGGGTCATGACGGATTCCATGTGTTTTTAGGCGTTTCGATGCAGCAGTCGATAGGCACGGGGAGTCAAGCCCGTGACCGCCTTGAACTGACGGGAAAAGTGGAACTCGTTTGCGTAATTCAGCGCATGGGCAATGGCGCCGATTTTCTGGTCCGTTTCCAGCAGAAGCCGGCGAGCTTCGGCGATCCGGCGCTCACGGTGAAATCGGCTGGGAGAGAGGCCCAACCCTTGTTCGAAGCGCCTCCGGAGCGTTCGTTCGCTGACGCCCAGACGTCGGGCAACCTCCGACCACGCAAGGCGATGATTCCGGCTCAGGGAGGCAAGAACCGCCTGCGCCTTTTCGATCCAGAGTCGATCGGCTTGCGAGAACGAGGGAGAGACGAACACCGCGATTTCCGAAAAAAGGTCGAGCAGCCGAACCCATTCGGCCGGTCCTGGCGGATGCGGCGCGCGGGCCAGAGGATAAAGCAGCGTCTGGAATCGGGTCCGCCAATAGGCCAGGGGTTCCAGCCGAAGGACAGGCCGGTGGGGATCGAGTGGCGGCGTGCCCCGCCAGCCGTCAAAGAGAGGCCCGCTGAAAAAGAGCGTGATTTCATTCCACCGCTCTCCCAAAGGGGGCCCATAGGCATGGGGGATTCCTGGAAACAGCACCAGCAGATCACCCGCCTGAAGGGGGTGCACACCGGCCGGCGTCAGCAGTGATCCGCGACCGCTCAACAGATAGGTCAGGGAGTAGGAATTCAGCGTCCGACGCCATTCGGGATCTTCTTCCAGTCGAAGCCGCATGGCCCAGCTCCGGTGGATCTGAACGGCGCGCCAAATCTGGTTCCGCCCCGGTTCATGTGGGATGTCGACAATCATCCAATACAGACGCGGCGGATGTTGCGGCTGACGAGGACGATGGCCCTGCTGGATAAAAATGATGCCTCCCCACCGTTTTTGGAGGATCGTCAAATCAGATTCCGACCTTGCCGCTTCCAAACTCATAACGATACTAGCTTTCTCTCATGCCGCAGAGGATGGCGTCAATCGTAAAGAGAAACCGGCCGAAGGCGTGGCCGAAAAAGATAAAAAATAGGCCGTGGGCGATATGGCCGAAGAGGCCGCAGCGGTGATAGAACGATACGCATGAAAAGCAATCCGCAAGGCGATAAAAGGCATGCGAAAACGGCATGGCGGGGGGTTATTGCCCCCCTGGCAACCCCCTTGAAGGGGCCCGATCGGCTAGATGTGCAGGGATTGGAACGATTGGTCGAGCATGTGCTGACCGCCGGCGTCCATGGCCTCTTTTTGTTGGGGACAACGGGCGAAGGGCCCGCCCTTTCCGGACGGCTCCGGCGTGAGGTGATCCGGCGGGTCTGCCAACGAGGTCCAGAGGCCATGCCGATTTTCGTTGGCCTCTCAGGAATGCCCACGGCAGAGGCCCTCCACTTGGCCGAATTTGCGGCTTCAGAAGGCGCCGCCGCCGTAGTCTCGACGGCGCCCCCCTATTGGCCTTTATCGCCGGCCGAACTGGTCGCCTTTCTGGAAAAGCTTAGCCAGGAGTCCCCGCTTCCATTCCTTTTCTATCATATTCCCGTCTGCGTCCCCCTTCGATTGGAACGACCCATCGTTCGCGACATCGTGTCGCTTCCCCAGGTGGCAGGAATGAAGGACAGTTCCAAAGGCATGACGCTGGGACGCCTCTTTCTGAAAGAAGCGGCAGGAGCCGGCCGTTCCGATTTCGCGGTTTTTGTGGGCGACGAGGCGAGCCTCCTGAAAGGATTGCGCCTGGGCGCCGCCGGCGTGATTGCGGGAGGCGTGAACCTCTGGCCCGCCCTCTTTGTCCGCCTGTTCCATGCCGTCGAAGCCGGCGATTGGGGGGCAGCCCGCCGTCTCCAGAGGGCCATCGCCCAGCAAGGACGTGCGCTCTATGGCATCGGACGAAGCGGTCTGCCCTCTTTGCCGGCCCTCAAAAGCGCGTTGGCTTGGCAGGGGCTCTGCCACGATCAGCTAGCGGCTCCTCTCCAACAATTGAATGCGCGCGAACGCGAACACGTCGGGCCAATTATGGCCCGATGGGGGATGTGACACGGACGGCCAGAGGCTTAGCCCGAAACACCTGCTCCTCGCAGACCCGCCGGAAATGGTGGCCGTACACGGCCAGAGTGACGGCCATCGGAAGCGCGCGCGGACGTCGGAAGAGAGTCCAAACCAGCAGTTTCCAGAACTGAAACCGCTCGTCGCCCCGGATGCCGAGAGAGTACAGCGCCCGGAAAAAGGTCGCCAGAATGGAGAGATCGGTTTTGATCCGGAATCGGGGCGGGCGATATTCGCGCAGAAAGGTTTGGACTCGCGCGTAATAGGCGGAGGGGGTATAAAGGTTCTGGAGCAGGGCCCGATAGCCGGCCCGCAGTCGCTCGATGCCCATCCGCGGTTGAATGTTGGTCGTGTCAATCACGTTATCGCCGGAGGGGTCGCCCAGCAGACGGCCTTCCTTCTTCATGCGCTGATAGAGGCGGGTTCCAAACGGGGCTTGAAGAAGCCCCACCATGGCCGCCGCAATGCCGCTCTGCTGAATGAATTCCCACTGCCGGCGAAAGATGGACGGCGGATCGTGGTCGAATCCGACAATGAATCCGGCTTCGACATGAAGCCCGGCCCGCTGAAGACGGCGGACGCTCTCGAGGAGGTCACGCCGGGTATTCTGCCGTTTGTGGGCTTCGGTCAGACTCTCCTCGCAAGGCGTTTCGATGCCGATGAAGACGTTGAGGAAGCCGGCAAGGACGAGACGAGTCAGCAGTTCCTCGTCGTCCGCCAGATTGATGGAGACCTGGGTGCTGAAGGTGTATTGAGGATGCCGCTCGCGCCAAACGGTGAGCGCCTCGAGAAGCTCGAGGGCGGCCCGGCGATGGCCGATCAGGTTGTCGTCCACGAAAAAGATGCTCCCGCGCCACTTCAAGGCCGCGAGACGATCGAGCTCCGCGATCACCTGGGGAACACCTTTGAAACGAGGGGTCCGCCCCAGGAGGGCCGTGACGTTGCAGAAATCGCAATCAAAGGGGCAGCCCCGGGAGAATTGAACGGGCATGGCTCCATACCGACGAAGATCCGCGAGTTCCCAGAGCGGGATGGGAGAGCTCTCCAGCGACGCATAACCCTGGGCCCGGTAGAACCGGTGGGGGGTGCCTTTCTGAAGGTCGGCCACGAAGGGAGGAATGGTCAATTCCCCTTCATCCAGAACGAAGTGGTCCACCTCAGGAAAGTCGTCGGCGGATTGCGTGAAGAGAGGGCCGCCGGCCACGACGCGTTTGCCGGCCGCTTTCCAGCGGGCGATAAGAGCGCGGGCCGACGCTTGCTGAATGGTCATGGCGCTGATCAGGACAACATCGGCCCATTGAAGATCGGCGTTGGAAAGATCGGTCACATTCAAATCCACCAACCGTTTTGGCCATTCGGCGGGGAAAAGGGCCGCGGCCGTGAGGAGGCCTAGGGGCGGAGTAAACGCTTTCTTCCGGGCGATGCGGAGCGCGTGGGTGAAACTCCAGAACGTTTCGGGACAGCGGGGATAGAGAAGCAGGGTGTTCACGAGGAGCAATGATTCCTTTCAACTCAAAAATTTACCAGAGCAGGCACCCTCTGTCCCGACTATTCGCAAATGTGAATCTATTTTAGATCCCACGGAAGAACCGCCCTTCCATTCCATAACCCGCAGAGCCGAGAGCACGCGTTAACAAAAAATTGCATCAAACGAAGAATATGATTTAAAATGGCGCCATGCTTTCAAAGCCCAGTGGTCATCGTTGAGTGAAAGGGGAAGGGGAAGGCATGTCCTTTGACGCGTTTTTCAAAAAGGCGACCCACTATGACCCGTTTCCGTTTCAAAAACGATTCGCCGAAACGGACGAAATCCCAAATTTCGTGAATGTGCCTACAGGCTTGGGAAAGACGGCCATGGCCATCGTCGGTTGGCTGTGGCGACGGTTCGAGGCGCCTGAGCCCCTCCGAAAGGCAACTCCGCGCCGATTGGTCTATACGTTACCGATGCGCGTTTTGGTCGAGCAGACCCGCGACAACGCGATTCGATGGTTACAAAGCCTCAATTTGCTGGGTGGTCATGTTCAATGGGATAAGGAGGATCGAGTAGCGTCCTACGAGCCGTCGTCAGAGCTTCCCGGAAAGGTGGCCGTGTATGTTCTTATGGGCGGCGAAGAACAATATGATTGGGAGATCTTTCCTGAGCGAGAGGCCCTTTTGATCGGTACGCAGGACATGTTGCTCTCCCGCGCCCTGAATCGGGGGTATGCCGCTAGCCGGTCGCGTTGGCCTATGCAATTTGGTTTGCTTCATACGGACGCCTTGTGGGTTTTCGATGAGGTTCAGTTGATGGGGGAAGGATTAGCGACGTCCGCCCAGTTGGAGGCCTTCCGGTACATGTGTGGCCTTGGCCGCCCCGATGGTCTTGGCACCCGAAGCGTATGGATGTCCGCTACTCTTCAAAAGGAATGGCTGCAGACGGTTGACTTCCGTGGAAGGATTGAGACGCTTTCGTGCTTATCGCTAGACGAGTGTGATAAAGAAAAGGCTGCCAAACGGTGGAACGCGAGTAAGAAATTGCAACAGACCGCAGCCCGCCAGGGCGATTATCAAACGCTGGCGGAAGAGATTCAAAATCATCATCGCCCAGGGACACTCACCCTTGTCGTGGTCAATACAGTCGAACGTGCCCGGAAGCTCTACGATCAATTGCGGTCAAAGCCTCCTTCGAAGAAGAAAAAAAACGAAGGTCTTCCTCCTTCACAAAACCCCGCCCCTGACCTTGTCCTGCTCCATTCGCGGTTCCGCCCCTTCGAACGGGCCAAACAAATCGAAAAAGCACTTCAATCTCCCCGCGAGGCCGGGACCATTGTCATCAGCACACAGGTTGTCGAAGCCGGGGTGGATATCAGCGCGACAAATCTCTTTACCGAAGTTGCCCCGTGGCCCTCTCTTATCCAACGGTTTGGCCGGTGCAATCGAAAAGGGGAAAACGAAAATGCGTCACTCTGGTGGATTCCGTTGCCAGAACAACCAAAGGAAACGAATGCCATTCCCTACAGACTCGATGATCTAACAAGTGCGGCCAAGCAGCTGGAAAGCCTGAACGGCAAAGAGATCAGCCTTCAGTCTCTGGAAAGACATTGTCGTGCGATGCCCCCCGACACATGGAGAACCCTGTTTCCCTATACCCCGTTGCACGTGATCCGCCGCAAAGACCTGATCGAACTTTTCGACACTACCCCCGATTTGGCCGGTAACGATCTCGATATTGACCGCTTTATTCGCGGTGCTGAGGAGAGTGATCTCCACGTCTTTTGGCGAGTGTTCGACCAAGAGAGCGAACCGGGGCCCGACATTGCCCCAAAACCAGAAGAGCTCTGTCCCGTTCCTGCTTATGAGTTTCGGGATTTTTTAAAAAGTCGTTCTACTATTAGGGCCTGGCGTTGGAACTTTCTTAACGAGCGATGGGAAGCGGTCACTCCACAACAGGTCGTGCCAGGACAGATTATTCTTCTACACGGGTGTGATGGTGGTTATACACCGGAAAGAGGGTGGGATCCGAAAAGTAGATCTCCGGTGCCGCTGGTATCGATCGAGATCACCCCAGCCACGCTGGATGCCACCGATGCCGACCCGCTCATCACCATCGGCGCCTGGAAAACGATGGCAGAGCATTCGGATGACGTTGTCGCGCAAATCACGGACATTCTCTCTGAATTGTCTGCCGTGGATGCTGAACACCGGGTTCTGTTAGAAACGGCAGCTCGATGGCATGACCGGGGAAAGGCCCACCCCACTTTCCAGGCCGCTTTGCCCGATGGTGCCCCTGCTGATGGTCATCTCTGGGCCAAAGCTCAAGGAAAGCTGAAAAAATATGCGGAATTGGGACGCCCTCATTTCCGCCATGAGTTGGCCTCGGCCCTGGCCGTTCTGATGTCGCCGCACACGCTGATTCCACCGGAATGGAGGGATCTGGTGGCCTATCTGGTGGCGGCCCATCATGGTAAGGTGCGCCTTTCGATTCGTTCCCTGCCTGGGGAAAAGCAACCGGACTCTCCCGCCGACGGACCTTCCCGAGAACTCCGCTATGCGCGAGGAATCTGGGAAGGCGATGCTCTTCCCGAAACCGATTTGGGGGGAGGAATAACAGCGCCGGCCGTAACCCTTTCGCTGGAGCCGATGGAACTGGGCCTTTGCGAACGGCCTCCCTTCGAAGGACAGCCTTCGTGGGCTGAACGAATGATCCGTTTGCGTAACCGCCTGGGGCCATTCCATCTTGCGTTTTTGGAGGCGATTGTCCGTGCCGCCGATTGGCGCGCCAGCCGTATGGCGGGGAAAGGGAGTGTACCATGACGGCACCTGATACCCACGATCTTGAACTTCGCGGCTGTACACCCGAGCCGCTGATGTCCTACCTCAAAGCACTTGGCGTCCTGCGACTCATCCATGAGCAAAAAGATGCAGGAGTTTTTGGGTGGTGGACAAACGATTGTTTTCGATTGCGTACACGCCTTTCTCTAAACGAGCTCTTTAAGTTTTTCGTTAACGAGTACAAACCAACGCCGATCGTCGGACCTTGGGCAGGTGGTTCCGGCTTCTTCGAAAAGGATGACAAAAAGGCGGTTAAGGCACTCGCCGGCAGTGCGAGTCCTCGCGTCGCGACCTATCGGGCAGTGATCCAACAGGTTCGCCAGATTCTTGAGGAAGAGGGCGTTTCGGATAAACCCACCGATGAGAAAAAGGCAGAACTCATCCGCCGATATCGCCGGGAATTGCCCGATGATGTGGTCTCCTGGATGGATGCCGTGATGGTGCTTCAATCCGAAAACCAGAGATTTGCGCCATTGCTAGGCACCGGCGGAAATGACGGGAAGCTCAATTTTACGTACAACTTTATGCAACGTATCGTGAAATTGGTGCTACCAAATTTGATAGTTGACCCTTCGCGTTCAGAGGACTGGTTAAAGGCCGCTCTCCAGGGTATGTCGGCCACTCTCGACGATGCCAGCGTGGGTCAATTTGCCCCTGGACGAGCGGGCGGACCCAATTCGACACAGGGATTGGAGGGAGATGCCCTTGATAATCCCTGGGACTTTGTTCTTATGCTGGAGGGTGCTCTTTTCTTTGCGGGCGCTGTTGTTCGGCGATACGGGATCGGCGGTGATGTGCGCTCGTCTTTTCCTTTTACCGTTGATGCCGTATCGGCAGGGTTCGACTCGTCAGCCGCAGAGGATGAGAAGGGCGCCCGCGGAGAGATATGGCTTCCGATATGGTCTCGGCCGGCGACAGTCTACGAACTGACCCAACTTTTTGGCGAAGGCCGAGCAGATGTGAGCGGTCGGCCGGCACGAAACGCCCTGGATTTTGCTCGGGCCGTGGCGGAATTAGGAATTGACCGAGGAATCCTGGCATTCACGCGCTACGGCTTTTTGAAACGCAGCGGCAAAGCCTATTTGGCGACACCCCTTGGCCGCTGGTCCGTCGTTCGGAGAACGGATGTGGATTTGCTGCGGGAGGCCGATTCCTGGCTTAATGCCTTTCGCCGCGCCGCAAGTAATAAAGGAGCACCTCCTCGATATGGCGCGGCGCTGCGCTGCATCGAAAACGCGATATTCGATTTCTGTAAGTATGGAGGACCGCACTTTTTCCAAAATATTCTCATTGCGTTTGGAAATGCCGAGCGCGAACTGGCGCTGGAAAAGAGTGTGGGCCCGCGCGCCAAGTCGGATCAAGGGGCCAACGAAACGCAGGGTTCTCTTATGCCGCTCAGCGGCTTGTCCCCCGGGTGGCGTCTGTCGGCCAACGACCAAACGCCAGAATTCCAACTGGCCCAGGCCATAGCTTTTATCTATGATCCCCTCCTCGGTCCCCTCCGAGCCAATTTGGAGCCCGTGGACTGGAGAAAGGGTTGCCGAATCTGGGCCGAAAAAGAGCGACGCGTGGTCTGGACGGCGGCCGATCTGTCGACAAACCTTGCGCAAGTTTTGGAACGGCGGCTGATGGATGGGGCTCTCAAAGGATGCGCGAATTTACCAATTAACTCCCCAATCTCCGCCTCCCTTTATGATATCACTGCCTTTTTGGACCATCGCGTGGATTTCCAGCGCATCGAGTCGCTTTTATGGGGCATGATCCTTCTGAATCCCCCTAACAGCCTCGCTGATAAGTGTGAAAAGATGCCCCCTGAGACCCCAATACCAAGGGACTATGCACTGCTAAAGCTCCTATTCTTGCCAAAGCCCCTTGTGGGGGAATGGCAAGGCCAGTACAGATACTGGCGATTCGCGAAGTCAGGGGAAGATGGGCTTAAGATTCGGCCGGAACCACAAATCCTATCGCTTCTTCGTGCCGGGCGCATTGGTGAGGCCTGTGCCCGGGCCGCTTATCGCTTGCGTGTATCCGGCTTGACGCCAATGCCTGGACCCACTGCGGAGGGGCGAAGACGGGATGGGGTGTGGTCCGAGATCATCAATCCCATTCGAGGGATCCGCTTGGCCGCCGCGTTGTTGATCCCCATTTCCGCCACGTCGGTAAATCGGCTTGTGCATCTCGTCTGCCGTTCTGAAACGGCTGAGGAGTTGGAAAGTATGAACGTCGTAACGCAAGGAGATACCCCATGACATCCACTCAGAATACCCTCGACTACCATGCCCTCGACAGCGCACCGCGCCTTTTGATGGAAGCCGTGTTAAAGCCTCTTCAGGGCTACCGGTTTCAACCAACCGGATTCGCCGACCTCGGGCCGGCGCGCTATACGCTTCCCGATGGGACCGAGATGCTGTTGGTCGAATCGGTTCAATCCGTGGCCAACCGGATGGAATTAGCCTGCTGGGATTCCTCTAAGGATGACCTTATTCCGGAGTTGAAGGGACTTCCCTATATCCGTGTCATTATGCCGAATGGGCAAGGGATGCTTACGAACTCAATTCTTGAGGCCCATCGCATCAATTCGCCCTACATTCTCAAGGGTCAGGACAAACGGGTTTTCGAAAGACTGAAGCAGGATCTGGCCGTTATGGAGCAAGGCGCGGTCAATATCCGTGAGTTGGCGAAACAGCTCTTTAAATACGATCCCAATGCGGTAATCCATGGTGCTTTTCTGGCCGAGAGCGATTTGGCAGGAGGACGACTTCGCCTTCCACGGCTTCTCGGGGGATTTATCGAAGCCATGGATGTTCGCCCAGCGGAGAGCGGCGGGGTGAAAAATGACCGTATAAACCCTAGTGGGAATACCTCTCAGGGTTTCGGCAACGTGCCGTTCCATCGCACGGAATTTGTTGCCCGGGAGATTAAAGCCTTTTTCAACCTCGACCTTGCCTTGTTGCGGGGCTACGGCCTACCGCCGGAGGCCACGAAGCTTTTAATCGCTTTTTCCCTATTCAAAATTCGTCGCTTCCTCTCTACAGGGCTTCGCCTTCGTACGGCGTGCGACCTGGAGGTTGTGGGCGATCTGGTCGTCACCCGTCCCGACGGCTTTATCGTACCGGAGGAGCTCGTGCTGGTGAGTGAATGTTCACGGTTAATCAATGAGTGTGGACCATATTTTGCCGAGCCGCGTGTTACGGAAGTGGTGTGGAAGGAGGAAAAGCAGAGCAAAAATGGGTCAAAGGCGTCAAATTCTGGGAACGAACAGGCGGACAACGAAAATGACGAGAAAGGTCCATGATTACCCTCTCCCTCCAATTTCTTGCCGGCCGCTATCACGCGACGCCATGGTATAGGCATGTCAACGAGGGGGCGGTCGAATGGCCGCCCTCGCCATGGCGTATCCTGCGCGCTCTGATCGCGGTCTGGAAGAGAACACTTCCTGAAGTCTCGGTAGTGGAAGCCAAGCGGATTTTTGAAGCATTGGCAGGGGATCTTCCACAATACGTCTTGCCCCCGGCTTCTATTGGGCACACCCGTCATTATATGTTGTGGTTCAAAAAAAGCTGGGAGGATCGAACGCTGATTTTTGATACCTTCGTTGTGCTTTCGAAGACGGACCGGCTTTTGGTGCAATGGCCCGGGAGTTCCCTGGACGAAAGGTCTCGCCTTCTTTTAAAGCAAATGCTCCAGCATCTCAATGCCCTTGGCCGATCCGAGTCGTGGTGTGCTGCTGAATTGCTTGAGTGTTCAGAAAGGGACCCTAGCGTTGACGTTTCCGGAAAATTATGCCGGCCTTTTCGTGATGGCGAAACTGTTCCAAACGGATATGAACTCGTTCGAGTTCTATGCCCCGATCCCCGTACGGCTTTCGACACGCCGCCTGAGACGACGGTGAGAAATCGTGGTCGGAGAGGGCACGGAAAAACAAAAAGAGGAAAGATCACAGCTAACGGCTGTTATGATCCGCCGTGGAATATATGCCTGGAAACGGCTGACCTACATAAGGAGCGATGGTCTGATCCCCCCGGCGCTCGGTGGGTTTCTTATATTCGCCCGCGTGACTGCTTTGAGGTCCGCCCAGAAGGGCGATCGCTTTTGCGCACAGCACGAATGAAGTTTCATGTGATTCGCTATGCATTGGATTCGAACGTGTTGCCTCTTGTAACGGAGACTCTGCTTGTTGCAGAAGCCGTCCGGCGTGGACTGATGAGTTGGTATGGGCGTTTGACGGAGCAGGGAGGGATGCGTGGGAGGTCCCCGATTCTTTCTGGGAAGGATTCGAATGGTCAACCTTTGGAAGGCCATCAGCATGCCTATTATTTGCCGACCGACGAAGATGGTGATGGGCGCCTGGATCATGTGACGGTCTATGCCGCCGCGGGCTTTGGCGATAAGGAGATCCAGGCTGCGGACCGGTTGTGCGAGATTCATACGTGGCGGAAAGGTGAAGAACAACACCCCTTGCGCTTGCTATTGCTTGGAGTAGGTCGGCTTGAAGAGTTTGCGCCGGGGCCGTTGGCGGCTGCGACTGTATGGGAATCGGCCACTCCGTATATTGCGACGCGGTATCCGAAGACTCGTGGGCGCAATCGCGTGGATATCATGGTGCCTCAGGCGCGGTGTGCGTTTTTGGAGAAAAATTTACGTACTCAGTTGGCTCTTCGTTTTCCGGACATAGACTCTTCATGTATCGCGATCGAGCCGTTGTGGGATGAACTGACAGGGGCATTTCGCATAGGGGGTCGGTGGCGGCCGATTCAGTTTAAGCGTGAACGGCGGAAGGCAAGCGATGATGGAGGGCGGCGGCCGGCTGGGGCATTCCGGATATGCTTTCCGAGACCGCTGAATGGGCCATTGGCGTTGGGTTGGTCGAGTCATTTTGGTTTGGGCTTATTTGTTCCAAAAACTTTGGGCGGGTGATGTGTTCTTTGGCAATGGAAAGAAGAATGGGGTGGTTTATAATACCTTTGCGAGCGTGACGGTGGTGGAGGGGGGTCCTTGGCATGCTCGAAGTCGTTGTAAATCAAGGAGATACGAAAAATATTGGTGAGAAAGAAAGGTTGGATATATTCGTTTGAGGGGTCATGCTCGAAAAAGGCGGTGCAACTCTTTGATAATGAAGAGGTTAGAAGGCCAGCTGTATCCGCGGATGAAAATCCGCGGCCCCATTGAAGCGCGACTTTCAGAGTCGGTTTCATGTCAGTCCTTTCGTATCCGCGGATGAAAATCCGCGGCCCCATTGAAGCTGCATTTCGCCGCAAGCGTTTGCACCCCGCGGTGCGTATCCGCGGATGAAAATCCGCGGCCCCATTGAAGCCCTATGGCGATTTTCCCGGCGTAGGTCGACGCCCGTATCCGCGGATGAAAATCCGCGGCCCCATTGAAGCCGGCGTCGGGTCGCCGTACGTCGGGTCGCCGTGGTCGTATCCGCGGATGAAAATCCGCGGCCCCATTGAAGCGCCCCCTCGCCAACGGGCGCCAGCCGCCCGCTACCGTATCCGCGGATGAAAATCCGCGGCCCCATTGAAGCGCGCCGATGCCGCCAAGTATGCTGATGGCTACTTGTATCCGCGGATGAAAATCCGCGGCCCCATTGAAGCACCGTCCCGGTAGCTGGCCGCCTCGCAGCAAAACGTATCCGCGGATGAAAATCCGCGGCCCCATTGAAGCTCCAGCAGCAGCGCCCGCGCCACAAGCTCGGGCCGGTATCCGCGGATGAAAATCCGCGGCCCCATTGAAGCGTAATCAGAAAGGAGGTCAAAGCCATGTTTTTGAGGTATCCGCGGATGAAAATCCGCGGCCCCATTGAAGCTTTCTCATCTTTGATCACTACTCGTTTTGTGCCGCCGTATCCGCGGATGAAAATCCGCGGCCCCATTGAAGCGCGAGCAAACGATGACGAGGATCACGGCGACCCGACGTATCCGCGGATGAAAATCCGCGGCCCCATTGAAGCAGTACATAGCCAAAGAGATTCGGGCCATCCGCAAGGTATCCGCGGATGAAAATCCGCGGCCCCATTGAAGCTCCCGTCGCTGTTTTGATTCTAGCTCTTCGTGCTGTATCCGCGGATGAAAATCCGCGGCCCCATTGAAGCCGGGCCTCGCGGATGGCGGCGTGTAGTTCCGGCCGTATCCGCGGATGAAAATCCGCGGCCCCATTGAAGCTGTGCGCCGGCAGCCGAAAAATTTTTGCCCTCGAGTATCCGCGGATGAAAATCCGCGGCCCCATTGAAGCGTGTGGTCTCGGCGGCGAAAAACCGCGTCCGCAAGTATCCGCGGATGAAAATCCGCGGCCCCATTGTTATGCCTTCGGATTGGTTGCTTCACGTAAAAGAGTAGAAAGCAGAGCTCTCTCGCTAAGACGTTCTGTCCCAAAACGATGCCAGCAAGAAAAAATTAACGCCGTCTCATCACTAGCTGCCCCTCATCTCATTTCTTTAAATCCACCCCCCATTACTCGCTCGGCATGAACATGAAAAAGATACTGTTGCGCCCAGCCAGCATAGGGTCCTAAGGAAACGCCCGGGCGCAAGCGCTGCATCGCCCTTTGCATCCATACATCAATAGGACACGCGGCATCATGCCCACACGAAAAAAGCAGAACGCAGTCGGCAATCTTGCGGCCAACTCCAGGCAAAACCATCAGCGCCTCCCGCGCGCGGGCTAGCTCCATCCTGCGTAAAAGGTCCCAATCCACCCTTCCCTCTGCGACCGCCCGCGCCGCCGCCAACACATAGGGTGCACGAAAGCCAAGTCTGCAGGCCCGAAGCTCACCCTCCGTCGCCCGCGCCAACACGGCTGGCTCAGGAAACGTGTACACCGATTCGGCCAGCGGTTCGCCAAACCGCTGCGCAAGAGTCTCGACAATTTGACGAATCTGGACGATCTGTTTGTTCGAACTGATCAGAAACGAGACCAGTGTCTCCCAGGGGTCTTGTCGCAAGACGCGTAGTCCCCAATACTGCCGGACGGCCGCCTCCAAGATCGGTTCCGGTGGAAAGGTGGCAACAATCTCCGGAAGCGACCGATCGAGCGAAAAATAGTGGGGATCCCCGTTACCCTCAACCCGATCGCCCACCTGCCGCACTCGGATGAGCCTTCGACCGACAACGCCCGCATACCAACCGTCCGCCTCCCGCCGCCACCGAAAGGCCTGGCCGGACTCCAAGGTCAACGCCAAATTAAAATCAGAGACTGGGATATGCGGAATCATGCCGGCTCACATTCTACCTTAGACCGCAAGGCGATTCCTGGCCACGCCAGGCACGGGGGGGAGGGCAGACTTGTGTTCTCCGATCGCTTGTGCTAGCGTTCATGGGGTCAGTGCCTGGGGAGGCTCGACGGGAAGTCCAGCCATGTCCAAAACACCGTTTGATATCGCGAAAGAGCTTTTTTTCCGTTATGCCAAAACCCTCGCGCTCGACAAACGTTACCCAGGCCAAAACCTGATGGAAAGGCTCACGCAGCCCGACCGCTCAGTCGAGTTCCGCCTAACCCTTCAGCTCGACAACGGCCGGACGATGGTCACCCGGGGGTATCGGGT
>Ga0308410_1000954_pt1 | contig 16418 bp, 11 predicted proteins | sample HotsprOSTMatCore_FD_203467 | JGI IMG/M metagenome (GOLD analysis project Ga0308410, IMG submission 203467) | Hot spring phototrophic mat microbial communities from Octopus Spring, Yellowstone National Park, Wyoming, United States -... | ecosystem: Environmental > Aquatic > Thermal springs > Hot...
CATGGTCGAGGACGAGGTGGTGGAGGCGCTCGTCTCCGCCGTGACCGCGTCCTTCCCGCGCCTCTCGCACCGCTATTACGCGCTCAAGGCGCGCTGGCTCGGCCTCGACAAGCTCGAATACTGGGACCGCAATGCGCCGCTGCCGGAGGATGACGACCGCGAGATCCCCTGGGCAGAGGCGTGCGCGCGCGTGCGCAGCGCCTACCGCGCCTTCTCCGACGATCTTGCCGACGTGGGCGACCGGTTCTTCACCCGGCCCTGGATCGATGCGCAACTGAAGCCGGGCAAGGCGCCCGGCGCCTTCGCGCACCCGACCGTGCCGTCGGCGCACCCCTATCTGCTGCTGAACTACCACGGCCGCGCGCGCGACGTGATGACGCTGGCCCACGAATTGGGGCACGGCGTGCACCAGGTGCTGGCAGGGCCGAACGGCTACCTGATGGCCGGCACGCCGCTCACTCTTGCCGAGACCGCCTCCGTGTTCGGCGAGATGCTGACCTTCCGCGCCATGCTCGACAGCGAGAGCGATGCGAAACGCCGCCGCGTTCTGCTCGCCGGCAAGGTCGAGGACATGCTGAACACGGTGGTGCGCCAGATCGCGTTCTACCGCTTCGAACAGCAGGTGCATCGCGAGCGCCGCACGGGCGAACTCACGCCCGAGCGCATCGGCGAGATCTGGATGGCCGTGCAGGCCGAGAGCCTCGGCCCTGCCTTCCGCTTCGCCGAGGATTACCGCTTCTACTGGGCCTACATCCCCCATTTCATCCACGCGCCGTTCTATGTCTACGCCTACGCCTTCGGCGACTGCCTGGTGAACGCGCTCTACGGCGTGTTCCGTGACGGCCACCCGGGCTTCGAGGCCAAATATCTCGACATGCTGCGCGCCGGCGGCACCAAACGGCACAAGGAACTGCTCGCGCCTTTCGGGCTCGACGCCTCCGACCCGGCCTTCTGGAACAAGGGGCTGGACGTGATCGGCGGCTTCATCGACGAGCTCGAACGGGCGATGGCCTGATGGCGGAGGACGCCGCCGTGGCCCGGCAGGAGGGGCCTTCGCTGTTCGGCCAGTTGCGCCGGATGGCGCGCACCTCCGGCGCGGTGACCGGGATCGCCGCGCGCGTCGCCGGCGAACGGCTGTTCGGCTTGAAGGGCGACCGGTCGGAGCACGCCGGCGAGCTGAAGGCGATCCTGGGCGGGCTGAAGGGCCCGCTGATGAAGGTGGCGCAGTTCCTCTCCACCATCCCCGACGCGCTGCCGGACGAGTACGCGGCCGAGCTGTCGCAGTTGCAGGCGAACGCGCCGGCGATGGGCTGGCCGTTCGTGAACCGTCGCATGCAGGCCGAACTCGGCGCCGACTGGCAGGCGAAGTTCGCGAGCTTCGCCCGCGAGGCCGCCGCCGCCGCCTCGCTCGGCCAAGTGCACAAGGCGACGCTGCCGGATGGCCGGACCGTCGCCTGCAAGCTGCAATATCCGGACATGGCGAGCGTGGTCGCGGCGGATCTGCGTCAGCTCAAGCTGGCGATCGCGGTCTATCGCCGCATGGACAACGCGATCCAGCAGGAGGAGATCTACGAGGAGCTGTCCGAACGGCTGCGCGAGGAACTCGACTATGCGCGCGAGGCCGCGCAGATGCGGCTCTACCGCGTGATGCTGGAGGGTGAGCCCGACATCCACGTGCCCGAACCGGTGGAGGGCTATTGCACGCCGCGGCTCCTCACCATGACGTGGCTGAACGGCCGGCCGCTGATGGAGCGCATCAGGGAGGACCCGCCGCAGGAGACGCGCAACCGTCTGGCGCTCAACCTGTTCAAGGCGTGGTACGTGCCGCTCTATCGCTACGGCGTGATCCACGGCGACCCCCACATGGGCAACTACCAGGCGCGTGCCGACGACGGACTGAACCTGCTCGATTTCGGCTGCATCCGCGTCTTCCCGGCCCGCTTCATCCGGGGTGTGATCGACCTCTACGAGGCGATGCGCGACAAGGACATCGACAAGGCGCACCACGCCTACACGGTGTGGGGGTTCAAGAACCTCACCCGCGAAAAGATGGCGGTGCTGAACCTCTGGGCGGAGTTCCTCTACGAGCCGCTGATGGAGGACCGGCCGCGACGCATCCAGGAGAGCGACGATCCGCAGTTCGGCAGGCGCGTGGCCATGCAGGTGCACGCGGGGCTGAAGCGTATCGGTGGCGTGAAGCCGCCGCGCGAATTCGTGCTGATGGACCGCGCGGCGATCGGGCTCGGCAGCGTGTTCCTGCGGCTCAAGGCCGAGTTGAACTGGCACCGGCTGTTCAACGAGCTGATCGCTGATTTCGACGTCGCGACGGTGGATGCGCGCCAGCAGGCGGCGCTGGCGGCGGCCGGGGTGCCGGCGGCTTCGTAGGCCGTCCGCATGGCTGCGCCGTCGCGGCCTCTTTCACCGGAAGCTTCGGTTCCCCAACCGCCAGCTACGCCGCCCGCTTCGCCTCCCGGCGCCACCGCGTCAGCAGGAATTCCGTGTAGCCGTTCGGCTGCGCCCGGCCCTTGAACACCAAGTCGCAGGCCGCGCGGAACGCCGGGCCGTCGAACCCCGGCGCCATCGGCCGATAGAGCGGATCGCCCGCGTTCTGCCGATCGACCACCGCCGCCATGCGCCGCAGCGTCGCCATCACCTGCGCCTCACTCACCACCCCGTGCAGTAGCCAGTTCGCCACATGCTGCGACGAGATGCGAAGCGTCGCACGGTCCTCCATCAGCCCGACATCGTTGATGTCGGGCACCTTCGAACATCCCACACCCTGGTCGATCCAGCGCACCACATAGCCGAGGATGCCCTGGCAGTTGTTGTCGAGCTCGGCTTGGATGTCGGCCGGGTCCCAGTTCGGCCGGTCTGCCACCGGGATCGTCAGCAAATCGGCGAGCTTGGCGCGCGGCCCCCGTCTGGCGAGCTCCGCCTGGCGCGCCGCCACGTCCACCTCGTGGTAGTGTAGCGCATGCAGCGTCGCTGCCGTGGGCGAGGGCACCCAGGCCGTGTTCGCCCCCGCCTTCGGATGGCCGACCTTCTGCGCGAGCATGTCCCGCATCCGGTCGGGCATCGCCCACATGCCCTTGCCGATCTGTCCATGTCCCGGCAGCCCGCAGGCGAGCCCGACATCGACGTTGTTGTCCTCGTAGGCGGCGATCCACGGCGTCCCCTTCATGTCGTTCTTGCGGATCATCGGGCCCGCCTCGATTGAGGTGTGGATCTCGTCGCCGGTGCGGTCGAGGAAACCTGTGTTGATGAAGACCACCCGGTCCGGCACCTGCGCGATGCAGGCGGCGAGGTTGAGCGTCGTGCGGCGCTCCTCGTCCATGATCCCCATCTTGAGCGTGTAGCGGCCGAGCCCGAGCAGGTCCTCGACGCGCGCGAACAGCGCGTCCGCCAACGCGACCTCCTCGGGGCCGTGCATCTTCGGCTTGACGATGTAGACCGAGCCGGCGCGGCTGTTGCGCAACCGGCCGAGCCCCCTCAGATCGTGCAGTGCGACGAGGCTCGTCACCGCGCAGTCGAGCATCGTCTCCGGCGTCGCGTTGCCGTCCGCATCCAGCACAGCGTCAGTCATCATGTGGTGGCCAACATTGCGCACCAGCATTAATGACCGCCCGGGCAGCGTCACCGTGCCGCCCGAAACGCCGGTCCAGCTCCGGTCAGGGTTCAGCCGCCGCTCGACCGTCCGCCCGCCCTTCGAGAACGTCGCGACGAGGCTGCCCGTCATCAGCCCGAGCCAGTTGCGGTACACCGCGACCTTGTCGGCGGCATCCACCGCCGCGACCGAGTCCTCGCAGTCCTGGATCGTCGTCAGCGCGCTCTCGAGCACCACGTCGGCGATGCCGGCCGCGTCGTCCTTGCCGATCATGTGGGCGCGGTCGATGACGATCTCGATGTGCAGGCCGTGATGCCGCAGCAGCACCGCGGACGGCGCGGCCGGATCGCCCGCGTAGCCGACGCACTGCGCCGGATCGCGCAGCCCTGTCGTCGCTCCGCTCTTGAGCGTCACCGCGAGCGCGCCGCCGGCGATCGCATAGCCGGCCGCGTCCGCATGGCTGCCGCTCGCGAGGGGCGCCGCCTGATCGAGCACCGCGCGCGCCTTGGCGATCACGTGTGCCCCGCGCGCCGGATCGTAGCCCGTCGCGTCCGGGTCGACCGGAAGGAGCGCGTCCGTGCCGTAGAGAGCGTCGTACAGGCTGCCCCAGCGGGCATTCGCCGCGTTCAGGGCGTAGCGGGCGTTGGACACGGGCACGACGAGCTGCGGGCCGGGGACGCGCGCGATCTCGGCGTCCACATGCGCCGTCCGCACCGTGAACGGCGCGGGCGGGGGCAGCAGGTAGCCGATCTCGCGCAGGAACGCTTCGTACGCGGCCGCATCGTGCGGCAGGCCGCGTCGGGCCGTGTGCCAGGCGTCGATCCGCGCCTGGAGCGCATCCCGCTTCGCCAGCAGCGCAGCATTGCGCGGACCCAGCTCGCGCAGGATCGCGGCGAAGCCTTTCCAGAACGCGACCGGATCGATCCCGGTGCCGGGGGCCGCCTCCTCGGCGACGAACGCCGCGAGCGCGCTGGCGATCCTGAGCCCCTCGATCTCGACGCGATCCATCGGCACGTGCCTCCTCGAACCCCTTGGCCGAGCGGTATTTCCGATCCGGGCGCCGTTGTCGAGGGCGCGAGCCCGCCCTTGCCTGAACCCCATGCCATCGGGCAGGTTGCCGTCTCGCTCTCTTCGCGGGGCCGCGTGGCTCCGCCCAGCGGGACAGGGGTCGGGTATGCGCCTTGCGGTGCTGAAGGAACGCCGGCCGGGCGAGGCCAGGGTCGCGGCCACGCCCGAGACGGTGAGGAAGCTGATCGGGCTCGGGCTTTCGGTCGCAGTCGAGGCGGGGGCAGGCGAGGGGGCCTCGATCCCCGACGCCGACTACGCTGCCGCCGGCGCCGAGATCGCCCCCGATGCGGCAGCCGCGCTCTCCGGTGCGGGGATCGTGTTCTGCGTCCGTTCGCCGCTCGGCCCTGGCGAGGGCGAGGTCGACCAACTCTCAGCGATCCCGCGTGGCGCGCTGCTGGTCGGCACGCTGAACGTCTGGGAGGATCCGGGCCGCGTCCAGGCCTATGCCGAGCGCGGCATCGATGCCTGCGCGATGGAATTGCTGCCGCGCATCACCCGGGCGCAGAGCATGGACGTGCTGTCCTCGCAGGCCAACCTCGCCGGCTACCGCGCGGTGATCGAGGCGGCGGCCGAGTATGGCCGCTCCTTCCCGATGATGATGACGGCGGCCGGCACGGTGGCGCCGGCGAGCGTGTTCGTTATCGGCGCCGGTGTCGCCGGGCTGCAGGCGATCGCAACGGCACGCCGGCTCGGCGCGCGCGTCTCCGCCACCGATGTCCGCCCGGCGGCGAAGGAGGAGATCAAGTCGCTCGGGGCGAGCTTCGTCGGCGTCGAGACGGAGGAGACCAGGACGGCGCAGACGGCAGGCGGCTACGCCAAGGAGATGAGCGAGGATTTCCGCCGCCGCCAGGCCGAACTGATGGCCGAGACGGTGAGGAAGCAGGACATCATCATCTGCACCGCGCTGACCATGGGCCGTACCGCACCCAAGATCATCTCCGCCGAGATGGTCGCCTCCATGAAGCCGGGCAGCGTGATCGTCGACATCGCCGCGGATGCCGGCGGCAACTGCGCGCTGACTAAGCCGGGCGAGCGCGTCGTGACGCCGCACGGCGTGACGATCCTCGGCTGGCGCAACTGGCCCGGGCGAATCGCGGTCGCGGCCTCGGCGCTCTATGCGCGCAACCTGCTGACCTTCCTGACCGCGTTCTGGGACAAGGACGCCAAGCGACCGAACCTCAAGCCCGAGGACGAGATCGTCCAGGGGGTGGCGCTGACCCGGGGCGGCACCGTGGTGCATCCGCTATTCGCCGACAAGCCGGCGGCGGCCGCGTGAGCGAAGGGAACCGAGAATGAGCGACATTGCCCAGAGGGCGGGCGAGATCGCCCGCGAGGCGGCCGCACTCGCCGAGCGTGCGCAGGTGCTGGCGCTGGAGGCTGCCGCGGCCGCGCAGCCGGCGGCCGCCGTTGCAGAACCGTTCCTGTTCCTGCTGACGATCTTTCTGCTCGCCTGCTTCGTCGGCTATTACGTCGTCTGGAACGTCACCCCGGCGCTGCACTCGCCGCTGATGGGCGTCACCAACGCCATCTCCTCGGTGATCGTTGTCGGCGGCCTGCTCGCGGTCGGGCTCGCCGAGGATGCGATCGCGCAGGTGTTCGGCTTCCTCGCCGTGCTGCTCGCTTCCGTGAACATCTTCGGCGGCTTCCTGGTCACCCACCGGATGCTGTCAATGTTCCGCAGGAAGGGAAGCTGAGCGCCATGGGTGCCGCCGTCACGACGCTCGCCTACCTGGTCGCGTCCGTCTGCTTCATCCTCGCATTGCGCGGCCTCTCGCATCCCGAGACCTCGCGTGCCGGTGTCGTGTACGGCATGGCCGGCATGGCGCTCGCCGTGCTCGCCACGCTGCTGCGCCCCGGGATGGAGGGCCATGCCTGGATCCTCGTCGCGGTGGTGATCGGCGGCACAATCGGCACGATCATCGCCCGCCGCATCCAGATGACGGCCCTGCCGCAGCTGGTCGCGGCGTTCCACAGCCTCGTCGGCATGGCGGCCGTGTTCGTCGCCGCCGCGGCGCTCTACTCGCCGCAGTCCTTCGGCATCGGCACGGTCGGCGCGATCAAGACCGCGAGCCTGATCGAAATGAGCCTCGGCCTGGTGATCGGCGCCATCACCTTCTCGGGCTCGGTGATCGCCTTCGCCAAGCTTCAGGGCATCATGTCCGGCGCGCCCATTTCCTTCCCCCAGCAGCACCTGCTCAACCTCGTGCTGGCGATCGTCATCCTGGTGCTGACGGTGATCTTCGTCGCGACCGAGAGCCATGTGCTGTTCTGGCTGCTCGCGATCCTCGCCTTCGCGATCGGTTTCCTGATCATCATCCCGATCGGCGGGGCCGACATGCCGGTGGTGATCTCGATGCTGAACAGCTACTCGGGCTGGGCGGCGGCGGGCATCGGCTTCACGGTCGGCAACCTGATGCTGATCATCGCCGGCGCGCTGGTCGGCGCGGCGGGTGCGATCCTCTCCTACATCATGTGCAAGGGGATGAACCGCAGCATCATCAACGTGCTGCTGGGCGGCTTCGGCGGCGAGACCGCGGGCGCGGCCGCCGGCCCGGGCGGCGATCGCAGCGTGCGTGCGGGCGCCGCCGAGGATGCCGCCTTCATCATGAAGAACGCCTCCAAGGTCATCATCGTGCCGGGCTATGGCATGGCGGTCGCGCAGGCGCAGCACACGCTGCGCGAGATGGCCGACCTTCTGAAGAAGGACGGGGTGGAGGTGAAATACGCGATCCACCCCGTCGCCGGCCGCATGCCCGGCCACATGAACGTGCTGCTCGCCGAGGCGAACGTGCCGTATGATGAGGTGTTCGAGCTCGAGGAGATCAACAACGACTTCGCCACCGCCGACGTCGCCTACGTGATCGGCGCGAATGACGTCACCAACCCGGCCGCCAAGACCGACCCGGCTTCGCCGATCTACGGCATGCCGATCCTGGAGGTGGACAAGGCCAAGACCGTGCTTTTCGTCAAGCGCTCGATGGCCTCGGGATATGCGGGCGTGGACAACGAACTGTTCTTCCGCCCGAACACGATGATGCTGTTCGGCGACGCGAAGAAGATGACCGAGGAGATCGTGCAGGCGTTGGCGCACTGAGGCCAACGGCGTGCTGCCCCTGTCGCTGACGGCCGCGCCCGTCGCCCGACCGGCGCGTTTGTGTGACGTTCAAGGCGTGCGCGAGGGGCCGCTGACAAGGCCGAAGGAGGCGCGGGAGGTCCTGCATCCCGCGCGAGGGCTTCGACGCCGGAGCGGCTGGCCGCGGTGCCCGCCCAGGTCACGTGCTGCCCTCGGCGCTGGTCGTCGCCGTCGGGGCGATGGTTGTATGGCGCGGCACAGCGCCGATCCGCCGCGACCTCGGGCATGCGGGGCCGCCACGCGGAGGCGGGCGCGGTCCCGCTGATTCGGCGGGCCCTCGCCGAGCGGTTCGCGAGAAGGGCCGTCGAGACGAGAGGGCGGCCACCCGGATGCGGGTCGGTTGCCGCGACCGCCTCCAGCCGGTTGTTGAAGACGTTGTGCCGGGAGCGCAGCGCCGCCGGAGGCGTGATCGCAAGGGGCGTCTTGACCGCGCGGAGAACGTGATGTCGCGCCGACGCGTTGTCAGCCGGTGCTCGCCGAAGGTGGCGGGCCCGGCATCGCCGTTGGCCGTGCCATGAGTGAGCGGGACGATGGGCATCGCCCCCATCCAGCGCCAGGCGGGGACGAGCCCTGTACCGTCCGACGCCCAACCCCTCACACGGGCTCAGCGGCCGGCTGCGCCGAGCGCGCGCAGGCGCGCGAGCGAGCCGGCGCGCGTGGCGTCACTGACCGTCTCGACCCTGCCGAACAGGCTCTCGCGCACCGGGCGGATGCCAACGAAGTGAAGGATGTTGCGCTCGAACGCCTTCAGGCTGTGGGCGCCGAACCACCAGCGATAGGCGAGCACCGGCATGCCCATGGTCACCACCACGCGCGCAGACCGCCCCGTGAGCCGCCCGCGCATGCGCCCGGCCTCGAAGGCGAAGCCGGGGCGCAGCGTCTGCTCGAGGAACGCCTTCAGCAGTGCGGGCATCGATCCCAGCCAGAGGGGGTAGAGGAACAGCAGATGCTCCGCCCAGGCGAGGTCCTGCTGGGCGGCAGCGATGCCGGCCGGCAGGGCACCCGCCTCGAAGTCCGCCTTGGTCCGCAGGAGGGGGACATCTATGCGTGCGACCTCGACGCGGCGCACGTCATGGTCGGCGGCCGCGGCGCCGGCTTCATAGGCATCGGCGAGGGCATGGCAGAGGTGCCCGGCGGATGGATCGGGGTGGCCTTGGACAATGGCGATGCGTCGGCGCATGCGCGCTCGCTCCCTGGGTGGTGATGGACGCAGTCTGGTGCCGCCGGGATGGCCCCGCACTGATGCAGCGCATCGTCCGGCCGCCCTTGCCGGGTCGGCGCCGACGCGCTACACGCGGCGCCTCTCGGGCGGGCGCCCGCCCCGCGGGCGTGGCGGAATTGGCAGACGCGCCGGATTTAGGTTCCGGTGACGCAAGTCGTGGGGGTTCAAATCCCTCCGCCCGCACCATGGTTGCGGCCGGCCGTGAGGCCGAGGGATCGGGATCGGGTTGCCATGCAGGTGATCGAAAAGCGCTCGGAGGGTCTCAAGCGGGCCTTCGCGGTCGTGCTGCCGGCCGCCGATATCGCCGCGCGGCGCGACGCTCGGCTCGCGGAGATCGGCAAGGATCTGCGCCTGCCCGGTTTCCGTCCCGGCAAGGTGCCGGCGAAGATCGTCGCGCAGCGCTACGGCCAGGCGGTCATGGGCGAGGTGCTGGAGCGTTCGCTCGACGACGCCGCGCGCCGGATCGTCGCCGAGCGGGGGCTGAAGCCGGCCATGCAGCCGAAGGTCGAGATCGTCAACTGGTCCGACGGGGCCGATCTCGAGTTCAACCTCGATCTCGAACTGCTGCCGGAGATCACGGTGCCGGACCTCGCCGCGATCGAGGTCGAGAGGCTCACCGCCGTGCCCTCGGAGGAGGAGGTCGCGAAGCGGCTGGAGGAAATCGCGAAGCGTCACCGGCCCAGCGAGCCGATCGAGGAGAGCCGCCCCGCCGTCGCCGGCGATCTGCTGGTGGTCGACTTCACTGGCCGGATCGGCGGGCGCGCCTTCAAGGGCGGTGCCGCGACCGACATGGAGATCGAGGTCGGCGGCGCGGGTTTCGTGCCGGGCTTCACCGAGGGACTGATCGGGCTCGTGCCGGGTGAGACGCGCGAGATCACCGTCGCCTTCCCCGACGCCTATCCGGCCGAGGACCTCGCCGGCAAGACGGCTGTGTTCGAAGTGACCGCCAAGGCGCTGCGCCGGGCGCTGCCGCCCTCGATCGACGACGCGCTGGCCACCAAGCATGGCTTCGCCGACCTCGCGGCGATGCGTGAGGCGATCCGGGGCGCGATCCAGCGCGAATACGACCAGCTCTCGCGGCTGCGCCTCAAGCGCGCGCTCCTCGACCGCCTGGCCGAGCGGGTGAGCTTCCCCGTACCGGAGGCGATGGTGGAGGCCGAATTCGGCGCGATTTGGCAGCGCATCGAGCAGGACATGAAGGCTGGCCAGCTCGACGAGGCCGACCGCGGCAAGGACGAGGAGACGCTGAAGGCCGAGTATCGCGGGATTGCCGAGCGGCGCGTGCGGCTGGGCCTGCTGCTCTCCGAGATCGGCCGCGCCAACAGCCTGACCGTGTCGCAGGACGAACTCAAGCGCGCGGTCCTCGCCGAGGCGCAGCGCTACCCCGGCCAGACGCGCAAGGTGATCGAGTTCTACCAACAGAACCCGCAAGCGATCGAACGCTTCCGCGCCCCGCTCTTCGAGGAGAAGGTGATTGACTTCGTGCTCGCCCTGGCCAAGGTCACCGAGAGGGGGGTCACGCCCGAGGTGCTGATGCGCGACCCGGAGGCAGAAGCGCCCTGACCGCGCGGGGAGGGGTGCTGGCACCGCATCCGCCGCGGCCTATATTCCTGTCCGGTGCCGGGCCGGGAGAGGGCCGGTGCCCACCGGTTGACGAGAGGTTTGACGGCGACGATGCGCGAGCGCGATCCGCTTGAGGTTTACGGCAACACGCTGGTGCCGATGGTCATCGAACAGACCGCGCGCGGCGAGCGGGCCTTCGACATCTACTCGCGCCTGCTGAAGGAGCGGATCATCTTCCTCACCGGGCCGGTCTTCGACCAGGTCGCGAGCCTGATGTGCGCGCAACTGCTGTTCCTGGAGAGCGAGAACCCGAACAAGGATATCGCCTTCTATATCAACTCGCCGGGCGGAGTCGTGACGGCCGGGCTCGCGATCTATGACACCATGCAGTACATCCGCAGCCCGGTCAGCACGGTCTGCATCGGTCAGGCCGCCTCGATGGGCTCGCTGCTGCTGGCGGCGGGCGCGCGGGGCAAACGCTATGCGCTGCCGAACAGCCGGATCATGGTGCACCAGCCCTCGGGCGGGGCGCAGGGGCAGGCCACCGACATCGAGATCCAGGCGCGCGAGATCCTCGCCGTGCGGGCGCGCCTGAACCAGATCTATGCGCGCCATACCGGCCAGGACCTGGAGACGATCGAGCGCACGCTGGAGCGCGACCGCTTCATGTCGGGCGAGGAGGCGAAGGCGTTCGGCATCGTCGACCAAGTGGTCGAGAACCGTCCTGCGCCCGAGGCCGATCGCAAGTAGCAGGCTCCGCGGGGCGGGTGGGGAAGCGCCGGGGCCGGCTTACCCCCGTGCCCCTCTGCTTGTGCCCATGGGGGGCGGGGACTAACATCTCTGGGCGAAGGGACGCCCCAGAGTCGGGAGCGAGCATGAGTAAGTCGGGCGACTCGAAAAATACGCTGTATTGCTCGTTCTGTGGCAAGTCGCAGCACGAGGTCCGGAAATTGATCGCCGGTCCGACCGTGTTCATTTGCGACGAATGCGTCGAGCTCTGCATGGATATCATTCGCGAGGAGCACAAGACGCACCTCGTGAAGACACGCGACGGCATCCCCACCCCCCGCGAAATCTGCAAGGTGTTGGATGACTATGTGATCGGACAGGATCACGCCAAGCGTGTATTGAGCGTGGCTGTTCACAACCACTACAAGAGGCTGGCGCACAGCCAGAAGAACAACGACGTCGAGATTGCCAAGTCGAACATCCTCCTGATCGGGCCCACCGGCTCGGGCAAGACGCTGCTTGCCCAGACGCTCGCGCGCATCCTCGATGTGCCCTTCACGATGGCGGACGCGACGACGCTCACCGAGGCCGGCTATGTCGGTGAGGATGTCGAGAACATCATCCTGAAGCTGCTCCAGGCGGCCGATTACAATGTTGAGCGGGCGCAGCGCGGCATCGTCTATATCGACGAGGTCGACAAGATCAGCCGCAAGTCGGACAATCCCTCGATCACGCGCGACGTGTCGGGTGAGGGCGTGCAGCAGGCCCTGCTGAAGATCATGGAGGGCACCATCGCCTCGGTACCGCCGCAGGGCGGGCGCAAGCATCCGCAGCAGGAGTTCCTCCAGGTCGATACATCCAATATCCTCTTCATCTGTGGCGGCGCTTTCTCGGGGCTCGAGCGGATCATCGCCGCGCGCGGCCGCGGCACCGCGATCGGTTTCGGCGCCGACGTGCGCAGCCCCGAGGACCGGCGGACCGGAGCGATCCTCCGCGAGGTCGAACCGGAGGATCTCCTCAAATTCGGCCTGATCCCGGAGTTCATCGGCCGGCTGCCGGTGGTCGCGACCCTCGAGGACCTGGACGAGCAGGCGCTGGTCGACATCCTGACCAAGCCGAAGAACGCCCTGGTCAAGCAGTACGGCCGGCTGTTCGAGATGGAGGGGGTGAAGCTCACCTTCACCGAGGATGCGCTGCGGGCGGTCGCCACGCGGGCGATCGCGCGCCGGACCGGTGCCCGCGGGCTGCGCTCCATCATGGAGAGCATCCTGCTCTCGACGATGTTCGATCTGCCCGGGCTCGACGGGGTGGAGGAGACCGTGATCAACCGCGAGGTGGCCGAGGGACGGGCCAACCCGCTGCTCATCTACGCGGAACGACGCGGCGAGAGCACGACCGCGTGACCCGACGTGCCGCCTGCGCCCTGTGCGCGGCGGCCATCCGTGTCAAGAGGGGGTGTCCGGCCTCCCTCCGACCCATATTCTAGGTGACTAGGTCCGGGGCCCGGGCGGCGAGGCTAGGTGCGCGCCGGGCGGGCTGCCACAGGAGAAAGCCGAAGAACCATGACAGACACACCGCGCACCCCAACCCCGTCCGGAGGACCCGTCGCGGCCGAGACGCTGCCCGTGCTGCCGCTGCGCGACATCGTCGTCTTCCCGCACATGATCGTCCCGCTGTTCGTCGGCCGCGACAAGTCGGTGCGCGCGCTCGAGGCCGTGATGAAGGACGACAAGCAGATCCTGCTCGTCACCCAGAAGAACGCCGCGCAGGACGATCCCGGCGTGGATGACATCTACCACGTCGGCACGGTCTCGACCGTCCTGCAGCTGCTCAAGCTCCCGGACGGCACGGTGAAGGTGCTGGTGGAGGGCGGCAAGCGCGCCCGCATCGCCGCCTTCAAGGAGACCGAGACCTTCTTCGAAGCCTTCGTCGAGATGCTGGACGAGCAGGCCGCCGAGCCGCGCGAACTCGAGGCGCTGGCGCGCACCGTGGTCGGGCAGTTCGAACAGTACATCAAGCTGAACAAGAAGATCCCGCCCGAGGTCCTGGTCTCGATCAACCAGATCGAGGATCCGGCCAAGCTCGCCGACACGGTGGCTTCGCATCTGTCGCTGAAGATCGCCGAAAAGCAGGAACTGCTGGAGACCCGCTCGATCGCCGACCGGCTGGAGCGCGTCTTCGCGCACATGGAGAGCGAGATCGGCGTGCTGCAGGTCGAGAAGCGCATCCGCAACCGCGTGAAGCGCCAGATGGAGAAGACCCAGCGCGAGTACTATCTGAACGAGCAGCTCAAGGCGATCCAGAAGGAGCTCGGCGAGGGCGAAGAAGGTCGCGACGAGGCGGCGGAGCTCGAGGAGAAGATCAAGAAGACCCGCCTGTCCAAGGAGGCGCGCGAGAAGGCCATGGGCGAGCTGAAGAAGCTCCGCACCATGAGCCCGATGAGCGCCGAGGCGACGGTGGTCCGCAACTATCTCGACTGGATGCTCTCCATCCCCTGGAAGAAGAAGACCAAGGTCAAGACCGACCTCGTCGCTGCGGAGAAGATCCTCAACGACGATCACTACGGTCTGGAGAAGGTGAAGGAGCGGATCCTCGAATACCTCGCCGTGCAGGCGAGGAGCCCGAAGATCCGGGGCCCCATCCTCTGCCTCGTCGGACCGCCCGGTGTCGGCAAGACGTCGCTCGGCAAGTCCATCGCCAAGGCAACGGGCCGCAACTTCGTCCGCATGTCGCTCGGCGGCGTGCGCGACGAGGCCGAGATTCGCGGCCACCGCCGCACCTATATCGGCTCCATGCCTGGCAAGATCATCCAGGGGATGAAGAAGGCGAAGTCCTCGAATCCCCTGTTCCTGCTCGACGAGATCGACAAACTCGGCGCCGACTGGCGCGGCGATCCGTCCTCGGCCCTGCTCGAGGTGCTGGATCCGGAACAGAACAGCACCTTCCAGGACCATTACCTGGAAGTGGACTACGACCTCTCGGACGTGATGTTCGTCACGACCGCGAATTCCCTGCGGATGCCCCAGCCGCTGCTCGACCGGATGGAGATCATCCGCATCCCGGGCTACACCGAGGACGAGAAGGTCGAGATCGCCAAGCGCCACCTGATCCCGAAGGTATCGGAAGCGAACGGGCTCAAGCCCGATGAATGGTCGATCTCAGACGAGGCGCTGCGCGACCTCATCCGCTACTACACGCGCGAGGCCGGCGTGCGGAACCTCGAGCGCGAGATCGCGGGCCTCGCCCGCAAGGCCGTGCGCGAGATCGTGCAGAAGAAGTCCGCCAAGGTCGCGATCAGCCGCAAGAACCTCGAGAAGTTCGCAGGCGTCAGGAAGTACCGCTACGGCGAGGCCGAACTCGAGGACATGGTCGGCGTGGTGACGGGGCTCGCCTGGACAGAGGTCGGCGGCGAACTCCTCTCGATCGAGGCGGTGCTGATGCCCGGCAAGGGCAATGTGAAGCACACCGGCAAGCTCGGCGACGTGATGCAGGAGAGCGTGCAGGCGGCGATGAGCTACGTACGCTCGCGCGCGCTGTCCTTCGGCATCAAGCCGCCGGTCTTCGAGAAGCGCGACATTCATGTGCACGTGCCGGAGGGCGCGACGCCGAAGGATGGTCCGTCCGCCGGTGTGGCGATGGCGACCGCGATCGTCTCGGCGCTGACCGGCATCCCGGTGCGGCGCGAGATCGCCATGACCGGCGAGATCACGCTGCGCGGCCGGGTGCTGCCGATCGGCGGGCTGAAGGAGAAACTCCTGGCGGCGCTGCGCGGCGGGCTGACGACGGTGCTCATCCCGAAGGAGAACGAGAAGGACCTCGCCGAGATCCCCGACACCGTCAAGAAAGGGCTGAAGATCATCCCCGTCGCCTCGGTCGACGACGTGATGCGCGAGGCACTGGTGCGTCAGCCGGAGCCGATCGATTGGGAGGAGCCGCCCGAGCCTGCCCCGTCGAAGAAGGATGCGGTGGCGGAGGCGCGGCTCGCGCATTGAGGCCGGCCGAGTCGGCGGATGATCGCTCCCCCGGGGCGGCGCGCAGGCGCCGCCTTTTTTCTCGGTTGACGCCGAGTCGGTCGCAGCAGACGCGCCGCGAACCGCCATCCGCGGCCCGAAGTGTCAGGAAAATGGCGGTTTTCCGGGCTTTTCGGCCGCCGGTTGCATTGACGGCCTGGAATTCGGCTGCATAGAGTGCGTTACGGTGCTGGAGTCCCGCTCGATCCGGCACCCGTCCGTGTCCGTCCCCATCATGTGCAAGAGGGCAGCTCCCGTGAACAAGAACGATCTCGTGGCGCATGTCGCCGACAAGACAGACCTCTCCAAGGCCAAGGCCGCCGAGGTGCTCGACACCATCTTCGCGGCCATCGAGGGTGCGTTGAAGAAGAAGCAGGAAGTCCGCCTCGTCGGCTTCGGCACGTTCTCAACCAGCAAGCGCAAGGCCGGCAAGGGCCGCAACCCGCGCACCGGGGAGGAGATCAAGATCCCCGCGTCGGTCAGCGTGCGGTTCAAGGCCGGCAAGGGGCTGAAGGACGCCGTCAACTGACGTTCGCGGACGCGGTCCGGTGAGAGCGGCCCGCCGCTTCGCCGAACCGGTCCCGATCGGATGAGAGATGTGAGAGAGGCGCTCCCGCCGGGCGCCTCTTCTGATTTGCTAGCAAACCGATCCATCGCTGGACCCGCCCCGGCGCGATGCGCGGCCAGGCGGATCTGCCGCCTCACGTGACAACCGCAGGGGGAGAGGCCGGCGCGGGGCATCGACGGCGAGGGAACTTCCGCAACTGAGCCGCTGCGTGGCGACAGCGCGGGGTCGCGCGGGCACGGGACCACCGACCCGCCGCGGCTCCGTCCCGGGCGGTCGCCGTATGCCTACCGTCAACCCGGCGGGAGGAAACGCGCCCGTCCGCATCCCGGGTCGATGGCGACGAAGACGCTGTCGGGATCCTCGGCCGACCCGGCCACCGTGCAGGGCCAGCGGCGGTTGCTTGACGCGACTCGCGGGGCCTAAAAGTAACGCCGGGCGGTTAGCTCAGCGGCAGAGCGCCTGCCTTACACGCAGGATGTCGGCGGTTCGATCCCGCCACCGCCCACCACGACCGAGCCACC
>Ga0308410_1000957_pt1 | contig 16405 bp, 14 predicted proteins | sample HotsprOSTMatCore_FD_203467 | JGI IMG/M metagenome (GOLD analysis project Ga0308410, IMG submission 203467) | Hot spring phototrophic mat microbial communities from Octopus Spring, Yellowstone National Park, Wyoming, United States -... | ecosystem: Environmental > Aquatic > Thermal springs > Hot...
TCATATTAATAGTAATAATAAATAATATAACATAAATCCTAAAAAACCAAAAGTATTTCAAATACCCAAAACAAGTTAATATTGAAGACTCTTTAACTTAGTAAAACCTTTTAAGAGCACAAAGATACGTGGCATCTCGGTGCTTAACAGTATATTTTCAATACAGGTTAAACCTGCAGGTTAAACTTGTTAAATTTTTCAACACTCTCCTTCTCAACTTGATTTAAAAAGCAAGTTTATATAAATTATTACTTATGGTAGAGACAAAAACATTAGAAGAGATAAAAGAAGAAATACTAAGGCTAAAGAAAGAGAAAAATGCCATAATACTAGCACATAATTACCAGGTAGGTGAGGTACAGGATATAGCTGACTTTGTAGGCGATTCGCTAGGGCTATCAATCAAAGCCAAAGAGACAGACGCAAAAATAATTGTATTCTGTGGTGTACATTTCATGGCAGAAACAGCATACATACTAAACCCTGACAAAAAGGTATTACTACCTGATTTAGAGGCTGGTTGCTCCCTAGCCGACTCAATAACCGTAGAAGAACTAAGAGAATGGAAGAAAAAACACCCAAACGCTGTAGTTGTATCATATGTAAACACTACTGCAGCTGTAAAGGCAGAATCCGACTATTGCTGTACGTCATCAAACGCACTAAAAGTTGTTCAATCAATACCAGAAGACAAAGAAATACTCTTTTTACCTGACATGTTTTTAGGTACATACATAGCAAGAGTAACAGGAAGAAAAATACATATATGGCCAGGTGAATGTCATGTACATGCTAATGTAAGACCAGCAGACATAGAAAAAGTTAGAAGTGAACATCCATCAGCAGCTTTCTTAATTCATCCGGAATGTGGTTGTACAACGAGTTGCATATACTACGCAGAAAACAAAGACATAAGCACAAACAAAACATACTTCTTATCAACCGAAGGTATGGTGAACTTCGTTAAAAATTCTACCGACAACGAATTCGTTGTCGCTACAGAAATTGGAGTACTCCACAGAATGAAAAAATTTAGACCTGATGCTTCATACTACCCCGTAAGCGAAAACATGATTTGCGAGTACATGAAAAAAATAACAATCGAGAAAGTCCTAGAATCACTAAAAGAAGAAAAATACGAAATAAAAGTTCCAGAAGAAATAAGACTAAAAGCACTAGTGCCAATAGAGAGAATGCTATCAATCAGATAAATATATTGAAGAGAGATAAAGCATCTCTTCAATCCCCAATTATAAAGTGCCTCAGGCACAAGTTCTTTAAGAACTTAATTGAAATGTGCTATGAAGCACATTGTGCTATTAAGCACATTACTTTTAGTAGCCCCGCCCACCCACCCTAAATTTATAAGGTAGGTTACACCTCCCTTAACCCTTATAAGATAAATTGCTTAAATATGAATAATAAGGTGCTATTAAGCACCAAGTGCTATGAAGCACGAAGTGCTATTTAGCACGAAGTGCTATGGAGCACCTAAGCAGTGTAAAGGTCATCAATATTGGTTTGTACTTTGATTTTTCCAAAGACTAGTTCCACCTTTCCGTCAGGGTATATCTTTGATATTGTCCCTTTTATGTTGAACCTACCAGAGAAAACTTCCATACCAACCTTAGGTTCTTTTACCTTAATAAGTTCTTTATCTACTGAAATGGGCAAATTAACCTCATCAAAAGCTTGTATAAGTTCTTTATTAATTTCCTCTAGTTCCTTTTGTGTTAGTTTCTCTTCTATCAATCTTCTTCTTATCTCGGAAACTCTGTTTCTTAAGTTAACTATCTCCGGCAGTATATCGGAAATCTCTTTTTTCTTGAGTTTCTCTAGCTTATCCTCAAGCTCAGATATCTTCCTTTTGTACTCTCTTTTCAAAGCCTCTATCTCTTTTATTTTTTCCTCCAACTCTTCCTTGAGTGTCTCAACTTCCTTCTTCTGGTATTGTAATTCCTTTATAAACTTCTCATGGATATCAATTCCCTCCGAAATCACTTTCAAAGCTTCTTCAATTATTTTATCACTCAACCCCAATTTTTGGGATATTATTATTGCATTACTGCTACCTGGCATACCCATAACAAGCCTATAAGTAGGTTTTAGAGTTTCCTCATCAAATTCCATGTAAGCATTCTTGAAATATTCCAAGCTCATTGGTAACTTCTTTATCAAAGTATAGTGGGTAGAAACACATAGCTTAGCTGCCTTTGAAGCGATTTCTTTGAGTATAGCAACACCCAAAGCTTCACCTTCCCTAGGGTCAGTACCTGTCCCTATCTCATCAATCACAACAAGAGTATTATAATCTGAAATATCAATTATGTTCTTAAGCCTCACAATATGAGCAGCAAAAGTTGACAAATCTCTCTCTATACTTTGTAGGTCTCCTATATCAGCAAGCACCTTATTAAAGTAACCAATAGTACTCTCTTCATCTGCTGGTATTAACAACCCCGAGAGAGCCATAACCGTAAGAAGCCCGATAGTCTTTATTGAAACAGTTTTACCGGCAGTGTTCGGACCAGATATAACCAACCCACCGAAACTATTCCTACCATCGCCCAACTCTACCATTATAGGAACAGGATTTTTCAAAAACGGGTGTCTAGCACTAATTAACTTCACAATTGGCTTTTGACTCAAATTAGGCTTAGTTGAGTTAGTTATATCAGCATACTTAGACAAAGCATAAAGAACATCAAAATCAGTTATTATTTGAATAAAAATGTCAATATTTATAGCGAACTTCCTAATCTCTGAGGTAATATTCCTGAGTATACGCTCAACCTCAACTCTCTCTTCATCAACAAGCTCAAGGTATCTAACCGAATAACTTCTAACGAAGCTTGGCTCAATAAAAGCAGTATGCCCCGTTGACGATATATCCTGAACAAAACCATCAATAGCATTTATGTACTCCATCTTAACAGGTATAACAAACCTGTTATTTCGTATAGTAACAAACTTGTCCTGTAAAAACTCTTCATTGTCAGGGTTTTTTATAAAGTCCTCTAAAATCCTTATTATAGTTAATTCCAATCTCTCCTTTTCAGCTATTATTTTAGCAAGGTTAGGTGTAGCAGTACTTATTATATTCCCATCTCTGTCTATACTTCTTCTTACCAAGTCTTCAAACTCAGAAAAATTGTCATAAAACTCATTTACATCTATAGAGTTTATTATATCCTTTATAGTTCTAAACTCATCAGCAAGATTATCGACAAAAACAATTAAATCCCTGAAATCCCTAAGAAACTCGTATATTCCGTAAATTTGCTTAGGTAAAAGAATTGCTCCTTCCTTTTCGGTTTTCTTCCATACTTCCATCAGAGTGTCATCAAGGACAGGAATTTTGAGTCTCTTATAGATACTTTTACCTTTGAGAATCTGCGAATGTTTATACGAGATAGTAGCCATTGCTTCAGAGTACGGCTTAGAATAGGTTATAGGTCTTATGGAAAGAACTCCTTTCTTACCCTCCTGAGTGAAGCAGTAAGAAGAAATTTCTTCAAGAAGAGCATTAAACTCCAAATCAACCAAAGAACTTTCTAAAATCTCCATACCTATGCCAATTTAGATTTACTTTGAGCGATTCTCTTTATATCACTTATGTTAACAATTACAATTTTACTATCTTCTAATTCTATCTTTCCCATTTTTACATACCTACTTATTATTTCTTGGCAATCTCTTATCTGAAGTCCTGACCAGTGTGCTACTTCTTCAACACCAACACCAAGTTCTACTCTATTTGAATCTAGCTTTATAAATGGCTCAGCAAGCATTATTAAAGTCTCAAGCACTCTAGCATCAGGATCAGAAATACTTAGAATTCTAAGTTTTCTCTTCGCATCGTATATTCTTCTAGCAAATATCATCACCAACTTCATAGCCCATTGAACATTTGTTTTAGCCAGATACTCAAAATTATTCCTATCCACTCTTATCAAGGTGACATCAGTTTCAGCTATAACCGTAGCAGTTCTCTTTTCATTATCTATCAAAGCCATTTCACCGAAAATTTCACCCGGACCTATTATATCAATTGTTTTCTCCTTGCCTCCCTGAATCTTAGTTATTCTCACCTTACCTTCCTTTATTATGTAAAGCTCCTCACCAGGCTCAAACTCACAAAATATTATGTCCCTAGCCTTAAACCTAACCTCATGTGACTCAGTTCCCGAAAAATTCATACACTTACTCCACAACTAACTTTATATCTTTACCTTCTTTATTAATTATAACATAATTATCAGACACCTCAACAATTCTTTCATCCATTACAATATCTCCTTCATTAACATAATAAACACCACTTAGCCCAAATTCTTGCCTCCCCTCAAGCACCGCAACCTTCTTACCATTTATTAAAAATACACCCTTCAACCTAAAAAATGAAACAACCTCTGGTTGTTCTTTAATAGGTTTGTAAGTATAACTAACTTCTTCGTTCAAAAATGGCTTTTTAAAAGGATTCCTAAGAGAATAGATATTTCTATGCTTCGGCGAAACATAATTCGGTAAAGAAGTATGACTGTCAACAACAAAGGTTTTATTTTCAACCTCACCACCCTCAGACCTCATCTTAAAATAATCAACAATTGCAGGAACAGAAACCCTTATAGCATTTACCCAAATACCAACAACAACGATTATTAGCACCCACTTAACCAGAGGGTTGTCCATCTTACCACCTTTCAAACCTATTAAACCACTTCTTTATAACTGTAAACTTTTCTTTGTCCATGTTCAAAAACTTAGAGGCACAAACAAAGTCACCTTTCTCGTATCCTATCCTTATCACCTCAGCCAAAAACTCCAAATCAGTATTACCAATTCTCATAAAAACTTTTATCTTGTCACCCCTATCAAGAAGGCAAGCTATATGCTTGTCTATTTTAACCTTTATACCCCCAAAACTTATATCAACCACCGGAATCGGTAAATCCTTGTGCTCATTCAGATTAAAGAACCTCTCATAGCAAAAAAACTGCTCAGCAATATCAGCTAAAGCAACTATCCATAGTAATTCCCTGAGATCACTAAAATTATTTAAATTAATAGGACTACCTTTACCCAAGAAAATATACCCCAAAAGAGTATCAACTAAAAACAAAGGATAATATAAAAACGATTTCACTCCCTTCAGGGAGTGGTAGTTTATAAAGAATTTCACTTCATTGCTCAACAAATGCCTCTTTTCATTAGGAAGGAAATACCCATAAGTGGCAAAGCCGTAAATCATTAAAGACTTAAGGAAATCAGATGAAGAAATATCATTTACCACAAGCCCAAGATGCTCATACCTACAGTAACTAAGCCAAGGAAGCTGAGAAATAGGCTCTATAAAGGTAGCTAATTCGTAGATTTTCCTAAGCTCCTCCAAAATAACCGAAACAACATCATCAAAAGTTTTTAATTTTCCGTCGTATTCAGTTATGAATTTTTTAAACGAATCTGAAAATTTCTCAAAACCCTTTTCATCTAAATTCTTTATCAAGTTGATACTACAGAAAAGAACACCTTCAACATTATACCTTTCATATTCTCTTTCATGCATTTTCTGAATAGCAGCTGGCACAAGTATAAGTGCCTTGTTTCCTTCTACCTTTGTTATCTCTGATGGGAAGAAAAACAAATCTTTGCCATACGGCACTAGACAACTTATTCCATAAGGTAGCGGAACATTTAGCTCAGCAGGCAAATCCATCTCAACCTCTAAGTAAACATCATCTATAAGATTAGAAGGGAAACACCTAATTTTTAAGTCATCAACAACCAGAAATATTTCATTCCTTATCGACGTTAGGAACTTTAATATATTGATAGCACTCGAGTTCTTCTCCATGTTTTACATTATGATAAATTTTCGGTTTCCTTGTTTCAAGAAATAAAACCATACTAATCCAAAAACACTTTTAACTTATCATAAGCCTTATCAGAAAACATTGCCACTAGCTTTATTGAAGCTATCAAGGAATGTTTATCAATATCCTCCTGCCTCATTCTAACACAATAATCAATAAACCACTTATCAAGGGAAATATCATAGTAGATATAGAAAAAACCAATGCTCTGATTATAGTTGTTAGCTCTGAGTAAGTACTCCATAAGCTCATAACTTGGTTTCTTATCAAGCACCAGAACAGTAGAATAAACACTCACAACCTCAAACACTTCTTTAGACAAATTAACAAAAACTCTTCTTTCATTAGAATCTTTTTTTAATGTTACTTTGTATGTCCTACTAGCTACCTCACCATCAAAATAAAATCCTCTCTCAGAATGATTTTTTAGAACAAATAAAATTTCATCATCGGACATATACCCATACGAAAAAATAGGTAAAAGGACAATTAAGAAAAGAAACCTTATAAATTTCATAAATGAAATTATCGGAAAAACCTTCCGTGTGCTTATTAGCACGTAGTGCTTATTAGCACATCATGCTTAAAGCTACTTCTTAGCTATTCTATAGAGTGTAGAGAGGCGGAGCCTCTCTATATGAATCCAACTTGAAGAAAAACGTAAATCTTCGTATAATTTACCAAAATGAGAGTACAAGAAGCCAAAAAGTTTAAGGTAATATCACCGTTTGAACCCAAAGGTGACCAGCCAAAAGCAATTGAAGAAATAGTAAAAGGATTCACCGAAGAGGGATTAAAAAAGATAACTCTCCTAGGAGTGACAGGAAGTGGCAAAACCTTCACAATGGCTAAAGTGATAGAAAAACTAGGCTTACCTACACTGGTTATTTCACACAACAAAACATTAGCAGCACAACTATATAGGGAATTCAAGCAGTTTTTCCCGTACAACGCCGTTGAGTACTTCGTATCCTATTACGATTACTACCAACCAGAAGCCTACATACCACAAACCGATACATACATTGAGAAACAAGCAACAATAAATGACGAAATAGACAGACTCAGAATTTCAGCCACAGCAAGCCTATTAAGTAGAAACGATGTAATAGTCGTTTCTAGCGTATCTTGCTTATACAGCATAGGTGCACCATCAGAATTTAAAAAATTCCTACTCCTACTGAAAGTAGGAGATAGAATAAATACAAGAGAATTAGCTTACAAGCTATCAGAAATGCAGTACGAAAGAAACGACTACAACTTCACAAGAGCAACTTTCAGGGTCCTAGGCGACAGAATAGACATACACCCAGCATACTCAAGAGACTACCTAAGAATTGAAATATTTGACGATGAAATCGTTGAAATAAAAAGGTATGATGCGTTAAACAACAAACTCATAGAAAAACATGAAAGTGTTGTAATATACCCTGCTAAACTTTTCGTATCCTCAAGGCAAACTATAGAAGAAACAGTCAAGGAAGTTTTAAAAGAACTTGAAGAGAGAGTAAAAGAGCTAAGAGAACAAGGGAAAGAAATAGAGGCTAGGAGGTTAGAAATACGGACAAGGTATGATATGGACATGCTTTTAGAAACGGGATATTGCCCTGGAATAGAGAACTATTCAAGGTACCTTTCAGGTAGAAAACCTGGAGAAAGACCCTATACACTTCTAGACTACTTCCCAAAGGAATTTCTAACGATAATTGACGAATCACATGTCACGATACCACAAATAAGAGGTATGTACAACGGCGATAGATCAAGAAAAGAAACACTTGTTGAATTTGGCTTTAGGCTGCCCTCAGCACTTGACAATAGACCTTTGAGATTTGATGAATTCACAGAACTACTTGATAAAGTATTATTTGTCTCTGCTACCCCTGACGATTACGAACTAACAACATCAAAGAAAGTAGTAGAACAAATCGTAAGACCTACAGGACTCCTTGACCCGGTAATATACGTAAGACCAACAGAAAACCAAATAGACAACATAATAAACGAAGTAAAAGAGAATAAAAAGCGAGGAGAAAGAACAATAATAACAACCCTAACAAAGAAAATGGCAGAAGCACTAACGCAGTACTTAGTTGAAGCAGGAATAAAAACAATGTACATACACGATGAAATTGAAACAATTGAAAGAGTTGAAATTCTAAGGGACCTAAGAAGAGGTGAATACGACTGTATAGTAGGTATAAACTTACTCAGAGAAGGAATAGATTTGCCAGAAGTTTCGTTAGTCTGTATTTTAGATGCTGATAAAATTGGATTCTTGAGGTCAAAGACCTCACTAATTCAGATAATAGGTAGAGCAGCAAGACATGTAAACGGTAGAGTGATAATGTACGCAGACAAAATTTCAGAAGCTATGAAAGAAGCAATTGAGGAAACAGAGAGAAGAAGGAAAATACAGATGGAATACAACGAAAAGCACGGCATAGTACCCCAAAGTGTCAAAAAAGAAATCACAGATATAATAGAGAGAAAACACGAAAAAGTCACAGTGAAATCAAAGAAAGATATAAAGAAAGCTGATGAATTTGAAGAAGTCTTCTCATTTATAGACCAAGCAAAAGAAAAATACAAAGACAATACTCAAGCACTTATAAAATCTCTCACAGATTACATGTTTGAACTAGCAGATAAACTAGAATTTGAAAAAGCAGTGATAGTAAGAGATGAAATAAGGAAACTCACGGAAGAGCAGTAAAAATTCTTAGGGGGCTACCTTGAGGAAGTAACCCCCAAGCATACAAAACTACATTATGAACTTACTTGATTTATTATAGAGAGTTTCAAACTCTTTTTTCTTTTCCTCGTATCCGTTCCTACCGAGTAATGCGTAAGTGAAGTTCTTACCTTCTTCAACTCCTGGCTGGTCAAATGCGTTTATATTATAAAGTTCTCCGGAAATTGCGGTAGCAACCTCAAAGAAGAAAATCATCTGTCCTGTGTAGTACTCGTTAATTTCTGGTAATATCAGTGTTTTTGATGGCTTACCTTCTTTTGCTAGTGCTGCCTCCGTTGCCATCTCCTCAGCGTTTATAAGCTCATTCATTGTGTGACCCATCAAGTAAGACAGAGAGGAATAATTCTTAAACTTATCATCGCCATCAAGATTAACTGTATTTTTGAACTTTTCAACCCTTATGAAAGTAATAACCTTGTCATAAGGTCCTTCTTTGAATAGCTGAACTTGAGAGTGCTGGTCAGTTGCACCTACTCCTTTAAGAGGTGTAGGACCAACATAAACATAAGCACCATCTCTATCAACTTTCTTACCCAAGCTTTCAGCCCACAACTGGACATACCAATCAGCCCATTTACTAAGCTTAGTAGAATAAGGCATCAAAACGGATATATTCACTCCCTTCAGGTAAAGAATATACTCTATCGTTGCACTTAGGTACGCCATGTTAGAAAATAGGTCTCCTTTTCTAGTTGCCTTATCCATGTCAGCAGAACCATCTAACAAAGCTTCAATATCAATTCCCATCAACTCACCGGGAACCAAACCAACAGAAGAAAGAACACTAAACCTACCACCAACATTTTCAGGTATCGGGAAAGAATCAAGCCCAAACTCGTTAGCCATCCTCCTTAGTTCACCTTTCTGAGGATCAGTAACAACAACTAAGTGCTCTTTCAAATTAGAACCTAGAACATCCCTGAATTTTGTAAAACAAGCTAAGAAGTCAGCGGCAGTCTCAGCAGTAGAACCTGATTTGCTTATCATTACAAAAAGAGTATTCTTCGGGTCAATAACCTCCATTATGTCAGAAAACCACTCAGGGTCAACATTATCTATAATGTATGTCCTCATCCCCTTCCTTTTTTCTTTAGGTAACTCGTTAGAGATGTAATTTAGTAGAGAAGACTGTAAAGCTGCAGGTCCAAGTCCCGAACCACCAATACCCAGAACAACCTGTGTATCGTACTTATCCTTGTACTTCTTCAAAGTCTCCTTAATGTACTTGACATTATCCCTATCGTAAGGAAGGTTATAAAAACCTAACTCCTTACCTGCCTTTTCCATCAAAGCATTATGAGCCTTCTTAACCTTGTTTTCATAAGAAGCAAGCTCCTTCTCGCATATACCTAACCTGTCACCAATATAATCAGCCATACAATAGTTGTAATCTAGTTTTATCATAGCACCCCCCAGTAAATAGAATAAAGTTAAAAGATAATATCTTTCCGTTTCAAAAACGAAAAACGCTTTCTACTTATCAAAACTGCTCCGCCAGTTCCATTCTCACCCGGAGATAATATCAAATTTGCACCATATGCCTTTATTATATTTCTCCTCTCAATACTCACAGATTCCGGCATAACTATGTCTATCTTGTATCCCTTAAGTGCAGCAATCATAGCCAAACCTATACCTGTATTACCAGAAGTAGCTTCAATAATAACTTTGTTTTTATCAAGCTTGCCTTGAGCCTCAGCATACTCAATCAAATAAAGAGCCAACCTATCCTTTACAGAGCCACCAATATTGTACCACTCAAGCTTAGCAAAAACATCCGCATCCCCCTCACTAACAAGTTTATTAATCTTAACTATAGGTGTATTCCCTATAAGCCCCTTTATAAGGAGATGTCTAAAGCACCTAATTAAAACAAGAAGCACTGTTATGAAGTATTCTTAAGGATTGATGTTAATCGGCTATAACGGAAGTCATGTCATTGGGTTTTAGGTCCACTATCTTAGCGTACTCAAATTCGTTATGTTTTAGGTTTGTGTTGTTTGATATTATTCTGATGTAGTTATCGGCGTAGCCGAAGACTTTTCCGTCTTTAACTTCTTCAGGGATAAACCTTATGTATTTGCCCAAGAATTTCTTTTTGAATTCTAAGCTAAGTTCCTTTACTAAGTTTAGTAGAATTTTTTCTCTTTCTTTCTTGACATTTTCGGGTACTTGGTTAGGCATAGTAGCGGCTAGAGTTCCTTTTCTAGGTGAGAATGGGAATACGTGTAATCTAAAGAATCCCATTTGTGACACTGTTTTTAGGGTTTGTTTAAAGTGTTCATCTGTTTCACCTGGGAAACCGACAATTACATCCCCGGTGAGTCCCACGTCATCCCTTACTTTTCTAGCTCTTTCGGCTAGTTCTATAAGAGATGAAGAGGTATAACCTCTTTTCATAAGTTTTATTATGTAATCTGAACCACTTTGAATTGAAATGTGTAGATGTGGTGCAAGTTTACCATCTTTCATAAACTCTAGTATTTCATAATCAAACTCATCTGGCATTATAGAAGAAAGTCTAATTCTAAATTCTCCTTTCAACTTGACCATTTCCTTTAGAAGTTCTTTTAACTTGTTGCCGTTTGAATTGTAATTCGTTATATTCACCCCAGTTATAACCACTTCCTTGTACCCTAGTTCTATAAGGTTTTTGAATCTTTTTATTACCTCGTCAAACTCAAGTGATATACTTTTACCTCTTGCTAGTGGAACTTTACAGAAAGAACATTTTCTATTGCATCCGTCCTGAATTTTGAGGAATGCTCTTGTTCTTCCTTCAAAACCTTTAGCGTCGAAGTTAAAGCGGTAGAATATATCGTTACTTTCTTCAACTTTTTCTAGTATTCCAAGTTTAACATATTTATCAACTATTTCAGGTATTCTACTTTTTGATTTGATGCCAACGACCAAATCAACACTTTCAAATTCTTCTATCTTATCGGCATCAGTCTGAGCAAGGCAACCAGTAACGATAAAAAATACATTACCCTTTATTTTCTTTATTTTACCTACACTTTTTATTAATTTAAAAGCTTTTTTGTCAGCTTTATCGGTGACAGTACATGAATTAAAAACAACAACATCAGCCTCACTCAAGTTTTCAGTAACAGTATACCCTTTTTCTGATAGCTTATTTGCTATTGAAAAACTTTCGTATTGGTTCAACTTACAGCCATGAGTTAAAATAGCTACCTTCATACAAAAATCCTATATAAATTATAAGATTTTTAACTTATTTTTGGAAAGTTCTAATAAACCTACTTGAATTTACCAAATTAGTCACGTTCAGAATTGCCTAGGATGCTTTAATAATCTCTAGTTTCTTTGGGTTTCTTTTAAACAAACATGGTTCAGATACAACTTTACAAAACATGGGTTAAATCCCATGTTAAGGAACGTTTAAATCCCACATGGTTCAGATACAACATTCAGTTATGAATACACAATAAGGCGAAAGGTCAAGTTTAAATCCCACATGGTTCAGATACAACAAAAGTTTCAAGAGTTTCAAATGTAGTTTCATTCATGTTTAAATCCCACATGGTTCAGATACAACTACGAAAATGGAAGATACTGTTATTATGGATTGTTTGTTTAAATCCCACATGGTTCAGATACAACATGTATACCTCATATACTTGCTGTAATGTCGTTGATGTTTAAATCCCACATGGTTCAGATACAACTGAAGAGCCAAATGGTAAAAGCCTACTCATAACATAGTTTAAATCCCACATGGTTCAGATACAACTTCAATTCTGTTTGCTTGCACTATCCAAAAACTTTGGTTTAAATCCCACATGGTTCAGATACAACCTTGTTAGCCCTGTGAGAGGTGTGAGAGTGATGGCAGTTTAAATCCCACATGGTTCAGATACAACGGGGTACAGATACGAGAAAGATGAGGACAAAGTACTGTTTAAATCCCACATGGTTCAGATACAACTCCTTTCAACACGAGTCCATTTTAAGAGTTTTACCGTTTAAATCCCACATGGTTCAGATACAACCCTAACAATTACAATTATATTATAATCATTCACTTTCCTAGTTGTCAAGAGTTTTTGAAAGCGATTTAATTTTCCAAATTCACCCTTCGCAATAGAAGCTAAGTTGCAGCGAAGCTCCAATAGTGTTTTTGAAGATGTCAAAAATTTCATCATCTAGACCTCTTCACAAAAGGGAAGAGAGATGATTTTTCTTAAAAGTAGGTTCGCTGCAATTTTTAAGAGAGGCTATGCCTCTATTAACTTTTTAAAGTTAAAAACTTTTAGTAGTCCCGCCCACCCACCCTTTCTAATGTTGGGATACTTCGTATCCCAACACCCTGTATCTTTATTTATTGAATAGTGCTATTAAGCACCTTATTAAAAAAGTGATATTCAGCACCCACCCTTTATTATTGTTGGAAAGCTTCGCTTTCCAACACCTTTTTATTAAAAAAGTTTTTAAACACTTAGGAAAGTGCTAATAAGCACCCATCCTTTTTAATGTTGGGATACTTCGTATCCCAATACCCTGTATGTTTTTATTGAAGAGTGCTGATAGCACCTTATCAAGAAAGTGCTAATAAGCACACCCTTATTTAATGTTGTGATACTTTGTATCCCAACACCCTATATTTTTTTTATTGAAGAATGCTATTCAGCACCCACCGTTTATTATTGTTGGAAAGCTTCGCTTTCCAACAACTTTTTATTGAAGGAGTTTTTAGATACTTAGGAAAGTTCTATTCAGCACTACACTACTTTTTGATATTGTGATACTTCGTATCCTAACACCCTATATTTTTTTTATTTAATAGTGCTATTAAGCACCCCCACCCACCCTTTTTAATGTTGGGATACTTCGTATCCTAACACCCTATTAAGAAAGTGCTATTCAGCATTACACTACTTTTTGATGTTGTGATACTTTGCATACCAATACCATGTGTCTTTTTTATTGAAGAGTGCTATTAAGCACAAAGTGCTATTAAGCACACACCCTTTATTATTGTTGGAAAACTTCGCTTTCCAACACCTTTTTATTAAAAAAGTTTTTAACCACTTAGGAAAGTGATATTAAGCATTATACCACTTTTTAATGTTGTGATACTTCGTATCCCAATACCCTGTATCTTTTTTATTGAAGAGTGCTAATAAACACCTTATTGAGAAAGTGCTATTTAGCACTCACTCTAGCAAATACTATCTAGCAAAAGTTGAAAAAACAACCAAAGAGGAATGTAAAATTAAAAAATGAGTAAAACAATTCTAATAACAGGTGGAAGTATAGGAATAGGTAGAGCAACTTGTATTGAGTTATCAAAACTCGGCTTCACCATAATTTTTTCTTACTACAAAGATGAAAAAGAAGCAAGGGAAACAGCTGAAAAGTGCCAACTAGCAGGCGCTAAAGAGGTCTTTTATCAATACCTTGACTTAACAAACGATGATTCAATAAAAAAATTTGCTGCCGAGGTAATAGGTAAATTCGGTAAAATTGACGTACTCGTAAACAATGCAGGTGTCATATCATGGAAACCACTCAAAGAACAAACATTTGAAGAAATAACAATGCAAGTAAGAGTAAACCTAGAAGGGCTCATAAAAATAACAAAAATATTCTTACCCTACGTCAAGGAAAAGATAATAAACATATCAAGCGGGGCAGGCAAAACAGCATACGCAGACTTAACAACATATTGTGCCACAAAGTTCGGCGTAAGAGGATTCACCCAAGCACTAGCAAAAGAAATTTCAACCCCCCTATGTGTAGTCGTCAACCCTGATATGACACAAACACGAATGACAGATTTCAAGGGAAGACCACCAGAAGATGTAGCCGAGGTGATAAGAGACGTAATACTAGACAAAATAAAATCCCACCCCGGCGAAGATATAGATGTGTGGAGATACAAATAACCTTTACTTATATCTGTGCTCTATTATCCTACCCTCAACAATATAAACAATATCCTCAGCTATATTTGTCAAAAGGTCACCTACCCTCTCCAAATCCTTAAAAACAAGCAGTTTTAATATTACCTCCTCCATATTGGAAGAAGTCTCTATTGCCTTCCTAACTCCTATATCTCTGTAATTATCAATATCCTTATCCATACTTATAACTTCCTCAGCAATATTTGAATCTCGGTCAACAAAAGCTCTAATAGTCTTATTAGTCATAACGGTAAGCAAATTAAATATTTTTGTAACTTCTTCAGGAATTTCTACCTTGCCCAAATCAAGAGATTTTAAAACATTACTAGCAATGTTAACAGCGTGGTCTCCTATCCTCTCAAGGTCCTTATTTATTTTAACAGCCATTATAGCAGTCCTTAGCATCTCAGCCTCCGGCTGGTAAAGAGCAATGACCCTTATTACTTTGTTCTCTATTTCTATCTCCAGTTCATCAACTTTATTATCAGTTTCTATAACCTGTTTGCACAATTCCTTGTCAAAAGTCATAAGTGCTCTTATAGCCTTATGCAACATTTCAATACAAATCGAAGATTCATTGATTATTTCATCCTTTATCTCTTTTATTTCCTTCTCAAGCTTAACCATAAAAACCTCCTAAAACCTCTAAAAAACTAACCAAATCTACCGGTAATATAATCTTCTGTCCTTTTATCAGAAGGAGAAGTAAATATCTTCTCCGTTTTGTCAAACTCAACAAGCTCACCCATAAGTAAAAAGCCTGTATAATCTGAAATTCTCGAAGCTTGCTGCATATTATGGGTAACTATAACAACAGTATAGTTTTTTGAAAGCTCAACTATTAGTTCCTCAATTTTGGCTGAAGATATCGGGTCCAAAGCAGAAGTAGGCTCATCCATCAAAATAACCTCAGGCTCAACAGCTAAAGCTCTAGCGATACAAACTCTCTGCTGCTGTCCTCCCGACAAAGAAGTAGCAGGCTTATGTAGCCTGTCCTTAACTTCATCCCAAACTCCAGCAGCCCTAAGAGATTTTTCTACAATCTCATCAAGTACGCTCTTTTTCCTTATACCTCTCAACCTAGGACCAAAAGCAACATTCTCGTAAATACTTTGGTAGAAAGGATTAGGCTTCTGAAAAACCATTCCCACCCTACTCCTCAATTCAAAGTCATCAACAGAATTGTCATCAAGTATATTCTTACCTTCAAAAATAACCTCACCTTCAACCCTCGCTTTATCAACAAACTTGTACATCTTATTGAAAACCCTAAGAAGTGTGGTCTTACCACATCCCGAGGGACCTATCAAAGCAGTAACGACATTTTTCTCGATCTCGATGTTAATATTCTTAAGCGCATTAGCAGACTCATAATAGAAGTTCAGATTCCTCACAACAATTGCTTTATTACTTCCTTTTGAAACACTAGACATACGATTCCCTCCTTAACCTCCTCCTAACAATTATAGCTAAGATATTCAAAATAAAAGTTATAGCCAAAAGAACAAGCGTAGTAGCAAACTGTATAGGTAATGTAGCATCAACATCTACTGATTGTGTTGCCATTACGTAAATGTGATATCCTAACTCCATAAACTGGTCAGTCAACGATGATGGCAAATAAGGTAAAAAGTAAGCAGCACCAGTGAAAAGCACAGGCGCAACTTCACCAGTACTCCTAGAAACTCCTAATATAGTACCTGTAAGCACTCCCGTAAAAGCTCTAGGCAAAATAACCTTTAGAACAGTCTCCATCTTGGTGGCACCGAGAGCAAAAGATGCCTCTTTCAAACTTTCAGGTACCGCTTCTAGTGCTTCTCTAACTGAAGAAACAACAACAGGTAGTGAAA
>Ga0308410_1000958_pt1 | contig 16402 bp, 10 predicted proteins | sample HotsprOSTMatCore_FD_203467 | JGI IMG/M metagenome (GOLD analysis project Ga0308410, IMG submission 203467) | Hot spring phototrophic mat microbial communities from Octopus Spring, Yellowstone National Park, Wyoming, United States -... | ecosystem: Environmental > Aquatic > Thermal springs > Hot...
GCTGCAGGTCGGGCGTGGTGGGCGCAATCGCCAGCTCGTAGGGCACGCGGGACGCGAACGGCGCGTAGACCACGAACCGCGCCGTCTGGTTCACCAGCCGCGTGCCCTCGCGCACCTCCTGCTCCAGTATCGCCTCAAGCGGGTGTCGCCCGTGGCGGCTCTGGTAGCGGGCGACGCCTTCGAGGTACCGCTGCAGCACGGGCGGGATGAACGGCAGCCCCACCAGTTGCGAGTGGGGATGCTCCAGCGACGCGCCTGCAGGCTTGCCCTCGTTGCGGAAAATCAGGACGGTCTTCAGTCGCTCGTTTCGCGCCAGCGTCTGCAGTCGCCGCTGGTACATGCGCACCGCCTCGCGCCACTGTTGCACCGAGGCGACCACAGGCGTCTCGTTGTGCTTGGGCGTCTCGATAATCACCTCGTGGACGCCGTAGCCGCCGTAGCGTAAGTAAATCCCCACTGCGTCAGGCGCGTCGTCGCTTTCGGGCGAGAGGGCAGGGAACTTGTTGGGCACGGTGCGCACCCACCAGCCAGGTGTGTTGGGCACTGTGCCCGCCTCGCGGAAGGCGTCCACTTCAGGCGGGGTCATCGTCTCGTTGCCCACACAAAACGGGCAGGTCGGCACAAACTCAGGCGCAGGCTCGGCGGTCGTCTCGGCTTTCTTGAAGTCGTGCGGGCGACGGCTGCGCTCCGTCGCCACAATCACGCGCTCTTCCGTGATAAGGTCCATCCGTATTTCGGGCATCTCTCAATCCCTCACAGGCAGGCTACAAACAACCTACGCTTGCGCAGGCAGCAGGTTTTTGAACTCAAAAAGTCAAAGTGTGAGGGTACCCTGCCGTAGTACCACACTATACCCTATTCGTATCGGCGAATTCAAGGCGTGCGGGTAAACGCGCCAACCCATCGCTTACACCTGCCCCTGCTCCCACGCAGTGGGAGAGGGGCTGGGGATGAGGGCAAAAAAGCGCGTCTGCTCAACTGCGACGGCGCAAGGACAATCGCACCTGCCCCGAAGAGTTCGTACTTGACGGCTGTACCCTTGCCAGCCCCGTGAACGGAGAAGGACGCGACTCTCGCGTGCAGGGTACAATACGCTGCGCATGCGCTTTCTGGAGCCGAGTTATCTGCTGTTGCTGCCGCTGGCGCTGCTGGGGGTCTGGTGGAGCGGGCGGCGTCTGCTGGGGATGAGTCGCGGGCGCAAGCGGTTCGCGCTGGCGTTGCGCATGGTCGTGTTCACCCTGCTGATTCTCGCGCTGGCAGCCCCGCAAGCCGTGCGCCCCAATCGCGGCACGAGCGTCATCTTCGTGCTGGACGCCTCCGATAGCATCTCCGATGCGGGCAGGCAGACCGCTAAACGCTACCTCCAAGAGGCGATTCGTAATCGTGGCGAGGACGACTTAGTAGGGCTGGTAGTGTTTGGGCGCGACGCGGTGGTGGACTTTCTGCCTGCCGAACTGCGCGAATTGCCCACCATCTACTCCAAGCCTGCCACCGACGGCACGAACATCGCCGCCGCGCTGCGCCTTGCCAGCGCGATGTTCCCCGACGGCAAGAATCGGCGTATCGTGCTGCTGTCGGACGGCAACGAGACGGAGGGCAACGCGCAGGACGCTGCGCTAGTCGCCGCTACCGAGAACATCGAAATCGATGTCGTGCCGTTGGAGACCGCACGCCACGAGGCGGAAGTGCTGGTACTGGAGACGCACGCGCCCAGCGAGGTCAAAATCGGCGAGCCGTTCAACCTGCGCGTGGTCATCGAATCGCGCAAGGCGGCGTCGGGCACGCTGGTGATTGACCGCGACGGCGAGCCTGTCAAGCGCGTGCCCGTGCAACTCGCGCCAGGCAAGAACGCTGTTGTCGTGCCCGTCCGCACCGACCGTGAGGGGTTCCATCGCTACCGCGTGTCGCTGGAGGCAAGCCCCGACGGCGACCCGCGCAACAATCTCGGACGCTTTTTCGTGCGGGTGCAGGGCAAGCCGCGCGTGCTGCTGGCGGAAGGCGGCGCGCCTGACCCGACCCGCGCGCTGGAGCGTGCGCTGCGGGCAAACAACCTGGAGGTCACGCGCGTCTCACCGACCACCTTCCCTAGCCGCGCCGAAGACCTGCAGAACTACGACGCCATCCTGCTGCACGATTTGCCTGCGACCGCCCTCTCGCCCCAGATGATGCTTGCCCTGCAGAGCGCAGTGCGCGACACGGGCATCGGCTTTGCGATGATTGGCGGCGAGCACTCGTTCCTGCCAGGCGGCTACTACGAGACGCCGATTGCCGAGATGCTCCCTGTGGACTTGGAGGTGCGCCAGCGCAAGGTCTTCCCGCCCGCGACAGTGGTGATTATCGTGGACATCTCAGGCAGTATGGCGGTGGAGGAGGACGGCATCCCCAAGATTCAGTTGGCGGCGCGCGCGGCGATCGAGACGCTCAAACTTCTGCGCCCACAAGACCAGTTCGGCGTGATTGTCAGCGGCACGGGGGTGGACTGGCTCGCGCCGATACAGAAGGCGGCGAACCGCGAGGCGGTGATTGCGCAGGTGTCGCGGATGTACGCGGGGGGCGGCGGCATCTATGTGCGCCCGTCGCTGCTGTTCGCTGAGAGCGCGCTTACGCCCATCCAGACCACCACGCGCCATGTGATACTGCTTGCCGACGGCGACGACTGCGACGAGCAGGAGGGGTGCTTCCAGATTGCACAGCGCATGCGCACGCTGGGCATCACGATGTCGGTGGTGTCGCTGGGACGGGGCAAGGATGTGGAGTTCCTGAAGCAGTTGGCGCGGGTAGCGGGGGGCAACTTTTACCTGACGGAGCGGGCGCGCGACTTGCCGCGCCTGTTCACCGCCGATGTGTCGCTGATGACCCGCTCGGCGATTGAAGAGGGCGCGTTCGTGCCCAAAGTCAGCGCGGGCGACGAGATGCTGCAGGGCATCGATTGGAGTCGCACGCCGCCGCTGCTGGCGTATGACCTGACCTCCGACCGTCCGCTGGCGCGCACGCTGATGCGCACGCACAAAGACGACCCGCTGCTGGCGGTGTGGCAGTACGGCTTGGGGCAGTCGCTGGCGTTCACTTCGGACGCCAAGCCGAAGTGGGCGCAGCGCTGGGTCGGCTGGAGCGAGTTCGCGCCATTCTGGACGCAACTCACGCGCGGAATTTTGCGCAAGGGCGGCAAGCAGCGCTACGAAACGACTGTGCGCTTGGAGGGCGGCGAGGCAATTGTAGAGATGCAAGCGTTTACCCCGCAGGGCGAGCCTATCAACTTCCTGCAGCCTGAGGTGCGCGTCGGGCTGCCCAACGGCGAGGGGCTGACGATAACGCTCGCGCAGGAGGCGCCAGGGCGGTATGTCGGGCGGTTCCCCGCACGCGGCGTCGGCGACTACACGCTTAGCGTTGTCGAGAAAGACCCCGACGGCACAACGCGCGTCAGCACGACGGGCTTCGCCATCCCGTACCCCAGCGAGTACCGCTTCACGCGGGCGAACCTGCCGCTTTTGACGCGCCTTGCGGAACTCACGGGCGGCAAGGTCAACCCGACGCCTGCCGAAGCCTTCCGCCCCGTCGCGCGGCAGGGTCAGTCGGTACGCGATTTGTGGCGCAGTTTCCTGTGGCTGGCGTTGGCGTTATTGTTGCTGGACATCACGGTGCGCCGCGTGGTGATTCCGCTGGCGGAGTGGGCGGCGCTTCTGCGGAGCGCGTGGGAGCGCGTTTTTGGCAGGGGCAGGGCGCGTCGTCCCGTGCCGCAGACGCAGGCGACCGCGCGCTTGCTGGGCGTCAAGGCGCGTGCCGCCACTCGCCGCGCCGAACCCGACGGGGCAACCCCCACACCACAGCCTGTTGCTGCGACCCCGTCCCCCAGCGACCCAGCGACACCCGCCCGCGCACCCCAACCGACGCCTACCGTCGCAACCACCCCCGCCGACACCACCAGCCGCCTGCTGGAACGCAAAAAACAGCGACGGCAATAAGAGGGGTACAAATCGACCCACTTCACACTTTCTGCCGCCTCGTCGCGTACGGGCAGCGGCTCCAGTTGCGGTCGCGCAGAACATTCGCTCGTGAATTGCGTCTACGGGTGTGGTATACTGAATCGCCAGTTAGTCAGTCTGGCGCACGGGGATGGAAAAATGAGAGCGGTATGGATGCTGGGGCTGCTGAGCGGGCTGGGCGTTCTGAGTTGGAACGCCGCGCCAAGTTTCTATGACCAAAACGCCGAGCGCACCGTTACGCTGAAACATCGCGTATTGACCGAAGCGCCGAAATCGGGCGTGGTCAATCGCCGTGTTTCCGACCTTGAGTTCACCGACCTGCAAGGGCGGGCTTACAGGCTGAGCCAACTCACGCAGCGCGCGCCTGTTGTCTTTATTTTCACTGCCACGAAGTGCCCCGCTGCACAGCGGTACACCGTGCGCATCAACCACCTGTACGAGACCTACCGCAAAAAGGGCGTGCAGGTGTTCCTGGTCTACCCGAACTACAACGACACGCGCGAGGCGGTGCTGCAGCATAAGCGCGAGTACGGGCTGAAGCCGCCCGCCGTGCATGACCCCGACGGCGCGTTAGCGCGCGCGCTGGGCGCAACGATGACCCCGCAAGCCGTGCTGATTGACCAAAAGATGTTGCTGCGCTATCGCGGCGCGATCGACGATAACCGCTACGAGACCCGCGTGCGCGAACGCTACTTGAAAAACGCGCTGGACGCCGTGCTGGCAAACAAGCCCCTGAAGGTCGCCTCCGCCGAGACCTTCGGCTGCACAATCCGCTTCCGTGAGGAAGCCGCCGCAAGCGCGCCTATCACCTACGCCAAGCATATCGCGCCGATTCTGCAGGAGTATTGCCAGCCGTGCCATCGCCCAGGGCAGGTCGCGCCCTTCTCGCTGCTGACCTATCGCGACGCCTACACTTGGCGCAAAGAGATTGCGGCGGTCGTCAAGGCGCGCCAGATGCCCCCGTGGAAGCCTGTGCATGGCTACGGCGAGTTTCAGGGCGAGCGACGCCTGACCGACGAGCAGATTGCTCTGATTACGCAGTGGGCAGAGACGGGCGCGCCGATGGGCGACCCGAAAGACCTGCCCCCGCCGCGCAAGTTCAACGACGGCTGGGCGCTGGGCGAGCCTGACATCGTATTCGAGATGCCCGTCGAGTACGAAGTCGGTCCCACAGGCGACGACGAGTACCGCCATTTTGTCCTTCCCACCAACTTCGACGAAGATGTGTTCGTGCGCGCGATTGACATTCAGCCAGGCAACCGCAACACGGTACACCATGTGATTGTGTTTCTGGACACGACGGGCGCCGCGCGCCAGTTGGACGCCGCCGACCCGAAGCCAGGCTACGAGGCGTTCGGCTGGCCGGGCTTTATCCCTGCGGGGATGCTGGGCGGCTGGGCGCCTGGCATGACCCCCAGCGTGCTGCCCGACGGCACGGGCTACCGCCTGCCCAAAGGTGCGGATGTCGTACTACAGATTCACTACTATCGTACGGGCAAGCCCGAAAAAGACCGCACGCGCGTCGGCATCTACCTTGAGAAAAAGCCGAACCCGCAGCCGGTGGGCATTGCGTGGATTATCAACCCCATTTTCCGCATCCCTGCAGGCGCGGAGCGGCACGAGGTGCGCGCGATGTGGATAGCCCCGCGCGATGTGGAAGTGGTCGCTGTCACGCCCCACATGCACCTGCTGGGACGCGAAATGCGTATCGAAGCCCAACTGCCCGACGGCACGAAGAAGACCCTCATCTGGATCAACGACTGGGACTTCAAGTGGCAGGACACCTACCACTACAAGACGCCCGTGAAGCTGCCGCGCGGCACGCGCGTCATCGTCTACGCCTACTACGATAACTCGGAGAAGAATCCGAACAACCCCAACAAGCCGCCCAAGGATGTGACTTGGGGCGAGCGCACGCAGGACGAGATGTGCCTTGCGTTCCTACACATTATTGGAGAGGAGGGCACAGGCTTTCGCGGCGGCGGACGCAGGAACGGCGGCGGCGGTTTCTTCCGACGCAGCGCAAGCCCTTGATTGTGCGCCCTCCTTTAATGAGCGCGTTGTTGAAGACGGCAGAGGCAATCAGTCCACTGCCTCCGCCATTTCGTCGGCGTCGCTGACGGCGACGACAGCGGTCGGCGTCATCTGCGCACGCACCTGCTGTTCAATCTGCTGCGCCAGCTCGGGATTCTGCTCTAAGTAGGCGCGGGCGTTCTCGCGTCCTTGCCCCAAGCGCGTCTCGCCGAAGCTGAACCAAGTGCCCGACTTCTGAATCACGCCGAGTGCGAGCGCTTGGTCAATCAGGTCGCCCAGCTTCGAGATGCCCTGCCCGAAAATGATGTCGAACTCTGCCTGCCTAAAGGGCGGCGCAACCTTGTTTTTGACCACCTTCACGCGCGTGCGCACGCCGATAATCTCGTTGCCCTGCTTGATGTTGTCCACGCGGCGCACTTCTAAGCGCACGGACGCCCAGAACTTGAGCGCGCGCCCGCCCGGAGTCGTCTCTGGGTTGCCGTACATCACGCCGACCTTCTCGCGAATCTGGTTGATGAACACGACGACGGTGTTGCTTTTGGCGGCGGACGCGCCCAGCTTGCGCAACGCTTGCGACATCAGGCGCGCTTGCGCCCCGACCGTCACATCGCCGATATCGCCCTCCAACTCTTGGCGCGGCATCAGCGCCGCCACCGAGTCCAGCACCGCGATATCGAACGCGCCGCTGCGGATTAGCGTGTCCATAATCTCGAGCGCCTCGTCGCCTGTGGACGGCTGTGAGATAAACAACCGATCCACATCGACGCCGATGGCGCGAGCGTATTCGGGATCTAAAGCGTGTTCCGCGTCCACAAACAGCGCGTTCCCGCCGAGTTTCTGCGCCTCGGCAATCATGTGCAGGGCAAGCGTCGTCTTGCCCGACGATTCCGTGCCGTAGAGTTCGATAATACGCCCGCGCGGGATGCCGCCCACGCCTAGCGCGGCGTCCAGCGCAGTGCTGCCTGTGGGGATGGCGGAGACCTGCATACGGGTCGCCTCGCCCAGGCGCATCACGCTGCCTTTGCCGAACTGGCGCTCCGCCTGCGCAATCGCAGCTTCCAGCGCCTTCTGCTTGTCTGCTGCCGAGATGCTGTTCGTCGCCATCGTCGCCTCCTGCCTGTTTCAACCCTCACCTGCCCGATGCGGGAAGGTGCGATACGGGAATTGTACCCCAAGCCATACAACGCTTGATGTACAGGAGTACCGAGGGTGTTTGAAAAGTCATTCGACGAGGCAAGTTCGGGAGGCTCCAGCGTGGGCGCGGGAACCACACCCCATTTGCGAGCATCCTCAGGGGCAGAGTGGTTTGCCCAGCCTGTTATGGTATAATCCTTGCGGAATCAGGTAGGGCTAAGGAGGAGATGCTCTATGCAGGGTTATGAATTCGCGGGAAAAAAGGGGATAGGAGGCATCTCTGAGAGGCTACCCGCCTCAACGACGAAGATTCTAATCACTCTGGGGCTACTTACAATTCTTGCTACCTTTGTCTGCGGGCGGTTTATACTATATGCCTTCAGGGAGATGGAGGCGGTGGTGACCCGCATCCCTGACGACACAGGCTACTTCTACAAAATCGCTCTAAATGTTGCGCTTGGTAAAGGGCTGACCTTTGACGGTATTAATGAAACGAATGGTTTTCAACCGCTGTGGCTGTATCTGTTGCTGCCGCTTGCCTGGGCAATGCGTGAAGCCCCTGTCGACCTTTACCTACGGGCAGCGCTCATCTATCAGCTAAGTTTAGTGGCTATTGCAGGCATTGTTCTCTTCTTTGCGATGTCGCTTTATAGCCGACGAAGCGTCGCTTTCGCTGCTACAACATTGTTCTATATTTTTGGGATTAGACATTTCGCAAATGGAATGGAAACGGGGATATTGGTTCTGTGTTTGAGTGTATTACTCTACTTCAGCCTCAAATATCGCCCGTTTTCCGATAGTAGCACAAGCAAGCACGCTTTCGTATTCGGGCTGTTGTTGGGCTTGACGGTACTTGCACGGCTCGACATGGTGTTTCTATTGGTAGTTATATACGCATTCGTGTTATGGCAAGTCCTGTTCAACACAAAGCGAGCAGATAGAATGCATTTCACGAATCAATTTTTGGCGAGCGTTTTCGCGTTTGTTTTGGTGACCATACCATATTTTGTTTACAACAAGGTGCAGTTTGGAGCCGTTATGCCGATAAGCGGTCAACTCAAAAATACTTTTCCCTATATCTTGCAGCCAAATTTTGGCGCAGACAGGTTTCCATCGGTAGTAACGCTGGCATTTATACTGATTTGTGTTTCTTCACTAATAAGTGTTTTTCTTTTTCTGCGTTCGCGAGCGGCATCCATCGGGCAGGACGGATACAAGTTCACAGCATTGCTCATCGGTTCACTGTATGTTCTGGCGCACTACTTGCATACAGCGCTATTTATGAAGTGGGCTGTGTTCGGCTGGCATTTCGCATTCTATTTCCTACACGCATGCGTTCTGTTTGCCTACATTTTGGACAGATTTCTCAGCTACATACCCACATTCGCGCGACGCCCTGTAGCGGCTATTGTAATCATAGCTCTTTTCAGTGTACTGGTAGATCGTACCTATAGAGCCGCTACAACTCAGCCAAGACACTGGCAACCCCACAGTTATAGGGCAGCCGTGTGGGTGCGGAACAACTTACCGCAAGACGCACGATTAGCGTTGAAAGATGCGGGGCTATTTGGGCTTCTGAGCGAGCGCTCAGTGGTCAACTTGGACGGATTAGTTAACAACCTGGAATATCAGGAATATCTGAGAAGGAGTCAGCTCAACGATTACTTCCGTCAAAAGGGAATTCAGTACCTTGTAGTACACGCCTACTGGTCAGACATGCCAAAATATCGGGAGTTCGTCAGCGCGACCTATACGCATCTGGATATCCCTTACCGTAGCCAACTCTACGATACCTTCAGCGACCCGATTAGGGTCTATCGTGAGGACGAAGTTTACCGCTCGCCTATATACTATGATAATAATCAACGGACAGTCTTTGTCATATGGCGATTGCGTTTGTGAGCTGATAGTAGCCTGTCAAGCCACCTGCGCCTGCTGCGTAGGGTCTATCGTGTGTGCGTCGTCGGCGGGCAGGAACACCGAGAAGCGCGCGCCCTTGCCAAGTTCGCTCGCGACGCGAATCTCGCCCCCATGCTCCTCGATAATCTGCTTGGCAATCGACAGCCCCAGCCCTGTGCCCTGCTCCTTGCGCGTGTAGAACGGCTCGAAGATTTGTTCGAGGGCTTCAAGGGGGATACCCTCGCCTGTGTCTTCCACATGTACCCACACGCCTTTCGGCTCTTCAGCGCGTTCGGTGATGACGCGCACCGTGCCGCCGCTGGGGGTGGCTTGCTGCGCGTTGATGAGCAGGTTCGTGAACACATGCTGCAGGCGCGCGGCGTTGCCCCACACGGGCGGCAACTCAGGCGCAAGGCGCTTCTCCAGCGAAATCCCATTGCGCAGCAGCAGGTGCTCGGTGAAGACAAAGGCGTCGCGCAGGGTCTGGTTGATGTCGACGAGGGTGCGTGCGTCGGGCTTGGTGGCGCGTGCGAAGCGCAGCAGGCTGCCTACAATATCGCGCGCTCGATGCGCGCCCTGCACCAAGTTCTCTAACGCCTGCAGCGCGCGCTCGTATTCGCTGTCATTCCAGTTCGCGGGGCGACTGGATTTCAGCTTCTCGGCAATCATCTGTGCGAAGCCGACGACGGCGGTCAGCGGATTGTTCAGCTCGTGCGCCACGCCCGCCGCCAGCACCCCGATTGCCGACATCTTCTCGTTCTGAATCAGCATCTCCGACTTTTGGCGCAGCTCTTCGTAGGCGCGCTGGAGTTGCTCGAACAGCTCGCGATTGTGCTTGCGCAGGTTGCGCCGCTCAATCGCGCGGGCGACGACGGTGTTCAAGACGCCAATATCGTCCAGCGGTTTGAGCAGGTACTCGAAGATGTTGCCCGCTTTGAACGCCTGCAGCGCGTTTTCGAGCGAGCCGTGCCCTGTCAGCACGATGATTTCGGCATCGGGCAGGTGTTCGCGTGCGGCGGCAATCACCGCCAGCCCGTCTTTGCGCGGCATGCGCATATCGGTCAGGATGACGGCGTATTCGGTCGCGCGAATCTTTTCGATGGCTTCCTCGCCGTCGGCGGCGGTGTCCAGCAGGTAGCCGTCGCCCCGCAGTTGGCGCGTGTAGACATAGCGCAAATCTTCCTCGTCGTCCACGATGAGTACCCGCTCTGTCATAGACTTACCCTTATGGGTATTATCGGCACACGATGGCAATTGACTCAGGGGGTCAGTTTTATTGCCAGCGTCGGTACTCGTTGCTTAGGCGCGTCTGCACATCGCGTAGCGCCTGTTCGGGCGACTTATTGCCGCTGATGAGGTAGTCCTGTGCGGTGTAGAGTTCGTGCAGATAGAGCGCGGCAATCGGCGTGATGGGAAAATAGCGCGCGTTGGGGCTGTCGACCAGGTCTAGAAACTTCGCGTAGCCGCGTTTCCACTGCTCGTCGGGGCGGCGCACGGTGCGCAGGCTGGGGTGCTTCAGTATGCGGCGAATGTTGGGCAGCCCGTGCATCGTCTCGGCGAACAGCAACTGCGCCTCCTCGCTCTGCATCCACACGAAAAAGTCCCACGCCGCGCGTGGGTGGCGCGACTCGCGCGGGATGCAGAACATATTCTGCCCAATCCAAGTAGGCTGGCGCAGGTGCGGCTTGCCTGCTGGGTACGGGATGGGCGCAAGCGCGTAGGGCACATGCGGCGCGTACTTCTGGAACCAGTAGGTGTTCCACTGCCCGTTAATCATCATCGAGATTTTGCCCAGAAAGAAAGGGTTGTTGGTACCCTGCTCGTTGCCGAAGCTCATCGTGAAGGCTTGCACGGCTTTGCCGTCGCCCATCGCTTCGATCAGGGCGCGGTAGTAGCGGGCGGCGGCAAGGTTGGTGGGGTGATCGGCGGTCGGCGCGCCCGTGCGCGGGTCGATAAACTGCCCGCCGAACGCGCCGATGATGTAAATCAGGTCGGGCGGGCGCAGCCCCAGCGTGCGAATTGCGCCGCCGCGCTCGCGCACCGTTAGCCGACGCGCGTACTCCAACAGCTGCTCCAGCGTCTCTGGGGGGCGGTCGGGCGGAATGCCTGCGCGACGGAAGTGGTCGGGATTGTAAAATAGCGCAATCGCGTCCAGCAGGTAGGGCATCGAGTAAAGTCTGCCGTTGTAGCGTCCCAGCTCCAGAGCCCCAGGCACGAAATCCGCCTCGCGGAAGCCTGCTTCGCGGAACCAGTCATCGAGCGGCAGCAGTGCGCCGTTCGCTGCCAGTGGTGCGAGGTAGCCTGGCTCGCGCAGGGTGAAAAAGTCGGGCGGCGCACCCGCCGTAATCGCGCGCAGAATCTTGTCATCAGGCGCGGAGCCGAGATTCTGCAGGTACACCTTATCTTGAACGCGGTTGTAATAATCGACCACGCCTTGAAAGACCTTCTCCTCGTCGCCTGTCCACATGCTCCACACGCGCACCACAGTGCGCCCGTGCACGGACAGCTCGCGTCGCGCCGTGCAGCCGCTCAGAACCGCCGCCCCTAAACCAAGACCGCCAGGCACAAGCCGCATTTCTTTGGGAGTATACCTTTGAGAGTCGCCCACGCTTATGGTCTTTGGCATCAATTCAAGGCGGAGTGTGGATGGCGCAGGGGCGTGAGCAAGAGGCGTAGAGTCCACGCTTTTACGCCCGCTTCACGCTGCCTCTGACGCGATTTCAAACAGCCGAATTTCACGCACGGTCTTCTCGACGAGGTCGGTCTCCAGCGTGAGGCAGCGGGAGCCGTAATACTCGGCGGGCTGCAGTTCGACCTCCTGTCCGCCGATGTTCGCCCAGCCGTTCAGAGGCGTGAACAGCAGTAGCCCGAAACGATAGAGGGTGGTCATCGAGAGCAACCCCATCTCCAACTGTCCTGGTAGCCCGCTGAGTTTGTAGCGGATGTTTTGGCGCGCCGTGAGCCAGCGAACGACCTCCTGCGCCGTGCGCCACTCCGCACCGAGATAGCGCGCGCGTCCCAACAGGCGCATCAGCGCGTCCGCGTGCGATTGCCACTCCAGTACCGACGGGCGCACAGTGATATGATACACGCCGTGTGTCTGCACTGCCTTTTCCAGCAGCAGGTTCGCCTGCGCCGCGCTCACCCACTCAATCGCGCGGTAGGCGATCAGCGGCAGGGTGAACAGTTTGTACGGCTCGGCGGGGCGGTGGGGGTTCAGCGGGCGGAATGGGTGCGCCGTGCCGAAGGGGAAGCCACTCGCCTGTGGATGGTAACCCCCGCGACTAAGGTCGCTAAGAATCTGCGCGCTGTCAGCGTAGTGATACAGGTCAGTGCCGCCGCGCCACGCCAAGTCAGCGACCTGCAGCGCAGTGATTGCCCGCACGCCTGTGAACCGACGCAGGTTGTCCACTTGCCCCTGCATCGTGCTGGCGCGGCAGAAATGTTCTTCGTCAGGCACGAAGCGCACGCCGATTTCGTGTTCGCGCTTGACAAGGTCGCGATAGAAGTTCGGGTTGTGGACGGCTTCACTGAGGCACCACACGGCGCGCACGCCCGTAAGTGTCAGCAGGTGGTTGAGGGGCGTCTCGTGGTGGGCGCATTCGGCTTCGGAGGCGATGCTCAGCACGCTCGCGGCGGGCGCAAGGTTCGGATGGTACCAGAGCATCGGCACGACCTCGCCGCGCTGCTGTCCCGCCCACAGGATGGCGCGGATAAGGCTCTCAGCCCACAGGTCGGCGACAGGCTTGGCGAAGCAAAGTGCGCCGTCGTTGCAGGGGACACGATCCAGATGCCAGTCCAGCCGTGTGGCGTCTTGGCTGCGGGGGTGTGGCTCGTTGTCGGGCGGCGCGTCGAGTGGTAAGATAAGTGGCTCGGCGACGGGGCGTCCCATCTGGATGCGTGCGAGCGTCTCGCCTACATGCACGGCGTACAAGAGAGCGTGTCCCGCGCCGAGCGAGCGATGGGTAATCGCGGGTAGCCCTGTGTCGCGTCCGTGCGGGTCTAACCAACGCGCCCATACCTCCGTGCCCTCGTTGAAGGCGGCTGCCGTACCCCCGAAGGCGTGCAGCGTCTCCCATTCCTGGCAAAAGGCAGGGCAATCACGCTCGGTGTAGGCGCAGCCCTCGCCGAGTTGCTTGAACGCGCCGTTCGGATGCGTTTGCGCCTGCACGCCGAGCAGGTCGCCCGCGTCGCAGGGGCTGCCAATCGCAATCCAGACACCGCCCCCCTCCACAAACTGATGCAACCCAAGGCGCAACTCGTCGCCGAACGCGCCGTGCCCTATCGTGATTAGCACGCTCAGGTGGGGCAACCGTGCGGGTAGCTCGCTCGGCAGCAGCCAGTCGATGAGGAACCCCGCATGCGCCAGTCGGTAGCACGCGAAAGACTCGAACGGGCGCGCGTTCAGCGGGACAACGCCGCCGCTTACACGCCCCGTCGCCGTCATGGGGCAGACGCCTATCCGTGCCCACTTCCAAGCAGGATTCATGGCTCAGTGCTATTATCGGCAGAGTCAGAAGCAGTCCTTAATAGACCTTGCTCACAATGACATAGCTTCCCTGAACCCCTCCCAATTTTTAATTGCCCTCTATTTTACCACTACCCTCAATCAATCGCTTGAGGATGTAGTGTCCCTCTTCGGCGAGGTGGCGTGCGCCGTCGGGCGTGCGCGCCTCCGCATAGATGCGCACCACAGGCTCTGTGCCCGACGCCCGCATCAGCACCCAGCTGCCGTCCTCTAAGATGTGCTTGATGCCGTCCAGCGTGTCGCGCTGCACTACGGGCGTGTTCAGCACCTGCGTCAGTTCCAGCGTCTTCAGTTGCTCGCGCAGGGCGGGCATCTGCTCGCGCTCAAAATGCGCGTCAATCCGATGGTAGTGGTACGGACCCGTGATGGCGAACACCTCCTCTACAAGTTCGGAGAGGGTCTTGCCTGTGGTCGCCATCGCCTCCAGCAGGAGCATGCCCATCATCACGCCGTCGCGCTCGACCATGTAGTCGGTGATGCCGATGCCGCCGCTCTCCTCGCCGCCCATCAGCACGCCGCCTGCCAGCATCTTCTCCACGATGAACTTGAAGCCGATAGGCGTCACGCTGAGGGGCAGGTCGTAATGCTCGCAGAGTTTGTCGATCATCTGGCTGACCGAGAAGGTTTTGACCACTGCGCCCGTTTTGCCGCGCCGTTCGACGAGGTGGCGCAGAGTGATGGCGAAGATGCGATGGCTGTCGACGAAGTTGCCGTGTTCGTCCACCGCGCCGATGCGGTCGCCGTCGCCGTCGATGGCGATGCCGATGTGCGCCTTGAGGTGCTTGACCGCGTGCAGCAGCGGCTGCAGGTTCTGCGGTATCGGTTCGGGGTTCACCCCGCCGAAGTAGGGGTTGCGCTCCTCGCGCAGGGCGTGGACTTCCAGTCCCAGTCGGGCAATCAGCGCCTTGAGGTAGCCCGCGCCAGAGCCGTGCATTGCGTCCGTCACGACGCGATAGGGCGCCTCGTACAATTCATCCACGCGAATATACTGATGCACATGCTCCAGATAGTCGGGCGCGGGGTCTAACGAGTGCGGTTCGGCGGCGTTGCTCACAGGCTGTGTGTACCGCTCGTAGTCGGGCAGTAGCGCGGCGAGTTGGCGTTCAATGCTCTGCGTGATGTCGGTCAGCGCTGCCCCGCCGTAGTGGGGCTTGAACTTGATGCCGTGAAAGATGGGCGGGTTGTGGCTGGCGGTGAACATCACGGCGCCTTGCATCCCGCGCTTGATGACCGCGTGTGCGGCGGCAGGCGACGAGACAGGGCGCGGCGCAACGAACACAGGGAAACCATAACTGCTGATTACCTGCGCCGCCGCCTGCGCGAACACCTCCGACAACGCGCGACAATCATACGCGACCAGCACGCCCTCGCCCGGCGGCTGCGCCTCTTTCAGATGGCGGGCAAGCGCGTGCGTCACCAAGCGCACATTCGCGACCGTGAAGTCGTCGGCAATTACCCCACGCCAACCCTCTGTGCCGAACCGTATCTCTGGAACGCTCATCGTCCGAATCGTACCTCCAGCAGGGAAAAACCCGCACTATTATACGGAACCTGCCCCTGCATTCCTGCCGTCCAACAGCCGATAATAGCCTTCGGTGGGCAACGCCTTCCGAAAACCACACGATGAGGTCGGGAACATGTCCAAGCGCGAATTGAAGGTCGTGCGCCTTCTGGAACCTGAGCTATGCACGCGATGTCGGTTCGCCGATATTGCGGATGTGGAGATGGCGGATGGCAGGGTGCAGCGGATGCTCTATTGCCGAAGGCTGGACTGCGACAATTGGGACTACGGTTCGGCGGAACCTGCCAAGCGGGTTGAGCTGTCTAAGGGGTCAGAGGATTGGGATGACGCTGCATGAACAGGTGTTGCAGGACGCCGCGCAGGCAGGATTGGGGTTGGTCAGACTTTGCATGCCTGTACCTCCTCCTGCAGAGCGTGACTTGCGAAGCGGGGCGCAGGTCGCGCTCAGCGAGGCGCTGCGGCGAGTCGACGAAGCGGGGCGTCGATTCGCCCAGCGTCTCCAGCAGGCGCACGAGTAGGCTTTTCATCCCTCCCACGCACGCGCCCTACACCCACAGCGCCGGGAACGCCCACTTCCCGGCGCTGCCCACTTTAAGCCACCTTCGCCTTGCGAATGAGCTTTGAGAACAGCCCCGGCGCGAACCGCTTGAGATAGAGGGCGATTTTCTCGTAGCGGGCGATGTAGACCTCCTCTTTGCGCTTGTGCAGGGCGTTCAGGATGTGGCGGGCGCACACATCGGCGGGCATGCCCTTCTCGATGGTGTCGTCCATGCGTCCGTGTTCCTGTCCATCGCCGCGCAGCGCGTGGAGCGAGACCTCCGTGCGCACGAAACCAGGGCAGATAAGCGTTACGACGATGTTTTTGTCGTAGACCTCCGCGCGCAACGCATCGAAATAGCCGTGCAGCGCGTGCTTGGAGGCACAATACGCCGAGCGCAGCGGCGTGCTGAACTTGCCCAGCAGGCTGCTCACTACCGCGATGTGCCCGCCGCCACGCTCGATCATATAGGGCAGCACTGTCTTGGTCAGCGAAACTACGCTAAAGTAGTTGACCTCCATAATGCGCCGATCCACGGTGAAGTCGGTCTCCAGCACGAGCGCGCGTTGCGAGACGCCCGCGTTGTTGATGAGGATGTCCACCTGCCCGAAGTGTTCAATCGCTGCGCCGACCATCGTCGGGTGGCACTCGTAGTCGGTGACATCGAAGGGCAGCAGCAGGATTTTGCCCTGCCCTGTGCAGGCGTCGCGCACGGCTTCAAGTCGCTCGCGGCGGCGCGCCGTGAGAATCAGATGCGCCCCCTC
>Ga0308410_1000959_pt1 | contig 16401 bp, 13 predicted proteins | sample HotsprOSTMatCore_FD_203467 | JGI IMG/M metagenome (GOLD analysis project Ga0308410, IMG submission 203467) | Hot spring phototrophic mat microbial communities from Octopus Spring, Yellowstone National Park, Wyoming, United States -... | ecosystem: Environmental > Aquatic > Thermal springs > Hot...
TATCAGGCTCTGGCTCAGCATTACAGTTTCGTTTATGGATTGAATAAGAATTGTATCAGACGAATAGTTGACAAAAGACTTAAACAGGATGTGTTTTTTGCTTATTTTGGCTTTGTTTAAGGCGATGACAAAGGGCGGTTCCGGCAGATTTTTTAGCTCTGGGAAAAGGTCCTGGAAAGCTGCGTTAATAATAGTTTTGTTTTTTGAAATTAGAAAGTTTGGCCCGTAAGTAAGCATGGCGACTTTAAGGGCGTATGCGCAGGGTATGCATGTTACATGGCTTGACTTTGCTTTTAAATACTCAAAATCAGTAAAGGAATCTGAGTATATGGGCGGAAACGAAATCCTTTCTTTTTTCCCCAGTATTTTTAAAGCTTCCGGTGGAGAGATGGACGCCCCTTTGTTGAATATAGCTTCTGAGACGTTTCTGCCGCACAGCCGGCAGGGCTCCCTTGGGTTGACGGCTATAACCCTTTCTTTAATATGCGGCGCGAGGGATTTGGCGTCAGACGGTCCCATTTTAACAGTGTTTCTTATACTGTCTTCCCTGATCAGAATCAGCTCAATTATGTCCGGTCTGCCTGCGGCTTCGTACGCAAGCTCCTGCGGCGTTATTTCTTGAAAAACAGTTGAAGCAGTAATATCAACTACCTCCTTTCTGTTGCTTCTGGGAAAAATACTTCTGTTTTGCCCATCCCCAGGGCAGTCTTCCAGCCTATCCCGGTAAAGTTTAAAACTGACCCCAGAATATGCAGTTCAGGTGAGGGCGTTTCCGCCTTAAAAGTCAGGCTGCCGACGCAGCCCAGTATTTTTATTTGGGGGGATATTTTAATAACGTCCGTTTTTAATTCATAACTGTATACGCTGAGCTCCGGTACTGTTTGGATCAGCTCAGACAAAGCGCTGTTAAGGGGGACATTATTAAATATGTTTCCGGGTAAAGGGAAGGGCAGGATTTTCTTTCCCGCCCTTGTCGCCGTTGGGGATAAAAGGTTTATTTTAAGGTATTTTACAGGGCGCGCGTTTTCCAGCAGGTGTTTTAATGAAACGGATTTATGTATGCTGGCTGCGGAAATATCTATATTGCCTATATAAAGCTTTCTTTTTTCGACCGCCGTTAATATATGGACAGCAAGTTTTTCGTCATAAAAATTGATTTCTGTATAACGGGGGCCGCAGTAAATTGAAAAAGGCGCTTTACTGCCGCGCTCTACAGGCATATGGCAATAGATGGTCCCGTGTATTTTTTTGGGGCATAAGCGCCCCAGAGGCAGACGTATTTGGGTAAAATGCATAATAATTTGATACCCCCTTTTTTAATGCTGGGCAAAAGCACAAGAATTCTGGAGATTTTTAAGCAAAGGGGCCCCGTATAAGCGGGGGCCCCTTTACGGCTATATTACCTCGCCAAGACGCGCTTCTTTGGAGTGCGTCCAGGCTACTGTAGCGCCCGTCCCAGGCTGGAACAGGGCTACGGCCTTAGCGACGCCATGATATGACATCGCTAAGCTGGCCGCCAGCCAGTTTGGCATGCGGCCAGATAAAATTACCCTAGCCCCCATTGGTACCGCCGGGGGCGCTACTTCTGACAGGTCCGCCGGGTCCAACGGAACCGACGGGTCCGCCTGCTGACAGGTTACCAGTAGCCAACCATTGTCCTTCTCCTCAACGGAGAATTCTAAGTTGGCACCGGCTCCGGCGCCAGCCGGCTTTCTGCACCCAACGGGCACAAACCCATCGGGTGAATTCAAGCTGACGGAGCGGGGATGGCACTCGTGCGCCAGCGCCGCCACCAACCAGGCCGGCGCGGCTCCGTCAATTTTCACATGCTCCGGCATTTCGCCGGAGCTGTTATGGAGCAGGCGGGAGATAGAAATCAAATCCTCTCCCTCCCACACAATTTGCTCCACTTCCCTGCCGTTGGGCAGGGTCCGCTTTACCGGCTCCTTACTCAGTTCCCGGGCCAGGGCCGGAATGGAGATAACTCCATCTGAATCTGAAATGATGAAATTGGTCATGTCATTCTCCTCCTTGTTTAAAATCAGGTTTAATATCGTCTCCGCCACCCGCTGAATCGCCGGGCGGCTGGAGACGTCTTCGCCGCGCTCCAGATGATGCACCACCATAGGCACGGTATTGGGATTGTCCTCTACGGCATGGTAGTCGCTGATGATAGAAACCAGCACTTCCACGCCGCAGCTGCGGCAAAACTCTTCCCACTCCGGAATAACTGCCGGGTCGCCCGAGAGGACGACCGCATAGTCCACGCGGCCCTCCCGGAGAATCCGGGTGTTTTCCTCTGACATCCTGCCCCCAATGTCCACCAGGACAATGGGGGCGAGATTACACGTGGACAGGCACTTGACGTACCAGTCCACGGCCTCCTTGGAGAATCGCCCCTTCCGGCGGAAGGAGGCAGCCTCCGGAGAAGCCCATGTCCACGTGCCCTCCCCGTCAGGACAGGCACGAAACAAGTACCGGTCTGTCCGGGGAAGCAGAGCGCACAGACCCTGCAGAAATACGCTTTTGCCGCTATGGGGAGGCCCCACAACGGCAATTTTTTTAGATTTCATTTTTTCCCTCTCCTTTTCAAGGGGGAAGACAAAACCCCGCAAGGGGTTTTGTCTTCCCCCTTTGGGGTTTATTTTTTGCAGCAGCGGAAGCTTATGTTCCGCCGTTTGGCAGCGAAAGCTTATGTTTCGCTTCTTATTTTTTGAGGTATGTATTTATCCAGGCTTTGCAACAAGGTCCCTGATCCTGTTTTTAACGAGGACGGCAAATTCCGGGTTGATCTCGATCCCGATGGAACTGCGGCCGCTTTTCGCTGCGGCGTACCATGGCCGCCGCCCGCAAAGGGATCGAAGACGGCGTCCCCGGCAAAGGAAAACATACGAAGGCCTTTTCAGGGCTGGTATGGACGCGCTTAGCCAGGCTTCGAGGTCTTTCTTTCCGTGCAAAGCTTGCTTTTCATTGACGCTCCACGGGCTTGAGCTCCCTGCGTTCCGCGGAACAACAGCGCAGGGTGCCTCCCATTTTAATGGGAAGGGGAATGCGCTGTGCAATACTTATATTCGTATCCATCAGCTTTCTGGAGATTAAACAGAAACTAATTCTACGTTAATCCCATCTTCTTTTCTTTTTTTTGATTAACAGACTTATCATTTCTTCATCTACTTAATGTCAAGTTGGATACCATGTCTGTGCCGCTAGCTGCAGCAAAACTGCTGTAATAGTCCCGCCATTTGCCAGCTCCCATCTTTTAACCCCTAAAAAGGAAAACAGCCAGCTGCAGCACGTGAAGACGGAGTGAATATGCTCCCCCACCCTCCTTTCAACCCCTAAAAAGGAAAACAGCCGGCTGCAGCACGACTATCACAGCGAAGACAGCAAGCTGCTGCTTCCTTAATGTCAGGTTTTTGAATTTGCTAACTTACAACCCTAAAAAGGAGAATAGCCGGTTGCGATAGGATTATTGATTATGTGTATTTTGTGATTTCGTCTTTCAATCCCTAAAAAGGAAAATAATCAGCTGCAACTTATCGCTCTACTTCTTCATGTGGGCCTGCGCTGCTCCTTTCAACCCCTAAAAAGGAAAATAGTCGGCTGCAACCTTACTCGGCATGTTTTCTGCCGGATTCGTTGTTTTACAACCACGTTAGCGCCAGAGGACCGAAATTTCAACCCCTAAAAAGGAAAACAGAAAGAAAACAGCCAGCTACAGCATGGAGTAGCAGGCGGCGGAAATGTCCCTTCAACCCCTAAAAAAGAAAACAGCCAGCTGCAACGCTAGCAGAAATTGTCAATGCCCGGAGGCGTGGTCGTTTTCAACCCCTAAAAAGGAAAACAGCCAGCTGCAACTTGGCGGGAGTTTGAGAAGGACAGACCTTATATTCTCTTTCAACCCCTAAAAAGGAAAACAGCCAGCTGCAGCTAAACAAAAACAAGTAAAAGTTTGTGTTGTTTTTTCGGGACCAAGCTTTCAACCCCTAAAAAGGAAAACAGCCAGCTGCAGCTGAAAAGCCCGGGTCCGACGGGCTTTTTGCTTATCCTTTCAACCCCTAAAAAAGAAAACAGCCAGCTGCAGCTGACCTCTGGAAGCCGATTATATCGGCGTTTCAGCAATACGCCCCCGGCCAAGTTTTCGAACGGGAGAATACCCCTTACTTTATTATTTATTTTTAAGTGTATTTGCGTGAACTACCTCACGCTGAAGCCGTGAGGCTTCCTGCTTCACAGACCAGGCTTGCCCTGACATGCGGAATAGCGCGAAAATATTCCAGCATTTTCAGGGCAGAGGCCAAAGTCTCCACAGGCTTGAGCTCCCTGCGTTCCGCAGGTACCCGGGACAGTCCTTCATAGAGAATATTCACAGCGGCATTGTGGTCCCGGTCCATAACGCTGCCGCTACTGAAATGCAATATATGTTGAGTTAAAGCCATTCATCCCGGCACTAAAGCAACCGGGCTTTCTGGCTGATTTCTTGTAAGGGGTCAGGCCGAACTCTGCCTGACGTCTCTCCTGGCCAATGTTATCCCGGCTTTTTTGTCCGGCACACTGCTCGCATACACCGCCCAGCTTGCTGTTTAATGCCGGACGACAGAGCCTGGGGCTGGAGAAGCACCCCAGGGTGTCATGACCGGGATAACGTAGTCCAATCATCGCCTTGTCCTTCGGCTCATGGGCTGAGGCTGGTCATAGCGCGGCTTTTGCAAGCCGCGGGGTTTTAACCCCGGCGGTCTATGACATTAACCTTAATACCCCTTTCAGGTCTTTTATTTATTTTTTTTATAAAAAAAGCCGGACATATCGTCTGGCTGTAGGCTACCAAAAAAATACGATTCCTATGGCACATAAGGCCGCCAGACGGATGGCGGCGTCTATTACCCCTCCCGTTTTGGCAATGGGAAACCTGATTTTCCTCGAGAAGGGCCAGAACAGCGAAACGCCCATCGGCGTCAGCATATCCAAAAAAATATGCGAAGCATAACCGAAGAGCGCCGGAAGAAGAATCGCAGGAAAATAAAGCGCTCCAAATAAATACAGCGTTAAAAGCGCTGCAGCGGAGTGAGTTGGACCGCGGTGCAGGCTTGGAATAAAACGGTCCAAATCAGGCAGGGTTGCAGCGACAGCGGCGACAAACGCTCCAGTCGGAGAGCTCTGCCACAGCAGGTAACCGGCTGCGGCAGCGGCGGCATGAGTAGCGCCGAGCATATTTATCACCTCTTTTAAAAAACTACATGGCAGGCCCTGCACCGGGCTTGATAAACATTATCAGAACCTATCAGTATAATAGGTTCGTCTTGACGGGAAGGCTTCCCGTTGGTAAGCCTCTGGGTCCTGGTCGCCGGACGGCCGCAGACGATACAGACAGCTTTTAGATGGACGTCTTCGTCAGCCACGGCGAGGAGGTCTCCAATCGGGCCAAAGGGTCTGCCGCGAAAGTCTGTGTCGAGGCCGGCAATTATAACGCGTCGGTTTTTGGAGAGTTCTATGGCAACTTCGACAAGGTCGCTGCGGAAAAATTGAGCCTCATCTATGACTATGACATTGACGTCGCAGCCATTTTTGACGGCATATAAAATTTCCCCGGCGTTTTTAACCGCCTTTGCGGGGATTTTAATGCCGTTGTGAGTTACAATTTCCGTTTTGGAGTAGCGATTGTCTACTACAGGCTTGAAAGCCGCATATGTTTGACCAGCGTATTTTAACCTATTGACACGACGGATAAGTTCTTCGGTTTTACCGGCAAACATACAGCCGCGGATGACTTCTATCAAAAACTCCGCCTCCTTTTATAAATACCATATCTAGAAATCAGTATTCCGTATGGCGTCCCGCCATACGTCTTCGATTGTTCTGTTTTTGATAATGTTATGCTAAAAAACCAAATATTTCTCTCCTTATTCTGTACGCGCGTGCAAAAAGAAAAAAGCGCGGAGATATCCTACCCACGCTTCCGTGAACAAATTTTTATTAAAACATTCAGTTTGTATTTATTATATCATATGCAAACTTTTTGTCAATACTGTTTTTATTGTTTTTTTTATAACAAAATAAAGATTTACGCGCCTTCGGCTTTCATACACAGATATCTTTCTTTTACCTCTATCCCATAACGACTAACTCCCATTCTTGCTCTGATCGGGCCGGCATTATAAGCTGTAGCTATAAGCTCTATATCTCCATAGGCTTGAGCTCCCTGCGTTCCGCAGGTACCCGGGACAGTCCTTCATAGAGAATATTCACGGCGGCATTGTGGTCCCGGTCCATAACGCTGCCGCTATTGAAATGCAATATATGTTAAGTTAAAGCCATTCATCCCGGCACTAAAGCAACCGGGCTTTCTGGCTGATTTCTTGTAAGAGCAAATTTTTATTATGCAGTTTTCTTCTGAAATTCGACTAACAGCTTAAATATCTCCTGTTTAAGCCAGTCTGCGGGCTTACCGCCTTTTTCAAAAATTTTAACTATCTCCCTAAATATTTTCTGCGCATGCCTCCTGGCCCTTTGGGCCTCTTCTTCTGTGAGTATATCGCCTTTTACCACAGCTTCCTGTTCAATGGCACGGCTCAGCTCTCTGGTGCTCATCTCCCTGCCGTCTTTACCGCCAGCAGCAATAGCTATCCACTTCCGCGGATCATCCGTTTCCGCCGCTATTCTATGATGAGTCCAATCCAAAGAAGGCTCACGCGATTCTTCGGTCGGGAAGGCAAGATATGTCTTATGACGCTGCCGAACATATGCAGTGCTCCGCTTTATCATACCGGCTATCCAGGAATAGCTGAGACCCCTTTTTACTATTTCATCTATAACAAAACCTTCAATAAACTCAATATTGGTCTTGCTCTCTCTGGTGTTTATTAAAAAGCTGATCAGGTCCTCAAGAGTGTAAGGGGCTCTATCTTTCTCTGCGGCCAGTGATTCCAGCTCTTCAATGTTTTCAGGCACTGCCAGACCAATTGCCCTGTAAACCTCCTCAACACTGGCTCTATCCCTGCGGGCCACTGCTACAATCAGCTGATAAGGTTTAATTTCATACTCCTGCGCTTTTCTATGGCACTCAAAACACAAATTAATTTTGTTTGCCCTGATCTCCGGACCTCCTGAGCCAACTGTTTTAATATGATGCGTTTCAAACCTTCCTGCGACCAGGCCGCAGAATTCGCACCATTCTTTTCGCATTTCCTGATTAGTTGTATTTTGATATAAATGAGCAGATACCACTTTTTTCATCCTCTCTATTTACTATTTACAAGAAATCAGCCAGAAAGCCCGGTTGCTTTAGCGCCGGGATGAATGGCTTTAACTCAACATATATTGCATTTCAATATATGATATGTTAATATATAGCTATGGAACTTAAAAAACCAACCAAACAGTACAAAACAGATAAACATATGGTGTACAGCTGTCAGTATCATGTAATATTTTGCCCTAAGTACCGAAGGCCAGTTTTGACGGGTAAAATTGAAAAACGTTTAAAAGAGCTTATTATCGAAAAACAGGAAGAATACAAGTATCAAGTTTTAGATATGGAAATAATGCCCGACCATGTACACCTGCTGCTGGACGTTAATCCTAAATTTGGGATATACCGCATAGTCAGCTTAATCAAAGGATATACATCCAAAACATTAAGAGAAGAATTTCCTGAACTCAAACGTAAACTGCCAACCCTTTGGACGCTTTCACGATTTATTTCATCAGTCGGAGCCGTATCGTTGGATACCGTTATCAAATATATTGAGGAGCAAAAAGGCAGATGACAAAAGCCGAAAAAATCAAAAACACTCTCAAAGAAACCAAAGAGCGGCGTAAAAACCAGGTCTGCCGGAGCTATCTGGTCAAAGTCGATATGTCTCATCTGAGCAGGCAAAAGCTTGAGCAGTTGAACAGGTTGTTTCTGGAAGCCAAGTGGTTCTACAACTACGCCATTGCCAACGACCCGTTCGAGCTGGACCATAAAATCAGTTCCGTCGCAGTCAAAGTCGGCGAAAAATTTGAAGAAAGAGAGCTCAGCATCATTTCATCGCAGATAAAGCAGGAAATACTGCATGATATCCGGAGCTCTATCATTAACCTTTCCAGGAAAAAGGCCAACGGCTACAAAATCGGAAGGCTTAAGTTTAAGAGCTATATCAGGTCCATCCCTCTCAAACAGTTTGAAAATACCTATAAAATTCTCGACGGCAAATACGTCAAAATCCAAAATATTAAAGGAAAGATTAGGGTAAACGGCCTGAAGCAGATTCCTGAATATACCGAAATGGCCAATGCCAGGCTTATATGCAAACACGGTGATTATTTCCTGCGGATAGTCACTTATACATCCAAATCCGACCTGGCCGAAGAAGACAGAAAAAAAGGACGTGCTGCTCCTGTCGACAATTCTGCGATTGGGCTCGATTTTGGAATCAGACAACAGATGACTTTCTCCAACAGAGTTTCTATTGAATACGATATTCAGCTTACTAAGAGGTTAAAAAAACTGTATCAGCAGCTCTCCCGGGCACAGAAAAGTTCAAAGAACAGGCAGAAAATTATTCTTAAGATACAAAAAGAGTATGAGCGCATCTGCAGCCGCAAGGCTGACATCAGAAACAAAATTGTTTCTTATTTAAAGCACAACTACCAAATTATCTGCTACCAGGAAGACTCCCTTAAAGCATGGCAGCGCGTTTATGGGAAAAAAGTCATGGACACAGCCATCGGAGAAATAATGAGCGCCCTCGAAGAACGGACGCATACTCCGGTAGCCGTGGACAGGCTTTTCCTGTCAACTAAGCGCTGTTCTGTCTGCGGCAATATCAAAGATATGCAGCTCAGCGACAGGGTTTATATCTGCGAAAAATGCGGCAGCGTTATGGACCGGGACCACAATGCCGCTGTGAATATTCTCTATGAAGGACTGTCCCGGGTACCTGCGGAACGCAGGGAGCTCAAGCCTGTGGAGACTTTGGCCTCTGCCCTGAAAATGCTGGAATATTTTCGCGCTATTCCGCATGTCAGGGCAAGCCTGGTCTGTGAAGCAGGAAGCCTCACGGCTTCAGCGTGAGGTAGTTCACTATCTTATTTTCAAATAAGCCCCAAGCTTATTTTTAAAGCTTCATCAATTTTATGCATAACAGCATCATCTGCTTCTGCAATTTTAAATTTTAAACGACTTTTATCAATAGTACGCAGCTGTTCAAGCAGCACAACGGATTTTTTAAGCAAGCCGTATTTTTGAACCGAAAGCTCAACATGAGTCGGCAGCCTGCCTTTATCTATATGAGACGTTATGGCCGCTACAATTACCGTTGGGCTGAATTTATTGCCGATATCGTTTTGAATAACTATTACCGGCCTTTCACCGCCCTGTTCCGAACCGATAACCGGATCTAAATCAGCGCAGTAAATAAAACCGCGTTTAATTTCCTGCTGAACTGAAGGTTCTTTCTGCAGCAGGTTATTGGGCATATCACAAACCTCCTTTCTATAAAAAGAAAAGCCGGATTATACCGGCTTTTTCTTTAGAGGCTTTATTCATCTTCTACCCCAATTATTGACTGCTTATGCCTGCCGAAAATTATCTCCTGCTCTTTCCATCGGCGAATTAAATCTTATAAACCGAGCCCTGCCGACAAGGGCTGCCGCAGCTTCTGCTACAGATGAATCATCTCTAATCCAGAAGCTGGTGCCTGTAAGAATAGTCTTCCGCATAGAAGAAAAATAAAGATAAACAGGAATATTACCGCGGTTGCTGAGCAGAAAATTGCGCAGCCGTCTCATTTTCAGGTCATCAGCATGCTCTGTTTCTATTTCTACTACAACTGCTTTCCCATGAACAGGAAGCTCTGCCAGGCCGCTGCAGATCAGCTTTAATGTCTCGCCTTCCTTTTTAACCGCGCCTTCTAAGATGAGAGCCTTATCCTCTTGAAGAAGATGATGACTGGCTTCGTATAAATCAGGAAAAACAACAGCTTCAATTTCACCGCTTAAATCCTCTGCCTTTAAAAAAGCCATAGGCAGCTTCTTTCTGGTATATATTCTGCGAAGCGAAGTAATTATCCCAGCAGCCATAATCTTTTCTCCTTCATCTGCTTCTGCAATTTCAGCAATCTTCCTCAAGCCGGCAAAGTTCTTCAGCACGCCTTCCGCTTCCTCCAGAGGATGGCCTGTTACGTAAAACCCAAGCATTTCTTTTTCTAAGGACAGCTTATTCCAACGCGGAAGCTCTTGAATCTTTAAAGAAGGCGCTAAAACAGCGTCAGTATGATGCGGGCAGACAGAAATTAAAGACATCTGATCATTTTCTAATTCTTTTTGATTTCGACGAGCAAGCAGTATAGCCTGATCGAGGCAGGCAAGACAGCCAGCGCGCGTCATACCCAGAGAATCAAAGGCGCCGCTTTTGATCAGCGACTCAACAGCTCTGCGGTTGCAGGCGCTGAGGTTGACCCTGGCGCAGAAGTCGTAAAGGTCGGCAAATTTCCCTTTTTCTCGTGTTGATATGATATTTTCTGCTGCTCTGCGGCCTACATTTTTAACGGCGGCCAGGCCAAATCTTATAGCATTTCTGCCCGCTACCGTAAAGCCGATATCGCTCTCGTTTACATCCGGCGGGAGCATCTTTATCCCCTTCTTCTGGCAGTCAGCAGCATAGAGAATTACGCTGTCTCTGTCCGATGCGGCATTCGTAAAAAGAGAGGCCATAAATTCAACCGGGTAGTTTGCCTTAAGGTAGGCGGTCTGATAGGCAATTAAAGCATACGCTGCCGCATGAGATTTATTAAAACCGTAATCAGCAAATTTTTCAATCAAATTGAAGAGAATTTCACCTATCTGACAATTGTAACCCTGCCTGGCTGCTCCTTCAATAAAAGCCAGCTTCTGCCTTTCCAGCTCTTCCTTCTTCTTTTTTCCAATGGCGCGGCGCAGAATGTCAGCTTGGCTTAAAGAAAAGCCGGCTATGCGAGAAGCAAGGGAAATAATCTGTTCCTGATAGACAATAATTCCATAAGTTTCACGCAAAATATCTTCTAGGTCCGGATGGGGGTATGCAGCAGGCTCTTCTCCATGCTTGCTTTTGATAAACTTAGGAATCTGTTCCATGGGGCCGGGGCGGTAGAGAGCTACAACAGCAATGATATCTTCAAAACGCGACGGCTTGAGCTCTTTTAAAACTGCCTGCATCCCCGCACTTTCGAGCTGGAATACGCCAATTGTATCGCCTCGAGAAAGCAGGTCAAAGGTCTTTGAGTCGTCTAGGGGAATGCTATCCAGGCAGACCGCGCCTTTTGTCTTTTCAACAACTTCGTCTATAACCGTTAAAGTTTTTAATCCTAAAAAATCCATCTTCAACAGCCCCAGGCTTTCCAAGGCGCTCATTTCGTACTGCGTTGTCAATACGCCTTCCGTCTTCTGCAGGGGAGAATATTTTGTCAGCCTGTCTGCTGATATAACTATACCCGCCGCATGAGTCGAAGTGTGCCGCGGAAGGCCTTCAATGGCCGCTGAAATGTCGATAAGCCTGCGATATCTTTCATCGGTATCATATAATTTCTTTAAATCAGCGCTGACCTCCAGCGCCGTTTTTATATCTGCATTCTGCGGAATCATTTTAGCAACAGTATCAACTTCTTTATAGGTAAAACCAAGAACACGACCCGCATCACGCACAGCCATTCTGGCCGCCATAGTGCCAAAAGTAATAATCTGCGCAACGCAGCCGACACCGTATTTGTTTATAACATAGTCAATAACCTGATTTCTTTTCTCATAGCAGAAATCGATGTCTATATCGGGCATGCTTACTCGATCAGGATTCAAAAATCTTTCAAAAAGCAGTCCGTACCGCAGAGGGTCGATATCTGTTATAAAAAGAGAATATGCTGCCAGGCTTCCTGCTGCTGAACCACGGCCCGGGCCAACTCGAATGCCGTTGGATTTAGCAAAACGAACTACATCCCAGACAATTAAAAAATAATCGCTGTAGCCCATTTGCTCAATTATTTTCAGCTCATATTCGAGCCTTGTTTTTGCTTCGGTCGGAACACTTCCATACCTTTTCTGCAGTCCATGATGGCAGAGGTGCTTCAGGTAAGCGGCCGCTGTTCCATACTCCTTCGGCACTTTAAAAGAAGGTATGCGCATTTGATTTAATTCAAGCTTTAAATCAATCATTTCAGCAATTTCTAATGTATTCATTAATGCTTCAGACGGGAAAAGCATCTGCATTTCCTCAAAAGACTTCAGATAAAATTCGCTTCCCTCAAATTTCAATCTGTTAGAATCATTTATGCTCTTTCCTGTTTGAATGCACAGAAGTATATCCTGGGTTTCTGCATCTCTGCGCTCAAGATAATGAACATCGTTTGTAGCCACAACAGGTATGCCGTGCTTTCTGCTCAGTTCTAATAAAGCTCTGTTGACGGCTTTTTGTTCTTTAATGCCGTGGTCCTGCAGCTCCAGATAAAACCGCTCTCCAAATATTTCTTTATACTGCAGAGCAGCTTTTTCGGCTTCTTCGTATCTGCCTTTCACAACCAGAGCCGGAATTTCGCCGGCCAGGCAGGCGCTTAAGGCAATCAGGCCTTCGCTGTAGGCAGCAAGGGCTTCTTTGTCAACCCTGGGCTTGTAGTAACAGCCTTCCAGATAGCCAATGCTTGACAGCTCCATTAAATTTTCGTAGCCTTTTTGGTTTTGAGCCAGCAGGACCAGGTGGTACTGGAAATCGTCTTTGTGAGGCTCTTTTTGCCAGCGGCTGCGCGGCGCAACATAAACCTCGCAGCCTATTATCGGCTTTACTCCTTTTTCAAGAGCAGTTTTATAAAATTCAATCGCTCCATACATCGCTCCATGGTCGGTAATGGCTGCTGCAGGCATATTTAATGCTGATGCCTTATCAACCAACTCTTTAATTTTTATACTGCCGTCCAAAAGAGAATAAGCCGTATGTATATGCAAATGCACAAATTCTTTCATTTTGATTGAAAATATCCCCCTTTTTGGTATAATTCTGCAGTCTGCTAAAGGCCATCTTTTAATGCTGCGCCCAACCGGCTCTACAGAGCCGGTTGGGCGCAGAACCTTCAGCAAATTTTCCTAGGGCGATCTGCTTTTTCCTTCCCTTTTCATGCAGCCGCCGCAGAACGGCGGATTTATCTAACTATTCTGCCATCGCTTCTAACGCCAGTACAGCTTCAATCGTAGAATTCCCGTCCACTCCCCGACTGAGAATATCAATGCTTTCCTCAACCGAATATCGCATTCTTCTTAATGCCTGGTAGGCATTTACCGCCCAGACAGGAGCAAAATAGGCATAAGCAACTTTTGTCTTCCAACCTCCTGCCCCCCATTCTCGATTATAAGAAGTAGGATATCTCTCCACTTTTATACCGGCGCTCTGCAGCTGTTTAACCAGGTGCCCGGCCGGCACTAATCCGCGGGCTTTAATCTCCTGAGCAGCTCTGCTGATCTGACAGGGGATGCTGCCCCTGTGGCTCTTAAACCCCTGCGCGCTAACAGAAGCTCCGCAGAGGTCGCATATTCTTTCCGCTGTTTTTTTCATTTTTTATCCTCCTTCTGCTGATAATCTGCCTGTCTTACAACAGACAGCCTTCTGCTTTTATATTATTTAAAAGCGAAAAACTTTTAGTTAAACAAGAAATTTAACCAGTCCAATTAAAAAATCAGATTTTATAAATGATTCGCGATAACCCTGAATTTTATACTTCACTACAATCATATTTGAAGTGTCGTATTCAACTACTGCAGTACGTTTTTGCATACCCCGTTTTTCAAATCTCTTTTCAACTACAACCCTTTGGCCAACAGAACTGTTTGGGCCAAAAAAATATTTAGAACCATTATTTGGGAAATCTTTTTTTGTCGACCATACCAGTACTGCAGGCTCCAGCTCTGTCACACATTCCCCTCCTTTTTTAAAATCATCCTGAAAAATTGCTTTATCGTCTCTGACAACAATTAAACTCCGGGCATGTTTAACAACAAAAACTGCTGATTGAGCATTAGATACTACACCATTAACTAAGATAAAAGGGTTAACACTATACTACCTTCTTTTCTTAATTTAACCCGTTAAAATTTAAGCTGGAATAAAATCATCTGCTATAAATTGAACGACACCGCTATAACTATCGAAAACCGGCAGCCCCAGCAGTTTCATGCCCCGGGGCTTCTGCTCCAAATACTTCTGATAACTGTTCCAAACCACAGCGCCGGGCTCATCGATAATTTTAAGATGCTTTCCATTTATGGCTTCGATTTTTTCAACAGGACTGCACTCATAGATAAAGACCGGAAGAGGGAAGCCTTCACCAAAGGGCTCCATCTCATCTAATTCCCTAACAAGGGCCAGATTTATTTCCTCTTTTTTAAGTATTGCATCAATCATAATTTCCGGAGGCCTTAATTCAATCTTTTCGGCAAAACTCAATACAGACCGATAAAACAGCTCAAAATTTTCCTTCCTGACAGTCAGCCCTGCCGCCATTGAATGCCCCCCAAAATTTTCGACGCCCTGGCACTGACGTAAAACTTCTTCGATGTCAATACCCGGAACCGAACGGCAGGAACCTTTATAATATTCTCCATTTTCCGTTAAAACAATAGCCGGCCTGCCGTATTTCGACTTCAATCTGCCGGCTAAAATGCCAATTATACCTTCAGAGAAATCCGATTTAACAATTAAAATTTTTTCGCTGGTATCAACCAGACGCTCGGCATCTTCTGCCTGCTCTTCAACCATTTCTTTACGCCGATCGTTGAGCTTCTTTAAATATCCAACCGTACTTATAGCTTCCGTATAATCCTGCGTCAGCCAGAATTCTACAGCCTGCTCTGCCGTACCACTTATACGCGAAAGAGCGTTCAGCAAGGGTGCAACTTGATAAGCAATAGCCTGAGAATTGAAATGGCCTATGCGCAGAGCTTCAGCTATAGCCCGAACCGGAGCAGATATCTTCCGATTCAAAAGCTTAAGGCCGTTTTTAACCAATATTCTATTTTCACCAATTAAGGGAACAAGATCGGCAATGGTACCAACAGCAACCAGGTCAAGAAAATCAAAGGCATCGTCCCTGCCAAGGCTTTTATACAAACAGTGGATGACCTTAAAAATTACGCCTACTCCGGCCAGCGGAGTATGATGACAGCAGGGATGAACCAGAACATGCGGCTCAGGATTATCATGAATTTTATGATGGTCTGTAACAATAACTCCCATCCGCAGCTTTTTGGCCAGCTTGATCGCCTCGGGGGAAGAAACGCCATTGTCCACCGTAATAAGCAGGCGTGGAGTCCCACGCGAGGCTATCTCTCTGATACCTTCTTCAGATACAGCATAACCGGCGCTTCTTTTGTTAATATAATAATCGACTGCCGCACCGATTTTTCGTAATGCCGCAACAGCCAGAGAAGTACCGGTTATCCCATCAGCATCATAATCCCCATATATCGTTATAGGAACTTTTTTGCTGAGAGCCCTTTTAATCAGCTTCTCGGCATCTTTTGTACCCTCCATATCGTCAGCCTTCAGCTCTTCAAGAGGAGCTTCGATAAACCTGTGAATATCTCCGGCTACTCCCCTGTTGCGCAGAACAGCTGAGGCAGCCCGGCTGAATCCTGGGAAAGGCTCAGCCGGCGGCATAAACTTCAAATGCGGTTTCAAAGATATTTCTCCTCTGTTCATCTGTTTTTTTAATTCTCTGCATATATGCTTCCATGCCTCAATCTCAATGCCCGAAGCTTCTTCCAACGCGGCTGCATATCTAAGCTCTGCGTTGTAAAAAAGCCATAATAAGCTGTCCAGAGGACAGCTATCGCGTTTCTGCTTAATCTCATTTTTCATCATAATAAGCATCTTCTGTTATTGATACCTCCTTAAGCCCATTCCTCTTTAGTTGCCATGCTGCTCCTGCGCCTGGTCATCCAGCGTCACAAAAGCTCCGCGCTGGAAGCTACGCCGTTTTAACGGCAGTAGAGGAAAGCGCGGTTTTCTATATCCCCTCCCTTCGTTGGTATTTTTCGTACTGCCATCCATCAGCTCGCTGAATGAGCCTGCAGTACTTATGGTTAATTCCCTGGCAGACTCGCTTGCCGGAGCCATTCTTTAAATCAAAGCTACCAGAGGCTCTTACGGCAACCCTGCTTATCCAAGTGCCTGCATACTTACCCTTATTACTTCTCCTTTCGGAGTGCCCTTACGGGCCTGGTGACGCGTCAGACCGGACTCTGCCTGACGTCTCTCCTGGCCAATGTTATCCCGGCTTTTATGTCCGGCACACTGCTCGCATACACCGCCCAGCTTGCTGTTTAATGCCGGACGACAGAGCCTGGGGCTGGAGAAGCACCCCAGGGTGTCATGACCGGGATAACGTAGTCCAATCATTGCCTTGT
>Ga0308410_1000961_pt1 | contig 16385 bp, 15 predicted proteins | sample HotsprOSTMatCore_FD_203467 | JGI IMG/M metagenome (GOLD analysis project Ga0308410, IMG submission 203467) | Hot spring phototrophic mat microbial communities from Octopus Spring, Yellowstone National Park, Wyoming, United States -... | ecosystem: Environmental > Aquatic > Thermal springs > Hot...
GAGGACGACGGCGTAGTCGCGCCGCGCCGACTCGGCCGACACGTAGCCGAGCCGCACGTCGCGCGCCACGCGGGCGGGATCGCGCGTGCGCGCCTCGCCCCAGCCGCCGCCGCCCGGCGTCTCCAGCCGCACCCGCGCGCCGTCGCAGAGCCGCGCGCCGAACACCTTCGACACCATCGGCGGCTGCGTCCAGCCTGACCCCGTCTCGTAATGAAACCGGTTGGGCGCGGCATCGCCGCCGCCGTTCACGCCAAAGGGCGGGAAGCGGCCGCGTTCGCCGAGCAGGAACGCCTCGGCGCCGCGCGCATCATCGACCGCGATCTCGTAGATGGCGCCCAGGCCCCCGCGATGCAGCCCCGGGCCCCCGCTGTCGGGGCGCAGCGCCCATTGCGTGAAGCGCACGGGATATGCGGCTTCCAGGATCTCCAGCGGCGGCATGGTCGCGGTGCTGATCGGGTTGTTGCCGTGGTTCAGCCCGTCGGTCTCCGGATTGCCGCCCAGGCCGCCGCCGAAGAAGCAGAACATGACCCAGCGCGCGGCGGCGTCGCGCCAGCCGCTGATCGAGAGCGCGTTGATGGTGGCGAACGGCCCGGCGGTGGCGCGCTCGGGTGCAGCCTTGCCGAAGGCGCGGAACACCGTGTCGATCACCCTGAGGATCGTCTCGGTGTAGCCGGCCACAGGCTTCGGCGGGTGCGCCGCCAGGATCGACCCCTCCGGCACGACGAAGCGTATCGGCGCGAGGCAGCCACCATTCGCCGGCACCTCGGGGAACAGGTGCTTCAGCGCGACGTAGCAGCAGGCAATGGTCGTCGCCCGGCTGATGTTCAGCGGGCCCGCGCAGGCGGGGGCTGAGCCCGTGAAGTCGAGCGTCATCGCATCGCCCGCGATCGTCATGGCGAGGCGGATCGGCAGGGGCGCATCGACGATGCCGTCGTTGTCCAGGAAGTCCTCCGCCGCGTAGGTGCCGTCCGGCAGGCAAGCAAGCTCGCTCCGCATCAGCGCCTCGGCGCGTGCGGTCAGCGTGGCGAGCGCCGCCGCCACCACCTCCTCGCCGGTCTCGTCGAGCAGCGCGTTGAGCCGCCGCTCGCCCAGATCGAGCGCGTTGATCTGCCCGTTCAGGTCGCCCCAGTTGGAGAGCGGCACGCGCGTGTTCGCCTGCAGGATCGACACGATCGCCGGATCGACCACGCCGTCGCGCATGAGCCGCACCGGCGGGATGCGCACGCCCTCCTGGTGCGCATCGGTGGCGCGAGGGTTGTAGCCGCCCGGCACGTTGCCGCCGATGTCGAGCCAGTGCCCGACCGAGGCGATCCAGCAGAACAGGCGGCCCCGGCGAAACACCGGGCGCACCAGGCGGAAGTCGTTGAGATGCGTCCCCCCGTCGTAGGGGTCATTGAAGATCCAGGTCTCGCCGGGCTTGGCCCCACCCTCCTTCGCCGCTGCCGCGATCACCGCCCGCACGGCGAAGGCCGTTGCGCCGACGAAGATCGGCAGGCCGGCATTGCCCTGCACCAGCGTCTCGCCGGTCTCGGCGTGGTAGAGGCCGTGCGACAGGTCGCGCGCCTCGGCGATGATCGGGTTGAAGGCCGAGCGCGCCAGCGTCGCGTCCATCTCGTCGGCGATCTGCTCGAGCCGCCCCTTCAGCACCGCGAGTGTGACGGGATCGAGGCTCATGCGTCGTACTGCCTGCCGAGCGACAGCAGTTCGGGCGTGCCGAGCAGCGCGTTCAGCCCGGCGAAATCCAGCATCCTTTCGCGGAACGGCTCGGTGGTGCGCGCCTCGGCAAGCGAGGCGTAGTAGTCGCGCGCGGTGCGGGCCAGCACCCGCACGATCCCGCCCGGAAAAATGACGATGCGGAAGCCGATCGCCTCCAACTCCGGGGCGGACAGCACCGGCGTCTTGCCGCCCTCGACCATGTTGGCGAGCAGCGGGCGGATGCCCGCAAGCGCGGCGATGACGCGGGCGAGGTCCTCGCGCGTGCGCGGCGCCTCGACGAACAGCGCATCCGCGCCGGCCTCGGCATAGGCGCGGGCGCGCTGTACGGCCGCCTCCAGCCCCTCGATCGCCACCGCGTCGGTGCGCGCGAGGATCAGCGTCTCCGCACTCCGCCGCGCATCCGCCGCGGCGCGGATCTTACCCACCATCTCCGCCATCGGGATCACGCCCTTGCCGTCGAGATGGCCGCAGCGCTTCGGGAACGTCTGATCCTCGAGCTGGACCATCGCCGCGCCGGCACGCTCGAAGGCGCGCACGGTGCGCTGCACGTTCAGCGCATTGCCGTAGCCCGTGTCGGCATCGACGATCAACGGCGTCGCCACGCGGTCGGCGATGCGTGCGACGTGATCGGCGACCTCGGTCATCGACACGAGGCCGATATCGGGCCGGCCGAGCCGCGTATAGGCGATCGCCGCGCCGGATACGTAGAGCGCCTCGAACCCGGCATCGGCGGCGATCGCGGCGGTGAGCGCATCGCTCACGCCGGGGGCGAGGAGGATGCGCGGCTCGGCGAGACGCTCTCGCAGTCCCATCGTCATTCCTCCAGCAGTGCGATGAACGGGCGGACGTCCGGCGCGGCGTCGATCGCGTCGACCGCAGCGCGGATCGCCGCCGCACCGTCCGCGCCCCAGACAGGCGCGGCGAGCCCGTCGAACTTGGCGATGATCTCCTCCGCCGGATAGGGCGACTCGGTATCGCCGCGATTGGTCGTCACCTCGCGCTGCACGCGCCGTCCGTCGCGCAGGGCGAGCGTGACGCGCGCGGGGCGCAGCGAGGGCAGCGCGGCAGTGAACGCTGGGTCCTCGCGCACGGTGACGCGCGCGGCGAGGGCCTGCGTCGCCGCGTCCCGGCGCGCCGGCTCACGGAACGATGCCACACCGGTACTGCCAGTAACGATCGTGGTCGCCAGTGCGAAGGGCAGCGAGAACTTCGCCGCCAGCATGTTGCGCGGGGAGGGGTCGTCGAGCTGGGCGGCCCAGACATAGGTCTCCACCTCCAGAGACGCGATGTCGTCGGGCGCGACCGGACCCGTCTCGGCCAGGATCGCGCCGAGCGCATCGAGCGCGCCGTGCGTGTAGCGGCAGGCCGCGTGGCGCTTGAAGTAGTTGCGCGCGATCTCCCAGCGCGACCCGAGCTCGCGTGTCATCTCCGCCGGACGGAAGTCATCGGCCGACACGGTGCCGAACACGGTCGCGACCCCGTCGGGCTCGCCGACGAAGCCCGCGCCGACCAGCTCGACGGCGACGAGACCGAGCTGATTCGCCACCCCGGCATAGGTGTTCCGCACCGTCCCGCCCTGCAGCATCGTGCGCCGGCTGGTTGCGAGCCCGAGCGTGGAGGCGACGTTGATCGTCTCGCGCATCGTCGCGGCATCCGCGCCCGCGAGTGCGGCCGCCGCCACCGCGGCGCCAACAGTTCCCCAAGTGCCGTGCGGGTGCATGGTCACGCGCAGTGTGGAGGCGATGCCGATGCGCGCGCCGATCTCGTAGCCGAGGACGAGCGCGCGGATCAGGTCCCGCCCGCAGGCGCCGCGTCGTTCGGCCTCGGCGAGCGCGGCCGGCACGACATGGATGGCGGGATGGCCGCGGCAGTACTGGTTGCCCTCGTCGAGCTCCAGCATCGTGCCGGCGGTGCCGTTCAGGAACGCCGCGACCGGCAGCGGCAGTCGCGTACGCCCCCCGACCACCGCCGTCGTCATGCCGCCCGTGCCATGCAGCGTCGCCATGCGCCTGGTCAGCGCGACCATCTCTGGCTCCTGTGCGCCGGCGGCGATCGCGCCGATCGTGTCGAGAAGCACCAGCCGCGCGCGCGCGACGACATCGGCCGGTAGGTCCTCGAAGCGCAACGCTGCGGCGAAGCGCGACCACTCGACGAGCCAAGTGTCGTCCACGGTGAGTTGGCTGGCGCGGATCACGTTCATGGTCGTTCAGAGCCCGAGATATGCCCTCTCCAGGTCGGGGTTGCGCGCGAGTTCGGCGGCCGGGCCCTGCATCACCACCGCGCCGTTCTCCAGCACATAGGCACGTCGGGCAAGGTCGAGCGACTGCACCACGTTCTGCTCGACCAGCATCACGGCAAGCCCCTCGGCGGCGATGCGCGCGATCAGCGCGAAGAGCTCCTCCACCAGCAGCGGCGAGAGGCCGAGCGAGGGCTCGTCGAGGATCAGCAGCCGCGGCTCGGCCATCAACCCACGCCCGATCGCCAGCATCTGCTGCTCGCCGCCCGAGAGCGTGCCGGCGGGTTGGGTGATGCGTTCGCGCAGCCGCGGGAAGATCGCGAAGATGCGGTCGAGATTTGCCGCGCGATTGGCGCGCCCGCGCGCATAGGCGCCGAGCTCCAGGTTCTCGCGCACGGTCAGGTTGGGGAAGATCCGCCGCCCCTCGGGCACGTGGACCAGTCCCGCGCGCACGATCGCCGGCGGCGCGGCACGCTCGATGCGCGCCCCCTCGAAGGTGATCGTGCCCGCGCTCGCGCGCACCAGGCCCGAGATCGTGTTGTTCAGCGTCGTCTTGCCGACGCCGTTCGCGCCGAGCACCGCGACCACCTCGCCGGCGGCAACCTCCAGCGATACCCCGCGCAGCACCGGCACACCGCCATAGCCGGCGACGACGTTCTCCACGCGCAGCATCGCCTCAGCCATCGCCCTGCACCCGCAGCATGCGCTCGGCCGCGCCGTGGCCGAGATACGCCTCGATCACCTTCGGGTCGCGCGCGACTTCGGCCGGCGTGCCCTCGGCGATCAGGCGCCCCTGCGCGATCACGTGCACGCGGTCGCACAGGTTCATCACCGCCTGCATCACATGCTCGACGATCAGGATGGTGATGCCGTCGTCGCGGATGCGGCGGATCACCGGGATCATGTCGCGGATCTCGGACGGGTTGAGCCCGGCGAGCACCTCGTCGAGCAGCAGCAGCGCAGGTCCGGTCGCGAGCGCGCGGGCCAGCTCCAGCCGCTTGCGCCCGGCGACGGTGAGCGCGCCGGCCTGCTGGTCGAGCATCCGCGCGAGGCCGACACGCTCGGCCACCGCACCGGCAGCGGCCAGTGCCTCCTCGCGCGCGGCGTGGCGGAGATAGGCGCCGACGGCGATGTTCTCGCGCACGGAGAGACCGGCGAAGGGCTGCACCACCTGGAAGGTGCGCGCGATCCCGCGTTCCGCGCGCACATGCACGGCCAGGTCGGTGATATCCTCGCCGCGATAGCGCACCCGGCCCGCAGTGGGGGCGAGGAAGCCGGAGATCACCGCGAAGAGCGTCGTCTTGCCGGCACCGTTCGGGCCGATCAGGCCGGTGATCGCACCCTCGGGCACGGCCATGGTGGCGTTGTCGACCGCGGTGAGGCCGCCGAAGCGCATGGTGACGGCCTCGACCTCGAGCAGCGCGCTCATGCCGCGCGCACGCGAAGGCGCGACACCAAGCCGAGAATGCCGCGCGGGGCGAAGCCGACGGTGACGATCAGCAGCACGCCGAACAGCACGAGGTCCACGCCCGGCAGCGCTCCGCCGGTGAGGGTGGCGATCCAGGTCTTGGTGAGCTCGCCGATGCCGTGCAGCACGAAGGCCCCGAGCACCGGGCCGAACACGGTGCCCAAGCCCCCGATGATCGGCGCCAGCAGCGCCTCGATCGAGATCCACGGCCCGTAGGCGATCATCGAGTCGAGATAGAGGAATTTCTGCGCGTAGAGGCACCCCGCGCAGGCCGTGATCGCAGCCGAGAGGGTGATGGCGGCGATCTTCACGCGCAGCACGTCGACGCCGAGCGCGCGCGCGGCATCCTCATTCTCGCGCACAGCGACGAGGCGTGCGCCGAACCGGCGGCGCTCCAGCGTGCGGATCAGCAGCATCACCGCGCCGAGGAACACGAGCGTCACCCAGTGGAACACGGCGCGGTCGGCGAACTGGAAGTTCAGCGGATCGAGCTTCAGCCGGATCAGGATTCCAGCTGCCCCACCCGTCACCGGCAGCACATTGGCGGTGATGCGGAACACCTCGGCGAAGGCCAGCGTGACGAGCGCGAAATAGGAGCCGCGCAGCCGCGCCTGAAACGCAAGCGTGCCGATCACCGCGCCGACCAGCGCGCCGAGCCCGATCGCGACCGGCAGCGCCACCCAGGGGTTCAGCCCGAGCCGCTCCTGCAGGATCGCGATCGCGTAGGCGCCCGTGCCGAAGAAGCTCGCATGGCCGAAGCTGAACTGCCCGCCATAGCCGCCGAGCAGGTTCCAGCCCTGTCCGGCAAGCGCGACGATCAGGGTGAAGATCAGGAAGTTCTGCACCGTGCCGGAGGTGAACATCACCGGCAGCACCGCCAGCACGGCGAGCAGCGCCAGGATCGCCGCGTGCGGGCGAAGCCGGCTCATGCCTTGGCTCCGAACAGTCCCGTCGGGCGGAACAGCAGCACCAGGATGAAGATCAGGAAGATACCGATCTGGCCCAGGCTCTCGCCCATGAACAGGCCCGAGAGGCTCTCGACCACGCCGATGAACAGCCCGCCCACCAGCGCGCCGGCGATCGAGCCCATCCCGCCCAGCACGACGATGGTGAACGCGACCAGCACGAAGGCGTTGCCGATGCGGGGATTCACGAGGAAGGTCGGCATCAGCAGCGATGCCGCGACCGCGAGGCAGGCCGCCCCGAGCCCGAACGTCACCGCGTAGATGTGGCCGACATCGATGCCGACCAGCGCGGCGCCGGTCTTCTCCTTCGCCACCGCGCGGATCGCCTGGCCGGTGGTGCTGCGCGCCAGGAACAGCCAGAGCAGCAGCGCGACCAGCAGCACGACGAAGACCGCGATCACGCGCGGCAGCGACAGGAACAGCGTGCCGACCTCGATCACCGAGAACCCGTAGGGCACGTCGATCGAGCGCGTGTCCGAGCGGAACCACGCGAGCAGCGCGTTCTCGATGATGATCGCGAGCCCGAGTGTGACGAGCAGGATATTCCCGTCGTCGCCGTGGCTCGCCGGGCCGATCACCAGACGCTGCACAGCGTAGCCGAGCGCGAACAGCCCGGGCACGGTGACGATCATCGCCACATAGGGGTCGAGCCCGGCCGCGCCGTGCAGGACATAGACCGCGAACATCGCCGCCGTCAGCGTCGCGCCATGGGCGAAGTTGATGATGTGCAGCACGCCATAGACCAGCGTCAGCCCCAGCGCGATGAGCGCATAGACCGAACCGGTCATCAGTCCGTTCAGCACGGCGGTGAGCAGGATCTCGGGCGAATACATCACGCGCCGCGAAGGGAAGGCCGAAGGCGGGCGGGGCACCTGCCCCGCCCGGTGCGCATCGTCAGGCCGCCGGGAACACCGGCTGGGCGTCCGCGAACTCGCGCGGGAAGATCAGCTTGATGTCGCCGCCCTGCACCTGGGTGTTCACCGGCCGCGCCCCCGTGTTCTGGCCGTTCTCGAACCTGGTCGGGCCGTAGGGCATGATGTGGTCGGCGAAGGTCGAGGCGGCGAGCGCCTCGATGATCTTCACCCGGTCGGTGGAGCCTGCGCGCTCGATCGCGTCCGCGAGCAGGCGGACGCAGGAGTAGTTGAGCGGAATGTTGTAGAGCCAGAACCGTCCCGTCGCCTCGGCGGCGGCGCGCACCTCGGCGGTCTTGGGCTTGCGCGGATCGGCCCAGTGGTTGCAGTCCATGATGTGGTTGGCGGCTTCCGGAAACTCGCGCACGAAGCGGAAGTTCGAGGCGGCACCGTTCAGCACCGCGTAGATGCCGACCTTGGGGCGGATGCGCTGCTGCTGCATGGTGCGCGCGAGCAGCACGAACTCGCCGTAGTAGGAGGAGGGGATGATCAGGTCGGGGGCGAGCGCGCGGATGCGCAGCGCCACGTTCGACATGTCGCGCGAGGGCGTCGGGTGGGCAATCGTCTCCAGCACGCGGAAGCCGCGCTCGGGCAGTTGCGCGTTCAAGAGCCGCGCCATGCCGGAGCCGAACAGGCCGTCCTCGTGCACGATCACGGCGGTGTGCGCGGGCTTGCCGGCAGCGTCGTTGATCGCGACCAGGTTGTCGAGCGCGGTACGCGTCACCGTGCCGAAGCCGGGGGCGAAGCGGAAGGTGTTCTTCAGCCCGCGCGCCGTGATCTGGTCGGACACGCCGACATCGACGATGTAGGGGATGTCGTACCGCGACGCCGCCTGGGTGGTGGCGAGGCAGATCGGCGAGGCGAAGCCGCCGACGATGGCGACAACCCCCTCGCCTTGCATCCGCTCGACCTCGGCGACGCCGCCCTCGGGGTTCGAGCGCGCATCGCCGAACACCATCTGGATCGGCGCGCCGCCGAGCGCCTTGATGCCGCCGGTGCGGTTGATCTCGTTGATGGCGATCTCGGCGCCGAGCCGCCCGTGCTCGCCGTCCTGGGCGAGGGCGCCGGTGACGGGCTGGATGATGCCGATCTTCACGGCCGCCGGTTGCGCGCGCACATGCGGCGCGGCGAGCGGCAGGGCAGCGGAGGCGGCGAGCAGGCTGCGCCGGCGGATGCCGGAGGTGGTCTTGGGCATGTCTTGAACCTCTCCCAGATGAGCCATGCCGTATTTAGGCCGCGCCGGGCCGGCAGGGAACACCCCCTCATACCGGCCTGCCGAAGGTCTCTCCGTCGGCTGGCCGGCACAAGCGGTTTGTTGCGCGAGTGGCCGCCCCACGCGCGGTACGCGGCAAGCGTCAAGCCTTTTGGCAGGCGGGTATTACGCCGTCGCGGTGCGGCGGTGCAGGGCGCGGTCGATCTTCAGCAGGATGGCGCTGACGGTGGCGGCGAACACCGCGAGCAGGAACGCGGCCGCCATGATGGTCGGCACGTCGTTCAGGCCGATCGCGTTGATCAGCACGAAGCCGACGCCGCGCTGCGAGGCGAACATCTCGCCGATCAGCACGCCGAGCAGGGTCAGCGCGAAGCCGACGCGCTGGCCGGAGACGATCTCGGGCAGCGCCGCCGGCAGCCAGACCGTCAAGAAAGCCTGCCAGGGCGTCAGCCGCAGGGTGCGCGCGACCTTGAGATAGACCGGGCGGATCGTGCGCACGGCATTGAGCGTGAAGATGGTGACCGGAATGATCCCGTGGATCGCGCCGAACGCGACCTTGGCGGGCAGCCCCAGCCCGAAGATCAGCAGGATCACCGGATAGAGCGTGATCTTGGGCAGCGCGTAGAGTGCCACCAGGATCGGTTCGGCCACCTGCCCCGCAAGCCGGCGCACGCCGAGCCAGGTGCCCAAGCCCAGGCCGCCGAGCGCGGCGAGCAGCAACGCATAGCCGAGCGCGATCAGGCTCTCCCGCATATGCGCGTGGAAGCGCCGGCTCTCCAGCAGTTCGCCCGCGCGCGCCAGCGTCTCGGCCGGCCCCGTCAGCGCCTCCGGCCCGGCGAGACGCGCGAGCAGCCACCACAGCACGAGCAGCGATGCGAGCAGGGCAAGGATGTCGCCGTAGCGCTGCCACGCCGGCGCACGCTCGTTCACGGCGCGAGCCCCCGCCGGCGCAGCATGCGCTGCTCGATCCCGTGCAGCACCATGTTCACCGCCGTGACGCTGACCAGGATGAACAGCATCAGCGCGTACATCCTCGGCGTGTCGAAGTTGTTGTAGGCGTAGGAGATCGCGAAGCCGAGCCCGGCACCGGAGAGGATGAACTCGGAGGCGATCACGCCGATGAAGGAGTAGGCGACCGCGAGCTTGATGCCGGTGAACAGATAGGGGGCGGCGGCGGGAAACTTGACGATCAGCGCGATCGACAGCGGGTCCATGCGCGCGAGCCGCGCCACCTTCAGGGCGACACGCGGCACGCGGTCGAGCCCGTTCAGCGTCGCGATGACCATGGCGACGACGCCGAACAGGAAGCCGATGGCGATGATCGGCAGGTCGGACATGCCGAAGATCACGATCAGCAGCGGGTAGAAGACGAAGAACGGCACCGCGTAGTAGGTCGCGAGCAGCGGATCGAGCGCGCGGCGGAGCCTGGGCGCGGCATGGATCAACAGGCCGAGCACGAAGCCGCCCGCCACCGACAGCACGAAGGCGGCGGCAACGTTCGAGAGCGTCTTGGCGATGTCGGGCAGGATCGCGCCCGAGGCGACGAGCCTCCACAGGGCGGCGGCCATCGCGGTCGGCGGGATGATGGTGTGCCGGCTGACGAGGCCCGCGCGGGTGACGAGTTCCAGCGCCGCGATCGCACCGAGCACGGTCGCGACGCGGATCCAGCCGGCGCGGGTCATCGCACCGTGCCGAGCGCCTTCAGGCTCTCGGCGCGCAAGCACGACCACAGCCGCGCCGTGACCTCGCCGAAGGCGGCGTCGGAGACGATCGTGGAGTCCCGCTCGCGCGGCCAGCCCGTGGCGACCATGTCGATGAAACGGCCGGGCCGCGCGCTCATCACGCCGATCCGGTCCGACAGCATCGCCGCCTCGTCGAGCGCGTGCGTGATCAGCAGGATGGTCGCGCCGGTGTCGCGCCAGAGACGGAGGAGCTCGTCACCCATCAGCAGCCGCGTCTGCTGATCGAGCGCGCCGAACGGCTCGTCGAGCAGAATGAGGCGCGGCTCGAGAACCAGCGTGCGGGCGATGCAGACCCGCTGGCGCATCCCGCCCGAAAGCTGCGCCGGATAGGCGCGCGCGAAGCCCGCGAGCCCCATGAAGCCGAGCGCGTGATCGACGCGGCGGGCGATCTCGGCGCGGTCCATGCCGGCGCGGCGCAGGCCGAAGGCGACGTTGTCCCACACCGAGAGCCAGGGGAACGAGGCGTCCTCCTGGAACACAACGCCCACGCCGTCGGGCGGGCTGCCGCGCACGGCGTTGCCCTCGAACATCACCGAGCCCTCGGTCGGCGCGGAGAGACCGGCGAGGATTTCGAGCAGCGTCGATTTGCCGCAGCCCGAGGGGCCAACCACGGCGAAGAACTCGCCGCGCGCGAGATCGAGATCGAGCGGCCCCAGCGCATGCACCGGCGCCTGCCCGCGATCGGGCGGCGGAAAGATGCGCGTCACCCCGCGCAGCACCGCATGCGCGGCGCCGGCCCGGGTGCCCGGGCCGGCCATCGTCGCGAGCGTCAACCCGTCGCCTGGAGATCGGGTGGCAGGAAGCTGCGATCGACCAGCGTCGTCCAGTCGACCGGCCCGTCCACCTCGCCGATGATGCGCAGGCCCTCGACCATGTTGTCGAGCGCCCTGGTGTCGATGTTGCCGCGGCTCCAGTAGCCGACATCGACCATGTTCCTGACCGCGCGCACGCCGAGTTCGCGCGGCAGCTCGTAGGCCTCGGCGAAGATCCGGCCGCCCTCCTCCGGATTGGCGTAGAGGAAATCCACCCCCTTGCGCCGCCCGGCGATGATCGCGCGCAACTTCTGGGGCTGGTCGCGCATGAACTGCGTCGTGGCGATGCCCACGGTCTGCGTCATCGGCGGCAGCAGGTCCTTGACGAAGAACAGCGGCCGCCAGCGCGCCTGGTCGCGCGCCCAGATCGGGTCCATGATCGGCGCCGCCTGCACCCCGCCCTGGCGCAAGGCGGTGAGCCCGGCACCGATGCCGCCGGTGCTGACGCGCTCGACCTTGTTGAGATCGACGCCGGCGGCGGTGAGCGACATGATCACCAGCATCTCGGTGACCGACTTCGGGCTCGTGTAGGCGATCCTGTGGCCTTCGAGATCCTTAATCGTGCGGATCGGGCTGTCGGGCGTCGTGACCCAGAGGATGTCGGCGACGGTGGCAGCGCCGGCATTGACGATCCGGATCTCGAGCCCCTCCCGCGCGGCGGCGACCGCGGCGGCGAGGGACACCTCGCCGTACGGCAGCCCGCCCGCGAGCACGTTCCGCACGGTGGTGCCGCCGCCCTTGCTGGTCAGGATGCCGGTGATGTTGACGCCTGCCTCGCGGAAGAAGCCCTTCGCCATCGCCACCGCGTAGGGCGCGCCGTACATCAGCACGCCCCAGTGGGTGACGGAGATCTCCTCGCCGCGGCCCTGCGCGGCTGCCGGCAGGGCAAGGGGTGCGAGGGCCGCGCCGGCGACAAGGCCGCGGCGTCCGATCGACAGTCTCATCAGATCCTCCCTTCGGCCGTGCGCTGGTTGCCGGCCCCGGCCGCTAGAAGTAGGGCGCGCGGCACGGCAGGGCAAGCGCGCGGCTCAGTCCGGAAGCCGCACCAGCAGCTTGCCGAAATTCCTTCCCTGCAGCAGGCCGATGAAGGCAGAGGGGGTGGCGTCCAGCCCCTCGACGATGTCCTCGCGATACTTGAGCCGCCCCTCGCGCAGCAGCGGCGCGGCGAGCGCGCGCCATTCGCCCAGCCGCTGCCACTGGTCGGAGACGATGAATCCCTGGATGCGCAGACGCTTGCGCACGACGGGGCCGAGATTGGGTCCGGGTGGCGGATCGGTGTCGTTGTACTGGGCGATCATCCCGCACATCACGATGCGGCCGAAATCGTTCAGGCGCGGGAACACCGCCGCCTGCACGGCGCCGCCGACATTCTCCCAGTAGACGTCGATGCCGTCCGGGCATGCGCGGTCGAGCGACGCGGCCAGATCGCCGGCACGGTGGTCGAGGCACGCATCGAAGCCGAGGGTGTCGGTGACGAAGCGGCACTTCTCGGCGCCGCCCGCAATGCCGACCACGCGGCTTCCGGCTCGCTTCGCGATCTGCCCGGCGACCGCACCGACGGCGCCGGAGGCGGCCGAGATCACCACCGTCTCGCCTTTCTTGGGCTGGCCGATATCGCTCATCCCGACATGCGCCGTCAGCCCCGGCATGCCGAGCACGCCGAGCGCGGTGGAGATCGGCGCCTCGGCCGGATCGAGTTTCAGGAGCTGCCTGCCCGGCATCACCGAGTGCGTCTGCCAGCCGAAGCCGCCGAGCACGAGGTCGCCTGGCGCGAAACGCGGATCGCGCGAGGCGAGCACGCGCCCGACCGCGCGGCATTCGACGACGCCGCCGATCGGCACCGGCGCGGCGTAGGACTTCGCCTCCGACAGCCGGCCGCGCTGATACGGGTCGAGCGAGAGGTAGAGGTGCTGCAGCACCACCTCGCCCTCGCCCGGATCGGGGACGGGGACGGTCTCGAAGGCGAAGTCCTCCGGCCTCGGCATGCCGACCGGGCGGCGCTTCAGCACGATGCGGCGGTTCGTTGCGGTCATATCGCCTCCTCCAGGGCGAGCTCGGCGGCGATCAGATCGAGCGCCGCGAAGCCCACGGACTTGAACACGGTGACATCGTCGCGCGCGCGCCGCGGCGGACCGCCGCGCAGCACCCCGGCGAGGTCGGCCTCGATCGCGTCCGCCGCGATCAATCCGGCCGCGATCGCCTGCGCGACCTCGCCGCCCTTCGCCAGCACGGAGGCGCGGTCGTCGGCGAACAGGCGCGCCCGCTGCATCAGCGCGGGCTCGGCCTCGGCCATCGCCGGGGTGAAGGCGCCGACCAGCGAAAGATGCGTGCCCGGCCGCACCGCGGCGGCGCGGATGATCGGGTGCGTGGCGGTGGTGGCGGCGACGATCGTGTCGGCTTCGGCGATCGCGGCGTCGAGGTCGGGCGCGGCTTCGGCGGCCACGCCCTCGGCGCGCAGCCCGGCGGCCAGCACCTCGGCCTTGGCCGGGGTGCGGCCCCAGACGCGCACGCGGACGAGGCCCGGCTGGGCGGCGAGATGGGCGCGCGCCAGCGCCGGGGCGAGCGCGCCGGTACCGATCACCAGCAGACAGGCGCTGTCGGGGCGCGCGAGCAGCGATGCGGCGAGGGCCGAGGCGGCGGCCGTGCGCCGCACCGTCAGCACCACGCCGTCGAGGATCGCGCGCAAGCGTCCGTCGCGCTGGCCGAACACGGCGACACTCGCATCCAGCGCGGGAAGCCCCGCGGCGGCGTTGCGCGGATAGACCGTGACGACCTTCACCGCCATCAGCCCGCCCTCGCGCCAAGCCGGCATCAGCAGCAGCGCATCGCCCTCGCCGGTCGGGTCGAGGATCAGCCGCTGCGGCGAGGCGATCGGGTCCGCCAGGCGCGCGCGCAGCGCGGCGATCAGCGCCGGATAGGGCGTACGGCGTTCGAGTTCCGGTCCGTCGATGAGGCGCATGGGCAGAGGATGCGCGGCGGCTTCCCGACCGTCCACCCGCGCGGCAGAGTGAGCGCATGAGCGACCGCTTCGACGTGGTGATCGTGGGCGGGGCCGCCATGGGCGCCTCGGCCGCGTGGCATCTCGCCTGCGATCTCGGCTTTGCCGGCAGCGTGCTGGTGCTGGAGAAGGACCCGTCCTACGCACGTGCGGCCACCGCGCTCTCGGCGAGCTCGATCCGGCGGCAGTTCTCGACGGCAATCAATGTGCGCGTCTCGGGCTACGGCGTCGCCCTGCTGCGCGACGCGCCGGCGCGGCTCGGCATAGACGCCGCGTTCCGCGAGGGCGGATACCTGTTCCTCGCGACCGAGGCGGGGCGCGCGGCGCTGGCGGCGAACCACGCTCTCCAGACCGAGGAGGGCGCGGACGTGGTGTGGCTCGATCCGCCAGCGCTCGCCGCGCGCTTTCCCTGGCTCGCGCTCGCCGGCATCGCCGCCGGCACCTGGGGACGGTCGGGCGAGGGCTGGTTCGACGGCTTCGGCGTGATGCAGGCGATGCGGCGCGCCTCGCGCGCGGCCGGCGTGACATGGCGCACCGCCGAGGTCGCGGCGATCGAGACCGCATCGGGATGCGCGAGCGGCGTGCGTCTCGCCGACGGCACGCGGATCGCGACCGGCACGGTGATCGTCACCGCGGGGACGGCCGCGCCCGGGCTGCTGCGCCCCTTCGTCGATCTGCCGGTGCGGCGGCGCAAGCGTCTGATCTTCTTCATCCGCGCGCCCGCCGCGCTGCCCGGCTGCCCGCTGCTCATCGACCCGACGGGGGTCTATCTCCGCCCGGAGGGCGAGGGGTTCATCTGCGGCACCGCGCCGCCGCCGGAGCAGGATCCCGACGTCGCCGAGGACGATTTCGACGTGACACCGGACTTCTTCGAGGAGCGCGTCTGGCCTGTGCTCGCCGCCCGTATTCCGTCCCTGCAACGGCTGCGCGTGGAGCGCGCCTGGGCGGGGCACTACGACCTCAACACCGCCGACCACAACGCCCTCGTCGGGCCGGTGCCAGGCGTGCGCGGCTTGCTCGCCGCCTGCGGCTTCTCCGGGCACGGCATCCAGCAGGCACCGGCGATCGGGCGCGGGCTGGCGGAACTCGCCGCCTTCGGCCGCTATGTCGCGATCGACCTCTCGCCGCTCGCGCTCGCGCGGCTGGCCGAGGGCCGGCTGGTGCTGGAGCGCAACGTCGTCTGAGATGCCCGCTACACCACCTGGTTGCGCAACGTTGTCTCGCCGCGCCAGAGCCGGTCGAGGTTCTCCAGCAGCAGGTCGATCACCGCGTCCTCGTAGGCCCGCGTCTCGCCGCCGCTATGCGGCGTGATCAGCACATTCGGCAGCGTCCAGAGCGGGCTCTCCGCGGGCAGCGGCTCCTCCACGGTCACGTCCAGCGCGGCAGCCGAGAGATGACCCGATCGCATCGCCTCGATCAGCGCCGGCTCGTCCACCACCTTGCCGCGCGCGAGGTTGACGAGCTGCGCGCCGGGCTTCATGGCGGCGAGCGCGGCCGCGTTCACCAGCCCCGTCGTCTGCGGCGTCAGCGGGCAGGTGAGCGCGACGATATCCGCCCGGCCCCAGAGCGAGGGCAGCGCGTCGACGCCGTGGATCTCGTCCGCTCCTTCCGCGCCGGCGGACGGGTCGCGCCGCACGCCGATCACGCGCATGTCGAAGGCGCGCGCGAGCCGCGCGAGCCGCCCGCCGATGCGGCCGATGCCGACCACCAGCAGCGTCTTGCCGCCGAGTTCGTCCTCGCGCCGGGTCAGGTCGCCGATCATGCCGCGCCAGAACCGCTTCTCCTGGTTCCGCACCGCCTCGGGGATGCGCCGCGCGATCGCCAGGATCAGCGCCATGCCGTGCTCGGAGACCGCGTTCGCGTTCGCGCCCTGCGCGCTCGCGAGCCGGATACCGTGCGCGGCCAGCACCTCCTTGTCGTACTGGTCCACACCCGCGCTGATCGACTGGATGAAGCGCAGCTTCGCGGCCTTGGGCGCGAGGTCGTTCCGCCACATCCCGGAGACGACCAGCACGTCGGCGTCGCCGATCCGTGCCTCCATCTCCTCGCGCGTGCGCACCTCGCAGAAGGCGATCCCGGTGTCGCGCAGGACGAACCGCTCGCCGAAGCGGTAGGCGACATGGGCGAAGCAGACCGTCAGCCGGTCCTTCGGCGGCAGCATCGGCACCCTCCTTCAGCGATCGAGATCGAACGGATCGTCCACGGACTTGCACGGCGTGGTGAACCACGCGGCCCCCCTCTCCGTGACGTGGATGTGGTCCTCGAGCCGGATCCCGCACTCGCCATAGACCGCGAGGGTGGGCTCGATCGAGCCGCACATGCCG
>Ga0308410_1000966_pt1 | contig 16357 bp, 12 predicted proteins | sample HotsprOSTMatCore_FD_203467 | JGI IMG/M metagenome (GOLD analysis project Ga0308410, IMG submission 203467) | Hot spring phototrophic mat microbial communities from Octopus Spring, Yellowstone National Park, Wyoming, United States -... | ecosystem: Environmental > Aquatic > Thermal springs > Hot...
TCACGTTGCGAAGCCGCACCAGCGCCTCACGGCCCCGGATCCCGCCGACCTCGATGTCCTCCGCCTGCAGGTGGGGGGACGCGGGCTCGTCGGAAGCCGGCAGGGAGATGGCCACGAGGCAGGCGCGGGCCGCTCGCGCGGACTCCGTCAGGGCCTGGGCAAAGGTGAACTGGGTGTCGAAGGTCCCGCCGGGGAGGTCGGGTGCGTCGTGGAGCTGGCGCGCGTAGGCCACCCACTCGTCCATGAGGACGAGGCACGGGCCGTAGGCGTTGAAGAGCTCCCGCAGCGCGTCTCCGGGGCTCGTGGCCTTTTCGTCGTCCGCCGCCACCCGGGCGTAGGCCTTCCGGGCTTCCTCGATGCCCCCTGCCGCGTACCCGAGCTGCCAGGCGAGCTCCCCCCACAGGGTCCGCACCACGGTACCGTCCGACTTGACCAAAGGGCTTCCCGGCGAGATGCGGTTGCCGACCAGCACCACCCTCCGCACCCGCGGCAGGCTGTGGGCGCCAGCCTCCGCCATGACGGCCTCCACGCCCGGGAGCTCCGCCGGGAGCCTCCCAGAGAACAGGTGGTAGAGGGCGATCATGGCGTGTGTTTTACCACCCCCGAAGTTGGTCTGGAGCTGCACCACCGGGTAGCCTCCGGCCCCGGAGAGGCGCCGGACCGCGTTCACGAGCAGGCGCTTCAGGTTCTCCGTGAGGTAGGTCCTCCGGAAGAACTCCACCGGATCCTGGTACTCGGAGGACGCTTCCCCCAGGTACACCTGCCACAGGTCGGCGGCGAACTCGGCCTGCTGGTAGCGGCCGCTGGCCACGTCCGGGTGGGGGCTCACCACCTCGCGCCAGGGCTTCAAGGCACCCGTCGCACCAGCCTCCACCAGCGTTCCGCCGGCCTTTCGGCGCTCGGCCCGCACCTGCTCGTCGAACCGCACCCGCAATAGCTCCATCTTCATGCGCTCCAGCTCCTCCACCTGCGGGGCGGATACGGCCGAAAGGAGCCGGTCGGCAGAGTCCAGTGCCCGGTACGCGTCGTCGCTACTGAAGGCCTCCTGGTGCGCCCACTTGTTCCGCCAGTCCCGCAGCTCCGAAACCAGGCTCCGCTCGGTCTGGCCCAGGGTCCGGCGGAACACCTCGTTCCAGCCCTCCCACATGACCCGCAGCAGGGCCGCCACGTCCCAGTCCCGGATGGCCTTGCCCGTCACGTTCCGGTCGTCTCCCACCAGCCGCACGGCCTCCGCCCTGGCCTGGCCCCGATACTGGCCCTGGAGCTCCCGCTCGACAAACGGCCCCAGGCCCGCCTGCAGGAGGTCCAGGGCCTTGCCCACTCGCTCGTGGTTGGTCATGGCCATGGTTCACCCTCCCTCGACCCTCACCCCGCGCCGTTCGAAGTCCCTGACGACACATTGGTAGACGGCCCTTGCGAGGCTCGCCGCACGGCGGGCGTCTTCCCAGGTGGCCTCCGGCCACTCCCCCGGGTAGCGGGCCTCCACCGCCCACGCCGTCAGCTCGCCCAGGTCCGGGTATGCCTCCTTCACGGACCAGCCAGGCGGCAGAAGGTTGCGTAGCCCGTCTAGGTCGTGGCGAAACGGGAATTCGATCCCCTCCAGCACCAGGCCCGCCTTGAGGGATTTCTCCGCGGCTTGCTGTGCGAACCAGCAGACGTGCCGGGGGACGGAGTCGGGCGAGGCCAGGAGCCGCTCTGCCTCCCGGAGATCCTCCTGGGCAAAACGGAGCCACCGTCTGGCTTCGCTCTGCAGTTCAGGTCCGTTCATAGACCACCTTACCCTCGCGCAAAGCAGACCGGAGGACGTCGCCCACCACGTGGCCCCGCCGCGAAATCTCGTCCGGCGTGGTCACCACCACGTCTTTACACACCGGGAGGTCGTTCAAAACCCGCAGGATTTCCACCATGGCCTGGCGCTTGTTAGCGACTTCTTCCAGGACCACCAGAAGGTCCACGTCGCTCCAGGGGCCCGCCTCCCCGCGGGCCCGCGACCCGAACAGGATGACGCGCACGGGGCGGAAGCGTTCCACGATGCGCTGGACCATGGTCTGTACCAGATCCTCAGACACGTCTACCCCCTGCCTCCGAAAAGCAAGCCCGTACCCGAGTCGGGTTCCCGGGCCAGCCTTGCAAGCTCGGGCCAGCCCAGGACCAGGGCGTTGTAGGCCTGGGCGTCCTGGGAGCGGCCCTTCTTCTCGGCAATGGCGAAGAGCCGGTAGGCGAGGTCGCGGGCGAGCTCCCCACGGGAGCCCAGCCGTCGCAGGAGTCCCGCCGTGGCCTGGTCCCCGCGCTTCTCATAGTAGTAGACACGCAGCAGGTGGTGCGCGGCTCCCCACACAGTCAGTCGCCGGTCTCTCTCGGGATCCGAGTCCTGCGCCAGCTCCTCTGGCCGCAGGAGCCGCACCTTCCCGCCCCGGGAGTGCACGATCCCCGCTTCCACGAGTCCAGTCACCGACGTCACCTTGGCCTTGGACAGCAGCTCCGCGTCGCCAAAGTCGCCCTCCTCGAACCCGTGCTGCTCGTACCAGGCGATGGCCCAGCGGGTGTCGGCATCGAACTCGTCCTCCTGCTCGGAAAGGACCTCGGTAAGGGTCTGGTTGATGAGGGCCAGGGCCGTGCGTACGCTCATGGGGCGGCCGGAGGCCTCCAGGATCCGGCTGTACTTCGAGTAGATGGCCATGCCGGGGCCGATGGCCGCCTGGGCGAAGTCCACCGGGGCGATGTTCCCCTGCTGGAGGCGCCGGAGGGCCACCGGCAACTCCCGCTTCAGTTCGGCCACGAAGGCGCGCCGGTCGGTCTGGGGGGCGTCGGCGGGCCGGGGCCGGCAGGCGAGCACGATGTAGGAGGCGAGGGCGTTGGAGCCCATGGCGTTCTGCCGCCACTTCTGGGCCGAGCGCACCGGCCAGGTGGCGGTCACCTGGAAGCCGGTCTCGACGAGGGCGGTGAGCATGGTCTCCCAGCCGGTGGTGCGGTCCACTGGAACGCGCGCATCTTGCGCGCTTTTTCCGGCGGGCGAGTCGCCCGCGTTCCCAGTCTCCTCGTCGTCCTGCTTGAACGCGTAGTAGACGGTCAACGGGAAGCGGGTGTCCATCTTCTCGCGCAGCACGGCGAAGGCCCGCCGGAAGTCCTGCTCGAAGTGCTCCTTGGCCTTGCGCTTGTCGCCGCCGAAACGCTCCGGCGCGGCGACGAGCTCCGGCTCCTTGGGCACCAGGATGGTGCCGAAGAGGTCGGGGTAGAGGTCGCCGATGGTGCGCCGCAGCCAGACGTAGAAGAAGTCCGAGAGGGCTGCGTAGCCGATGTTGTCGTAGTAGGGCGGGTCGGTGGAGACGAGAAACCTGGGAGCGCGACCATCTTGGTCGCTTTCTTGTGCGGGCGGGATGCCCGCGCTCCCGGCGGCGTCGAGGGGGCGGGCGTGCCCACAAATTAGGCTTCCCTCAATCGACTCAAGGCTCTCTGTGACGCGCTCCAGGCACACATCAAATCCTGACCGCGGTGATCCCAGAGGATTGCCCTCCGCAAAATCCCACACCATGGGAATCGCTTGCCTCGCGAACAGATTCTTGATCTCGACGCGACTGGCTTCCCACCTGCAAAGCGAGTTGTTGAAATCCGCGCAGCGGTCCAGGGCCAGGGCCAGGAAGGTGGTCACCGTGGCGGCGTAGGCGTCGGCCTCTGCGGGCGAGACGCCCGCGCTCCCGGCATCCCGCCGCACCTCCGCCTGCACCTCCCGCACCAGGTCCGACAGCGTTACCATCGCCGTGAGCTGCCGCGGCGTGAAGTGATCGGCCAAGGTCGCCAGCCCCCACAGCGGCGTCTTGATGGCGATTGGGTCGTACGTGAGCGGCTCTTCAGGCCTCCACGCCGGCTGCGCCTTGCGGGCGACGGCCTCGTGCTCGTCGGTGGCGGGCAGGTACGCCCGGCCGCGGCCCGCGTCGGCCACGATCGCCACGAGGCGCGCGCCCATCCGGCCGGCCTTGCCCTGTTCCTTGATGTAGGCATCGGGGATCGGGTCGCCGGTGAGGAGGCAGCGGAACAGCGCTCGGCCCGCCTTGGTCCCGGCCCTCACCGCTTCACGGTCGGGCGGGGAGCCGGTGCCCACGCGGAAGCGCCATTTGGGAGCGCGGCCATCTTGGCTGCTTTCTTCGGCGGGCGGGACGCCCGCGCTCCCAGGCCACCCCACCACCGGTTCCAGCCAGGCCTCGCTTCCCTTCTTGCTGGAAAGCCAGAAAGTGCTCATGAGCGGCACAGGTGCTCCGCGGGCTGCCGGGTTCGGGCTCGGCACCGTCCGCGCCCAGATCCAGGCGATCACAGGGAGTTCCTTGCCCACGTAGGGCTTGAGATGCGGATGCTCGGCGGCCATTTCCGCCGTCACCTTCACCGGAGGGTAGAGGTGGCCGATCCGCTCCCGCGCCCGCCCCAGGACCAACCGGCCGTAGTAGCGCACGTCGGCCGCCAGGCCGGCGGAGCCACGCCACCCTGGGAACGCGGGCCTCCGGCCCGCATCTTCACAAGCGGAACTCCATTTCCAGTCCCCCGGCTTCTCTACCAGCCCTGCCTTCACCGGATTGTTTCGGATGTATTCTCGAACGGCAGCCAAGTGCTTCTCGTCGCGAATAAACCGGTCGAAATAGTCCGGCATCCAAAATTCCCCTGCCCTTTCCAGTATCCGGTTTGCTTCTTTCGCCGTGAACGACTTCCAGGAATGCACAATATCCCCGAGGCGATACCCTTGGAATGGCTCGACGAGTACATGGACGTGGTTGGGCATGATCACCCACTCCAGGAGGTGGTACCTTTCGCCGTCGAAATGAAGAAGCGCGTCCTGTACCAGCGCTGCAATGCGTTCATCGCGGAGGTAACAGGCCCCGTGTCCAGCATCTTCGAACTCAGCGATACGTTTGCGTAGTTCGATTACACGAGGGTCAGCTGCCGGAAGCGATGACTCGCACTGCAACTCTTTTTTCCATTGTTCGATCAAATGTGCTGGAACGCTGTCGTGAAGTCGAAACGTGAGGAATTGCACCAAACCCGGTTGATCCAGGTGGGGTAGGTAGCCTCGGGAGTGCCATTGTTTGTGCGGCCGAGACGGCCGCGCTCCCAGAAACGTGGCCTCCGGATTCACGGGCGGCCAATCGGCCCACCGGGGCACCAGCTCCAGGTAGCACTTGTTCAAGAGCACCGCCACCGGATTGAGATCGCCGGCATAGGCCTCCATGCCGAGCCGCGCTGCCTCAAGTGGAATGGAGCCCCCTCCGGCGAAAGGATCGAGCAGGGAAGGGAGCTTTCCATCGCAGTACTTGAGCATCTCCGCCCGCGCCTCGGCGTAGACCTCCGGGTGCTTATGGATCTGCTTTGTCATCATCCGCCGGATGATCCCGAAGAGCCGCTCCCGTTCCCGCTCTTGCGCCTCCTCCGTGGGGAACTTCTCCGGGTGACTGGAGGGGTCGTCCACCACCGAGGCGAAGAGCACCACCCGGGCCACCGGCAGCGGCAGCCGCGCCCACCAGTGGTGGATCCCCTTGGGATGCGCCCCGATCCCCGGCATCTTGTCGTACGCCGAGGCATCGTTGATTTCCGGCAGCGGTAGCGCGACCTCGATCAGCTTCTTTGTCATCCTTTCCACCTCAGTTGCAGCAGCACGGCAACGTTCCCCACCGCACCCAGCGCGTTTCCCGAAGATAGAGCCGCACAGCCTGCTTCGGACGACTGCCCTTACGGCATAGGGTGCAGAAACGTTTCCCAGCAGCGCTTAAGAACTCGCCGCACGGCCGCACTCGCGAATACCCGTCGCTTCGCACCCAGACCATCGGCTTGCCCACTCTGCCGTAGGCATCGCGATTGTCTCGCGATCCGTGGTGTGGCGCCGTCGCAACACTCCACTCCTGCACACGCTCCAGTCCCATGCCCTTCAAATCAGAATCCCCAGTAAAAAGAACGCCCGGCTCTCCGTCCAACCCTTCCAGGTAACAGACGAGACTCTCTCGATTCACCGTTGTAAGATACAGGAGGCGCCAAAAAGTTTCCGCGTCTCTTCTGTGGGCTACAGGCGCTATGCGCTTCACATTCCTACCGCTGAGCGGGATCAGCGGACACCCCGATACCCCAGCGGCGCGAAGAGGAGCATGCCGAAAACAGCGGACCGGTACACCTCGGTCCAGGGCCAGCCGCGCCAGTTCCAGTAGCCGTCGCATGTCCTTCAGCACGGTACTCAACAAAGCGTCGCGCCTGTCGCCATACCAATAAAGGAAGGGCCATCTCCAACCCCCTGTGATAATCTGGGGCGTCACCCCAAGGTACTCTTCTATGGCCGGGACGACATCGCTGAGCGCAGAGCTGGGGCAAATCGGGCCCGCATCGCCCTCCGCAGCAGATGCCTCTTCTGGCTCGCCTTCGAGCTGTCTTCCTAGCGACTCCGGAAACACTGCTTGCCAAGCCTCTTTCTGCACATCGCCTTCCCCTTCCCCCGGCAGACGCTCAAGCTCGAGTTTCTCAGACTCAAAACGTTCCCAGACGAACCGCAGCGTGTGTTGCACTTCGGAAGGCACACTCTGCAGCGCGTCTACCCAGGTGTCCGGGAGCCACAGTTCTTGGCAATCCAAGCCGCTCTCAAGGAAGCCAATCACGCCTTCTGCGTGGTCGGCATCGTTGTGCGTGCAGACACGTACATCCGCGCCTCCTGACCGCGTGTACCTACGAAACAGCTCCGGCAGGGCTCTCCGCGATCGGCCTCCGTCCACGAGTACCCGGAACCCGTCGGCGCGCTCGGCGTAGAAAGCATCACCTTGGGTAACGGGAAGAGCGATGAACTTCATCTCGGCTCCTGCGCCCGGGCCAGCAGCTCCCTTAGGTCGTAGTTCACGCTCGTCACCCCGAAGTCCGGCTCGCGCCTGAAGGGCCGCCGGACGTAGTGGACACGGTGCTCGCCTCCGTCCAGGAACTCGACGATGGCCAGGATATAGTCGTCGGGCTTGTTGAGCGAGGTCAGGATCTCGTTGCGGGTCACGGTGACCGTCTCCGCGCCGGCGACCCGGCCCTTCACCTCGATGAACCGCAGCCTCCCGGTAAGGGGGTCGCGGCTCTCGATATCGTAGCCGATCTGCTCCCGTTCCCGGTCCACGGGCTCGTAGCCCAGCCGGCGCTCGACCTCCATGACGATGGCACGGGCCTTCTCCGCCACGGCCTGGGTGTCTGCGGTCTGGCCGTCCACAGGCACCGGCTCGCCGCGCATCTTCGCCAGCAGCCCCGCTGGCACCACCACGAACCCGGCCATGACCACGGGTGGAAGGGGCGAGATCTGCGCCTCCAGGTCCAACTGCTCCATGCGCTTACGAAGCCGGGCCGCCAGCTCGTCCGCCCTGCGGCGGGCCTCTTGGGAGTTAAGGGGGCGTTGGGCTTGCCTGCCTGCTCCTGCAGCCTCAGCTCCTCCGCCCGGTGGTCCCAGTAGGCGATCTCCTTGGTGAGCCGGTCCTTCACCGCAGCTCGCGTCTTTTCGATCCATTCCAAGCGTCGGCGTCGGACCTCTCCCAGGTGCTCTGGCACCACGCGGGCCACAGCGTACTCCATTGCCTTCATCTCCAGGTCGCGGGTGATCCAGGCGCACTCCGGCAGGCCGAGGATCTCTTCAGGATCGGGTTCTTCTTCACGCAGGGGTCGGTAATCCAGGTACGGCGCATAGGCCGCGTCGCGGGGGCCCCCGTCCGGGTCCAGTTCCACGTACAGCATCCGCCGCGAGATTACCCGGCGCTCTCCGGCTCCATTCATACTGGCATCCTGAACGGCGTGCTCCAAGCAGAAGACGACCCTCGGTCTATCGCTCGGGTCGGACTCATCCACTAGAGCAGCACCGCGGCGCAGAAGGTCGCGGTGACGCTCCAAGGTCAGGTCCACCACAGCATCAAGGAGAGGATGGCCTGGGCAAATGAAGGCCGCCAAGGGCTGGCCTTGGGGGGCGATGAGGTCCTTCTCGAAGGTGATACGCTCGTAGCGGTGAAGGATCGGTTCTCTTGTCCCGATGAGCCGGTCGCGGTGGCGCACGGCAGCGGGCACATGCGTAACCTCGTAGCGGCGGGGTTCCCGCTGCCTCACGGTACCACCAAGACGCCGGAAGGCTTCCAGGAAGAAGGACTCGATGTAGTGGGGCTGGAGACGCCTCGCCTCGGCTCGCTCCATGTCCTCCCGGACCCTGCGCAGCCGCTCGGAGTCGATGACCTCCTGCGCCAAGGCTCGCTCCTCGACCAGATCCCGAAGGCGCGAGGGGTCCAGAGCCTGGTCGATGGCCTGGGCGTGTCTAGCCCTCACCTCCGGCCGTTCTCCGTATCGGATGGCCTCGATGAGGAGGTCTCGAAGGGGTCTTCCCTCGAACTGCAGCTTGCCGAGGACGTCGAAGACCTTGCCTCCCAGGGCCTGGCGCGCATCCTCTAGTTTTCTGAGCAGCGTGTAATAGACGTCGCCCTCCCGGGTCTCGATGGCCACCAGGTTCCACAGGTGGCAGACCTCCTTCTGACCGATCCGGTGGATGCGCCCGAAGCGTTGCTCAATGCGGTTTGGGTTCCATGGCAAGTCGTAGTTGATCATCAAATGAGCGCGCTGGAGATTGATGCCCTCGCCAGCAGCGTCCGTAGCCACAAGCACCCGCACTTCGGAATCGTGAAGAAACGCCTCCTGAGCCTTCCGCCGCTCCTCCCTCCCCATGCCACCGTGGATCCACATCACCGCCTGCGGCCGGCCGAGGAGAGTCGAAATCCGCTCCACGAGGTAGCTCAGCGTGTCCCGATGCTCGGTGAAGATAACGAGTTTTTGATAAGGGGAGGCCGCTGGCTTGGGAGGAGCTTGACGGTACGACTCCTCTGACTCCGCGACCCGGCCCCGAAGGGCCGCTGGTGTAAAAAGCTCGCTCAATAACTTGGACAGTTCTTGCCACTTCCGGTCCTCACCGCTTTGCCGCACTAGCGAGGCCAGAGATTCGAGCCTCTTAAGGGTGGCAATCTCAGCCCGGAGTTCCTGGATGGTCCGGGCTGCGGTGGCCTGATCCAAGACCTCTTCTTCTTTTTCAGTCGCCTCGGCTTCGGGAGCTTCCTCCAGCTCCTCCAGCTCCTCTAGATCCACTGTGGGCCCCACCCAAGCGGGGACAGGCAAGGCACCCCCTCGCTCAATCAGCTCCAGCTCTCTTAGCCGACTTTCGAGCCTTTCCCGACGGCGTCGAAGGGACTGGTAGATAGCCTCGGGGCTTGACGCCAGCCGCCGTTGCAGAATAGTGAGTGCCCACCCCACCGTTCCCTTGCGCTTCTCATCGTCTAAGGCATCGGCTCGATTGAATTCCTCCTGGACATAGCTCGTTACTTCCTTGTAAAGTCGCGCCTCCAAATCTGAAAGCCGGTAAGGCACGGTGTGGGCGAATCGCTCTGGAAAGAGCGGAGTCCCATCGAACTTCACCAGGTTCTCCTTGACCATTCGCCGCATCAGGTCGGAAACGTCCACCTGGTGCACCCCATCCCTGAAACGGCCTTCGAAGCGATCCCCGTCCAAAAGCGCTAAGAAGAGTTGAAAGTCTTCCTCTTTTCCGTTGTGGGGCGTGGCCGTAAGGAGTAAAAAGTGTCTGGTGAGACCTGAAAGGAGTTGCCCCAGCCTGTAGCGCTCGGTGTAGCGGACCTCGCCGCCGAAGAAGCTGGCGGACATCTTGTGGGCCTCGTCCACTACGACTAGATCCCAACGGCAATCGGGTACGCTGAGCTTTGCCTGAACTGACTCGTCCCTGGCCGTCTTGTCCAGCCGCACTATCACGAGGTCGTTCTCAAGAAACCAGTTTCCAGTGCGCGCTGCCTCCAGTTTATCATTGGTCATGATTTCGAAAGGCAATTGGAAGCGCTGGTATAGCTCGTCCTGCCACTGCTCGGCGAGATTTCCAGGGCAGACCACAAGACATCGCTGCACATCGCCTCGCACCACAAGCTCCTTTATGAGCAGCCCGGCCATTATGGTCTTGCCCGCTCCTGGGTCGTCCGCAAGGAGAAACCGAAGGGGCTGGCGCGGCAACATCGCCTCGTACACTGCCGTGATCTGATGAGGAAGGGGGTCGAGCAGGGAGGTGTGGACTGCGAGCAAAGGGTCGAAAAGGTATGCTAGGCGGATTCGGTGGGCTTCCGAAACCAGCCGGAACAGGGCTCCATCGCCGTCAAAGCCCCAGAGCCGACCCCGCTCCACCAACTCCAGATGCGGTTCGTCGTCCCGATACAAAAGAACCTGGCCTACTCGACCCGCGAGGTCTTTGTATGTGAGCTCCAGGGCGTCCGTTCCGAACCACTGAAGGCTCACCACAGTTACTGGGGCATCAGGTAGCACGCCCCTCACCGTAGCCTTTGGTTCGAGATCCTCGAGCCTCATGATCGCCTCGGCCTTTGGACACGACTGGCCAGCGAGAAAAACACCCCTGTTTCGGCATCCCTCGATTGGGGTCCATTATAGACAAAAAGTCTTCGGCTTGACTATGGTATCTTTCCTTTTATACCGGTCCTGGCTTCGTGGGTGAGCTTCATGGGGGCTGATGGGACGTTCCTGGCGGCTTTGGCCTTGTGCTGGAGACTCGGGCTGAAAAGCTCCTTTGGCGGCATTGGCGGCCCTGTCGGCCAAGAGGCTACTTGGGTTTTGTCCTCGCGATTAGCCCTGTTTTTCCTGATGAAACGGACTTGATGGAACGGACTTGGACCCATACTCCCGGACCTCCAGAGATCATCAGTTTTGGGCTCAAAATTAGCTCACTTCGAGGAGGTCGTTTCATCGGAGTCATACAGCGCTTTGCGTCCGGGTTCTGGCCTTTGGGAAAGGCCCCACTTAGGCCTCAAATAGGCCTAGCTATTCCTCGAGCCTGTGGCCTATATCCTTGACGATCCCTTCTTGGGAAGGAGGTTCCCGTGGGCGCTATTCGGTGCAGCCAAGCCTCAGAGAGCACCTCCACGTTGTCCTCACTGAGAAGCCCTTTTTCCCCAATGAGCACACATCACATCCTTTCCCTCGCTATCTGGTGAAGTGGTCCCGTCCATTCACTCGAGGATGTGGATCTTGGACGTGGGGCCCAAGAGCCGATTGGCAAAAAGCAGCACGACGTTGGCCGATGAATCAAGCTCATGATCCCGGCCCCTAACACACCTCCCGAATACCTGGTTCCACCCAAGCTCGTCCCGGATGCGAAAGATGGCGAAAGCGCCCCCGAACTGCTGCCTTCTCTCGAACCAGAACTCCTCCCCCTCGGCTGTAACATTGAGTTCGAACAACTACCTCAGCTCCCGCGTGATCTTCGGCATCTCTTTCGCAGGGCACGAGGCCTTCGCGACTCGCTCTCAGTTGGCCATAGCGATGGCCCCCTCCTGAGCCATATGTCTCCGTACCGCTCCTGGGAAAGCCTTGCATAATGGGATCGTCCGATACACCCCTGGCCTCGAGAAGGGCACGATGGGCGTCCTCTAGAGTCGCTTATGCGCACTTCCCAGGGTAACATGCCTAAAGGGCCCAAACCCCATTTCGGAAAGGTCCGGGTAATTGTCCTTCACCCGTCGGCCAGGGGGTATCAAGTCGCGCAACCCGTTCAAGTTATCCAGAAACGGGAACGAAACCCCGTCAAGGATGACAGCTCCTTTAAGCGCTTTCCCGGCAGCCTCATGAGGGAACAAACGCGCCTGCTGCGGACCAGCCTCCTCTTCAGGCTCCGCGCCCACAGGATGGGGAAGATACCTGCCTTCCAGCTCAAGAACATGGTAGTAGTCCTGGCCGCACTGGCGGCAGAACTTGACCGGGAAAAACAATTTTCCTTCGCCCGCCTGAACCTGCCCATCGAGGGAGAACTCCCGCTTGTCTCTGCTTTCGAGTGTTGAGTAAAGAGTCCGCCCCTGGGCCACGAACTGATGGAGCTTGAAGGCCACGGCCCTCGTTCCATCCTCGCTCACGAAACTGCTTCCATGGACGAGGAGTTCCCGGACTGCCCTCGCGCAGCGGTCCTGATCGAGCCCCGTAACCTCGGATAGCCGTCGAGCCGCCTCCGTAAGGGGGCTCGGTACCCGGCGCTTCAACGACCCATCGGGCTCCCGCTCTACTCCCAACTCGTATTCGATCCACCGCATCAGGGGGTGCCGCCTGAGCGATGCCAGATCGTCAGGAAGTGGCGCCTCGAGTGCCCCTCGGAGCTCTTCCACGCGAGGGGGGCCATCCTCGGTGAAGGGAGCCAGAGTCTCCTCGACGACTTGTTCGGGGCTGAAACCGTGGCCGAAGAAGCGAGTGGCGAAGTCGGCCACGCTTTGCCTGCGTTCCAAGGCGGTGGCATCTGGCCTCGAGATCATGGTGGCGCTCGTTCCGATCTGAACCAGGTCCTGGGCCGCGCACCTCTCTTTCAGACGCCGGACAAGCATCGCCACGTCTGCCCCCTGCCGGCCACGGTAGGTGTGGAGCTCGTCGAAGACCAAAAAGCGCAAGCCACCGCCCGCGCAAGGAGGTGTGCACCTCGCGGGACAAAAGCCGCGCCGAGGAACCGGGAACCACCCCGGTGGCCTTCTCAGTATCCATCAGGCGCCGGACGAATCGTTCCCAGCCCGAGATCACCTGGATCTCCTCGAAGAACCACCACACCAGCTCGCGGCCGCGGAACTGGGGGAACATGCGGTAGTACTCTTCGAGGAGCGCGTCGAGCTGGGAAAGGGGCAGGTCGGCCAAGCGGTCGTCATCGAAGCTCACGTACACCGCCCGTTCGGGGGCAAGTGCCTCTCGGTGGGCCTGCTGCACCTGGCGCAGGAACGTGGTCTTGCCCACCCGCCGCATGCCGAGCACGGTGTGGACCTTGTTTTTAATGGCGGGAAGCCGTGCATCCCGTGGGGTCAGGCCTTCGAGCTTGACGGGCTCGAGACCCGCGACGAGCTTTTCTTGCAGCACCGGGTGTAACGCCGTGGAGGATAGATCACCGCATTCGTGTCCTGCTGACAAGGACACAATATGAGAATCCTGTCCTCGTCGAAAGGAGATAGGCTGACGAGCGGCACCGCAGGGTCCCAGGCCGCTAGTTCAGAGGAGCTCATGACCGCGGAAACTGCTCCCTTTTCCCAGCGCCCGCTGCATAAACGGCCCGTGCCCGTTCGTCGGCGGTGAGGGGAAAAAAAGAGGGAACGAAATCCCGGTAGTCGGCAGGGACGGAAGATGCAGATGGAAGATCGTGCTCATGGCTTTTCTCTTTAGGGGAACATCGGCGGTCCTCGACCACCAGCTCGGCGACCGTCTTTTTCGTGCGCAGCTTTGCTGCGGGTTTCAGGGGCTCGAGTTTCTGCCCGTTCCAGGAGAGCAGACCCGAGCGTCTGGTCGCCTCGATACGCTCTTCCAGAGAGGATGCGACCGTAACGATCCGCCCTACGGGCTTGCCCCGGTAGGTGATCTCCACGATCTGGCCCGCCTTAACCTGCGGGAGGTAATGGCTCAAGCGGCTCTTGAGTTCCCGAATGCTCACGGTGATCTCGTTCATGGTCACTTCCATACTACATTCTATTGTGGCGTAGCCATGATGTCCGTGTCCCATGAATCTTGGGTAGTCTAGGCTTTCCTGTGTCAAGGAGTGGGATGGGGTCCGTTCTTAGCGCTGATGAGACTTCTGGAGAGGAGGATACCGCCGTGAAGGGTATGTTAGTGATTGAGAGTTTACCGCAGACATTTGAGGTTTTGGGGGAGACGGGAATTAGTGGTCAAAAGTAAGAGGGAAAATATCGGGAAGCTGGTCGTGAGGTGCTTCAAGGGGAGCTTAGAGGGGAAAATGAAGAGTTACATTGATGGGAGGCTTGAGGAGATTCTTTCTCGTCGGGGTGTGGATCGTCTGGGGAATCCCAGCAGGCCTGGGAGGGGTTTCTCAACGATCTCTATGAGAGGGGTGGCGAAATGTGCTTGGCTACCTCCGCAAGGTGGACCACGATGCCATCAAGAAAGACCTCGAGCAGATCCACCATGCACCGAGCTTGAAGGAGGCCCAAAAGGCCCTGGGTAGGTTCTCTGAGCGTTGGGGGGGGAATACCCTGAGCAGTGTGTTAGGTGGTCGAGGACGAGGAGGAGCTTTTGAGATTCTTCAAGATCGAGGAACGCTCCTTCTGGCCCAAGATCCGAACCACAAACGCCACCTAATGGAGATTTCGGGAGGTCAGAAGAAGGACCCGTCCCATGGGGGTGTTCTGAGAGCGGACCTACATGGAACGGATCCTATACGCTGTGTTCACATACGAAAACCTAAGGCAGGGAACCCTTAAACCATTCATCACCCTGACACAAAACTCTTCACGTTACCGTTCCGGTACGCTGTTCCAATGCCTCTTGTTGGAACATCCTCGCCTCCTCAAAGCCCGATAGAGGGCACTTCAGCGTGAAACTCCTTAGTGTGAGGGTCCCCATGGAGCCCACAGAAGGCCCCTTTCATCGGGCCGCTTTCCTTCCTCCACTCACATCACTTGGGAGGTCCTGGTGAAGAGAAGCTCGAACCCGGGATGCTTTGGGGAAAAGTGAGGGACGGTGACCCCGCCCTTCAATCTCCCCGAGGAGAGCCCCAGATGGAGGTATGACTATACTTTCAGCAGACCCTCGACTCGCCTAATCGTACATCCAGGTATTGGCCACAAAGTGATCCCCGGATATAATTCGCAGCAGATAGGTGGAGATTGACCCTCAGATGGCATCTTTGGGCCGAAGACATTTTCTGAAACTTCTCGGTCTTGTGGGGAGTGCATCCCTGACAGGATGTTCCTCCGAGTCTCCCAGAAGGCTCATCCCCTATCTCAATCCACCAAAGGATGTTGTGCCAGGAAAGGCCTCTTGGTACGCAACGACCTGCATGGAATGCCAGGCTGGATGCGGTCTTTGGGCCAGAAACAGGGATGGTCGGGTAGTCAAATTGGAAGGCAATCCCGCTCACCCCGTCAATAGGGGGGCTCTGTGTGCGAGGGGGCAGGCCGGCCTTCAGGGCCTTTACGATCCGGACAGGTTCAGGGGACCGGGAGAGAAAGACGGCTCGGGGGTCTTCCGAGCCCTCAGCTGGGAGGAAGCCTTCTCCAAAGCCGCCACGGAGTTAAAGGGGCTCCTATCCCGAGGGGAGGGAGAGAGGGCGGTTTTCATGACGGGCCTTCTCACAGGAAGCCTCAGGGACCTCTGCATCGAGTGGGTGGAAAAGTTGGCCCTAGGGGGGCTTGTGATGTACGAGCCCCTCTCTTACGAGCCTTTGGCGCAAGCGGCGCAGAAGGTGTTCGGAACTTGGGCAGTTCCCCATTACTCCATGGAAAAGGCTGACCTCATAATCTCTTTCGGGGCAGATTTTCTCTCGACCTGGATTTCTCCCGTGGAGTATGCCAGGAGGTTTTCGGAGTTCAGGACGCCTGAGGAAGGAAAAAGGGGGTTTTTCGTCTTTTTCGGGCCGCGGCTCTCCCAGACTGCTGCCAATGCCGATATGTGGCTCCAGGTGAGACCTGGAGCTCAGAGGTATGCTGCGCTTGCCCTCCTCAAAGCTTCTTGGAAAGACAAAGAGGGGGAAAAGGCCCCATGGCCAGGAAGCGCCCATCTGGAAGCCTTTCTCGAGAAATGGGAGGAAGAAACGCTCCTTTCCAAGGCGGGTCTGAAAAGGGAAGAGTTCCATTTCGTGAGGAAGCTCTTTCAAAGGTCGAGGAGGCCTATCGTCTTATCCTCAGGTCTTGAGACTGTGGATCCTCATGCCCATGAAACCGCTTGGATCTCTCACGTACTGTGCTCTCTCAAGAAAGAGAGCCTCGAGCTCATAGATGTGGGAAGAGGATGGTCCATCGCATCCGCAGCGAAGAGATCAGAACTCCTAAGCCTCAGGGACAAGATAGAGAGCAAGGAAATCTCCTTGCTCTTGGTTCATGGAGCCAACCCGGTTTTCTCCTTCCCCGAGTTCGAGGTGTTAGAGGAAGCGGTGCGTAAGGGTCACTTGAAGTTGATTGGTCTTTCCTCCACAGAGGACGAGACCACGAGCCTCAGCTCTCTGATCCTTCCTGCATCGAATTTTCTCGAGGATTGGGCCGATGTGGAGCCACGGCCTGGGATACGGGGGATCGTGCAGCCCGTTATGGGCACGGTTTTCGACACGAGGGGCCTAGGGGATGTGCTCTTGGAGCTCACGAGGAGGCTCCTTCCGGGAGACCCTTTGGGGCATTACTCCTTCGATGGCTTCTTGAAGGAGAGGTGGAAGTCCTTCCACGAGGAGCTTGGAATCCCAGGGGGGTTCGACAGTTGGTGGGCGGAGATTCTCCGAAGGGGAGGCCAGTGGGTGGAACCTTCTTCCAGCAAAAGGTGCGAGGTGGCGAGTCTCTCACCACCCATGGAGTGGGCATCCGACGAA
>Ga0308410_1000969_pt1 | contig 16335 bp, 16 predicted proteins | sample HotsprOSTMatCore_FD_203467 | JGI IMG/M metagenome (GOLD analysis project Ga0308410, IMG submission 203467) | Hot spring phototrophic mat microbial communities from Octopus Spring, Yellowstone National Park, Wyoming, United States -... | ecosystem: Environmental > Aquatic > Thermal springs > Hot...
AGATTGCAGGTACCGCCGAGCTGGCGCAGCCGCGGCAGGTAATTCGGGCGCATCGGTCGGCCGACGCAGTCGAACTCGTGGAGCGCTTGGAGGCGCGGGTCGGGTGCCTCCCGGCCGCCCTCGAGCAGCAGCACCTCGCGACCGAGCCGAGCGAGCTCGAGGGCGATCGTGATCCCCGCCGCACCGGCTCCGACCACCACGACCTCGGCTTCCGGCAGCGGCTCCGCGCCGAGTTCGGCGACGTCGACCGGCTTCACGCGGAGATGACCTCCGAGCCGGTGGCTGCGAGCCGGCCGGTGCGCGCGACCTCGGCCAGAAGCCGCATGGCCGGCCGGGGCCGCCGCTCGAGGGTCGCGAAGTCGGTGGTGGCGAGGCCGAAGCGGGCGGTCGTCCCCTTGGCCCACTCGAAATTGTCCAGGAGCGACCAGTAGAGATAGCCTCTGAGGTCGACGCCCTCGGCCAGCGCTCGGGCCAGGGCCTCGAGATGGCCGCGCAAATGCGCGAGCCGAAGCCCGTCGTCGGTCGTGGCGATGCCGTTCTCGGTGACCAGGACGGGCAGGCCGAGACGCGCGCAGCGGCGCAGGACCTGCAGGAGGCCCTCGGGCCACAGCTCTTGGCCCAGATCGTCGAAAAGGCGGGGCCCGTGGTGCGGCTCGTGACAATCGGCGCCGAACAGGAGCGCCCGGCCGCGCGGCCGCCAGCGCACGATGCTGCGCGTGTAATAGTTGACCGCCACGTAGTCGAGCAAAGGCCGACCGGCCTCGCGGACGCGGTCGAAACACCAATCGACCAGGAAGGCGGTGCGCAGCCGGGCCGCCAGCCGGTCGAGGGGGCTGGAGGGATCGCAGGGTTCGATCCAGGGAATACTGTGGGCGAAGGAGACGAGCGCGCCCGGGACCCTCGCGTGGATCCGCCGATAGGCGCGGCGATGCGCGGCGCACAGCCGGTGGATCACCCGGAAAGCGAGGTCCCAGCGGCCGCGGACGAAGGGCGGCCAGTCGCCCGTCACCCAACCGTGCTTGGCGAGCACGGTCGGCTCGTTGAGGGTGATCCACCAGCGGATGCGCGACCCGAGGCGCTCGACCACCGCGTCGACATGGGCGGCGAAGCGATCGAGGGCGTCCGCGGCCAGCCAGCCGCCGCGTTCGGCGAACCAGCGGGGGGCCGTGAAATGGTGCAGGGTGATCACGGGCTCGAGACCGCGCACCCGCAAGGCTTCGAGGACGCGCTCGTAATGGCCGAAGGCCGTTTCGTCGCGGACGCCGGGTTCGGGTTCGAGACGGCTCCATTCGAGCGAAAGGCGGTGGGCGTTGTGCCCGAAGGCGCGCGCCAAGTCGAAGTCGGCTTCGTAGCGGCGGAGATGGTCGCAGGCCCGGCCGGAGCGGTGCGGCAGCCGACCGCTCTCCTCCGCGGCCCACCAATCGGAAGCCCGATTGTCCCCCTCGACCTGGTGGGCGGCGGTCGCGGCACCCCAGAGAAAGCCTTCCGGGAACCGGAACCCCTCGCGATCTCCCTGCCCCGCCACTTGGCCGACCTCCTCGCACGGAGCCGAACGCGCCCGCTCGGGTGGCACGGCCTCGGCTCGCCGGCAAGGCCGCCCCGCTTCAGAGCCGGCCCACCCGGCACTCGGTGGTCGCCGCAAGACGCGCACAGGCGCGCTCGGCCTCGGCCCGGTCGGCGAACGGTCCGGCCAGGAGTGGGCCGCCGCCCCCGTCGCCGCCGAGCCGGGCCACGCCCGCGAGCGCCTCGCCATGGGTCCGACGCAGCTCGCGCCACCGCGCGCGGCCCTCCTCCCCGTCGGCCACGACGCCGAGCTCGACCACCCAATCGCCGCCGCGAGCGGGCTCGATCGGCACCGGCGGCAGCGCTCGCGCACTCGGCGGGGCCGCGGGCAGCGAGGCGAGCGAGCCCCTCGCCTCGATCCCGCGGGTATCCTCCGCGGTTACGGCAGCCCAGCGCGGCGCCGGCCCCTCCGGACCGGCCGAGGGCCCCGCCTCGGCCGGGTCCGCGACCGGCACCGCCGTCGCGACGACCGCGTCGGTAGGCCGGCGGTCGGGCTCGGCGCTCGGCTCGGTCGCGGCGGTGCGGGCGTCCGCCACGAGGGGCCGGTCCGGCACGACCATCGCGGCGGTCCCGACGGGCTCGGCTCCGGGCGGGGTCGGGACCGTCACGCGCGCCCCGGCCGCGGTCGCCGCGGGCGGCGACCAAGCCGGGTCGGGCGCCGCCAACTGCCCGCGAGCCCGGGTCGGGTCCCCGTTCGAATTCGCTGCGGAGGCGGCGGGCTCGCTCTCGGGCCCGCCTGGACGGGACCGTGTGCCCGGACCGCCGACCGGCTGCTCGAGGCCCGACGCGGACGCCTCGGCGGAGGGGCCCGGTTCGCTCCGCGCGGCGACCCGAGCCGCCGGCGGGGCGCTCACTTCCCCGGGGCCGGTGTCGCCGCGCAGCATGCCCCGGGCGGCCCGCGGCGAACCCAGACCGCGCAGCGCGGCGTAGTAAGCGAGGGTCGAGCGGACGTCCTTGTCGTCGAGATCGAGCTTCAACAGCGCCTCCGCCGCCCGCAGATCACCCTTGAGCGCGTAGGCGGCGGCCAGGTTGTGCCGGGCGCGCGGCGTTTCCTGCGGGCCGCGGGCGAGCGGCTCGAGCTCGCCGATCGCCTCGCCGTAACGGCCGGAAAGCGCGAGCGAGAGCCCGAGATTGTTGCGCAGGGACGGGTTTTCGGGCCAGCGGCCGAGGCCGGCGCGGTAGATCGCTTGCGCCTCCTCGTGGCGGCCCAGCTGGTCGAGGGCCACGCCCTTGGCGTTGACGAGGCGCGGATCGTCGGGCGCGCGCGCGAGCGCCTGGTCGAGCGCGGCGAGCGCGGCCTCCGGGCGGCCGATCGCGAGCAGCGCCCTGGCCAACCCGCGGCTCGCCTCGGGCTCGCCGGGATCGGCTGCGAGCACGCGACGGAAAGCGTCGATCGCCTCCTGCCAGCGACCCGTGCGCAGCAGCGCCTCGCCGAGCCGGCGGGCGGCCACGCGATCGTTCGGCTCCAGCGCCAGCACCCGGGCGTAGAGGTTCGCGGCGGTAGCCGGATCACCGGCAGCGGCGGCGTCGTCGGCCATGCGCAGGAGGCGGGTGGTCTGGCCGGCACCGGGACCGGCTTCGGCCTCGACGAGCCGGCCCTCGCCCGTGAGGCGCGCGCAGCCGCCCGCTGCGAGGAGGGCGGCCAGGAGCAGGGCGGGGGCGAGCCGGGCGGGTATGGACGAGCGCGTCAAGGCGGCGACCTCCACGGGCATTCCGCCCGCGCACTTTGCCACCCACCCCTGAACGTTCGGTTAACGCCGTCGCTCAGGCCTCGGTGATCTTGCCGAGCAGCACCGGGCGGGCGGCGCCGGTCACCTCGGGAAGCCCGGCCGGGATCCCGTCGAGCCGTGCCGAGGCCAGAAGCGCGAAGGCGATCGGTTCCTTGAGCCCGGCCGGCAGGCCCAGGACGTCGCTCGGCACGACCGGGAGCGGCGCCAGCGCGTCGGCCAAGCGGCGCATCAGCTCGGGGTTCCGTACGCCGCCGCCGCTCGCGACCAGGACCGCCGGCCGGTAGGCCTCGGGCACCCGCCGGGCGACCGCCCGGGCCACGGCCTCGGCCGTGAAGGCGGTCGCGGTGGCGAGGAGATCGGACCAGCCCCGCGCGTCGGTCGGCCGGACGCGGACGAGGAGCGCCTCGACGAAGGCGGCGCCGAACTGCTCGCGCCCGAGCGAGAGCGGCGGCTCGCGGCCGAGCCGGGGATCCGCCAGGAGCTCGTCGAGGAGCGCGCGGTCGACCCGGCCGCCCGCTGCCATCCGCCCGTCGAGGTCGCAGGCGAGCCGGCCGTCGCTCGCCCGCCGGGCCAGCTCGTCGATCACCATGTTGGCCGGACCGCAGTCGAAGCCGAGCACGGGCAGGCCACTCTCGGCCGGCGGCAGGACGCTCAGGTTCGCGATCCCGCCGAGATTGAGGGTGAGCACCCCCTCCCCCGGCCGCTCCAGCAGCCAGCGATCGACCACCGGGACGAGCGGCGCACCGCAGCCGCCGGCGGCCACGTCGTTGCGGCGGAAGTCGCTCACGACCGGGCAGCGGAGCCGTTCGGCGAGGAACGCCGGCTCGCCGAGCTGGCAGGTGATCACCCCGTGCTCGTGGAACACGGTCTGCCCGTGGCTACCGACGAGGTCGGGCAGGTAGCCGCTCGATCGGACGAGCCGCTCGAGCGCGTCGGCGAACCAGAGGCCGAGTGCCCTGTCGAGCCGACAGGCCTCGGCCAGCGACAGGGCACCTTGCAGCTCGAGGGCCGAGCGCAAGGCGGTCGGCATCGGTTCGTGGGCGTGCGCCAAGAGCTCGAACCGCCGCGGCACGCCCTTGGGCACGCGCAGGATCACGAGGTCGAGCCCGTCCATCGAGGTGCCGGTCATGAGCCCGGCCACGATCCGCGGATCGCGGGCCACGACCTCGGTGAGCCGGCGCGGCGGGAAGGGCTCGACGCGGCCCTCAGAGTGTGCCGGGATAGGCGCCACCGTCGATCAGCAGGTTCTGCCCGGTGATGTAGCCGGCGTGGACGCTGCACAGGAAGGCGCAGAGTGCGCCGAACTCGGCGGGGGTGCCGAACCGGCCGGCCGGGTTGGCCGCCGCCCGTGCGGCCGCGACCTCCTCGAGCGACCGGCCCTCGCGCGCGGCGGCGAGGGCGAGGGTGGACCGCAGTCGGTCGGTGTCGAGCGGTCCGGGCAGGATGGCGTTGATCGTCACGTTGCGCCGCACGGCCTTGCGGGCGATCGTCGCCATCGCCCCGGTGAGGCCGGCGCGCGCCCCGTTCGAAAGCTCGAGGTTGGGTATCGGCGCTTTGACCGAGGCCGAAGTGATGTTGACGATCCGGCCGAAGCCGCGGTCCATCATGCCGTAGACGGTGGCGCGCACGAGCGCGATCGGGGTGAGCATGTTGGCCTCGACCGCACGGCGCCAGTCGTCGAGCTCGAAGTCCTTGAAGTCGCCCGGCGGCGGGCCGCCCGCGTTGTTCACGAGGATGTCCGGCTCCGGGCAGGCGGCGAGCAGCGCCCGACGCCCCTCTTCGGTGGTGACGTCGCAAACGACCGCGGTGACCGGCACGCCCGTGGCGGCGCGGATCTCGGCGGCGGTCGCCTCGAGCGCGTCACGGCCGCGGGCGCAAAGCGTGAGCGCCACACCGGCTTCCGCGAGCGCCACGGCGCAGCCCTTGCCGAGCCCTTTGCTGGCCGCGCAAACGATGGCCTTGCGGCCGCGGATTCCGAGATCCATCGACTTCCCTCCCCTACCCTTCGAGCTCCCCACCGGGTGCCGCTTCGGTCGCCTCGAGCTCGGCCAGGACGGCGCGGGCGAGCGCCGGGCCGATCGCCCGGCCGGCCACCAAGGAGGCGCGGTCGAGCGCCCGCACGAGCCGGCGGGCACCGGCGAAGGAACGTTCCATGCGGGCGACCAGGAAGGCCACCACCTCGGGCTCGGCGCGCAGCCCCCGGTCGGCGAGCTGTTTGACGAGGAGCGCCGACAAGAGCGCGTCGTCGGGCGGTGCCACGCCGATCGTCCAGAGCGCGGCGAGCCGCGAGCGCAGGTCGGGCAAGGCGGGCGCCCAGGCCGGCGGTGCCGACCGGGCGGTCAAGAGCAGATGGCCCCGCCGCTCGGCGATCGTGTTGAGGAGGTGGAGGAGCGCGCGCTCTTCGAGCAGGAGATCCGCATCGTCGCAGAGCGCGGTACGCGCCTCGTCGAGCCGGGCGAGCGCCGACGAGGGGCTCGCGAGATCCTGACCGCGCAGCCGGACGGCCGCCGCGCGGGCCGCCCAGATGGCGCCCAGATGGCTCTTGCCGCTCGCCTCGGGCCCGACCAGGAGGAGCGCCGGGGCGGGCCAGGCGGGCCAAGCGAGCACCGCCTCCAGCGCCGCCGCGTTGCAGGGTGCGGCGAGGAAATCCTCGAGGCCGAAGCCCTCGACCACCGGCAGGTCGAGGGCGAGCTGGCGGGGTGGGCGCGCCGGCGACCGGGGAGCCGGCGGGCGGGCCGCATCGGCGAACACGCTCAGGTGGCCGAGGAGGCGCGCGCGGCGAGGCGCAGGCCGGCCGCCAGATAGGCGGCGGCCGAAGCGAGGGTGACGACGGCCACCGCGAAGATCAACGGCTCGATGGCCCAATCGACCTCGGCCACACCCGCCGCTCCGCCCAGCACGAAACCGAGGAAGACGAGCTGCAGGAAGGTCGAGAGCTTGCCGATGACCAGCGGTTCGATCCGGAACTGGCGGAGCCGGCTCCGCAGTGCCACGGCTCCGGCCACGAGCATCACGTCGCGGCCGATCGCCAGGGCCACGAGCCAATCCGGCACGAGCTCGGCCCGGCCGAGCGCCAGGAGCAGGCAGCCGACCAGGAGCTTGTCGGCGACCGGGTCGAGGGCCGCACCGACCGAGCTCGGCCGGGCCCAGCGTTTGGCGACGTAGCCGTCGGCCACGTCGGTCAGCGCGGCGGCGAGGAACAGCCAGAAGGCGAACTCGAAGCGGCCGTGGACGACGAGGACGGCGAGAGGGCCGGCGCTCACGAGCCGGCCGGCGGTGAGGATGTTGGCGAGCTGGCCGAGCAGCGCGCGACCGGCGATCGCGAGCGCCGTGCTCACCGTGGTGCCGCGGCCGGCGGGACGCCCGCTGCGCGCAATCGCCATCCACCCCCCTCCTCGGCGAGCACGAGCCCGCGTCTTCCGAGACCGTCACGCAGCCGGTCGAGGTCCCCGAGATGCCGCAGCACGAGCTCGGCCCGGTCACGCGCGATCGCCACGATCCGGACCTCGCGGATCTCCGGCAACGTCTCCAGCTCGCGGCGTATTTGAACCCAGCCGGCGAGATCGGCAAGCGGCACGGTGAGCGGCAGCTCGGCGAGCCGGTCGCTGCGGACGAGCCCACCCTGCCGCCAGGTCTCGACCAGCCGGGTCGCCGCCGCCCGGGCCGCCGCATCGTAGGGCTCGCCGAGCGCCGGCGTCGCGGCGAGCGGGGCCGGGTCGCCGCGCAGCACGCCCCCGGCGGCGAGGAAGCGCACCGCCAGGGCCGGGACGGGGGCCCCCGGCGGCGGACTCCCCGACTCGACGATCGCGACCACCGCGTCGGCCGCGCCGTAGCGGGCCGCCAGCCGATCGAGCGCGGCCCGATCCCCGGCCTCGACCGCCCCGGGCGGTAGAGCCGCGAGGTCGGCCAGATCGCCGAGCGGCAGCGTCAGCCGGACCGCCCGCTCGGCGGCCGCGACCCGCTCCCAGGCCTGCCACCAGGGCTCCTCGCGCGCCCAGAGGACGAGCTCGCCCGCCCGCCGCTCGGCCGGGATCACGAGCAGCACGGGCGCGGCGGAGGGCTCGAGCATCGGCACGCCGCGGCCGGCCAGGAGCGCGCGCACCTCGTCCGGGTCGAAGGCGACGTTCAAGGTGGCGAGCCAGCGGTTCGGGGCGACCTTCTCCTCGGCGATTTCGTAGCTGCGCACGTAGCGGGCGATCGGCAGCGCCTGGACGGACGGCAGCCGAGCCCGCTCCTCGGGCGGGGCGAGCCGCTCGAGCAGCCGGCGCAAACCCTCCCGTTGGGCCTCGTCGATGCCCTTCTGGCGCGCCGCTACGGCGTTCTCGGCGGTGACGTCGACCGCGATCCCGCTTTCGGTCCACCAGTCCTGGGCCCGGACGGTCACCGCCAGGAGGAGGCCGAGCAGGATCGCCACGACCGGCCGGGCGGCGGCGCAGAGCCACATGGACACGCTCCCGAAGAGGCCTAAGCTCGCGCGGCGCGCCGGCCCCACGAGCGCGCGGAGCTGACCACGGGCGAGGCCATGCATCAAGGGACCGGAGGCGCCGACCGTTACCGCGAGGCGGGCGTCGACATCGAGCGCGGCGCCGCCCTGGTCGAGCGGATCCGGCCGCTCGCCCGGGCCACCCGACGGCCGGGCAGCGAGGCCGGGCTCGGCGGCTTCGGCGCGCTGTTCGATTTGGCCGCCTGCGGCTATCGCGATCCCTTGCTGGTGGCCACGACCGACGGGGTGGGCACCAAGCTGCTCTTGGCGATCGCCGCGGACCGGCTCCAGGGGATCGGCGTCGACCTCGTGGCCATGTGCGTGAACGACCTGGTCGTGCAGGGAGCGGAGCCGCTCTTCTTCTTGGACTATTTCGCGACCGGGCGGCTCGAGCTCGATCGCGCGGAAGCGGTCCTGCGCGGGGTGGCGGCCGGCTGCCGGGAGGCCGGCTGTGCGCTCGTCGGCGGCGAGACGGCCGAAATGCCCGGCCTCTACGCGCCCGGCCATTTCGATCTGGCGGGTTTCGCGGTGGGCGCGGTCGAGCGCGATTCGGTCCTGCCGCGGCCGGGCATCGGACCCGGGGCGGTGCTCCTCGGCCTGCCCGCCTCGGGCGTGCACGCCAACGGCTTCTCGCTCGTCCGGCTGATCTTGGCCGAGACCGGCGCCGCGCTCGAGCGAGAAGCCCCCTTCGCCCCCGGCCGGACGCTCGGCGAAGCGCTGCTCGAGCCGACCCGCATCTACGTGAAGGCCGCACTCGCTGCTGCGCGGACGGGCGGGGTGCTGGCGATGGCCCACATCACGGGCGGCGGGCTCGTCGAGAACCTGCCGCGGGTGCTCCCCGATGGCGTGATCGCCCGGCTCGACGCGCGGGCTTGGCCCTTGCCGCCCGTGCTCGCCTGGCTCGCCCGAGCCGGCCGGCTCGAACGGGCCGAGCTCGCCCGCACCTTCAACGGCGGGCTCGGCCTCGTGCTGGTGGTCGATCCCGCGCGGCTCGCCCTGGTGCGCGCTTCGCTCGAGGCCGTCGGCGAGACCGTCTTCGAGGTCGGCCGGCTCGAGCCCGGGTCGGGTCCGGCCCGGGTCCTGCTCGACGGCGTGGAGGCGGTATGGCCAGGCGCGCCACCGCGGTCTTGATCTCGGGCTCGGGCAGCAACCTCCAAGCGCTGCTCGATGCCGCCCGCGACCCGGCCTACCCGGCCGCGATCCGCCTCGTCGTCTCGAACCGGCCCGAGGCCTTCGGCCTCGAGCGGGCGCGCCGGGCGGGCGTGCCAGCGGCGGTCGTCGATCACCGCGCCTTCCCCTCGCGCGAGGCGTTCGAGGCCGAGATCGAAGCCGAGCTCCGCACGGCCGGGATCGAGCTCGTCTGCCTCGCGGGCTTCATGCGCGTCTTGACCGCCGGGTTCGTCGAGCGCTGGTGGGACCGGATGCTCAACATCCATCCCTCGCTTCTGCCCGCCTATCGCGGCCTCCACACGCACGCCCGGGTGCTGGCCGACGGCGCCGCGGTCACCGGCTGCACCGTGCACCTCGTGCGGCCCGAGCTCGATGCCGGGCCGATCCTGGTCCAAGGCGTGGTGCCGGTGTTGCCGGGCGACGATGCCGAGCGCCTCGGCCGGCGGGTCCTCGAGGTCGAGCACCGCGCCTACCCGCGCGCGCTCGCGATGCTCGCCTCGGGCCGGGTCCGGGTCGAGGGCGAGCGGGCGATCCTCCTCGACGAGCGGCCGGGGGAGCGGCTCGTCCTGCACCCCGAGCTCGGCCGACGGGAATGAGCTGCGGCGGCTTCGCCGAACCCCGGGCCTTCAGCGGACGATGAGGACGCTGCACCGGGCGTGCTCGGCGACCCGCTTCGAGACGCTGCCGAGCAGGGTGGCCGCGAGCCCGGTCCGGCCGCGCGAGCCCACGACCACGAGATCGGTGCCGAGCCGTTCCGCCGTGGCCAGGATCGCCGGCGCGGGAGCACCCTCCTCGACGAGCGTCTCGCCCGGCTCCACCCCCGCGGCGCGCAGCCGGTCGCGGGCGTCGCGCACCAGCTCGTCACCGGTGAGACGCTCGCTGCGCCAGCGGGCGAGCTCCTCTTCGAGGGGGATCCGCTCCGCCCGGGCGAAGGCCTCGAGCCCCGCGGGCGGCGGCTCCGGTGGGACGACGTGCAGGAGGTCGATCCGGGCACCGTGCAGCCGAGCCAAATCTCCCGCCGCCTCGAGCGCCTTCCAGGAAGGCTCGGAGCCGTCGATCGCGACCAGGATCCGCTTCATGCCCGTCCCCCCCTTTTCGCTCCCTCGTGCGATGCCCCATGCTAACGGCTGCGGGCCGCCGGTCGAGCCCGCTCGGCGCCACCTGCCGACGTGCCGGAAGCGGTCCATGGACGGTACGAGCGAGCCGCTGCGCGCTCTTCTGGCTGGCGCGAGTGGCGCCGATCCGGCGATCGACCGGGCGGTTGCCGCGACCTTCGGGGTAGAGGGCGGCGAGGGCGGCTGGAGCGCTTCCGTCGAGCGCTGCGTCGCGCTGCTCGGGCGGGCGCTACCGGGCTGGAGCTGGCACGTCGGCTGGGGGCCTTCCGGGGTGGTGCCCTATGCCCGGCTGCGCCGCGGCGCCGAGCGGGTGAGCGCCGAGGCGCCGACCGTGCCGCTCGCTCTGCTTCGGGCGATCGTCCGGGCGGTGGCCGGCGAGCGCGATCCGCCGGCCCAGCCCCCGCCGCTGCCGCCGTGGCGGCGGTGACCGCCGCGGGTTCAGCCGGTGATCTCGATCGCCGCGAAGAAGAAGGCGATTTCCCTCTCGGCGTTCTCGGCGCTGTCCGAGCCGTGCACCGAGTTGGCCTCGATCGATTCGGCGAAGTCCCTGCGGATCGTGCCGGCCGCCGCCTTGGCCGGGTCGGTGGCGCCCATCACTTCGCGGTAGCGCTGCACCGCGTTCTCGCCTTCGAGCACCTGCACCACGACCGGGCCGCTCGTCATGAAGCGGCAAAGGCTGTCGAAGAACGGCCGCTCGCGATGGACGGCGTAGAACGCCTCGGCCTGCTCGCGGGTGAGCTTCAGGCGCTTCTGCGCGACGATCCTGAGCCCCGCCTGCTCGATCCGGGCGTTGATCGCACCCGTCAGGTTGCGGCGGGTGGCATCGGGCTTGATGATCGAGAGCGTCCGCTCGAAGGCCATGGTCGGGTTCCGATCGGCTGGTGGGAATGACGCGGGGCGCCGGCGCGGCGCGCGCGCCTCCTAGCAACCTCCCTGCCGATCAGGAAGAGGCGTGCGGTCGTCGAGCGCCTACCGAAGCCTCGGGAGCCCTGTCGGCTACTTGATCGGCCGCGTGGTGCGGTGCATCGGGGCACTCGAGAGCGGCTGCCTCGGCGGCCCTACGCGATACAACCCCGGAGACCTCCAGTGCGCGCTCGTTTCCTGCTCGCCACGCTCGTGCTCACGACCGCAATCGTCGCGACAGCGCCCTCGCGCGCGACGGAAACCGTGGCACCCGCGACGGTCGTGCTCGACCCGGTCGCGCTCGATCGGGTGACGGCCGCCGCCGGTGCTTCGGCCGAGCTCGCTCTCGCAGCTCTGCCGCGGCCGCAGGTGCAGCCGGATCCGCCGCGTCGGCCGCGTGATCTCTTGCCCTGGCTGCGCTGGCGGATCGGCTGCGCGCTGCCCGGCCGGGTGTGCATCCAGGCTCGAGGGTGACACCCGCCCCCAGCACCAAGGCCGGCCGATCCAGCCGGGAGGAGGAAACGGAGGGAAACGCCGGGGCACCGGGATCGCCGCTGCTCGGTCGGCTCTTCGATCGGGGCGGCAGCTGTAGCAGGCGGCGGCCGGCGCTCGGAGGGCCGCCTGGCTCAGATCTTGAGGTAGGCGAACCCTTCGCGCTGCTGCAGGCGGGCGATCTCGAACACACCCGAGGGTACGAGGTCGGACTCCTCGGCGTCGTAGAGCTCGGAGAGCGGGATGTTGCCGCGCTTCAAGGTGATCGCACAGACCTGGAAGCGCACCCCGGCCATTTTGAGCTCGTCGATCTGCGCGGCGATCTGCTTATCGGCCGGGGCGGCGCGACGCAGCAGGTTGACGCCCGCACCGTGCATCACGATGCGGATCTCGAGCCCCTGGGGCGGGGCGATGCTCAGATGGTTCTGCACGTTGACGAGCATCTGTTTGTAGTAGGCGAAGTCCTCGCCGCCCGGCTGGTTCAGGTGGTAGACGACTTTGTAGGGACCCTGGGCGGCAGCAGCCGCCGCAGCGGGCAGCGCGGCACCGGCGGCAAGCGCCGGCACGGCCAGACGACGCGAGACCTTGCGAGCCACGGGCGAGCCTCCCTTGCCGAGCGCGCCACGCGAGCGCGACTCCTTCAACAGGATTCGCTCATGGAGAGAAACGGTCAAGCGCGCGCATCGGCGGGGGGACCCGGAATCGACCCCGGCCCGGAGCGTCGGGCGAACCGTCCGCGATCGGCGGCCCCGCGGCGAGGACCCGGGTGGGTTTCCCGGGCAGGGCTCGGACGGGACCTTGCAGGCTCGCGGCTCGCCTCCTTGATCAAGGAACGGGCTCTGTCCCGAGGCGGCGCGCCCGCGCCGCCGCTTCGGATCTGTTCATCGTGGCAGGAGTTCGAGCATGCGCATCGCCGTGATCGCCCCGCTCGCGGAATCCGTGCCGCCCTCCCGCTACGGCGGCACCGAGCGGGTCGTGTCCTACCTCGTCGAAGAGCTCGTCCGTCGCGGCCTCGAGGTGACGCTCTACGCGTCGGGTGATTCGCGCACCTCGGCCAGGCTCGTGCCCTGTTGCCGCCGCGCCCTGCGCCTCGACGAGTCGGTGCGGGATCCGACGCCGCACATGGCGGCGATGCTCGCCCGCGTGCGGCGCGAGGCGCACCGCTACGATCTCCTCCACTTCCACACCGACTATCTGCAGTTCCCGATCTTCGCCGACCAGCTCGAGCAGACCCTCACGACCCTGCACGGCCGCCTCGACTTGCCGGATCTACCGGTGATCTTCAAGGCCTATCCGCACGCTCCTTTGGTCTCGATCTCCGACGCCCAGCGTCGCCCCTTCGCCCGACTGCAGCTCGATTGGCGGGCCACCGTCCACCACGGGCTGCCGATCGACCTCTACCGGCCGGCCTTCCGACCGGGTGAACATCTGCTCTTCTTGGGCCGCATCTCGCCCGAGAAACGGCCCGACCGGGCGATCCGCATCGCGCGCGCCGCGGGCTTGCCGCTCCTCGTGGCCGCCAAGGTCGACGCCGCCGACCGTACCTACCACGAACGCGAGATCGCCCCGCTGTTGCGGACCGACGGCGTGCGCTTCTTGGGCGAGGTCGACGATCGGGAGAAGGAGACCCTGTTGCAGAACGCGCGGGCCCTGCTCTTCCCGATCGACTGGCCGGAGCCGTTCGGCCTCGTGATGATCGAGGCGATGGCCTGCGGCACACCGGTGATCGCCTGGCGCCACGGCTCGGTGCCGGAGGTGATCGAAGAGGGGGTGACCGGCTTCGTCGTCGAGTCCGAGGCCGAGGCGGTCGAGGCCGTGGAGCGCTGCCGCAGTCTGGATCGGCAGCGGATCCGCGCCCGGTTCGAGGCGCGCTTCACGGCCGAGCGGATGGCCGCCGACTATCTCGCGGTCTACGACCAGCTGCTCGGGGAAACGCGGCTCGCCCGCGCCGCCTGAGCCCGTCTCGGAGAACCGGCGATGGACGCGCAGCCGGTCGACGTCGCCGCGGTCCGGGTCCCGGCGACCCGCTCGCTCGGCGCCCGCCGGCTGCGGACCCTCAAAGCCGGCGAACTGTTCGGCCTGTTCGGTCCGGAAGGCGACGTGACCGACGGTCCGGGCTCGCCCGAAGGCTTGTTCTTCGGGGATACCCGGATCCTTTCCCGCCTGGCCACGACCCTCGAGGGGCAAGCGCCGCTCTTGTTGGGCTCGCGCATCAGCGAGGACGGCCAGCTCCTCCTCGTCGATCTCGCCAATCCCGACTTCCTCGACGCCCGAGGCGGCCTCGTCCTGCCGGCCGACACCTTCCACGTTTCGCGCCTGCGCTTCTTGCGGCCCTCGGCCATGGTCGAGCGGCTGCAGCTGCACAATTACGATCGGCGGGAGCGGAGGCTGCGCCTCGGCCTCGTCTTCGCGATCGACTTCGCCGACATCTTCGAAGTGCGTGGCCATCGCGCCGCCGGACGCGGCACGGTCACGGTCCGGAGCGAGCGCGACGGCCTCGTTTACCGCTACGAGGCCCGCGACGGGAAGCTGCTCGAGGTCACCTTGACCGCCACGCCCCCGCCCGTCGAGCTCGCCCCGGGCCGCGCGGGCTGGTCGGTCGAGCTCGCCGCGGGCGGCCGCTGCACGGTCGACCTCGAGCTCCGGGTCGGGGAAGCCGCGGGCGGGCCCGCGAGCTTCGTGCGCGCGCTCGCCGCGCTCCGGCGCGAGCGCCGCCGCCGGGCCCTGCCGATGGCGCGGATCGAGACCTCGAGCGCGCTGGTCGACGAGATCTTCGCCAGGGCACTCGCCGATCTGCGCATGCTCGTGACCGAAACCCCGCACGGCCCCTACCCTTACGCGGGGGTCCCTTGGTTCTCGACGGTGTTCGGTCGCGACGGATTGATCACCGCGCTCGAGACCCTCTGGCTCGCGCCCCGGCTCGGCGCGGGGGTCCTGGACGTCTTGGCGGCGACCCAGGCCCGCACGGTCGACCCCGCCCGTGACGCCGAGCCCGGCAAGATCCTCCACGAAGCGCGCTCGGGCGAGCTCGCGCGGCTCGGCGAAGTGCCGTTCGCCCGCTACTACGGCAGCGTCGATGCCACGCCGCTGTTCGTCGTGCTCGCCGGCCGCTGGCACCGGCGGACCGGCGACGATGCCACGATCGCCCGGCTCTGGCCGGCCCTGCTCGGCGCCCTCGCCTGGATCGAACGGTTCGGCGACGGCGACGGGGACGGCTTCGTCGAATATGCCCGGCGCTCCGAGCGGGGGCTCGTCCACCAGGGCTGGAAGGATTCCGAGGAGGCGATCTTCCACGCCGACGGTCGGCCGGCCGAAGGGCCGATCGCCCTCGTCGAAGTGCAAGCTTACGTGCACGCCGCCTGGACGGAGGCGGCCCGGCTCGCCGAGCGGCTCGGCGAGCCCGACCGGGCCGCGGCTTGTCGCGCCCGCGCCCGCGCCCTCGCGGAACGGTTCGAGGCCCGGTTCTGGTCCGACGCGCTCGGCTGCTACGCCCTCGCGCTCGACGGCGAGAAGCGGCCCTGCCTCGTGCGGACCTCCAACGCCGGCCACGCGCTCCTGGGCGACCTCGCCTCGGCCGAACGCGCCGCACGGCTCGCCGAACTCTTGCTGTCGCCCCGCTTCTTCACGGGCTGGGGCATCCGCACGGTGGCCGAAGGCGAAGCCCGCTACGTGCCGATCTCCTACCACAACGGCTCGGTTTGGCCGCACGACACGGCGCTCGTGGCCGCCGGTCTTTCCCGCTACGGGTACACGGGTGCCGCGGTTCGGCTGTTCGAGGCGCTGCTCGACGCCGCAGCGCACAGCGAGCTGCGCCGGTTGCCCGAGCTCTTCTGCGGCTTCCGCCGCCGGCCCGGCGCCGGGCCCACGCCCTATCCGAGCGCCTGCTCGCCGCAGGCCTGGGCCGCCGCGGCCTTGCCGGCGGCGCTCGCGGCCGCCCTCGGTCTCGAGATCGAGGCCGATCCGCCGCGCGTGCGGCTGCGCCATCCGCGGCTGCCGGCCGGGCTCGACTGGGTCCGGCTGCGGGACCTCGAGGTGGCGGGCGCGCGGCTCGACATCCTGCTGCGCCGCCACGATCGCGACGTGGCGGTCAACGTCCTCGACCGGACCGCCCCGGTCGAGGTCCAAGTGATCCTCTGAGGCGGGGCCTGCGGCCTTCGAGACGGGACGCGCGGCCGCCACGACCGACGCAGCCGGGCGGACGGCACGGGACGGCTCGGACTGCGATCGGCACGCGCCGAGGAGCCGTCCGGCATCGGCGAGGATTCGAGTACGTGGCGTCGCTGGGCTCGATCCCTACCCTCGTGCGTCTCGGCGAAGTCGTCGCCCTCCTTTTGATCCTGGGAGGGTTCGTCGCCGCGATCTGGCTGCCGATCGAGGTTCATTTCACGGTTCGGAGCGTGAGCCACGAGAAGCTCTTCCGCAAAGCCGCGCAAGTTGGCGGCGTTCAGGACCAAGTCTCGGCGAGGGTCTCCGGTTTCGCGATCTCCGTTTCCGGCGTCTCCCTGTCGATCGCGACCGAGACCCTAGAAACCGTGGCGACGCTCGCCGACCGGCTCGCCCCGGCAGCGAAGATCGTCGGCGAAAGCGGCCCGGGACCGGTCGATCGACCCGTCGCGAGGCGCGAGCCGGGACGAGGCGACGAGCAAAGGGCGCCGACCGCGGAAGAAGGCCGCCGCGAAGACGGTTCCGGCGAAGCGCGCCCGATCCCGTCGACCCGGCTCGAGCCGCTACCGCCGCCCGCACCGTCGATGTCGGCCGAAGAACGCGCGCGGCTGCGGGCGCAGCTCGATATCTCGGGGGACGAACCGCAGACCTACCGCGGCCACCGCGTCGTTCCGTTCCTCGCCCGGGATCGACGGCGTTTCCGCGCGTTGGGAAA
>Ga0308410_1000972_pt1 | contig 16313 bp, 11 predicted proteins | sample HotsprOSTMatCore_FD_203467 | JGI IMG/M metagenome (GOLD analysis project Ga0308410, IMG submission 203467) | Hot spring phototrophic mat microbial communities from Octopus Spring, Yellowstone National Park, Wyoming, United States -... | ecosystem: Environmental > Aquatic > Thermal springs > Hot...
AACTCGAGTAGGGACAACACTCGGTCCAAAGACAGATAGTTTCTTCGATTTTTATTTAGGTGGATTGATTGGAATGAAGAGTTATCCATTTTATGCAATTAGTGGAAATGAAATTTTTCATCTTAATTTGAATTATCGTTTCCCGATTTTAGAAGATATTGACAGAAGATTTTATCAACTTTATCTCGATAAAATTTATGGTTCAATTTATTTTGATTTTGGAAATGCATGGGAATCTAAAGCGGTCAAGTTATCAAACTTCAAAAAGGGAATCGGTGCTGAGTTGAGAGTTCAGATGAATTCGTTTTATATGTTTCCGACAAGTTTATTCTTAAATGTTGCTTATGGTTTTGATGAATTCAAAAGACAGAACATTTTCACTAAAGAGACAATTAAATACGGAAAAGAATTTTTAGTTTATTTTGGAATTTTATTTGGCTTTGAATTAGGAGAGTAAAAAAATGAAACAAATAATCGCTTTATTATTCGTTGTATTTTCATTAAATCTTTTGGCTGAAGATGAAAAGTTCAAAACAGGAAATCTTCAAACTGATTTTAAGTTTAATCTGCAGCAAGAAATTAAAACAGGAGATTTATCTAACAACAATAATTCTAATCAGAAATCTCCAATTTTAGCTGGAACTCTTTCAGCCATAATTCCAGGCGCAGGAGAAATTTATACTGGAGATTATTTAAAAGCGGTTTTATTCCTGGCTGTTGAGGGAGTTACGCTTTATTTGAATTATCATTACAACAAGAAAGGTGATGACCAGACAATTTTTTTCCAGAATTATGCTGACCAGTATTGGAGTGTTGTTCGATATGCTGAGTGGTTAAATCAATGGTCAGACAAACTTGGAAGCAAAGTGAATATCCAAATTCGAATAAATCCTGATAACAACTTGAAACCTTGGCAGAGAGTAAATTGGGATGATTTGAATACAGTCGAAAGGTCAATTTCACAATTTTCTCATACTTTATATCCTTACGGTCATCAACAGTATTATGAGATGATTGGTAAATATCCACAATACAGTCAAGGATGGGATGATTCAAAATTTGCACTAGGTCAATACTCTATTGTTGGAGAATATTATACCGATACAAAAGGTAAGTTTATTTATTATTCAAGGCTAAGAGGCAAAGCAAATGAATATTATAACTTCGCCGATAAAGCTTTGATTGTTACGATTACAAATCACATCTTAAGTATGATTGATGCAATTATTTCTGCGAACAGATACAATTCTAAATTAAAACTCGATATGAGTCTTGAGAAAATTCAAACAAATTACTTTGTTGAATATTATCCACAATTAAATCTAAGATTAAGATTCTGATTCTTTATATAAAAAAATTATCTCAAGTCCATTTTACTTTCTTGCAGAGGAATAACTTTCTAAATCATAGTGAATAAGTTTTTCGGGCATTGGTAGTTTATCAATTTGCACGCCAGCTTCTCTGAAAAATTGAACTCCAAGTGAGTCGTGATATTCAGAAAAAACAACTACTCTAACTATTCCAGCTGCGATTAATGCTTTCGCACATGTTGTGCAGGGCATATTTGTAACATAAGCAGTTGCACCTTTTACACATACTCCATGTAAAGATGCCTGAACCAAAGCGTTAATTTCAGCATGATTTGTTCTAACGCAATGATTATCTACAATTAAACAGCCTACTTCGTCACAATGTGGAAGCCCTGGCAGCGAACCATTATAACCTGTCGCTAAAACATATTTATCTTTTACAAGAACGCAACCAACATGCATTCTTGGACAGGTTGACCTTTCAGAAGCAAGCATTGCGAGTTTTAAGAAATATTCATCCCAGCTTGGCCGTTTCTTGTGTTCCATTTTTTATCCTGTGAATTTATTCAGCTTATTTCGAAATTTAATTTGAAATTAACAATTAAAAAACCTGAAATTAATTATTAAAAAATATGTTGAGTGAGAATAAAAGATTGTGACTACGGTTTTATTTTTATCCTAATAAAAAATTTTTAAAAAGAAATAGCGATAAATATGAGTCCTTATAAGCAACTAATTGAATTTCATTCACATTTAACAAGCAAATTAAGAAATCCATTTTTTACATCGTACATTAAAAATTATTTTTGTAAAAACTACGAGGTGACTATGAAATTCAAATTCTTTTATTTCCTTGTTCTTTTTATTTCTATAAATGTTGTTGCCGATGACTCTACAGTTGTGGTAGTTGGACCAGGAATCAAATATCACTCGGTATACAAAAATTCAGTTGGACCTTTTAACATTAAAATTCTTGAGATAGACATCAAACATCCAAAAAATAAAATAAATACTGTTTTGGCTAAAGATGTTTTAGGAACAGGCTTCGAAAAAACATCGTCTATGGCAAGGCGAAGCAGTCGAAGTGGTCATGTGGTTATGGGCGCTGTAAATGCAGATTTTTTTGGAATTGGTGAGCCATATAATCCTTACACTTTTTTAATCGGTTCGATGATTAAAGATAATGAATACACATTTGGTAGAGTAAGTCCAAGAGCATCTTTTGCAATTGATACAGCAAAAAGATTAATTATTGATGATATAGGATTTTCTGCTTCTTTAAGAACAAAACAGGGCTATGTAAGGTCAATTTCAAGTTTAAATGATACGGTTCGCTTAAACATGCTTGTCATTTATAATAAATATTTTGGGACTTCAACAAGGACGAACAACACGGTTACAGAAATTAAGTTAAAAAGATTAACTCCACTTATAATTGGTGACTCAATCAAATTTATCGTGAGGGCCAAAAATGTTGGAATTGGAAATATGAGTTTTGCTCCTGATGAATATGTTTTATCTGGTAATGGAACAGAAAAAGCATTTCTCGATACTTCAATCCTTGTCAATGATACAATTACAATTATATTCAGAACGAATCCTTTTAGAGGAAATGTTTTTTCAATGACAGGTGGTGGCCCAGCTTTACTTGTGAATGGTGTAATTCCAGGTGGTCTCCAAACAGCTGTCCATCCAAGAACTGCGGTGGGATTTAATCAAGACTCGACAAAAGTATTTTTTGTGACTGTTGATGGTCGTCAACCCGGCTTTAGTGTTGGAATGTCTTTACCTGAACTTGCAAATTATATGAAATCGATTGGTTGTCATAATGCAGTTAATCTCGATGGTGGCGGTTCAACTACTATGGTTGTAAGAAATCGAGTTGTAAATTCACCAAGCGATGCTGCCGGCGAAAGGTCGGTTGCAAATGCACTGATTGCTGTAAGTGAAATTTATGCAAGTGAAGTAGTTGATAGTTTTTATTTATGGCCTAGGCAAATTTTTATCGATTCAACTCAGTCTAAGAAAATAGAAATCTTTGGAAAAGATATCTGGGGATATGAAATCGATGTTTTGCCAACTGAAGTTAACTGGGAAATTCAGGGAATTAATGGTTATGTAGATTCACTTGGATTTTTCTATCCACTTCAGGTCGGAAGTGGATTTATTATTGGTAGAATTCGAAACCTTGCTGATACAATTTCAATTACCGTGACAAGAGAAAGAATCCCGACTTGGAGTTTTTCTGATGCAGGGAACAATATGCCATCTTGGTTTTCTCCTACTGCAAGTACTGAAAGAGGTCTGGCTTACGGCTTAGTTAATAATAATCACAGACTTTATGTTGTATCAAGACCGAATGTATTAATTCTTGATGCTCAGACTGGTGATGTAGTTGGAAGTCTAAGTATTAGTGGAATAACAGGTGGAACATTTACATTGAATGATGTTGAAGTCACTGATGATGGAAAGATTATTGCCGCTAATCTTACAACAAACGCACAAACTTCTCCATTTAAAGTTTATAAATGGGATAACGAAAGCTCAGCTCCACAATTAATTATTGAATATGCTGGAGGGGCTTATCGTCTTGGCGATAAGATAACAGTTGTTGGCAGCTGGAATGATAATTCTGCTGTTCTTTACGCTGGCGTTGGTAATTCAAATCGAATTTTAAAATGGACAATGAGTAATAATGCATTTAACCAAACACCTCAGGTAATAACTTTGTCGGATATTTCGAATTATGGAACAAATCCATCAGTTGCACCAATTGATAAAGGAAATTCAAATTTTTTTGTGAATGCAACCAGCATTTTGCCAAAGTACTATTCTCCAACGGGAACAATATTAGGAACCTGTCCATCTGGTATCGTGGCTACACAGAGCAATGCGATAAGATATTTTGAAAAGTTCGGGAAGAAATTTTTAGTCACTTATCAATATGGTGCTTCTAACGAGAATGCAAGAATTCTGGATATAACGAATGGAATTGCAAACGCAAGAGTTTATGAAACTACACCAACCTTAGGTGATAATCCAAATAATATTGGTTTGAGTGGAGATGTTGCAGTTCGTTATTTCGGAAGAGGAGTTTTCATAATTTATGTTCTTGCGACTAATAATGGTCTTGGTGCTTATCAAATTACTATTGATACTTTGACCAATGTTGAAGATGGGAAAATGTATCCACAAGATTTTTATTTAAGTCAAAATTTCCCAAATCCTTTCAACTCAACGACAAAGATAAGATTTGGCATCCCAAAACAAACAAATGTAAAAATTTATGTATATGATTGTCTTGGTAGAAAAATTACGGAATTAATAAATGAGATAAAGACGCCTGGTCATTATGAAGTTGAATTGAATTCCAATAATCTTTCAAATCAATTGACTTCGGGAGTTTATTTTTATCGACTCGTTACTGACGAAAAAGTGTTGACAAAGAAATTAGTTTTATTGAAGTAGTTAAAATTATGAACTTGTAGAGATTTGATAATTGTAGAATGAATTAGAATAGCAAATTCATTAACATCTTAGTGGGGAATTTTTCCATTACGAGATAGATATTTCCAGTTTTGTCATCGCAGATTAATTATTGTAAAATTCATCGTAAAAAAAATTAAAAACAATCTTCGTAGTTAATCTCTTAGTTTTAATGAACGGAACGAGAAAACTACGACACAGATTGAGTAATAGAAATTTATCTTCTTTTCTGTTTCGTAGATACAATTACTCAAAACTTCAAAAAAGTATTTATCACTTTTCACATACGAACAATCAATGATTGTAAAATCAAATCAAAATAAATTTAAAATTTTCTTATTTTCACATAATAAATATCACAAAAAATTATATTAATTGAGAGGATAAAATGAATCATAGGCTAATTAATAGAATAATTGGTGGAATTGTTTTTTTAATCACATTTGTAGTTTATTCATTAACCGTTCAGCCATCTGTATCCTTCTGGGATTGTGGAGAATTCATCGCAGCATCTTATTACTTACAGGTTCCTCACCCTCCAGGAGCTCCACTTTTTCTTTTGATTGGAAGACTCTTCATGATGATACCATTTGTTGAAAATTTAGGATTAAGAATGAATTATGTTTCAGTTCTCTCGACTGCGTTTACTTCGATGTTTCTTTATTTCATCGTTGTGAAATTGATAACTTTCTACAAAGGGAAAAGACCAGAAAATCTGTTTGATGCAATTTCATACTATGGTGCAGGATTTTTAGGTGCAATCACTTATACTTTTCTTGATACTGTATGGTTTAATGCTGTTGAAGCGGAGGTTTATGCAATTTCAATGTTCTTTGTATCCATTATTACATGGTTTATGCTTGTCTGGTATGAAAAGGCTGAAGAAACCAATAATGAAAAAATACTCCTTTTGATGATGTATATAATTGGTTTAGCAGTTGGTGTTCATCTTTTAAGTGTTCTTGCAATTTTTACAATTGTGATGGTAGTTTACTTCAGGAAATTTGAAGTTAATCTTAAATCATTTGTTTATATGGGTATTTTTGCTGTACTCTTTTTCTGGTCTGTTTATCCTGGTATTATAAAATTTTTCCCATCATTACTTGCAAAATTTGGTGGGACAAATTTGGCACTGAAACTATCATTGATTTTAGCATTTATTGCGTTGCTCGTTTATGGAATGTATTGGACAAAACAAAACAACAAAGCTTTAGCTTTTCTCGTTATATCCTCCTTGTTTTTAGTCTTCATTGGTTATACTTCATATACTATGGTAATAATTCGCTCAAATGCCCGACCTCCTATGAATGAAAATGAACCTGATACTATGAATGAGTTCGTTTATTACATTAATCGCGAACAATATGGAGACTTCCCATTATTAAAAAGAAGATATAGTCAAGAGCCTCACCAACAAGGAATTTATTATAATTACTCAAGCGATTTAGATTTTATGTGGCGTTATCAGATTAATCATATGTATAATAGATATCTATTCTGGAACTTTGTTGGTAGAGAAGGTGATGTACAAGATGCCAAAACAATTCTATTTGGAAAACCAGATGAAAATTTCGTTGGCGACCCTAAGAGATTTCCAAATAGATATTACGCAATTCCACTAATTCTTGGAATTCTTGGACTTTACTATCATTTTAGAAGAGACTGGAAGCTTGGTCTTAGTTTTTTCGCTATGTTTTTATTAATGGGTGTTCTGACTGCACTCTATCAGAATCAACAGGAGCCACAACCAAGAGAGCGTGATTATTTCTATGTCGGTTCGTTCTTTGTATTTGCAATCTGGATTGGAATTGCCTTTGAAGGTTTATTGCACTACCTGAAAATTAAGCTTGGTGAAAAAAATTTAGTTCCAGCTTCAATAGGCTTATTTGCAGTTGTATTGGTCGCTGTACCATTAAATATGGCAATTCAGAATTGGGATGACCACGACCGCTCAAATAATTTTGTCCCTTGGGATTTTGCATATAACATTCTTCAAAGTTGTGAACCGAATGCAATTCTTTTTACGAATGGTGATAACGATACTTTCCCGTTATGGTATTTACAAGATGTTGAAGGTGTTAGAAGAGATATACGAATTGTGAATTTAAGTCTTGCAAATACAAATTGGTATATTAAACAAGCTAAGAATGAAGAGCCTTATGGAGCAATGAAAGTGCCTATTTCATTTAGTGATGACCAGATTGACAGATTAATGCCTATGGAATTTCCAGGTCGTGATATTGAAATTCCTGTTCCTGATGAAGCAATTGAAAAATTTGGAGTTACTGACTCAACAGTTATCAGAAACAAAAAAATCGTTTTCAGACTTAATCCGCCAATGCAATATGAAACTCAAGTAGGAACTAGAGGAATTATTCGAGTTCAAGATTTGGTTGTTCAAGATATTATTGTTACAAATGCGAGACAGGGCTGGACTAGACCAATTCATTTCTCAGTTACTTGCTCTGATGATTCTAAATTGGGACTTGATGATTATATGATTATGCAAGGCATGACCTTTTTGGTTACTCCTGTTAAAAGAACCAATCAACAGACAAATTTAGACCGTGTTAAAATGGAACAATGTTTATTTAATGAACCTGAAGGCTACTCTAAAGATTATAATTTAGGTTTTAAGTTTAGAGGCTTGAATACTGGAAAAATATATTTAGATGAAAATCAAAGACGAATGATGATGAACTATCGTAATTCATTTTTACGACTTGCTCTTTACTATATGAATACTGGTGAGAATGAAAGGCTAGCTCAAGTTCTTGACGAAATGGAAAAAAAGCTCCCGAGAAAATATATTCCACTTGATTATAGATTACTTTCAGATATTGCTAGTCTTTACAAATTAGCTGGCAAATTTGAACGCTTTTTGGAAATTGCTGATGAAATTGAGCCTTTAGCAGAAAAAGACAGAGATAAAAATCCTGGTGATGTTTCAAGCTTTTATAATCCTTATAGAATTTTACTCCAGATTTATGAAGGTCGTGGGGATATTTATAAAGAGCAAGGTCTCTTAGATAGGGCAAAAGCAAATTATCAAATGGCTATTAATCTTTTAAATGGGCTTCGTTCATTTGTAAGTGATGGAAGAATGATTGATACAGAAGTTAATCGTTTTATGCAAAAAATGAATTTTGAGAATATTAACGATACAACTGGACAAAAGTGAAAATTTTAATTATTGCTCTTTCTGGGATTGGCGATGCTTTAATGTTTTCACCATCGATTTCATTAATCAGGAAAAATTTCCCTGATGCGGAAATTGATTTGCTCTGTATGTTCAAGGGCGTGAAAGACATTTACGAGTTTAATCCCAAGATTAATCAAATCATTTATTTTAATTTTATGAAAGAGGGATTTTTTAAGTCCCTCTTTTTTTTGCTTAAAATGCGAAAACAATATGATGTAACATTTAATGTCTATCCTTCCAATCGAAAGGAATACAATGTGATTTCATTTCTTATTGGTGCAAGTGAGAGATATGCAATTAGATATTTGAGAAAAGATTTTGTTAATCTCGGATTTCTTAACAATCAGACGATTATAGAAAATGATTTTTTACATAATGTCGAAGAAAATCTTTTACTTGCAGAACTATTTCTTCAAAATCACAATATAGTGTATGAAGAGAGTGAAGAAGAACTTGAAATTTACTTTAATGATGAAACTATGAATTATGCTTCAGATTGGTTTAATAAAAATCAAATAAGCGAAAATGATTTTGTCGTTGGTTTCCATGCTGGTTGTGCAACGCTTAAAAATCACATCAAAAGAAGATGGGAACCTGAAAAATTCGCTGAACTTGGTAGAAGATTAATAGAAAAATATGGTACAAAGATTTTGTTATTTGGTGGCCCTGAAGAATATGAACTTAACGAGAGAATAAATTCCTTAATGAATAACCAGGGAAAAGTAGTAAAGACAAATTCATTGCTTCAAACTTCTGCGATAATGAAAAGAGCAAATCTATTTGTTACAAATGACTCAGCATTAATGCATATTGCATCTGCTTTGAAATTAAATGTCGTAGCGATATTTGGACCTACTAATACAAATTATGTTCGCCCATATAAGACAAGTTATCAAATTGCAAAGCTGAATTTAGATTGCCAGCCCTGTTTTTATTATTCACCGAAACCTTTATCCTGTTCAAGAAAGGATGTGAAATTTAAGTGTATTAAAGAATTAACTGTTGATCTTGTTTTTGAAAAAGCTGAAGAGATTATAGATAATTTTCATTAAAAAGATTTAGCAAAAAAGTTTTTCAGAACAGTTTTTCTGAGCATAAATGATTTAGATTAATTCTGTATAAAATTCTTTTTCTAAATAATTACCTGTAAAAAAATGGATAATTATAAATTTTGAGATTTATATCATTAATAGTCAAAGACAATTACTTAGAAAATGGAATATTGATTTAAAGGAAGTCGTTCTAATTAAAATTGAAACAATTGACAAAGCCCTTATCCTTATCTAAATTAATCTAAAAAATGTGAATAAATGTTCGATAGAGAAAAACAAATCGTTATTAACAGATACTGCAAGGCAATCTTCAACGAAACGGAAAAAATATCAGTTTCAGATATTTTAAACTTAAAAATTCCAGAACCAATTAAACATTATATTCGATTGGAGCTTCAAAAAAAAGTTGAAGAAGAGTTTCTTGAAATAAAAAAATTTTCTCAATTTAATTATGACCATATTCGTATAAAGCCTTTTGTAGATGAATTAAAAGTTCTTCTTTCATTGACCAAAGAATTAGATATCAAAGAATTCTCTATTCTCTTAAAATTTGCACTTGATTTGAACTTAGATTATCTACTCAAGCCCTGTGATACACTCACTTCATTTATTCTGAGATATGAAGAATTTCAGACTATAAGCATTGTTAATGATCGTCTAAACTATATTGTTGAATATGATTATTTCCCAATTCTTGCTAAAAAATATTTTGAAAAGAAAAGTCTAAACAAAATAAGTAAGGACGATTTTTTATCATTACTCTATAAAATTGAGAAAGAGTATACAAGAGATTTCACAATTTTAGACCATTACGGTTTGTTTATTAGGTTTAAAGAGTTTTTGCATGAATTAAACCTCTCTATTACAGATGTTGCTGAGTATGAGGCTTTTATTATTTATCTAAAAGATAAACAACAGAACGATTTGGCAAGCTTCCTTGAGCAACATAGAGAAAGATTTAAAGCTTTTGATGGAAATGTGACATCTTATCTTCAATCAATTCTTCATTCAAGCATTGTTGAAAGAAAAGCTGTAGATCAACGATTCGAAACAAAAGAAGAAATTTTTGAAATAAAGTCCTCCATTAAAGAGGAAGCATTCGATGAAAAAGTTACGGAAGAAAAATTAACTGAAAGTCCAATGGAAGAAGGATTAAAGGATTTTGATGATGGTAGGGGAATAAAGTCTGAACAGGCAAGTACTGAGGCAGATGAGACCTATTCAGGTCTACAAGATGTTTTGGTTAAAGAAAAAATTGAGACTAGTGAACAACGAGTGATACAAAAAACATACGATCGAAATCTTGATGGATTAATGCCTAACAGGATGCGAAAGAAAGTCATTTCAAAAATTTTTGGTAAAGATGAATTTGAATTTATGAATTTCATGCAAAAATTAAATTCAGTGAATAATTGGGATGAGGCGTCCTTTCTTTTAACTGATTTGTTTGATAAAAAGAATATCCAACCATTTTCAAAATGGGCAATTAAATTCACAGAATTTCTTTACGAGAACATAAAGTAATAATTCTATGTTAATAGACCTGGTTGAAATTTATGTAAAAGCTGGCAATGGCGGTCGAGGTGCAGTTAGTTTTCGTCGTGAAAAATATGTTCCAAAAGGTGGTCCTGATGGTGGTGATGGTGGTAAAGGTGGGGATGTAATTTTAATTTCCGATCCTAATATGTCAACACTTTTGGATTACAAATACAAAAGAAAATATGTGGCTCAAAATGGTGAGCCGGGAATGGGCTCACTTAAAACCGGTAAAAGCGGGAATGATATTATTCTTCGTGTTCCAGTCGGAACAGTTGTGAAAGATAAAGAAACTGGAGAAGTCATTTTCGATTTTATTGAACCAAATCAAACTGTTGTTGTTGCTCGAGGTGGTAAAGGTGGAAAAGGAAATACTCACTTTAAATCGCCTATAAATCAAGCACCACGAAAGGCTGAGCCAGGGCAGACTGGCGAAGAGAAATGGATTGTTCTTGAATTGAAACTAATTGCAGATGTAGGAATTGTTGGTTTCCCAAATGCAGGTAAATCAACTTTAATTTCTGTCATATCAGCAGCAAGACCAAAAATTGCTGATTATCCTTTTACTACTCTTGAACCTGTTTTAGGACTTGTTCAATACAAAGATTTTAAAAGTTTTGTTGTAGCTGATATACCAGGAATTATTGAAGGTGCATCTCAAGGCAAAGGACTTGGATTAAAATTTCTTCGACATATTGAAAGAACTAAGATTTTGTTGTTCTTAATTTCTGCATCTTCAGAAGAACCGTTTAATGAGTACAATGTTTTAGTAAAAGAATTAAAATCTTACAGCAAAGAGTTACTCAAAAAGCCACATATTGTTGCTATCTCAAAAATGGATTTAATTCCGTATGAAGAAAGAAAAATTTTTGAAAAGAAAATAAAGTCAAAATTAAAGTCATCAATTAGAGGATTTGAAAAGCCAAAGAAAATTCTTTTCATATCTTCTGTTGCAAATATTGGAATTGAAAACTTACTTGATGCACTTGCAGAAACATTAAATGATTTAGATAAAAATTTGTTAAAATGACTGACCAGATACAACTCACTAAGGAAAAATTATTTACCTACCTTTCTATCTTGTTAGTTTTATTAATTTTAGTTTTTCTCATAAGTCTAACCTATGGCTCGCAAAAATTTTCTATCATTGAAACAGTAAAAGTTTTATTTGGTTCTGATGAAGATTCTATTCAATCAGAAATTTTATTAAAGCTTCGATTACCAAGAGTTTTGACAGCTATTTTAGTTGGAGCATCATTGTCAATAGTTGGAACAGTTTTTCAAGCATTACTAAAAAATCCCTTGGCTGAACCTTATATTCTGGGAGTTTCGAGTGGAGGTGCACTCGGCGCAGTAATTGCCATTGCAGTAGGATTACAAATGATAGGTATATCAGTGTTTTCATTTTTGGGTAGCTCATTGACTTTTTTTGTTGTCTTTCTTTTTGGGCGAAGATTTGGTGAAATTGATCCAAGTACACTTTTACTTGTCGGGGTGATGATTAATGCTTTCTTCTCAGCTTTAATTTTATTCATCATCTCAATAATTGATCAAAGTTTTAGAACTGCTTTGTTCTGGTTAATGGGAAATTTGTCTCTGACTGATTATTCGTCCATATCTTTAATCTTAATGACATTTATGATTGCTTCTGCAATATTCCTAGTTTTTTCTAATCAATATAATTTGGTTTCAATGGGTGAAGAGAATGCAAAACAATTTGGTGTGAAGACAAATGTTCTGAAAAATTTATCATTCATATTTGGCAGCCTTTTGATTGGTCTAGTTGTGGCAAATGTGGGTATAATTGGTTTTGTTGGATTGGTTGTTCCGCATATTTGTAGATTAATTTTTGGTTACGACAATAGAATTGTTCTTCCAACATCAATATTTGTTGGCTCAATTTTTATGATGATTGCTGATTTAATTTCCAGAACAATTCTTTCGCCAGTGGAAATTCCAATTGGTTCTATTACCGCTGTAATAGGTTCACCGATTTTTATATTTTTGCTTAAACATAAAAAATTTTCAAATGGAGGATAAAAATGAAAAGCATATCTAAGTTTAAAGTTTATATCTCTTTCATTTTAATAATTTCAATTTTTGCGGGTTGTGCGAAATGGGGGTTGAATATCTTTTCAGAAAAGGATGAAGTAAATCTTGGGATGCAGCTTGATCAAGAAATTAGAAAGAATCCAAAAGACTATCCTATTTATTCGGGCGATCCTTCTGTTAAAAACTATATTATTCAAAATATCTTTTCAGAAATATTGAACTCACCAGAAATTAAGAAACGCAATGTTTACAAGTATCAGCTCGAATTAATTCAGGATGATAATACTTTAAATGCGTTTGCAACTCCTGGAGGCTTTGTTTATGTCTACACGGGAATATTAAAATATTTGGATAGTGAAGCAGCTTTGGCTGGAGTTCTTGCTCACGAAATTGCTCATGCTGAAAGAAGACACGCTACTCAAAATCTTACTTCTTATTACGGTATATCAATTCTTGCAAGTCTTGTCCTTGGCGAAAATCCAAGTGAAATTGCACAAATTGCTGCAAATCTTTTCTCTGGTTTGACTTTTCTTGCCAATAGTCGTGCTTTTGAAGATGAAGCCGATGATTACTCAATCAAGTATTTGACAAGCACTAGATTTTATCCCGGTGGTGTAAAATTTTTCTTCGAAAAAATGAGAGATGATAAATTGATAGACTCACAGCCATCAAAAGTAAAAACTTTCCTTTCAACTCATCCTGACCCAATTGATAGAATAAAAACAGCTGAAGCAAGATTAAGAAATTTAGGAATTACAATTAAAGATTATAAATCGAATGAGCCTGATATATTCCGTCAGTCTTATCAAGAAAACATCAAGTCGAAATTGAACTAAGGGGTGAAAAATGAATTTTTCATTCAATGAAGAACAATTATTGATAAAACAAACCGCAAAAGAATTTGCCGAAACAGAAATTGCACCGAGTGCAGTTGAAAGAGATATTAAAGGAGAATTTCCTTATGAGATTGTAAAGAAACTCGGTGAACTTGGTTTTATGGGAATGATGGTTTCACCTGAGTGGGGCGGTGCTGGTCTTGATACAATTAGCTATGTTCTTGCAATGGAAGAAATTTCCAAAGTTGATGCGAGTGTGGGGGTTATTATGTCTGTTAATAATAGTCTAGTCTGCTGGGGAATTGAAGAATATGGGACAAATGAGCAAAAAGAAAAATATTTAAGACCACTTGCACAGGGAAAGATGCTCGGTGCTTTTGCTCTATCTGAACCAGAAGCTGGAAGTGATGCAACTAATCAACACACAATTGCTGAGAGAGATGGAGATTACTGGATAATTAATGGAACAAAAAATTGGATTACTAACGGAACAACAGCTGATGTGTATCTTGTAATGGCTCAAACAAATCGTGAATTGCGTCATAAAGGAATTAGCACATTTATTGTTGAAAAAGATTTTCCTGGATTTGAAAGAGGAAAAAAAGAGGACAAACTTGGAATTCGTAGCTCAGATACTTGTTCTTTAATGTTTACTAATTGTCGTGTACCTAAAGAAAATTTATTATGGGAAGAAGGTAAAGGCTTTAATTTTGCTATGAATACTTTGAATGGCGGTAGAATTGGTATTGCCGCTCAGGCTCTTGGAATTGCTCAAGCATCTCTTGAAGCAGCAATTAAATATTCAAAAGAAAGGAAAGCATTTGGAAGACCAATTGCAGAACTTCAGGCAATTCAATTTAAACTTGCAGATATGGCAACTAAAGTTGAAGCTGCAAGATTGCTGACACTTCAAGCTGCTTCACTTAAAGATCAGCGTAAAGATTTTGCAATGCAAGCTGCTATGGCAAAACTTTTTGCATCTCGAACAGCAATGGAATGTGCTGATGAGGCAATTCAAATTCATGGTGGTTATGGTTATGTGCGTGAGTATTTGGTTGAAAGATATTTGAGAGATGCAAAGATAACAGAGATTTATGAAGGCACATCTGAAATTCAGAGAATTGTAATCGCAAGACACTTGTTGAAAGATTGAACCGATGCTTTTTTCAAATCAATAAAATTATAAAGGGATTTTAATTGGCAATATCAGAACAAAAAATCAGAGAAATTACTATTGAAGTCTTGAAAGAATTTGGTGATAATATCGCACCTGAAAAACTAAGAGAAGAAGTATATAAAAGAATTGAATCCTACTTAGAAAAACCTTCTATCACACAAAACTCAATTGATAGTGGAAGAATAATAATTACTTCTTATGGAATTAACCGACCAGGAGTTGTCAGCAAAATTTCTACAGTCCTTGCAGAAGCTAATTGTGATATTCAAGACATAACTCAAAAAATACTTCAAGAATTTTTTACAATGATTATGATTGTTGATATTTCAGGTTCTCCATTATCATTTAGAGAGCTTCATGATAAATTGGCCAAAACAGCTGAAGAGATGAATATCAAAATTATGATTCAACATGAAGATGTTTTCCGAAGTATGCACAGAATTTGAAATGAAAGGAAATTAACATGCCATACGAATTTGAAGAAATACTTGAAACTATCCGAATGACTCAAGTTGAGCATTTTGATATTAGAACAGTTACACTTGGAATTAACTTACGTGATTGTGCTGATAGAGATGTAAATGTAATCTGCCAGAAGGTTTACGATAAAATTACTCGAATTGCAAAAAATCATGTAAAAATTGCTCAAGATATCGAACAGAGATTTGGAATTGCAATTGCGAATAAAAGAATTGCTGTCACACCAGTTTCAATTCCTTTTGATAACCTAAGGAAAGATGAATTTATAAAAATAGCTGAGACAATGGATAAAGCAGCTGAAGCAGTTGGTGTTGATTACATTGGCGGATTTGGTGCACTTGTTCAAAAAGGTTTTACAAAAGGTGAAAAAGAACTAATCCTTGCAATTCCTGAAGCTCTTGCCAGTACAAAAAGAGTTTGTTCATCAGTAAATGTTGCTTCAACAAAGGCTGGAATTAACATCGACGCAATTAATTTGATGAGTCATCAGATCAAAGAAACAGCTCGATTGACCGCAAAAGATGGTTCAATTGGTTGTGCAAAGCTTGTAGTTTTTTGTAATGTTCCAGAAGATAATCCATTTGTTGCTGGTGCTTTTCATGGTGTCTCGGAGGCTGAAGCATCAATTAATGTTGGAATTAGTGGACCAGGTGTTGTTCTTCAGGCAATTCGTGAAGCAGGAAAAGTTGATTTAGGGCAACTTGCTGAAATCATTAAGAAGACTGCTTTCAAAATAACTCGAGCTGGTGAATTAATTGGAAGAAAAGTTGCTGAATTGCTCGAAGTTGAATTTGGTATAGTAGATGTTTCTCTCGCACCAACTCCGGCTGAAGGTGATTCAGTAGCTGATATTCTTGAAGCAATGGGACTGGAGTCAGTTGGTGCACCTGGAACAACGGCAGCGCTTGCAATGCTAAATGATTCTGTGAAAAAAGGTGGATTGATGGCGAGCTCGTCTGTTGGAGGATTGAGCGGTGCCTTCATTCCAGTTTCTGAAGATGCAGGAATGATTAGAGCAGTTCAGAGAGGACATTTATCAATTGAAAAACTGGAAGCGATGACAAGTGTTTGTTCTGTTGGTCTTGATATGATTGCAATTCCAGGCGATACACCAGATGAAACAATTGCCGGTATAATTGCTGATGAATGTGCAATTGGTGTGATAAATGATAAAACTACTGC
>Ga0308410_1000978_pt1 | contig 16279 bp, 12 predicted proteins | sample HotsprOSTMatCore_FD_203467 | JGI IMG/M metagenome (GOLD analysis project Ga0308410, IMG submission 203467) | Hot spring phototrophic mat microbial communities from Octopus Spring, Yellowstone National Park, Wyoming, United States -... | ecosystem: Environmental > Aquatic > Thermal springs > Hot...
GGCCGCGCGCAACCGCGGCCATGCCCGTGCGCGGAGGGCCGAGCCTCCGGCGGGCACGCCCGCGGATCAGGCGGCGGCGGCGAGCAGCGCCTCGGCCACCGCCTCGACGTCGCGCGCCGCATCCGCGGTCGGATGGCGCGTCAGGAACGGAGCCTGTCGCCGGATCGCCTCCGCCACGCGCGGGTCGCGCCGCACCACGCCCGCGAGCGGCGGTGTGACGCCGAGGAAGCGCGCGCAGGACTTCTGCAGGATAACTGCCGTGCGCTCGCCCTGCGCGCGCGAGGAGGCCATGTTCACCACGATGCGCCGATCCGCACGGGGCCGATCCGTCTCGGCGAGCTTCAGGCAGGCATAGGCGTCCGTCAGCGCGGTTGGCTCCTCGGTGGTGAGCACGAGCAGCGTGTCGGCCGCACTCGCGAGGCGCCGTTGCAGCTTCTCGATGCCGGCGCCGAGATCGAGGATCGCCGCATCCCAGCGGCGTGCGCTGCCGAGCGCGTCGAGGATGCGCTCGGCCGACGCGAGATCCGCGCCGGCGAGCGCGCCGGAGCCGGAGCGGCCCGCGACCACGTCGAAGCCGGCGGCAGCGACGTGAACCACAGAGCCCTCGAGCGGCCCGCCCTTCAGCAGCGCGCCGATGTCCCGCTCGGGGTCGAGGCCGAGCTGCACGTCGACATTGGCGAGGCCGACATCGCAATCGACGAGCAGCACCCGGAGGCGCTGGGCGGCCAGCGCCTGGGCAAGCGTGATCGCGAACCAGGTCTTGCCCACACCTCCCTTGCCGGAGGCGATGGCGATGAGCCGCGCTGCGCGCGGCCGGGCGGGAGCCGTCATGCCACGACGTCCTTGCGAAAGCAGCGCCGCGCGCTGGGCGGAGCGAGCAGCCAGGCTTCGAGCGTTGCCGGGTCGAGCGTCGTCAACCCGTCGGTCGCGCCGGGTCCTGTGCCGGCCTCGGCGAGCGCGAGATCGCCCGCAGCCGCCGCGGCGACGACCGCGCCGATGCGCCGGGCGACGTCGATCCGGGTCGGCAGCAGGTGGCGCACGCCGCGCGCGGCCATGGCGGCGGCAATCTCCTCGGCCTCGATCGCGTCCGTGCCGGCCGCCAGGACCAGCGCGGCGGCGGCGCCGACCGCATCGATCAGCGCGGCGAGCTCGGCACCGTCGTGGTCGCAGAACGGATCGATCCCCGCCATGTCGACCAGCGTCGGCGCATCCGTCGGCCGGCGCGCGATCGCCTTGGCCAGACGCGGGATGTCGGGCGCGACGACGAGGTTGAGGCCCAGCAGGCGGGTGTATGCCGCGAGCTGATCGACCGCGCCGGCGCGCCTGCCGTCGGCAGCGATCACGGCCGGTGCGCTCCCCCCGATGCGCAGCCGCGTCGCGAGCTTCGCGACCGTCAGCGTCTTGCCGGCGCCCGGCGGGCCGCAGAGCAGCAGCACCGAGCCCGGGCCGAGCGGCAGCGGCGCGAAGCCGAGCAGGTCCGCCAAGCCGGCGGAGAGCGATCCGCGCGCGGCGAGGCCCTCGACGCGGGGATCGGGCACGCCGTGCGCGCGCAGCGCCGCGACCAGCGCCCGGTCCGGCGCGGCACGACGCGGCGCCAGCGGCACGGCCCGCTCGGCCGCCTCGTCCTCCACCGGCGCGGCCGCGGTCACCTCGACGCCGCCCTGCGCGCGGCGCGTGGCGAGGATCAGCGCGTCCTCGCCGAGCGCAGCCCGCGCCTGCGCGAGCGCCTGGGCGGTGGTGCGGGCGTGGAAGACGCGCAGCCGCATGGATCAGATCGTTCCCACCGTGCGGATGCGCGCGCGCGCGTGCACCTCGGTCTGGCTCAGCACAGGCGTGGACGGCCGGAACCGCTCGACGACGGCGCGGATGTGCGGACGCAACTGCGGGCTCACGAGCAGCGCCGGCTGCTCGCCCATCGTCGCCGCGCGGTCGAACACCTCCCGCACCTTTGCCATGAACTCCTGCAGCTTGGTCGGCTGGATCGCGAGCTGGCGATCCTCCGGCGGGCCGACCATCGATTCGGCGAAGACGCGCTCCCATTCCGCCGACAGGGTCACCAGCGGCACGTAGCCGTTGGGGCCCATGAGGCTGTCGGTGATCTGGCGCGCGAGCCGGTTGCGCACCGCCGCGAGCAGGCCGTTGAAGCCGCGTGAGCTGCCGGCCGCGTCCTGGATGCCTTCCAGGATCGTCGGCAGGTCCCGGATCGAGACGCGCTCGGCGAGCAGCGCCTGCAGCACGCGCTGGATCGTGCCGGTGCCGATCTGCGCGGCGGTGAGATCCGCGACCAAGCGCTGATGCTCGCGCGGCAGGTCGTCGATCAGCTTCTGGGTGTCGGCGAAGGAGAGCAGCTCGGCGAGGTGATCGCGTACGAGCTCGGTCAGGTGCGTGACCAGCACCGAGGCCGGATCGACCACGGTGTAGCCGCGCGCGACCGCCTCGTCGCGCAGCGTCTCCTCGATCCAGGCAGCGGGCAGGCCGAAGGCAGGCTCGGTGGTGCGCTCGCCCGGCAGCGCGATCGGGCCGCCGCGCGGATCCAGCGCCAGCAGCATGGTGGGGCGCAGCTCGGCGCGGCCGGCCTCGATCTCCTTCAGCCGGACGACATAGGTGTTCGGCGGCAACTGGACGTTGTCCTGGATGCGCACCGGCGGCAGGAGATAGCCGAGCTCGACCGCGAGGCTGCGGCGCAGCCCGCGGATCTGCTCGGTCAGCCTCTGGCCGGCCTCGCCGGTCGCGAGGCGGAGGAGGCCGTAGCCGAGCTCGAGCCGGATCGCATCCATGCGCAGGGCCTGTGCCGGGTCCTCCTCGACCGCCGGCGCCGGCGCCGTGGCGAGCGGCGCATCCGTGGCCTCCGCCTCCGCCTCGGCCCTGTGCCGCGCCCAGGCGCCTGCCCCCGCCGCGCCGGCGAGCAGCAGGAACGGCAGCATCGGCAGGCCGGGCATCAGCGCGAGCACGGTCGCCGCACCGCAAGCGAGCGCGAGCGGCTTGGGGCTGCCCGCAAGCTCGCGCAGCACCGCCTTGTCGGCGCTGCCCTCGACGCCTGCCTTGGTGACGACGATGCCGGCGGCGGTGGAGACGAGCAGGGCCGGGATCTGGCTCACCAGTCCGTCGCCGATCGTCAGCAGCGTGTAGGTGGTCGCCGCATCGCCGAGCGCCATGCCCTGCCGGCCGACACCCAGCGCCAGGCCGCCGACGATGTTGATCAACGTGATGACGAGACCGGCGATCGCATCGCCGCGCACGAACTTCGCCGCGCCGTCCATCGCGCCGAAGAACGCGCTCTCCTCCTCGAGTTGCTTGCGTCGCGCGCGCGCGCCCGCCTCGTCGATCAGCCCGGCGGAGAGATCGGCGTCGATCGCCATCTGCTTGCCCGGCATGGCATCGAGGCTGAAGCGCGCCGCGACCTCGGCGATACGGCCCGAGCCCTTGGTGATGACGACGAAGTTCACGAGCACCAGGATCGCGAACACGATCAGCCCGATGATCACGTCGCCGGCCATCAGGAACCCGCCGAAGGCGGCGATCACCTGCCCTGCCGCCTGCGGCCCCTCGTGCCCGGCCGAGAGGATCAGCCGCGTGGAGGCGATGTTCAGCCCGAGCCGCATCAGCGTGGTGATCAGCAGGATGGTCGGGAAAGAGGTGAAGTCGAGCGGGCGGTGCATCAGCACCGCGGTCATCAGCACCAGGATCGAGGACGTGATCGAGACGGCGAGGCCGAAATCGAGCAGCACGGTCGGCAGCGGCACGACCAGGATCACGACCAAGAGGCCAACACCGAGCGCCATCAGCACGTCCGAGCCGGGACGCGCCTCGCGCAGGCGGTCGAGCAGCCTCGCTCCAGCGGCCGATGCGGCCGCGCTGTCCGCCTCTGCCGCCATGCTCAGCTCAGGCCGTCACGCGATCGGCGAGGCCGGCGGCCGGAACCTTGACCCCGGCGGCGGTGTACTCGCGCAGTTTGTTCCTGAGCGTGCGGATTGAGATGCCGAGGATCGCCGCCGCGTGAGTGCGGTTGCCGAGGCAGTGCGTCAGCGTCTCGAGGATGAGGTCGCGCTCGACATCCGCGACCGTGCGGCCGACCAGCCCGGTGGGCGCGCCGCCGGGCGCGGCGACGGCCGCCCGCGCGACCGCGCCCTTGGCCGGCACGCTGGCCGCCGCCGCGTCGTCCAGCGGCAGCTCGATCGCGTCGACGCCGATCATGTCGCCGCCCGCCAGCAGCACCGCGCGGTGGATGGTGTTCTCGAGCTCGCGCACGTTGCCGCGCCAGGGCTGGGCCTCCAGCAGGCGGAGCGCATCGGCCGAGATCGGCCGGTACGGCATGCCGTTCACCTCGGCGTAGCGGCGCGCGAACATCTCGGCGAGCGGGGCGATGTCGCGCGGACGGTCGCGCAGCGGCGGCACGGTCAGCGTGACGACGTTCAGGCGGAAATAGAGGTCCTCGCGGAAACTGCCCTTGCGCACCTCGGCCTCGAGCGGCCGGTTGGTGGTGGCGAGGATGCGCACGTTCACCTTGACGGGCTCCGACCCGCCGAGACGGTCGATCTCGCGCTCCTGGATCGCGCGCAAGAGCTTCGCCTGCAGCCGCACGTCCATCTCGCTGATCTCGTCGAGCAGCAGCGTGCCGCCGTCGGCCGCCTCGAAGCGGCCGATCCGCCGCGCGATGGCGCCGGAGAAGGCGCCCTTCTCGTGGCCGAAGAGCTCACTCTCCAGCAGGTTCTCGGGGATCGCCGCGCAGTTGACGGCGATGAAGGGACCGGCGGCGCGGCGCGAGCGGCGGTGGATGTGCCGCGCCATCACCTCCTTGCCGGTGCCGCTCTCGCCGCGGATCAGCACCGAGGCCTCGGACGCGGCGACCTGTTCGGCGCGGCGGAGCGCGGCGAGCATCGCCGGATCGGCCGCGACCGGCGCGCGGCCGTCGCCGCCGATCGTCTCGAGCATGGCCGCGATCAGCTCGGCGTCGGGCGGCAGCGGCAGATACTCGCGCGCGCCGGCACGGATCGCCGCTGCCGCGCGCACGGCGTCGGCGCGCGTGCCACAGGCGATCACGGGCGCGGCGATCCGCTCGGCCGCCATCGCTGCGATCAGGTGCTCGATGTCGAGCTGCACGTCGCACAGCACGACGTCGGAGCCGCGCCCGGCGCGCAGCTCCGCCAGCGCCGGCTGCACATCGTCGGCCTGGGTGATCCTCGCGCCGCGCGCGATGGCGATGCGCGCCGCCTCGCCCAGCTCCGCCGACATCGACCCCACGATCATCACGCGCATGGCGGCGCTCCTGTCTGTTCCCGCATCGCTCGGCCTCAGGCGCTGCGGTCGGCCTTCACGATCTCGGTCATGGTCACGCCGAGCCGATCGTCATCGACCATCACCACCTCGCCGCGCGCGACGAGGCGGTTGTTGACGTAGATGTCGATCGCCTCGCCGAGCTTGCGGTCGAGCTCCACCACAGCGCCGCGTCCGAGCTTGAGGAGCTGGCTGACCTGCATCACCGATTTCCCGAGCACCGCCGAGACCTGCACCGGGATGTCGTAGACCGCCTCGAGGTCGCGCACCGAGCGCATGGGCTGCGGCTCCGCCTCCGCTGGCTGGTGCGGAACCGGATCGAGATCCTTCAGGTCCATCGGTGGATCATTGCTCATCGCGCGCTCTCCTGGATGGCGGATCGGGGTGGAGGGAGCCGAAGGCCTCGGCGAGGATGCGCGCGGTCGCATCCGCGACCGCAGCGAGATCGAGCCGCGCCTCGCCCCCGCTCCAGCTCACGCGCACGGCGCGCGCGTCGAGGGCAGGGTCGGCGACGACATCGGTCGGCAGCTCCACGCCGCCCTGCCGCGCGGCCTCGCTCAGCACGCTCGCGACGCGGGCGGCGACGGACGGTGCGGCGGCGACGGTGAGCGCGAGCTCTGGGCCGAGATCAGCGCGCAGTTCGGCGAGCAACGCGCTCACCTGGCCGGGCAGAAGTCGTTGCGCGTGCTCGGCGGTCTGGGCGGCGACGGCGGCGAGCACCGCATCGGCGAGGCGGGCGTCGGTCCGCTCGGCAGCGGCGCGCGCGGCTGCTGTTGCCGCTGCCAGTTCGCGCGCGGTCGCCTCCAGTGCCGCCGCCTCGCGTGCGGCGTGGCTGGCCGCCGCCTCCGCAAGTCCGGCGGCGCGGCCCTCGGCGTAGGCCTCGGCGCGCGCGAGCTCGAGATCCTCAAGCCCGAAACAGGGCGCGATGATCTCCGGTTCGGGCGGCGCGGGCGGCGGTGGGTCGAAGCTCTCGCCGAACAGCACCCGGCGCGCCGGCCTGCCCTCCTCCTGCGATGGCCGTTTCGACGCGGCGAGGGCGGAAAGCGGGACGGGCCGGGGCGCGCGCGCCTGACCGTTCATCGGCGTCCCCGCCATCTCAGTAGACGAGCTCCTCTTCGCGCCCGTCGGACAGCATGATCTGGCCGGATGCTGCGAGGTCCTTGGCGGTGGCGACGATCGCGGCCTGCGCCTCCTCGACGTCCCTCAGCCGCACGGGGCCCAGCGCCTCGATGTCCTCGCGCAGCATCTTGCCGGCGCGCTCGGAGAGGTTCTTGAAGAAGAGATCGCGGATGGTCTCCGACGCGCCCTTGAGCGCCAGCGCGAGCTTCTCCTTCTCGACCGCGCGCAGCAGCACCTGGATGCCTGCCCCGTTGATCCGCACCAGGTCGTCGAAGGTGAACATGAGGCTCTTGATGCGCTCCGCCGCCTCGCGGTTGCGCTCCTCAAGCGCGGCGAGGAACCGGCTCTCGGCGGCGCGATCAAGGTTGTTGAAGATGTCGGCCATGATCTCATGCGCGTCGCGCCGCTGCGTGCGGGCGAGGTTGGACATGAACTCGGAGCGCAGCGTCCGCTCCACCCCCTCGAGCACGTCCTTCTGCACGCTCTCCATGCGCAGCATGCGCATCACGACCTCCATCGCAAAGGCCTCGGGCAGAAGCTGGAGCACCTTCGCGGCGTGGTCGGCCCGCACGCGCGAGAGCACAAGCGCGACCGTCTGCGGATATTCGTTCTTGAGATAGTTCGCGAGCACGGTCTCGTTCACGTTGCCGAGCTTGTCCCACATGGTCCTGCCAGCGGGGCCACGGATCTCCTCCATGATCTGGCTGACCCGCTCCTTCGGTAGGGTCTTGGCGAGCAGGCGCTCGGTCGTCTCGAAGCTGCCGATCAGGTTGCCGGCGGCGCTCATCTGGCTCGCGAACTCTTGGCACAGCCGCTCGACGATCGAGGACGAGACCGGTCCCAGCGTTGCCATCGCCGCGGACACCTCCTTGATCTCGTCCTCGTGCATCAGGGCGAAGAGCTTGGCCGCACCATCCTCGCCGAGCGCCATCATCAGCACCGCCGCCTTCTGCGGCCCGGTGAGGCTGCGATAGTCCTCCTTCGCGCGTGCCATCGCTCAGCTCTCCTGCGCCATCCAGCCGCGCAGGACCGAGACGGCTTCCTCGGGGTGCTTCTCGGCGAGTTCGGCGACGCGGCGGATCGAGGAGGCGCGCATCTGCCCCTCGATCTGCGCGATGTTGATCATGGTCTCGCTACCGCCGAGGGCGAGCGGCGCTGCCGGCGATCCGAGCGCGGGAGCGCCCGCGGCGTCGGCGCGTGCAGGTGCGCCGGCGGGGGCGGGCAGCGCGGCAACGCCGTCCTGCGGCGCGGCGAGCGCGCCGGCGGGCGCGGCCTCGGCCTGGCCGATCCGCTCCAGCGCGCGACCGGCGAGCGGGCGCGCGACCAGGAGCAGGGCGAGCAGCGCGACGATGCCGAACACCACGGTCTCAACCACGCGCACGATCTCGGCGCGGCCGATCGGCAGTCCGAACAGCGAGTCTTCCGCGGCAGGCGCGGCGAGCGCATCGGCGAAGCGCAGGTTCACCACCTCGACGCGATCGCCGCGGCTCTCATCGAAGCCGACCGCGCTGCGCACCAGGGTCGCGATCCGGGCAAGCTCCTCGGCGCTGCGCGGCTGCGGCTCAGCACCCGCCGCGGCCGGCGCATGATCGACCAGCACCGCGACGGAGAGCCGCCGAACCATCGGCGTGTCGCGCACGATCTGACGGGTGATGCGGCCGATCTCGAAGTTCGTGGTCTCCTCGGTACGGCTCTCCTGCGAACCCGCCTGGCTCTGCTGCGGCTGCGGGTTCGGCAGGTTGTTGCCGACCGTGACGTTCTCGTTGCGCTCGATCGTCCGGCTCTCCTCGGTCACGGTTTGCACCGAGCGCGCCACCTGCTGTTCAGGATCGAAGATCTCGCGGCTCTCGGTGACGCGGTCGAAGTCCATTTCGGCAGAGACCTCGGCGCGCACGCGGCCGACGCCGAGCGTGCGCTCGAGCATCTCCTCGACCGCGCGGCTGAGGCGGATCTCGTGCGCCCGGCGCATCTCCTCGGCGTTCATCGCGAGCCCGAGCCCCCCGACGGCCTGGCCAGAGCGCGCAAGCAGCGAGCCACGATTGTCGATCACTGTGATGTTCTGCGGCTTAAGCCCAGGCACCGCGGCGGCGGCGAGATGCACGATCGCCTGCACCTGCTCGCGGTCGAGGCGCTGCACCCCCGCCATGGTCAGCACGATCGAGGCCTGCGCCTCGCCCTCGCGGCGCGAGAAAGGATCGCGCCGCGGCAGCACGAGGTGCACCCGTGCCGCGCGCACGCCGTGCAGTGAGCGGATGGTGCGCGCGAGCTCGCCCTCGAGCGCGCGCAGGTGGTTGATCCCCTGCTGGAACGAGCTCGCCGTGAGCCCGTCGGCGCGATCGAAGATCTCGTAGCCCACCGATCCGCCTGACGGCAGGCCCTCGGCGGCGAGCGAGAGGCGCAGCCGCGGCACCTGGTCGGTCGGCACCAGCACCTGCGTGCCGTTGGCGCCGAGCCGGTAGGGGATCCGCTGGCGCTCGAGCGTGGCGACGATCTGCGCGGCGTCGCGCTGGTCGAGGTCGCCGTAGAGCAGCGCCATCGGCGGCTGGCCGGCGCGCGCGGCGAGGAACACGATGACGCCCATCACCGCCATCCCGACCGCCGCGAGCGCAGCGAGCCGGACCGGCCCCAGCGTCTTTATCCCAGCGAGGAATGCGTTCACGATCCCACCCTTCCCTCGAGCCCCCGGCCGCGGCGGCGCGACCGAAGCCTCGTGGACGGCCGCATGCCAGGGCGCCCGTCCAACCATGCGGGAGCGTGAGGGAAAGGGCTTACGCGCGCGTTAACACCGGGCAGATTTTGCCGATCGGCAAAGTCCGCACCGGCAGGGGCCGTTCAGCGATCCGGGGCGACCGCCCGGATCGCCCCGGTCTCGATCTGGAGCTTGCCCATCGACAGCATCAGCGCGCCGCCCGACCGTTCCGCGCCGGTGATCCGGCCGATCACCGTGGTCGGCACGGTCTCCAGCGCGCTGCCGTATTGCGCCTGCACCGTCACGGTGTAGGCGCCATCCGGCCAGACGTTGCCGGCGGCGTCCCTGCCGTCCCAGGAGAACTCCTGTCGGCCCGCCTTGGCCAGTCCCGGACCCTGGGCGACCACGCGGCCGGAGGCGTCGCGGATCGTGACCGTGACCGAGGTCGCATCGGCGCGGAGCGTGTAGGCGCCGCGGGCTTCGCCCCGTTGCAGCGCCACCCGGCCGCTCTCCGCCTCCACCGTGCGGCCGATCAGCGGCGTCAGCGCCGTGAGCTGGGTGGTCTCTTGCACCTTGATCAGCCGCTCGAGATGGCTGTTGGTGGCGAGCTGCTGCTCGACCTGGGCGAACTGCACGAGCTGCTGGGTGAACTGGTTGGTGTCCAGCGGCGCGGTCGGGTCCTGGTTCTGCAGCTGCGTGGTCAGCAGCTTCAGGAAGTCCTGGAAGTTCGACGCGATCTGCTTGCGCGAGGCGAGCGCGGATTGCTGGCGCTGCGCGGCGGTAAGGGTGGTGGCGGCGACGTCGTTCATCGGCGTGTCCTCTAGCGTGTCCTTTTAGATGGCGATGTCGAGCAGGCTGAGTGAGTTGCACCGCCGCTCGCCTCCGGGTTGCGGCGACGGCGGGGAAACGGGCGCGCCGGGGCCGCCGCCGCGTCGCCGGCGGCTGTCCGAACCGCCCAGGTCGAAAGCGAGGCTGCGGCCTTCCGTGCCGACGCCCGCCTGGGCGAGGGCGCGGTCGAGGAGCTGGGCGTCGCGCATGAGGAGGTGCAGCGTCTCGGGCCGCTCGGCGAGCACGGCGATGGCGACCCGGCGTTCGCCCTCGCGCGTGACCTCGACCTCGATCCGCCCGAGTTCCCGCGGATCGAGGGTCAGCATCAGGCGATCGGGCATGCCCGCGGTGCCTGCGGCGAGGGTGATCAGGACCGGGGCGATCTGCTGCGCCGGTGGCGCGGGCGCGGGGCGGGCCGGGGCTGGTGCGGCGGCCGGTGCAGCGGCCGGGACGGCGGAGCGCTCGGGCGTCTGGAGCTGCAGCGGCGCCTCGAGCGGCATGGCCGGCTGGGCGAAGGCGCGGGGCGTCGCCTCGACCCGGGCCGTCGGCTGGCCGGTCCCTTCGGTTGTGATGCCCGCGGGCTTGCTCGCCTCCGCCGGCGTGGCCGTCCAGGGCTGGGCCGCGTCGCGGGCGGGCCCGGCATCGGCCGGTCGCGGCCCCGCCTCCGCGGGCTCGCGCAGTTTCGCCCCCGGCGGCGTGGCCTGGGGTGGCGGCCCTGCCGCAGCGGTCGTCGATGTCCGGGCGGTCGGGCCCGAAGGAGCGGAGCCGCTGCCCGTGCGCCCTGGCTCGCCCGCGAGGCGCGGCGGCATCGCCGCGGCGGCGAAGACGATCGCTTCGGGCGCAGGCTGGTGTGCGGGAGCCCCCGGCGGCGGTCGGTCCATGGATGCGGCATCACCCGTGCTGGCCGGCGGACGGTCGGCCGGGATGCCGGTCGGACCGCCGCCGGCAGGGCGCTCCAGGTCGGCACCACGCTCGCCGGGTTGGGGCCGGGGAGGCGGCTCGGCATCCGCGGGCGGAGCGCGGACCGGCGCTGCGGTCTCAGCGCCTGCGTCATTCGCCGGCGGCGGTTTCTCCCGCTCGCTGCCCGCGCCGCCGGTCCGGTCTGGCCGTCCGGTGGTCACCGTTGCCGCCACCGGCCCTGTGCCGATCAGCGCTGCGGGGTCGTCCGCCGCGGCCGATGGCGGCGAGAGCGGGGCAGGGCCTGGGGCGTCCTGAGCTCCGGCGGCGTTGCCGTCGCTGCAACCGATGCTGGCGACGGCCTTGGGCAACGGCGGATCGCCTGGAGGTCCGGTCTCGCGCAGGCCTTCCTTGCCTGCCCCCGCGGGTTGGCGAGCCGGGAGGCGCGTCGGTGCGCAGGGCGCGTTCTCCTCGCCGGGTCCGTGCGGTCCGTGCGGAACCGCGGCGAGGGGCGGGGCAGGCGGGGCCCCGTCCAGGCGGGGCGCGACCGCCGCAACATCCGGGGCAGCACCGTCGGCCGCGCGGGTACGCTGGAATTCCGGTGGCTTCGGCTCGAACACTGCATCTCCCCGGTCCGGCGCGGGGCAGGCCATCGTCACGCCGATGCCGTCATCCGGTGCCGGTGCGGATGCGGGTCGCGGCGCCGCGGGCTCGCCCGCGCTGATCGCGAGCGCCAACTCTGTCGCGAAGCCCGCACCCTCCGCCTCGCAGCGGCCCGACGGCGCGGGCGGCAGACCGTCGGGCAGGACTGCGGGCGCGGCGGCGGGAGCGATCGAGATCATGCGCCGTTCTTCGCAAGCGCCGGGCCAAGTCGCGCGGAGCCGCCGGAGGGCGGCCATGGGCCACGCGGACCACTGCGCCCGCGGCGCGACGCCGGCAGGGTCTGCCGGGCCGACCGGCAGGGGTTGCGCCGTGACTCGGCGGGATCTGCCGGGCGGCTGATCCGCGCGCGGCTCGCTCCGCCGCGGCGCGTGCCACGTCTCGGCACGGCGGTTGCTGGCGCCGGCGGATGACCCCGCGCCGGCAGGGGCGCGGACGGAACAGGAGCGGCAGGATGCCCCTGAAGGTGGTGTTGCGGCCGGGCGAGACCGTGATCGTGAACGGCGCGGTGATCGGTGCCGGCGAGAGGACAGCGACGATCTTCCTGCATACGAAGGCGCAGTTCCTGCGCGGCCGCGACATGCTGCGCGAGGCCGACATCGACGGCCCGGAGCGCCGGCTCTACTACGCGATCCAGTGCCGCTACCTCGGCAGCGAGGCGGCGGACGCGGATGTGGCTGCGGCGCTGGCGGCGTTGCGGCGCGCGCGTCCGGACGCGGCAGGCGAACTCGACGCCATCGAAGCCCTGCTCGCGGAGGGACGCGCCTACCAGGCGATGCGGCGCACGGCGAACCTGTTCCCCGCGCGGGGCTGAGCCGGGTTCTGCCCGGCAGGGCTTGCCGGGTGGGACGGAACCGGCACGGCGTGCGCCGTCGCCGACCCCGCCGCGACCGGGCCGGATCGAGGGAGCTGCCCCCTCCGCCGGTTGGCACGCCGCCTGCTGGGGCGGAGCCCGAAGGGTTCCGTCACCACAGCGAGGCCACCATGTCCCTGTTCGGAGCGATGACCACGGCGATCGGCGGCCTGACCGCGCAGTCGCGCGCGCTCGGCCATATCTCGGACAACGTCGCCAACAGCCAGACCATCGGCTTCAAGCGCATCGACACCAACTTCGTCAGCTACGTCACGAACTCGAGCCAACGCCTGCATGCGCCCGGCAGCGTGGTCGCGCGGCCCGACTACACGCACAACGTCCAGGGGACGATCGAGCAGACCGAGAACCGCACCGCGCTCGCGATCGCGGGCCAGGGGTTCTTCACCGTCGCTGCGCAGAACGGCGAGGTGAACGGCATGCCCACCTTCGATCAGCGCCAGTTCTACACCCGGGCGGGCGACTTCTCGCTCGACCGCAACGGCTACCTGGTGAACAGCGCCGGCTACTTCCTGCAGGGCTGGGGCGTCGATGCGGCGACGCGCCAGATCGACCGTTCCGGCGTGCAGCCGATCCGCGTCAGCCAGCTCGTCTCGAATCCCGTCGCGACCAGCGAGGTCGTGCTGGCGGCCAACCTGCCGGCCAATCCGCCGGAGGAGCGGAACACCTTCACCTCGATGGTCGGCATCTACGATGCGCTCGGCGAGCAGCGCACGCTCTACGTGCAGTGGACCAAGGCCGGGGCCGACAACTGGCGCATGGACGTGATCGCGCCGGGCAGCGGGCTCGATCCGGTCGGCGGCGCGGGAACGATCCCGGGCTTCAACGACCAGCAGATGAACGCATTCAACGTCAACGGCACGGTGCAGCCGGTGCGCCAGACCGACGATGTCAACCTGCCGGCGGTGATCACCGCCGGCCAGGTTTTCAGCGTCACGATCAACGGCATCGTCGTCAGCTACACCGCGACCGCGGCCGAAGCGGGGCTCGGCAGCCCCGGTGCGCAGCAGGCGGTCCGCAACCAGCTCGTCAGCCGCATCAACACCGACAGCGCCACCCTCGGCGTGACCGCGGTGGTGGTGGATGACGACACCTTCCAGCTGCGGGCCGTGAATGCCGGCACACCCTACAGCGTGACGACCTCGGCGAGCCTCTCGCTCTCCAACCCCGTCGCGAACGTCTCGCCGGCCTACCAGACCGACAGCTTCGTGCTGACCGGCACGGTCGGCGAGGTGGGCGACAGCTTCACCGTCTCGCTCTCCGGCATCACCGGCGGCTTCCCCGCCGCCAAGTCCTGGACCTACACCACCAACGGCGAGGAGGGCTCGATCAATGCGATCGCGAACGCGCTCGCGGCGCAGATCAACGCCGATCCGGAGAGCCCGGCGGTCGCGAGCGTCCAGGGCGGCATCCTCACCCTGAAGGCCAAGGCCGGCGTGCCGATCCCGTCCTGGACCGTCGATGGCGGGCAGAGCGACGTCACCGTACCGGGCGGCCCCTTCGCCGGTGGCGAGGTGTTCACGATCACGCTCAACGGCACCGACTACACCTACACCGCATCGGCCGGCGACACCGCCACCGTCGTGCGCAACGGGCTGATCGCCGCGATCCCGGCGCTGCCCGGCATCACCGTCACCGCAGTCGGCGGCAACCAGCTGACGATCTCCACCGCCGCCGGCGCGCCGCTGGATGTCGAGGTCACGCCGACGCTCGCCGCCGCGACGGGGGGCACACGCACCACCAACGGCAACATCCCGCCGCACATCCAGGTGAGCTTCGGCGGCGGCGGCGACCCGCTGCGCGCGGGCACGATCACCGCGATCTCGGGGGCGAACATCGCCGGCGGCACCGCGACCGTGCCGGCCAACCAGCTCACCGGCGACCGCGCCTATGTCGACGTCGTGCTGAACTACGGCCAGGGGCCGCAGACCGTGCGCATCTTCCTCGGCTCGTTCGGGCTGGCCGACGGCGTGACGCAGTTCGCCGGCTCCGACTACGCGCTGCGCAGCCTCGCCCAGAACGGCGTGCCGCAGGGCAGCTTCTCCTCGCTCGCGCTGAACGAGACCGGCGACGTGGTGATCAACTACGACAACGGCCAGAGCCGGGTGATCGCGCGGGTCCCGGTCGTGACCTTCAACGAGGCCGACAAGCTCGAGCGCATCGACGGCCAGGCCTTCATGCGCACGGTCGAGGCGGGCGAGGCGAAGGTGCTCGACCCCTCGCGCGACGGCGCGGGCAAGCTCGTTGTCGGCTCGATCGAGCGCTCGAACGTGGACATGGCGGCCGAGTTCTCGAAGCTGATCGTCGCCCAGCGCGCCTACACCGCCAACACGCGCATCGTCACGGCGTCCGACGAGATGCTGCTCGACACGTTGAACATGAAGCGTTGACGCGAAGGCCCAGGCGGAGCGCGCGATGGGGCTGGACGCCACACTCGGCATCTCGGTCTCGGGGCTGCGGGCGATCAGCCAGCAGCTTCGCGTCGTCTCCAACAACATCAGCAACGCCGAGGTCCCCGGCTACACGGCCAAGACGCTGCCCACCACCAGCGTGGTCGCGGGCGGCAAGGGGATCGGTGTGGCGACCGAGCCGGTGCGGCGCGCGACCGAGGCGGCGCTGCAGCGCGCGATCTGGCAGCGCGAGGCCGGCGTCGCGGCGGCGCAGGTGCGCACCGCCGTGCTCGCGCCGCTGGAGGCGCTGCACGGCCGGCCCGAGAACGGCGACAGCCTCGCCGGGCTGACGGGCCGCGTGCGCGACGGCTTCATCGCCCTGGCCGCGCATCCCTCCTCCACGAGCCTGCAGGTCGAGATCGTCGATGCCGCGGCCGCCCTGGCGAACAAGCTGAACGCGCTGTCCGGCGCAGTCACCGATGCGCGCAACCGCTCCCAGCAGATGCTGGTCGATCGCGTGGCGGAGGCCAACCGGCTGCTCGGCGAGGCAGGAAGCCTCACCCGCGAGATCGTCAGGCTCAAGGTCGAGGGCCAGGGCACGGCCGAGCTCGAGGACAAGCGCGACATGCTGATCAGCCGGCTCGCCGCGCTGATGGATCTGCGCGTCGTGCTGAACGAGAAGGGCGAGATGACCGCCTTCACCAAGGGGGGTCAGACCGTGCCGTTGCGCGACGGGGTGCTCGCGGTGAGCGGCGCCTCGCTTGCGCCGCAATCCTTCTACGAGCCGGGGGGCGGAACCGTGCCGCCGCTGCTGCTGATCGATGCCGCCGACCCCGCGAACCCCGTGGACATTACGCGCGGCCAGCTCGGCGGCGAGATCGGCGCGCTGATCGGCCTGCGCGACGAGACCCTGCCGCGCCTGCAGGCCGAACTCGACGAGTTCGCGCACAAGCTGGCCCGCCGCTTCGACCAGCAGGGGCTGCGCCTGTTCACCGATGCGCGCGGCAACGTGCCGCAGGAACAGATCGGCGGCGGGCAGCGGGCCTATGTCGGATTTGCCGCCGAGATCCGCGTCTTCGCCGCGGTGGTCGAGACCCCGAGCCTGACGCGCGACGGCACGCACGCCGTGCCGGGCGGGCTGCCGCCTTGGCCGGCGACGCGCGAGGTGCAGGCGCCCTACGGGGATCCGTTCACGCCCAACCCGCCCGGCGGGCCGGCCTCGTTCGACCTTCTGATCAAGCGCATCCTCGACTTCACCTTCGGCAGCCAGATCGGCATCGGGCGGCCGCACGACCCGCCGCTGCTCACCACCGGGCTCGGCCCCCGCGGCGATCTCGCCTCGCCCATCGCCTCGACCGGCACGCTGGCCGACTTCGCCGCGAGCCTCGTCGCCACCCAGACCGCCGAGCACGCCGCCGCCAAGGCCTCGGCCGAGAGCCTCTCCGGCACGCGCGATCTGCTGGCGAACCGGTATGCCGACGCGGTCGGCGTGAACCTCGACAAGGAGATGGCGCTGTTGATCCAGCTCCAGAACGCCTATGCCGCGAACGC
>Ga0308410_1000991_pt1 | contig 16141 bp, 17 predicted proteins | sample HotsprOSTMatCore_FD_203467 | JGI IMG/M metagenome (GOLD analysis project Ga0308410, IMG submission 203467) | Hot spring phototrophic mat microbial communities from Octopus Spring, Yellowstone National Park, Wyoming, United States -... | ecosystem: Environmental > Aquatic > Thermal springs > Hot...
TATCACTCCTTGTAAAGCGAAAACTATACCCATAAGCACATACGAAAAACTCATTATAAATAAATAGCTTTTACCCATCATGATAACTTCGTTATCAGAAACAAAAAACCTGAATATTCCAGTAGAGAACAAGTTAACGATTACAGCAACTACAAGTGATATAGAGATAGATATTATCATTCCCCATTTCAATGCTTCGGATACTCTATCCTCTCTATTTGCTCCCAAGTTTTGTGATACGAAAGTCATTATAGCCATCCCCATTGACATAGCAGGAAGGAAAGCAAACTGGTCAATTCTATTACCTATGCCGAAAGTTGCTATTGCCTTATCACCAAACTTAGATACAAATCCCATCAAAATAGCTACAGAGAATGATATTATAAGCATTTGTATTGAGATAGGTAAACCTATAAAAATAAACTTTGATATTATTCCTCTATCAAACTCAAAGCCTATGTTGTTTCTTATTATCTCGTATTTACTTGTTAGATACACGTAAGCAATGATTAACAAGAGAAATTCAACGATAGCTCCCGAAAGAGCAGCACCGAGAACACCTAAAGGCGGTATTACCCAAAAGCCACTTATCAAAATAGGCGTTATGATGAGTTTTAGCACTATGAATATTATTGAAAAAACGAGAACAATTCTTGAATTCCCTAGTCCTCTCATGACACCAATAAACCAATTGTAAATAGAGGCAAAAGGCAGAGTTATTGCCAAAACCTGAAGGTATATGAGGGATAAGTCAAAAATATTCCGAGGTGAGCCAATTAACTTCAGCACAGGAGCAGATAAAATAAAACCAATCAACCCGAGTATTGATGATAAAACGAGTGTGATTGTAAATGAATTTTTTAGAACTTTACCAAGTGTTTTGTAATCTTTAGCACCGAAAGCCTGCCCTATTAATATAGCACTGCTTGCACCCACACCTATTAGTATAGCCATGAGAATAAATATAATTGGCATAGTTATAGAAACTGCTGAGACACCTACATAATCTGTGAGCCTACCTAACCAAAACACATCAATTATTGACTGTATACCTTGTATCAAATCGGAGAGTATCATCGGAATAGAGAACAATATGAGCTGATTAACAACATTACCTTTCGTTAGGTCTTTCATATTACTGCTCCTTTAGAGTAAAACCTTAGGTTTTACTTAAGTTTTAAATTAAAAACTACAAAGTACAATGTTAGAAGTCAAAAGGTAAGAGAGAGTGTTCCAAAAATCAAAAAACTCTTTTCGGAATTGAATATTCAATCAGAACAAACAAAATATAAGTTAGAATCATGTAGAAATTCAAAAGAAAGGAATTTCATGTCCAAATTTAATCCTGATCAAAAAATAATTTTGGAACACCCTCCAAGAAACATTTGAGTTTTTCGAGATTGTTGTTTAATAATTAAAAAATTATTATCTTATGAGTGAATCTTATGATAGTTTTACCATAGTAAGTGGGAAACCTAATGATTTTGGTGACTTTATTAGATTACTTCTAATTTCTGAGCCTGATTTGTATCAAGAGTTGTTTGGTAGTAATTATTTAGAGGTTTTGGAGGCTCTTTTCAAGAGGCGAGGTAACAATTTTAGTTATGAAAATGTGATATTTGCTAAGGATAGTGATATAGTTCTTGGTATGCTGTTAGGCTATAGTTATGAAAAGTTTGTTAGAATGATTTTTAGATCATCGTTAACATTCTTAAGAGTTATTGGGTGGCAATTTTTTGATTCACTGCCAAAGTTCATTAAGCTTGGTAACTCAATGAAAAAGATATATAAAGGTAGTTTTTACATTAATAATTTGGCAGTGTATCCTGAGTATAGGGGGAGAGGTATCGGGAAGAAGTTAATGAAGAGAGCAGAGGAGATTGCTATGGAATTAGGCTGTAATAAGGTATGTTTAGATGTTAGCTTTGGGAACGAGAAAGCTGTTTTGTTTTACAAAAGTATTGGATTTCATGAATCAGGGCTAGGTAAGGAAGTTAGATTTGGTGGTAAAAAGTTTCAATTCATAAGGTTTGAGAAAAGTTTATAGAATTTTTGAAATTTCATTAAGGTGCTCTTAAAATAACTTAAGAGGTGAAATATGAATGGAGTTCTGAATATAAGTTATCTTGGGCATTCGTGCTTTTTGTTGGAATCTGAGAAAGGGTTCAAGATTCTTACAGACCCATTTGACAAAAGTATGGGCTACAATACTGAGCCAGTTTTTTGCGATGTTGTTACAGTTTCACATGAGCACTTTGACCATGCTAATCTAAGAATGGGTTTAGGTAATCCTAGAGTATTCAAAGGTGTTAATCAAGGTAACTGGGTAGGAGTAGATACAACAATGAGGGGTGTTAGGATATTTACTGTTTCAGTTTATCATGATGAGGAGAATGGTAGACTAAGAGGTAAGAATGCTATTTTTGTTTTTGAGTTCCATGATTCAAGTATACCTCTCAGGGTGTGTCACTTGGGGGATTTGGGACACGACCTCAAGCCAGAGGATATAACTAGGATAGGTAAGGTTGATGTTCTTTTTGTGCCGATAGGTGGGTACTTTACGATAGACCCTGTGTCGGCTCATAAAGTGGTTACAAAGATATCTCCTAGGATTGTTATACCTATGCACTACAAAACGGAAGTAACAAAAGATTGGAATATAGCGGAAGTGGGTGATTTTGTGAAGTTGTTTAATGATGTGATATTCGTTGATAACTGGAGTTTTACTTTACAGCCTGCGAATTTGGAGAATGTTAATGTTGTTTATGTAATGAATTATAGGAAATGAAGCCTTAGAATGAAAATAGTATTCCTTACAATTTTCCCAGAAATAATAGAAAGTTACCTATCCTCAAGTATCATAGATAAAGCTATAAAAAAGGGATTGATAGAGTATAAGGTTCTAAACATTCGGGATTTTTCGAAGGATAAGCACAAAAAAGTTGATAATTATATTCTTGGTGGTGGCAAAGGAATGCTTTTTACGCCACAGCCATTGTATGAAGCAGTAATGTACTCAAAGAGTTTGTTACCAAATTCAAAAGTTATTTATATGTCTCCTCGTGGTAAGGTACTGAATAATGAATTATTGAAAAATTTTTCTAGGAATGATGAGTTTGTAATAATTTGTGGCAGGTATGAGGGTATAGACCAAAGAGTTATAGATTTGGTTGTTGATGAGGAAATTAGTATTGGGGATTTTGTTTTAACGGGTGGTGAATTACCAGCCCTTGTGTTTTTTGATTCTCTTGTCAGAATGAAAGGATTATTACACGATGAAGCAGTAGAGAATGAAAGTTTTTCTTATCTCGGTGGGTTGCTGGAGTATGACCAGTACACTAGACCTAGGGAATTTATGGGGCTTAAGGTATCTGAAGTTTTGGTTAGCGGTAATCATAAGGAAATAGAGAAGTGGCGAAGGATGTCAGCATTGAAAAATACTTATATTAGTAGACCCGAGCTTTTACTTAAGGTTAAGCTATCCAGAGATGATATAATATTCCTCTCTAAGTTTGCTAGGGAAATTCATGGATTGAAGGAATTTTGAAGTAAGTTTCTACTTTATTCGTATCCGCCTCTTTTAGTTTTTTGATAACAAAAAATTTAACTTTTTGTGTTAGTTTGTCAAAATTTAGTTCAAAAAGTGTCTTGGGGTCAGTGGATAATTAAAATAAAGTTGTGAAGTGGTGTTTCCGATTTTTGTTTTGTAAATCTTGATTTTAGGTTGCGAGTGATAAATAATTTTTGTTAGATAGAGGGTGGTTATGATTAGGTTTTATAGAGTTTTGGGGTTATTTGTTTGTTCTTTGGTTTTCTTCGGTGCTGTTGGCTATGGTGTCCATAATGTTGAGACTTACAAAGATTTAGAGCAGTACTTTAAAAATCTTCCAATAAACGATAGCTCAGTTGAGGAGCTATGTAACGCTGCTATGAATAGTGATAATGAGTATGTGAAGGTTTTAGCAATAAGAAGATTGGGAGGAATGTTTGAGAAGGGTGCTAAGGGGGTGATATCCGAGAAGACTTATAAGAAGGCTATAGATGCTTTGTTGGCGGGTCTTGAGGAAGGAACCGATAGGATAGTGAGAGTTGGAAGTAGGCAAGTAAATCCTTTCTGGGAGGTTAGAGGAGAAGCAGCAAATGCTTTAGCTAAAGTTAATGACCCAAAGACAGTACCTGCAATGATAAAAGCTTTGAGGTATGACACAGACCCTATAGTTCAGAGAAACGTTGCACTGGCATTAGGAAAGATGAAAGCAAAGCAGGCAGTACCTGCCCTAATAGATGTTTTGGAAACAACACCTGACCAAGGATTAGCAGCTGATATAGTTAGAGCTCTAGGGGAAATAGGGGATAAGAGGGCATTCGGAGCACTTATAAAGGTTGTAAGAGGTAACTTCATGCCAAAAGTCAAGGAAATGGCACAGGAAGCCTTGGAAAAAATTCAGTGGGCTGAGGAGCCTGAGGAAGTTATTAGGTAGAGGTTTCCCTTATCTTTTTCATAATGCTGTCTAACTTCTGTATTTCTTCTTCTGAATATTCATAGTGATTTTCATTGCAGTATGCTTTATATACTTGAATAGGGTCGGTGATTATATTGCTTATATGCTTTAAGGAATTTTGAATTTCACTTTCCTTGTGGTCGACTTCTACTATTATTCCTTTTTCTTTCAGTGAGTATATCATTGAGCTACTAATTGTTTTTTTGATGATTGTTTTGATGTAGTAGTCACCTAGTGAATCTTTGATTTCTTTTAGTAGTTTTTCGCCATCTTCGTTTGAGTATATCTCTCTTTTTATGAATTTCTTTGGTTGGTTTATTTGTATAGGGCTAATGTTGATTTCGTCTTTTTGCTCGTTAATATCTACTATAAGAACGTACTTATCTTCATTGGCTTCGCCGAAATTTAGTTGAAGGATACTTCCAGGGTAATAAGCTTTGATTGTCATTCCAACTTTGTTACCTTTTAACTCTTGGAACTTATGTATATGTCCTAGAGCCCAGTATCTAATTTTGGGTGCGAAGTTTTGTCTTGATATTAGATCAATGTCTAGAGCTTGGTAATCAAGCCTACTTTCTGATGCTTCTGAAACAAAATTAGAAGAGTATACAGCGCCGGCAATAGTATCGTGTGAAATTAGTATAACATCAGACTTTATGTCTTCCATGATGCTATTTAGAATGTCAACAAACAAATCTTGATAACTGTACTCGCCAATGTACGATTTTGGTAGGTACCTAAAAGGTAGGAATGGTATACATACGAATGTTATTCCGTTTAAGTCAACGATTAGGTCTTTGTCTTTTATTATGTTTTCTATACTTTTCCCTTTCGGGAAAAAAACGAATTTAGCTTTACTGAATTTGTGAGGAAGGATGCTAAGAGCTTTGATTTTCTCGTTACTGTCATGATTGCCAGATATCATTATTACACTTTTGCCCATGTCACCTGATACGGTGGCTATGAAGTTGTTTAATAACTTTTCAGCATCTACAGTTGGTAGATGTGAATCAAAAATATCACCAGCAATTACGATGGTATCTATATTTTCACTTTCTATGGTTTTGATTATTTGGCTTAGGATGTACTCTTGCTCGTTTATTCTTTCGTATCCTAGGATTGGAACTTTGCAGCCAAGGTGCCAATCAGCTGTGTGAAGTATCTTCATAATTATATTTTCCCTAAAATCTTGTCAATTCTCAACTTTATACACTCAATCATTGCTTCAAAGACAATTTTTCTGTTCATCTTGCTATAGCCGAGTTCCCTTTCTCTGAAGACTATAGGTATTTCTTTTATTTTAAAACCTTTTACGTATGCTCTAAATTTGAGTTCTATTTGGAAGGCGTAGCCATTTGAATCAATTTTATCGAGGTCTATTGCTTTTAGAACTTCTATTCTGTAGCCGTTGAATCCGCCTGTCATGTCTGTGAGTTTTAACCCTGTAACGATTCTAGCATAGAGTGTGCCTAATTGGCTTATTATGAGCCTCTTCAAGTCCCAGTTGAGTACTCTAATTCCGTTAATGTATCGTGAGCCAACAACTACATCGTATTCCTGTAAGTACTTGTAGAAGTTGGGGATTTCTACAGGATCATGGGAGAAATCAGCGTCCATTTCTAGAACATATCCATAACCTTTTTCTATAGCCCATTTGAAACCATCAACATATGCTCTGCCTAGTCCTTTTTTCTTACCTTTTCTAACTATGAGGTTAACTCTTGGGTTTTTGCCAAATTCTTTTTGCGCTATTTCGGTAGTGCCGTCAGGTGAATCATCATCTACAACGAGTATATCAGCTTTATCAAATGAGTTTAAAACTGCCGGTATGATTCTGCTAATATTTTCTGCTTCGTTGTAAGTTGGTATAACAACTAGTATCCTTTCTCTGTTGTCCATATCACTAATAACCTGACTTCGGTAGATTTTTATATATCAAGTTGACTATAACAGGTTTAAACATACTGATAATTCTGTCTAAAGAATTGTCTATGCTTAGTTTGCCAACTTTGACGATTATACCGCCTTCTATTTCACTGTAGGTTATCTTGCCTTCTATTCCTTTGGTTTTAAGAAGTGATTCAACTTTTTTGTATAAACTTTCGTAATCACTTTTGGAGAGTATTACTTCAATGTTTGATTTATTGAAGCTGTCGGGTAGGTTATCTACGATTTTTTCCAGGATTGCTAAAGTGAAGTTTTCCTTGTCCTTTAGTGAGACTAGCATGTTTTTAATTTGGGTTATGGTTTCGTTGTATATTTCGTTGAAAGTTTCCGTGAATTTTTCATTTACTTTTCTTCTGTTCTCTGATTCTATTGAAAGCTTTTGTAAGGATAAGGTTTTTTCAAACTCTCCGGAAATTTTTTCCTTTTCACTTTCAAATTCTTCGTCAATTTGCTTTTTTGCTTCTGAGATGATTTTGTCTCTTTCTGCTTGTGCGTTTTTTAATATGTTTTCTATCTCATTTTGTATATCTTCATTTAGAACTTTTATGAGTTCATCTATGGGCATGTTGACCTCCTATAATTTTATACCTATTGTTTCTCTTACAATTCTCTTTATCATAGTTTCGTAATCTTCATATTCTTGGATGTCAAACACGGGGTCAATCTCTACGATAAAAGGTTTTTGATGTGATAGAACAAAGTCCCTCAATTCTTTTCTAACTTTGGAAGATATGTTTTTAGAAATTATTACTGCAAAAACATCTTTTCTTTCTCTTAGCTCATCAATCTTGGACATAACTATGTCACTTAAGTTTGGGGCACCAACATCAAATGGGTACACCTCGACGCCTAAAAACTTATATACCTCACCGGTATATTTGTCAAGTATCCCTACTATTCTCATCTTGATGATGATTTTCAAGTAACGATTGTAGTTATTTCAACTATCAAAGAATTTTGGCTATCAAAGAATTTTGTGTAGTTAATTAAGAAAGTCCTAATAATCACGATGTGCTATTGAGCATCTTACCCACCATTTTCTGTTGGGATACTATGTATCCAAAATACAATTTGATTTTTGTTGAGTATAGTTTCAATTAACCCTTATATGAAAAAGTGTTTTTAACACAGGTGTTTTCAACACGTTGTGTTCTTAACACGTTGTGTTTTTAATACGAAATGTTATGAAAACTTGTGAGCCTTGATTTTTCAGTGTTTTATAGGTTTACAAATAGGTGTTATGCTTTTTGGAAAAAGTTTTCCTTATTAGTTAAGTATCATAAGGAGGGTAGAAATTGTGAAGTTTGACATATTTGTTGTCTACTGTTTAAAATAGATGAAAAAATTTGTTAGGTGAGAGGTATGTCAGATTCTTTTGATATTTCTCAGATTACGCCAGGTCAAATTGTCAGAGGTAGGGTTGCCTATATTGGCGAAAGGGATGTTTTTGTGGAATGTGGTTTCAAGTCGGAGGTTAGTGTTCCTCTTGCTGAGTTTGACCAGAAGCCTAATATAGGTGATGAAGTTGAGATTGCTATAATTGGTGAGTTTGCTCAGGGTATAGTTGGTTCTAAAGCTAAGGCTGATAGGAAGCAGAAGCTTGCAGAGCTTAAAGAAAAGTTTAATACTGGTGAGCCGGTCAAGGGTACTATTGTTAAGGCACTTTTTGCTGAGCAGATTATTGGTGATAGTAGAATAAAGGTTCTTAAAGGGTTTCTTGTTGATTTAGGGACTGGGCTAAAAGGTTTCTTGCCAGCTTCTCAAGTTGAGTTAGGTAAGATAAAGGTAGATCCTCTTACTTATGTTAACAAAGAATTTAAGTTCAAGATAATAAACAAAAAAGAAGGCCAGTTCATACTATCTAGGAGAGCTTTATTACAGGAAGAGCTAGAAAGAAAGAAAAAAGAGTTCTTTGCTAATGTTAAGGTGGGTGATGAAGTTACCGGAGTTGTTAAAAAGATTACACAGAAGTATATAGTCTTGGATGTTGAGGGTGTGAATGCCGTTCTTTCTATAGCAGATCTTTCTTGGAAAAAGATAGATGATATCAACAGTGTTGTTCATTTGGGTGATACAATCACCGTTAAGGTTTTGGCAGTAAATGAAGAAAAGGGCTTTATAAGGGTTGGCAGGAAACAAATAGAGAAAGATCCTTTTGTGGAGTTTCAGAATACTCACAAAGAGGGTGATTTGGTCAGTGGTAAGGTTATTGCTGTTAGAGATAGGTACGCTGTGATTGAGTTGGCTGATGGTGTTAAAGGTGTATTACTTGCAAATGATTATTCATGGAGTACAAAGGTTAGGTCTCTTAAGACTGAAATAAAAGTAGGAGAGATAGTGAAGGGTAAGATAATAAACTTTGATACTGAAAAGAGACTTGTTAGAATAGGCATTAAGCAGTTGTTGCCTGACCCTTGGGAGAATATAGAGAAAAGGTATAAGAGAGGACAGATAATAAGAGGTAGAGTGAACACTATAACTGATAGAGCTATTTTTGTCAGTATAATGGAGGGAGTTGAAGGTGTTGTACCAAGAGACGAGGTTTCTTGGAATGAGGAGGAACCGAATCTTAGGAAGATGTTTTCTAAGGGGCAGATGGTTGAAGCTCTGATAGTGAAAATTAACAAAGAAAGGAGATTGTTGTATCTAAGTATAAAGAGGTTAGAGGGGAATCCATGGCAGAGATTCAAAGAGATGAATCCTAAGGGAAGTGTTGTTGAGGGTGTTGTCAGTGAAGTTAGAGATGATAGAATTGTTGTTGATTTGGGTAGTGGAGTTACAGGTTATTTTTTAGCTTCAAATGCTTCTATGGAGAGGGGAATAGTTTTATCAGAGAAGTTTAAAGTGGGAGACCCTGTCAAGGCTGTTGTTGTTAGAGTAGTGCCTGAAGAGAAGATTGTAGAGCTTAGCATAAAAGCTTATGAAAAGAAACTTATAGACGAAGCAAAGAAAGATTTTGTTGTTTCGGAACCTACGGAAGTCAAGAAAGGTACTATTGCTGACCTATTGAAGTTGAAAGGTATAAATGTTGTGTCTTCTACGCCGAAAGGTGAGAAGAAAGAAGCTAAGAGGGGTAGGAAGAAGTCTTCTGAATAGATGAGGTGTTAAGATGGATGAGTTAAGAAAATTTTTCTATTCTGCGTTAGATTGGGTTAAGAAGAATATAATTTTTGTTTCAATTGTATCTGGTGCTGTTGTTTTGTTATTGGCTGGTGTAGGAATTTTACTGATTGTTGATAAAAATTATGAAATGTCCTTGAGAACGAAATTTGATAAGGCTTACCTTCAGTATCTTAGTGGTAGTAGGGATAGTAATAAGAGGGAGGATTCTTTTAGAAATTTTCTAGAAACGCTTCAGGAGATTTCTGCTGTCAACAAGAATTATGACATAGTTGCTATAGCTAACATTATATTAGGTGATATATACTACAACGAGGGTAATTCTTACTCTGTTGCTCTTAGCTATTACTCTAAGGCAACGAATGCGCCTTCGGTGTTTTTGAGAGTTACTGCTATTTTTGATGTGGCTCAGGTATATGAAGCTATGGATAATCCCGAAGCTGCTCTAAGCACTTATGAGTATATTTACAAGAGGTATCCTGATTCTTACCTTGCACCTGCTGCTATGTTGAACATGAGTAAGTTGTACTCATATAAAGGAGATAGTGTGTCTGCCAAGAAAATTTTGACTGAGCTTTCAAATAAATATCCTAATTCTTCCGCTACATACTTTATAGATTTATTTAGTTTGATTTTGACTAACGATGAATAGAAAAAAGCAAGTTTTAGTTATAGGTGATAGTGGTTTTTTCCCGGAGAAGAACGCTGTTGCCTACGAGATTGGTAAGTTTGTCGCTCAAAACGGTTGGGTTTTGATAACTGGTGGTAGAGATGGTGTAATGGACGCTTCTACAAAAGGTTCAGCTGATACCGGTGGCATCAGTGTAGCTATAACACCGTTTGATGACCTCAGTAATGCCACACCTTACGCTACAATAGTTATACCTACTGGTATGGGATTCGCTAGGAACTACATAAATGTTCTTTCTGCTGATGTTGTTGTAGTTGTTGGTGGAGGTGCTGGAACTCTTTCGGAAGTAGCATATGCTTGGCAGTTTAATAAACCTATAATAGCGTGTAGTTTTGTTGATGGCTGGAGTAGAGAATTGGCTGGAAAGAGCATTGACTATAGAGCTAGAGAACCTATAATAAATGCTTCGAACTTAGAGGAAGTTTTCTATCACCTAAAGAGAATACTAGGCTAGGATTGCTTTTTTTCTTGACTTCTGGATACCCTGTAAGTCTCAATTATTATGTACATTACGAAGTACGATATTATTCCACATATTATGGCAAGAATTATATTTCCTACCAAGTAAGAGATGCTAAATTTCAAAATGCTAGATATTATTCCTTTCTCTAAGTTTATGCCCATTCGTGTTATGATCTCCCCAACTTTGTAACTACTTGTTAACCAGAATGGTACAAAGAGAGGATTATTCACAAGAGTTCCTACTAATGCTGCAAATATGTTAAACCTTATGGGTATTGCTAGAATTCCTAGTATTAATGCACCGAAACCGAAGGTTGGCAGTATTCCAACGAATACACCTATTGCAAAACCTAGAGCTATTTCATGGGTAGAATCTCTTAGGTGAAGTAGTTTTTTGAAGCTTACTTTTAGTTGCCTTAGGAGTTTCCCTATTGTTGTGTACTTTATTTTCATTACCTATTTTCTACCTATTCTAGCATCAAGAGAAAACTTTCCTGCTCCTGCTAAAGCTAGGAATACAAACACTGATAGGTATATCAGTGCTAATTCTACAGAAGTTTTTGTTATGATATGTAAGTATATAGCAAATAGCATTACTAAGGCTAAACCAATAGCACTAATTCTTGTAAATAGCCCTAGTATTATCAGTATGCTAGCTATGAATTCAATCAGTGTAGCTATGATAGCAAATAGAACAGGTAATGGTAGCCCCATCATTTGTACAGTGTCTACAAATTTCCAATGTTTGCCGTTTAGAAAGTTAACCATTCCAACAATTTTACCCCATGAGTGGAATATTATCATACTCGCTCCAATTACTACTCTTAGAATGAGGTTCCCCAAGTCCATATTGTCCTCCCTTTTGAGAGTATAAGAGATTTATTTCTAACTCATCAAATTTTATTTCTTTATGCCTAGTTTCATTTTCTTTTAATTAAGTGCCCAAAGCAATATGTGCTAAAAGCACTTCTCTATGAGGGTTAAGTGAGGCTACTGCCTCCCTTGAATTAATCAAAATCCTAAAAGTTTGAATGGGTAGCATTGGTAAAATTATAATTATTCAAATTATGAAAAGAATTTTGTTAGTTGTTTTTACTTTTTTGGTTTTGCCTTATTTTGTTTTTGGGCAGGTCTTGACATATGATATTGCCTTTAGAGAACTCAAAAAAAAGTACGATTCTATAAAATCATTTAGGGGAACTATAACTATTTCAATTGGTAATAAGACGTACTCAGGTCCTATACAGTACCTAAAGCCTAATATGCTTAGGATCAGCTTTCAGGGGCTTGAAATAATAAGTGATAGCAAATCCATGTGGATATACGTAAAGGACAACAATGTTGTCATTAAGCAGCCAATACTAAAGGTTAAAGGAGGGAGGAATATTTTCGCTTCGGAGTTTATAAATCCATATGACAAGTACAAAGCTGAGTACATAGTTGTTTTAGATAAGTACACTGATAAGGAGTATGTGTTTAAGATGAGGAATAAGCCAGATGTTTTTTCAACTTTTACAGAAGCTCAGCTTGTATGTCTCAATAATGGTCTCATATCAAGTTTGGTTGGTAAGACGTTTTCTGGGCAGAATGTAAAAATAAGTATAAAGTATTCTTCTATTAATCCGGATATTGATACTAGGGAGTTCTTTTTCACTCCACCTGCAGATGCTCAGGTTTTTGTTAATCTTTTTGACTAGGTATGTTAGACTTTTCACCTAATGTTTGTGGAATACAGTTCAAGAATCCTATACTTTTGGCTTCAGGTACGGCTTCTTTTGGGTTAGAGTTAAGTAGGATTTACGATGTTTCAAAGCTAGGTGGAATAGTTTTGAAAACAATAACACTTGAGGAGAGGCAAGGTAATGAGTTGCCGAGAATTGTTGAGTTTCCTTATGGCATGTTGAACTCTATAGGGTTAGCAAACCCAGGACTTAGGAAGTTCAAAGACGAGATATTACCTCAAGTTTTGAAGTTAGGAACAAACATAATAGTTAGTGTGGCTGGTAAAAGTGTAGGGGAGTTTAGAGAGATAGTTGAAGAGGTTTCGGGTATAGATGGGGTTTCTGCTATAGAGCTCAATCTTTCTTGTCCGAATGTAGAGAAGGGGGGAGTAACTTTTGACAGTAAGGTTGAAAATGTCAGGGAAGTTGTTAAGGCTACAAAGAAAGTAAGTGCGAAACCGATATGGGTAAAGCTTAGTCCTAACACACCTAGCATTGTTGAGAATGCTATAACTGCTCAGAACGAGGGGGCTGACGCAATTTCAGCTATAAACACTATTCTCGGTATGAAGATAAATATAAAAACTGGTAAACCAGTTTTTAAAAATATTTTTGCTGGTTATTCTGGACCTGCAATAAAACCTATAGCACTTCGCTATGTTTATGAAATATGCCAGAGTGTGAGAATACCCGTTATAGGTATAGGTGGAATTTCTTCTTTTGAGGATGTTCTTGAATTCCTCTACGCAGGTGCTAAACTTGTACAAATCGGTACATACAATTTCATTGAACCACTGGCTCCTATTAAAATAATAGATGAGATAGAGAAATTCAGACAAACAGGTTAAACCTGCCACAGGCTACTGCCTGTTTCTTCATTTTAGCACAAAGTGCTATTAAGCACCCCACCCGCCCACCCTTTTTATCGTTGGAAGGCTCCGTCTTCCAACACCTTTGTAATTTTATAAAAGTTCTATTCAGCACCAATTCTATTTGTGCTTAAAGCACGTTATTATAGAGAGGCTTCATCTCTTTAACTCTTCAGAATATGTAAATAAGAAGGTGCTACAAGAAAGCAGTGCTTAAAGCACAAGGTGCTAATAAGCAGAAAGTGCTATGAAGCACCCCACCCTAGTTATCTGAAGAGATGCTATCGCATCTCTTCACTCTTAAGGAGTAAGAATATCAGCAAAAATGTGCTATGAATACCTTTAAACATAAGGAAGTGCTATGAAACACCTTCAAGTATTTACAAATAAGTGCTATTTAGCACAAGTGCTATTAAGCACACTGTCTTTATTTTTTGTTGTGGTGCACCTGTCTCTGTAATTAAAAGGTTTTGCTGAATTAGTTAGGAGGTTAGGTATGTTTCAGGTTAGACATTTTTTATATCAGAGAGGCTATGCCTCTCTGTACTCTTTATATTGTAGTTCTATTGAGCACATTTAAGCAATAGTGCTTAATAAGTAATCTCTAACAATGGATTTTAATTTGTTCATGTTTTGTGTTATTTCTTTCAGGTTTTCGGTTATTTCTAAGTTTATGTTTATCTCTTTTTCTCGGAAGTTTTCAAGTGTTCTGAAGATGGTATTAGTGATATCTGTGAATTTTATTTTGTTTTGTTCGAATAACTCTATGGCTATTTCGTTTGCAGTGTTTATTATTGCTCTCTCTAGTTTAGTTGTGTTTTCTATGGTGTCTAGGAGCTTTAGTATTGGGTATCTTTCTTTTTCTGGTTCTAGAAAGTCAATGGATATATTACATGGAAGGTCTATGTTTTGGGTTTTGCTTAGTAAGTTTGGTATTTCTGGGTAAAACATTGCGCTGGCTATTGGGAATAGCATGTCTGATTTATACCAAATTCCCCATGTTGTGCCATCTTTGAGTAGTACCATACTGTGTATTTTTGATTGTGGGTGAATGACAACTTTTATTTTGTTTATTGGTATTTCAAAGAATACATGAGCCTCAAAAACTTCCAAGAACTTGTTGAACATTGTGGAACTGTTGATTGTTACGATTTTCCCCATTTTCCAATTTGGGTGTTCCATAGCCATGTCAAATGATATGTTTTCGAATTCTTTTAGTTCCTTTCTGAGAAATGGTCCTCCTGATGCTGTTATTAGTATTTTCTCTACATTCTCTCTTCTTACTCGGGTTATTATGTTGAAGATTGTATTATGTTCACTATCAAGTGGTATGATAGTAGTATTGTATTTCTTTGCTTCTTTGATTATGTCGTATCCCCATATAAAAATACTTTCTTTGTTTGCTGTGAGTAGCTTTTTATTGTTCCTGATTGCTTCTATTGATGGTATTATGCCGAAGTATCCATCAACTGCTACTATTACTGTATCTACTTCCTCCATTGAGCATATCTCTTTTATTCCTTCGTAGCCTCTAATGATTTTTATTCCTTCAACGCTTTTTGATGGGTCGTCTATGTAAACGATTTTGGGCTTGAACTCTTTGATTTGCTCTTCTAACTTCTCTACATTTTTTCTTGTACCTAAAGCCACTACTTTGAATTTGTTAGGGTACATTCGAACAACTTCCAAAACTTTTTGACCTATTGAGCCTGTTGAACCTATCAAAGCTATTTTCATACTACCATCCTAATTTAGTTTTTTGGCTTTTTCTATATATGCTTTGGCTTCTTCCTTTTTGCCATTTTTCTCAAGGTACGAAGCATACTTTATGTATGCTTCGCGCAATGTTGCTATAAATGTTTTCTTATCTATTGTATCCCACGAGATATTTGAACTCAGTGCCTTTTCTCCATACTCTACAGCTTCTTTGTATTTACCAACTTTAATAAAACTCTTTACTAGCCTGAAAGCTACGAATGAGTTGTTCTCTTTATTAAATAGTCTCTCATAAACTAGTGCGGCGTTGTTGTACTTTTTCTGAGAGTAATATATATTACCTATTATTGACAAGGTAATTGTGTTCTCTCCTTCCAACGCTAAGGATATTGTTAGGTACCTTAGTGCCTCATCGTAATTTGATTTTCTGTAGTATGATAGTCCAATCATCCTGTAGGGTAGTGGGTCGTTGGGGTTTAGATTTAGTGCTGAACTAAAATTTTCTATTGCCTTGTCATAATAACCTAGTTTATAAAAAGACATTCCTTCGGAAATATAGGTTGAATATACACTTTTGCTAACTGCTAATGTTGCTAATGCTAAAATTGTAGCAATAGTTAATGAAAGGAGTTTAAAACTCTTTTTGATTAGGTTTGCATTGGTAAGGCTTGCTTTAGTAAAGCTCATATAATGATTTTATATAATCTAAATATTTAGTAGCAAAAAGGATTGATAAGGCTAATGCCCCTTTGACCCTGTAAGAATTTTTTCTTTCAGGAGGATGTTAGTTTTTGTAGCTCTTGAAATTTCCCTACTATCTTTTTTACAATCAAAAAAGAAGGTGAAGTGGTGAGTTAGGATGAATATGTTATTATACTTAGGAGGGGTGTATGAGGAAAGGTTTAGTTTTGTTGTATTTATTAGCTTTGCTATCTATTATCATAATAACGAGTTGTGTTGTTACTGAGCCTCCCGATTTTGGCGTAGCTTACGCTGGTTGGGTAGACCTTTTTGTTACTAACTCTTCTAGTCAAGATGTAGGAGTGAAGTATTATCTCTTTGTTGTGGATAAAGACAAGAGTAACATATACACAGTATCTAGTTCAAGCTGGG